>Ga0065711_1044669_pt1 | contig 13951 bp, 8 predicted proteins | sample Hoacrofraction12_FD_59098 | JGI IMG/M metagenome (GOLD analysis project Ga0065711, IMG submission 59098) | Hoatzin crop microbial communities from Cojedes, Venezuela - Epithelial fraction 12 v2 (version 2) | ecosystem: Host-associated > Birds > Digestive system > Esophagus > Crop | place...
CAACTACAAAACCAGAAAAAGCCTTTAAATTTTACATATTGAAAATGAATTTAATTTTTGGCAAGGTGGCCTTCTTCAAGTTGAGGAGAAAATGTATAATTTCATTACCCTGTGTTAAACTGTTATTCTTCCTTTAGAGTTTCTCCACTGAAAGCAGCATGACTAAAACCTTGTTCACTTTTGATTGTTTTTTTTCAAAAACTTGAGAAGGGGTATTATTTCTGTGATTTTTCCATTCCATGGTTTTATTGCTGGGACAATATTGTTTCTGTTACAGCTTATGCACAGTACTTTGTATCTGTTCTTAAACAGATCTGATGCGTGAAATGATGATGTTCGTGTGCTTTCTCAGGCTTTGAAGTTATTAGAGCTAAGTATTGTCAAGTTTGCTAAACATCTGGGTGGATGAGCTGCTGTCCTGTCAGACCTGAAGGTTCGAGAAGTAATAATCCATACCGAAAAGAAAAGAAAAGGAGTGTCAGCATTTAAAATAATGAAAAAGAGCACTGGCATTTTAAAAAGGGATGTATTTTCAGGCCTCCCTATCTCTCTTCTAGGTTTGGCACTTTTTGTATTAATGAAGTCAAGCTTTTCCCTTTCTTCAGAAAGTCCAGAAATTGATCGTTTTCTTCTTTTTAATGGAATTTGGGCTACTCGCATGCCTCAGTGAGCGAGGAGTTTAAAGAAACCTCCTTACATCATTCTTTCCTGAAGATTAAGTTGCACATTCTAGCAACCTCTCCAAACATGCCTGTACACACTACCGTTTATCATAAATACTTTCCCTCTCTGCAAATGTATTTTAGCCCTGAGTAAAAGGTTGATAGCTCAAGGAAATACTGGAAAAAGCTGGCCAGTGCTAGTCCGTTGCTGCCTAACTTGTCATTAGAGGTTGCTGTGATTTGAGAAGAGCTTCCTCACTTCACCCCAGCACTGTGTTTCCGTAGTGCGTAAAGCAATTATTGTTGGTTTGCCTTGTAAATGTTGAAAGGCATCTGCTGTTCCTCTGAGGTGAATGGTGAAATGGAAATTGATGCTGATAATAAACATAATTATAAAGAAGGCTGCTGGAAAGACTCCTGATCTGTAAGGGAAAAGTGGCATTTTAAGGGCTGTGCTGTGGATGTAATGCGGATTGGTATTGCCTTTTAGACCATCACACTGAGGCTGGAATGATATGTCTGATAAAGTCCATTATATGACGTTATATTGCAAAAAGTTCTTCTTGTATCAACTGTCCGTGATGGCACAATGAATTAGGTTGGAAATTCCTTCTCCATTTATCTCATTTTCAAATCTCTGCGTTTGGGCTTCAGTGGGTTTTGTGTTGGTTGGTTTTTTAATACAGAAAGGAAAGGAGTCAAAGAGATTCCCTTTCAAACCTTTCCTGAGTTCAGTAAATCCTAGATTGACCAATCCAGATCATCATCAGGGAACTACAGGGTTGCAAAATGCAAAGAAATATGAATGTCTGTGTTTGGTACAAGCTTCTGACTTGATGTGCCTGCAGGATTTAGTCTTGCAAACAATGATAAAGAGGAAGAGGATGAGAACACCGGTTATTCTAGAAGATTCATGCTACCTGGTGGTTTGTGTGCCAGGTGTCTAGACTGAGGTCACAAAATATCAGCCTTTAAATTAGAGGCAGCTTTGTGCAAATATCAGTGGCAAGAGAGTTGGGTTGAAAATAACATTAAATAATTACTGTGAAATTATAGGACTATTTCGAAGTTGTAATCAAGTTTGATGCATCATGATTATGTTATTGGTAGCAGTTCATGTCTCATCCAATATTATTATTGTAGAATCGATGTTTTCATTTAATGTTTTCTGGATCATTGTAATCTTCTGTGGTACTTAATTGAATAAAACACAAGATTCACTTGGAATAGATGCAGATACAAAGTACTAAATTTCTCAGAGGAAGGATGTTTCCACTTTATTTGACCCAAAGCATTAGTTTATTTGAAAATGTAATTGATACTAGCTTGAAGAGCAGTCCTAGAGTGCATTAAATGGGACAGCCGTTAACAACAGTATTAAATTTATGGCAGATGAGTGTAAATAGTGCAATATTAACTGTAATGGATTCTGGACTGTAAACGCACCATCGTGTCCCACTGCATATGAATCAGGAGTCTTATTCAGGAGTGACTCTTTACATGTGCATTGTACAAAAAGAAAAAAGCCCTGTACTTTGAATTATCTCTTGATACTTAACGCAAAGCTGTACATTTCTATAACACTGAGCTGCAGGGCGAAGCCTAGGTCCTGACCCGCAGCAAGGCTGTAGTCTCGGTGTCCAAGCCCAGCACTGCAAGTAGAAACACAACATTGAGTTCAGTAGAAGGTGCATCAGATCTCAACTGGCAATGGAGGATTGACAGATGCTGGAAACCTGTGCAGGGAACGGCACCTTGCTCTACCCAAATGGAGATGTAACATGAATGAAAGCTACTGAATAATGATGTCAACCATTCAAGCTTTTTGTATCTAGGAAGGGTACTTTGAAACAGCCTGTGAAAGGGTGGGGAGAGATGCAATGCTGCACACACAGAAAGACTGTTTTAACAAGGTACCTCAGAAGCGAGTACTGGAAAGAGTAATGTCTTATCCTATGTGGTCAGAGAAACTCGCTAATAGTAAAAATTGTCTCTGCAGGAATAGACAGCAGCATGCTAGGCAGATGGCAGGCAGAATATTCTTCTTGGGATTGTAAATTCTTTTCAGCAGGGTCTGTTGTTCTGTTGGAAACATCTCTATCCCAAAGCACAGGGAACCCTGGGCTGCACAGCTCCTGGGTGCTGCTGTCATAAAAATAATTTTTTAAAAAGAAAAATTTTCATTTAGTTTCGTTACAATAGAGTTCCTAATATGTTGACTATATTGGTTGCACACAACTATACTACAGGACTATTTTATGAATAGATGCTTTTTGGTTTTGACTTCAGCACACAAAAATGGATTTTCATTTATACTGTTTCTGCATTGCACTTTTCTGACAGTATAAGGAGGCTTTAAAATTGATGTGCATTGCACTTACAGCCACTTATAGCCACTTTACAGAGCTCCAGTAATGTCAAGGAGCTTTAGTGCCTGGGAGAAGAACATGCATAGGATTTTGCCAGGATGGAAGCTCTATCAGCCTTTTAAAGCAATCAAGTATCTTTGATTATAGAAATTTAAATTTCATTTACTGTGCAAAATCTGATGAATATACTTAAGTTTCTGAAAGCTGGAAAAAGATTCATCCCAGGTAATTTAACTACCCTTCTTTTTTCACGGAAGGAAAGTCAAAGTGAAGAAGCGTTCTGGTACCACGTTCTACAACGCAGTGTGGGCTCCACTCTTTCAGCAAAGGCCTTCATGTATCATAAGGATTTATTCTGCCATCTGTGTTTGTGTTAACTTCTGTTAACATGCCATACTCTTATTAGGGAGAAAATTAAATCTTTAAAAAAGGTTTCTCTAAGGGAATTGCTTGAATCCTCTAACTGTGTTACTAAAGAATAAATCTGTACCAAAAAAATGATACTGCAGAGTTTATTTAGCAATAAGATACAAAGGAGTTCATTTTTGTTACAATTCATGTCATCCTAAAGGAACCAGTTGATAAGAAACCATTAAAATGCAATACTGGATGGACTATAAATGAATATTTATTTGCCTTGTACAGCTACCACATGGGTAAACAAACAATCTCAAGCTAGTACCTTACTCATAGGATGAACTATTGAATCAGATGTATGTCATTCTGCTGCCAATAGGACCTGAAGTGAAATCAGTTTGAAGAAAATACCAAATTAAAGCATCCCTTCAAGACTACAGCTGACTATTCTGCTATTTTTATAACTTTTAATCACATGAAGCCTGTCTCTGGCATTTATGAAGGTGAAAAAATGTTGAAAATAGGTTAATCTGTTTTGGAAAGCTTGTCTCTTGACTTAATTTCTGGGCATAATTAAAAGCCTATTCTGTTGTTCAGAATTTTCCCATTTCCTTTGACTACTGGAAGGGGCAAAGCGATCAGGCAAAGTACTGCTGAGGAATCCTGTCTGTTAAAGATCTTTACAATAGTTTCCTTTTCATGCTAAGCTCAATTTTACTGGCAAGCATGAATGTGTATACTTTTCCTATCAATATATTATGCTTTGTCCTGCTATTAATCCTTTCAGAACAGCTGTTGCTTGTTCTGGTATCGCCAAACAACAACAAAAGGTGAAAAGCAGTTAATCAACTATCCAGTGCTCTGTATTGCTTTACAAGGGAGATGGAATTGACTTTTTTTCTGCTGTCCAGCTTCTATTTCCACTGTTCGAGGCTCTTGCAGCTTAAGCCTTTAGATGTCCTGTTCTGCAGCTGCTTCCCACACCAGCAGAAGTCTTGATCTTATAGAGAAGAACAATAGAAATGAAAAGACTACTGATTCCATGAATAAATATTAGCCCTTAACTGCCTTATTATCCCTGGAAAATATGTCCAAAAATTGTCTTTGGGTAATATTTGCAATAAAAAGCTGATAGTGTTCTCAGCTGTGATGAGATCTGCACCTTCTTCTTTTAAAAGGTCTGGTCTGCTCAACAGAGCATGCAGTGATGGGTGTTGAAACGTCTTTTTTCCAGTGTGAGTTCATGTATGAAGGTGAGACTTCATAAGCTTTCCAAATGCAGCACATTGCAGTTGCAGATCTTTCACAGGTGGAGCTGGGCAATGACTCAAGGCTTTCCAGAACACAATGTTTTCAGCAAAGCCTGATCCAAGCAGCTGGTGTTGATCTGTTGTTGCCTCCTACTGCTGACATTTAGCCAGCAGCTTTTAAGTCCTTCTCCACCTTTTCTCCTAACTAGCCCACAGGTTGGGATAACAGAAGGCGTGGCTGACATCTGGAAGCAAGAGCGGGCTCAGCTTTTGTCTCTTTCTGAACATTATTGTTGTACTACAGCATATGTAGGGAATCCCATGTGCCACTTGCATCTGTGATGTACATGTGATCTGATTTTTATATGTGTATATATGATGAGCATATAATACATGTAATTACATACATAGATTTGTGAGGTATATGAATAAGATGTACATTACTTATTTTTGTCAGGCATATGGTCCTGCCTGTTACACTTCATCACACTTGAGCTCAAATTTCATACTCGCATGGTTTCCTAAGGGATATATGTTCATGGGGATAAATGCACGTTCTTGCGTCGCTTTTTTTTCAGCTCCTAAGATTTGTAGGAGTTGCATAGCAATGTTATGGAACTCTCTATTAGTGTCCAGATATCTGAGATTTCCATCCTTGTGCTATTTTCACAACTACAGGAAAACACAGAATTTTTAGTATTTTTTTTTGTATGGAATAATTCAGAGATATGCTCATTTATTGAGCTGTAGGCTACCTTGAAATGTTTGTGTCATTATTTCTCTTTCGCTGTGTTCAGAAAATGGTAAAATAGAAAGGTCATAGATACCATATCAAACAATAATATGGTAAAAACTCACTTGTGAGTACTATGGAAAGGATGCGTTTATTGATTTGGGCTTTATGGTGGAAGGTATGATTAAGTACATCACGGTAAGTAGCTGTGTAATGTTTTGGGGAGGCTGCCATGTGTTTTGTTCATATTCACAAAAATTAGCGAAGCCCTGCAAACTGTAGTGGGACAATCTCAAAGATGTATTGAGTCACTATGTGTTAAGCAGAGGTCCTTAGTCCCTTAATAAATACTGCTCACTGCTTCTGGAACCCTATGGCAGCACTCAGACATCCAGAGCAATCACATCTACCCAGATCACTGCTACTTACTCTTACTGCTTCACCCTTCCTATGCCTGGCTGTTGGACCTCAAAGGAATAAGCATTTTGCATGAGAAGACACAAGGAGTAGTCTTGAACCCTGGCAAGAGAATTATTATACTCATTGTACATTTTGGACATCCCACACCTGCTGCTGCTGCTCGTGCCCCTGCCAGTTGCAGCCTTTTAAAGCTTTATTCTAGCTTCCAGTAGGGATGGGTAGAGGCAAAGCTGAGGCACTCTTTGTCATTTCAAGGAGAGAAGTGAGGGTTTTCACACCTTCTCTTCTTGCAGCACATCAGGAGTTGTGCAAGCTGCCTTTGCTTCAGCTCTGCCTGAGTGCCTGAGGTGGCATTGCTGAATACCTGCTATGTCTGTAATTAATGAACGTTATTAATGCTAAGTAAAGGATGTCTTACCCACTTTTAGAGGTCTTATGCTATGCTCAGAGCTCTACTGTCCTCCAGAAGATCTCAGTAAGATGTATAGTGTATATAGACCTTATGCATCCCTTCTGCATCAATTCTCTTGTGTTCTAAGCAGATCAAACAAATGGATGGGAACAGGACCTTGCCGTTGCATTACTTGAATTACTTATGCTATTCAAGTTTGTATTCAGGCAGTTAAGTATTGTATGTGTTTGCACATCATGCAGTAAGATTTCCACTCTCTTTACTGCATTAACTGGTTTCAAGTGAGTTCGGAATCTCGTTTAGTGCAGTGTTCTCAGAAATGAAGAGCAGACCACCGAGGCAGCGAAAACAAAGACATAGTGCTAGCACACTTTCAAAAAGCACCTCTCATCCACTGATAATGAAATATCTCAAAGGTGCCCTAAGTGGCAAATCAAAACTGCTGGTCAATTTTTAAAAGCTAGATCAAGGCATTCTGCTCATTTCTGTTTGCTTCTTCACAAGAATAGTGGACTATTGAAGTTGTACTGGTAATAACTTGACTCTGCTTATCTCCTTCGTTCTCTTTTTTTAATAGAGACACACCTTTACCTCTGTGTTAGGGGTGTTGGGTGGGCTTTTCCAGTTAGCCCATTTTCCATAAATAGCATTTCCACTAGAGGGCATGAAAAATACTGGTAACAAGGTTTAGCTGTCCTCTGCTTTATTACATGGACTGTGCAAGACCCGCACTCCAGAAAGGTGAATGCTGGGGGGTACTGAGGCACTGAGGGGGAAAGTGAATGAAGTGACATAACTCTGTGCACCATTTGTTTCATCCAACTAGAGTAGAGTTATGCTCAGATGTTGTTTTCTGCCTCTTCCTTACACCTTCAAGGACTTGAGTACAGGAATCTGGAGGTATTTTGGATTTACCTTCTTCATAAATACAGAAGTGAAGCAGACAGGAAGGGGCCTGGATCCCTTTGTGCCTCTTTCAGAGAAGGTAAGTGTCTGCAGTGTTTTCATTGTTCAGATTCTTGAAAAGGCTATTTTGGGCTGATGGAAAAGCTTATCTACCATAGAGCTAGTAGGAATGCAACAATATATGTATATCGTAACAGATTTAATCCTGAGAGATCTAGAAACGTGAGGAAAAAACATACTAGTATACAAATGCAGCCATCAGAGCCCTCACCAGTAATTGAGGTCAGGGACCACTGCAAGCCATCCAGCTCTGGTGAGCATTTTGGGAAGGCAGTAACCTCCAGAGAAAGTACTAGTGCAGGTGGCAGAGCTGACACCTTTGCCCCTCTCAGTGATGTTCAGGAACATTTATGAGACGTTGTCATGAGGCTACCATGGTGTCCAATGGGTGACCACTCATCAGGGTCCAACGGTCGCGCCCTTTGCTACAGGTGGTAGCGGTCCCAAGGAGATCGTCTCCACTGCATAAAGCTGAGCTCAGCCCTGCCCGGCCTGTGGGATCCAGTGCAGCCACCTGCCAGGTTTTATGTTCACAAACGGAGGGCATTTGCTCCTTATGCCTGCATCACTTGTGAGACCTCGTTAGTTGTGGTGGTATAACTTCAACTAAATGTGACATCTTTATGATGAGTATATGTTATATGCCTCTGTTTAACAGTGTCAATATTTTGTGTAACTTCACTATCGAAAGTGTATGGATCGTGTTGTAAGTTCAAGTATTTTTTTTCTTTTTTTTTTGTTAAAGCTGATATAAAAGTAAATGAAAAATAACAACTATTGCAATGAAAAGTGTACTTCATAAAACAAATGCTTAAAAAGTCACTCACTCCAGCTGGGGCTTTTATGTATGAGGATCTCTCAGGCAATTGTATGTGCTTACATAAGAAGTCTTCCACAACATTTACATTTAAACCAGTCATCATCTTATATGCAGATCATTTATTCATCCTATAAATCACTATTGCAGCTAAAAATGAAGATGAGGCTCTCCCTTTTCCAAGCAGTAGGCTGCTAAATAGCCTAATATGTTTGCAGCTGTTTGGAACATGGGGATTCTGTGACGATGATTTGGGGTGGTTTTTCTGTTATCTCTGTTTTCTAATCAACAGTAGTCTCTTTTACATTTTCTGACCTGGATATCTGAGTTACAAAATACATATTGTGGCTATTGTGTAAAACTTATATTTAAATAAAGAGAAAAAAAGTAGAGAGCAAAAAAATAAATCCTTCCACTCCTGAAAGAATAGTCAAAAAGAGCCCGTACTGAATCATTGAGGAAGGGATTCAGCTGCTACCCAGAAATAACCAGAGAGGGAAGGGGAAATGTCAGTGAAGATCGATCCCTAGGATCGCGGGGAGCAGAAATACTAAGCCAGACTGTGAGGAGGCAAACTTTGAAAAACCAATTTGGAGGCAATTCACAGCTGGCACTGAAGTTGGGGCCTCAGAAGTCTCTCTCACACAGATAAACAAGTGAGAAAAAGGCATCTGTTGCATTACAGCTGCCAAGGTCACACCAGCAGGAACAGGCAGAGGGGAAGAAACAAGCCAGCGGTATGGTCCGTATTCCTTGCAGGCATAACACAGTGCCAAACAACTATGGCGTAGCTAATCATGTGCCTTTGGGGCTGGAATGATGTGTTTAAATATGTATGCTGACTCAAAAAATAACCCCACAGTGGATCAAAAGTGGTGTTTTTGAAAAATATAATCCACTTAAATAGGAAAGTCTGACTATCAGTACACGTGCTTGAACTTTGGGGTAAGCAACCCAAAGTGGATACATATTCCAGAAATGAGAAGGGCAGAAGGCCCTGCTGTGTTCCCCATAGTCACTCTCCAATTTAAGCAGGAAACAGCTATGCAAAGTAGCTCCAAGGTGTGCACAAGTGAGCAGACTTCTTCACAGGTTGCATCCCAGCATTCTCTTATTTGTTTACCATGAACTGTGGGGTCCTGGAACTTGGAGCAGCAGTGAGAAAGGTGAAGCGGCAGAATATAGCACTTCAAATAAAACTATTAGAAATACTTTAAACCGCCTTCTGATGCACGTTAAAAAAAAAAAAAGGAACTTATTGAGACTTCAGAAATGCATAAATAGTAGCAACACCATGGATCGGTTACAGAAATCCGCAAGTCATTCTTGCCATGCCCATTGTCTCTGTGTCCTCCACTGCATGTGTCTGCTGTCTCAGATAGCAGGAGTTTTCAAGGTTTTTTGAAGTGTATCCCCTGTAGGAACAGATATTCATGCAAATAACTAATTAATGGCATTGACTAAATAAACTGGATTTGATCTGTTAAATGAAAATGCCACACCAAATTGCTTGCTTAAAGATCTTGCTCATGAGTTAAGGAAATATTATATATTTTTTACCTGTAATTATATTCATAATCGATTATTGCCTCTAGCATGTTCAGAGAGCCTTTGAAATCTGAAAAATTATCCGACTGGATCCCTAAGCCATAGAGGTCCTCAGCAGAGTCCCTGAAAATTCACCTGGACATAGAGACTCCCCCCACGGCTAACCCTTTACAGAATGAGCATGCTGGAGACAACTGGAGAGGGGCAACAGCAGCAGGGCTGGTGCAAGACAAAGCTAATTAATGCATATCCTTAAGGGCCAAAGCTTTTTCCTCCTTTATAATAAAATTATTTTTGGGATGCCCTTTGACAAACTGAGAAGTCTTGCCAAAGATAAGGATTAATCTGGAACAAGATTAAGTGATTTTGTTGTCTACTAATAGGAATAAGGTTGAAACGTACTGCTGGGGATGGTGTGTAAGCAGTAGAGATGCTCTGCAGCCTGTGTAGGAGTAAGGCTGATGTCGGCTGGTCTAACATCTAAGTGTTTCCAGTTCCCAATTCCAACTGGGGACATTGCTGTGCAATAATGTGATATTACTGTTGTCACATTCTTGGAGAGGGGCAGGGCACAAACTGTGCATTGCGAACAAAACAAAATTAAATTCTCCCTCTCCAAAACTTATTTAGATGAGCACAGAACAGAGACCTCCAGAATGAACAGCCAGGATGTCTGGCTGCTTTTGCAGCATCTAAAAGCATAAACTCCTGTAAAGAGAGTTTTTAAACACACAGCCCTCATGGTTTTACAGCTCTCTGTTCTGCTCTGGCATCCCTTCCCTCTTGTTTCTCACTCTTTGAAGTTCTCAGGAAAGCTGGAATCATGGAGCAATAGGGCAGCTCTAATGTATTAGATCAGCCTTGGAGATTAAATGGATTTAGCTCTTTGGGAGTATGTCGATGGTGGTGGAAAAGCATGGGTAAGGTAGACCTTCTTCTCAGATAGTTGCTGCAGGAGCTGCCAGGAGCTGTCAGCCTTGTGTCCCCACCCTGCTGTCTTCCCACTCCAGCAAGCAGCACTGATGCATACCAAGCACTGTTCCCCTTCCGTCTTGTGGGCCTGTTTTGATCCAAGCTACATCAGTCACCTCTCAAATGACTGAATGCTAAAATCAATGGCTACAACATTTTTACGGGCTCATTTCACCTTTTTTACAGTGGCAGTCTGTGCTGGCAAACTCTGTCTCTCTTACTGAGTTATCTTACTAACGTCCATTACCTCCATAACACTGTATCCTAATAACTGGAGCCCTTAGGACTTTTCCTTTTCAACCTACCTGTGAGCAGGTTTTTCCGTTGTCACAGCTTGCCAGAGTAACTGCTTTCCTGGGCTGTGTGTCCTCCCTGAGCTGAAAGCAAACCAGCCAAACCGGTGGGAAGTGGCAGTGAGTGCGAAGCTCAGAGGGACCGGCTGTACAACAGCAGCTCCTGTGGTGTGTTCTGCTGGAGGTATCACATTACCGCATCCCAGGTACTAATGGTTTAGACCCACTAAAAATTTGAGATATGTAGCTCTCCATGGGATCTGATCTTTATGTATAGAGGGGAGAACATTAGCAGACTGTGCAAAGGTATAGTTAATCAAGTAGAATTCATTTGTACCCACTCTGCCCAGTGGCTTCAACTTCCTTGATGTGGTAATGAACAGGGAATAAATAGCCCAGTGTGGAACAGCTGGAACCCCAGGTTTCAAAGGAGCAGAAGGGTTCTGCATCCAGTAACTACACCCGCTGCTACTGCAGGCTTGTTACTGCCCTTGCTTAGTCTATACTCCCTAGAAGAGAGGCATGCAGCTGGAGGGCTCCCTGCAAGCACAGGCTGCTGTTGGATCTGGCCTCTGTAACATGCAGGGGATGGGAATGCTCTGCACTGACTCCCCAGACCCCATTGCTACTTCCCATGAAGGGGCTGCTCTGCATCCGTGGACAGCAGAGACCTCCAACTACGTGGAGGGACAGGATCTGGGATGGTCTTAGTGAACTGATCTGCTTAAAAATGTTAGGGAACAATAACAAACTGTTTCTTTCCCTAGCATAGGTTGCTATAATGCATGGTCATAAGCAATGGTTTTCGTGCTTTAGCTCCTAAGACTTCATACGTCTTCACAGCAATGACTTTTTAAGGTTTTAGCCCACCTTGCCTTCTAGAGCCACTGCAGCATTTGCAATGTGCAAGATTTGCAACAATCTTTGAGCATGAGGGAGCTTTGTAGTGGCGGTAGAGGTGCTTTCCAAGAACTGCTAGGAGCACTTTGAGTATAATCCCAGACCACAATCCTGTCTCAGGAGAATGAAGCACTTCCCTTCTAACAGGAAAGGCTCTAGGACATGGGTGACTAATTTGTTACAAGGTAATTAAAAATTATCTGTCTTACTGCAGCACTGCATGATTTTGTTGAAACAAGAACTCTGGGTGAAGATGAGTTGAGTAGCTGGGAACAGTTCCTTTCACCTGTCACTGATTCCTCTCCTGATGGGAGAGGAATGGCTGTCTGTCCTGCCGTGGAGCTGGAGAAGCTAATGGATGTCAAGTGTGGGGATGCCATTCACGTGGTTGTAGCTGACATTTTGAACATGCGTCTTGGTTAACAGAGAGAGCTGTCTGTACTCAAAGAGGTGCTCCTGAGCTGCCCCAGTGGTGGCATGCTGTGGACTACATGGATCAAGGGAGGATGGTAATGACAGGAGTGCAGCTTGTGTGGCAGGGAGTGAGCTTGAAGCTAGACCCTGTGTGTAGCCCAGGAGGCCAGTGGAGATGAACCTGTTGCAAATGATGGGTGGTAGGGGATGAACTGCCTGATGCATCTTCAAATCTGGCAGGGAGGAATGATGTGCTGCCTATATCACTGTGATCAGCTAGGATGCAGTGGGGTGGGATGGAAGGGAAAGCTCATATGCCCAGGGTCCTTATCTGCCAGTGCCTGCTGCAACACCCTAAATGGCACTGTCTGTGTAAATCCTTCTTCCTGGGCAGCTGCTGGGGTTGGCAGATACTGATTCTTGTCCTGTGATAGGGATGTATTAATCTTTCATAAGTGATGACTCAGCCAAGCAACAAAATTGGTACCCTAACATAGCAGAGAAGTCAGGATGCATGGCCTCAGCCCTGCTAATATGTGAGCAGATTATTCTGTGCCTGTTAGTAATGAGTATTTCTGAATGGCAATGACCGCTGCTTCCTCCTCCAGCGTCTCCCCAGGAGGTGTTTGGCAACCTCTGAACCCCTTTGATCAAGGAAATATGGTGGCAGTGAGCTGGAGGAGATGGCTGTCCCCTGCTTCCACATCCTCCTGGCAGTGAGCATGAGCTCTTGGCCATTCGAGGGGATGAAGCCCCCCCCACAAGTCAGGGGTGATGGAGGGGTACCACCAGGCATTTCAGTAACTTCAGGGTAACTGTGCCAAAGCATTGGGATGCACAGTGAGAACAGTCAGCATCGTAACGCACCTGTGTAATGAGGCTAAGCCATATGCATTTGCATAGCTAACTGCTGGACTAATTAGCAAAATTAACTTCTTATGTGTCCAACAACAAGCTTATTGGAAAAAATCTACATTGTGAGGAAGAGGGGCCATTTCCAGAAAACTAGTGAAAACTGTTTTTTTTTTTTAAATTGTTAACTGTGATGGAACTGAATACGCTTGGGGAGAGTACAAATGTATTTATTTTCAATAATAGTGCAATTAAGTTCAGTGGTTGCCAGCATAAGTACTTAGGGGTCAGGGACACAGTGAATGGTCTCTATTTTGAAAGGGATCTGTTGTGCAGTAATTTGCAGGATATACTGTAAGAAAGTAAAAAAACCCTCAAAATGCAGTTTTGTTTAGTTTGAATTCCTCTTGCAAAGAAAAACAACAAAAGTGTGGAGTAAAGCAAGCCTTCATTACTACCCACAACAGGTAGAAAAATAGACTAAGCCAACTGGAAAATTCAAACTGATCCACTTATACAAGACCTTGAAAGCAATTCTATTCTGATGGCTGGGGAAAAAATGTATGAGCAAGAATAACCTCACTATAAACATCTACAGAATATTGTGACTAAAACTATTGGGACTAAAGAGATGAAATTGCAATGTAAGCTGTAACTGTGTCATAGTACAACCCAGCAAGAGGTTGACGTAGGCTATTAGATTTAAAAGTAAATAATTGCTTCTTGTTAGAAGGTGCTATTCACTTTTTCTTAAGGAGTCGAGGAAGGTTCTCCTTCCCCTCTACACTGCCCTAGTGAGGCCCCATCTGGAGTACTCCGTCCAGTTCTGGGCTCCCCAGTTCAAGAAAGATGAGGAGCTACTGGAGAGAGTCCAGCGGAGGGCTACGAGGATGATGAGGGGACTGGAACATCTGTCCTACGAGGAGAGGCTGAGCAAGCTGGGCTTGTTTAGCCTGAAGAAGAGAAGGCTGCGAGGGGACCTAATA
>Ga0065711_1044670_pt1 | contig 13951 bp, 12 predicted proteins | sample Hoacrofraction12_FD_59098 | JGI IMG/M metagenome (GOLD analysis project Ga0065711, IMG submission 59098) | Hoatzin crop microbial communities from Cojedes, Venezuela - Epithelial fraction 12 v2 (version 2) | ecosystem: Host-associated > Birds > Digestive system > Esophagus > Crop | place...
TTTCCCTCACCCACTAGGCGGGTCACATGGTCATTGAAGCAGATCAGGTTGATCAAGCCAACCGGCCTTTCATGAACCCATTCTGGCTGGGCCTGATCCCCTGGTTGTTCTTCACATTCCCGGTGAGTGCACGCAGGATGAATCACTCCATAATCTTACCCGTCACCGAGGTCTGGCTGACAGGCCTGTAGTTCCCAGGTTCCTTCTTCTGGCCCTTCTTGTAGATGGGTGTCTCATTGGCAAGCCTCCATCCAGTCATCTGGGACCTCCCCTGTTAGCCAGGACTGCTGACAGATGATGGAGAGTATCTTGGCCAGTTCCCTCGGCACTCTCAGGTGGATCCCATCCAGCCCCATAGACTTGTAAGTGTCCAGGTGACATAGCAGTTTATTAACTGCTTTCTCCTTGATTATGGGGGTTTTGTTCTGCTCTCCAGCCCTTTCTTCCAGCTCTGGGGGCTGACTACCCTGGCAGTAACTGGTCTGACTATTAAAGACTGAGACAAAGAAGGCATTAAGTACTTCTGAGGCATCAGCCTTGTTCTCATCCTTGGTGGCAGTGTTTCCCCCCTGCATCCAATAATGGATGGAGATTCTCCTTGGCTGTCTTTCTGTTTTTTATGTATTTGTAAAAACTTTTTTTGTTGTCCCACTAGGGAAAATTATTTTACTGAAAGAGTGGTCCGACATGAGAATAGGCTGCCCAGGGAGGTGGTTGAGTCCCCATCGCTGGAGGTGTTTAAAAAACATGTAGCTGTGGCACTTCAGGATATGGTTTAGTAGGAATGGTGGTGTTAGGTGGACGGTTGGACTCAATTTTAGAGGTCTTTTCCAACCTATGTTTCTATGATTCTGTGATCATTGAGCTCTATACAATCGAAGCAGCTCCTAACATACAGAGCCACCCCACCATCTCTCCTTCCTTGCCTATCCCTTCTGAAGAGCTTATAGCCATCCGTCACAGCATTCCAGTCATGAGAGTTGTCCCACCATTTTTCTGTGATGGCGAACAAGTCATAGCTGTCCTGCTGCACAACGGCTTCCAGCTCCTCCTGTTTGTTGCCCGTGCTACATGCATTGGTGTAGGTGCACTTGAGCTGGGCTATCGATCTCACTCTCAACACTAGCACACCAATCCTGGGCTCATCTCTAGTGAGACGGGCGACGTCCCCTTCCCCATTCAAACCTAGTTTAAAGCCCTATCAATGAGCCCCACCTGCTCATGGGCAAGAATCTCTTTTCCCCTTTGAGACAGTTGGACTCCATTTGTCACCAGCAGGCCAGGTAAACCTCCCCACAACCAAAAAAACCCAGAATTCCACTGAGAACACCAGTCTCTGAGCCACCAGTTAATCAAGTGAGTCTTCCTGTCTCTTTCAGTGCTCTTCCCTGCCACTGATGTGATTGAGGAAAACACTACCTGTGCCCTTGATCCTTCAATCGGTTGCCCCAGTGCCCTGAAGTCCCTTTTGATGGCTTTTGGACTTCTCTCTGCGACCTCATCACTGCCAAATTGCATAACCAACAGCTGGTAATAATCAGAAGGCCGCACCAGACCAGGGAGTTTCCTAGCAACATCCCTAACCCAGGCCCCAGGGAGGCAGCAAACTTTCCCGTGGGATGGGTCTGGTGGGCAGATCGGGCCCTCTGTTCCCCTCAGAAGGGAATCGCCTATGACAATTACCCTCCTTTTTTTAACAGAAGCAGTCATAATACTTGGGGCTGACTGACTCACCTTAGGCAACCCCCTGGATGGACCTTCACCCACATCTTCATTTGCCGGGCCCTCACATTCCAGAGCCCTGCATCTGTTGTGTAAGTGCAACTGGGAAGGTAAAGTAGGCTGGGAGGGAATTCACCTGCCTCCCCGAGCAGGGACCCATTTCCCTTCCCCACGGTCTTTTAGATCCCCTCCTTCTGCTTGGTGGCAAGACAGGAGGGAGTCCTCTGCTGCTTGTGGAGCTGCCTCCTGCTGCCTCAGCCGCAGGGGCGGCAGGGTGCAGCTCCACCAGTCAATCTCTCTCTCACACTCCCTGATGTTCCTTAATCTCTCCACTTCCTTTCAGCTCTGCCACCAGGATGAGCAGATCACTCACCTGCTCACACCAAACACAGCTGCTGTCTCTGCTGCCCTCTAGTACCAGCGCCAGTCTCAGGCATTCCCTGCAGCCGGAGACCTGGACAGCTGTACATTTGTGTGGGACCTCCATCTGGGTCCCCACGCTCTTTCTGGCAATAGCTTTCAAGCGAGTGGAAACCATGGTTAGGTTTTCTCCTGGGAGGGCAATGACCACTAGTTGAGTTACCCTTTAGAGCCAGGATGGTGACTGCGCCCTGCCCACACGCCTTCAAACTGACACACCACGCCATTCTGGCATGCCACACCCTGGGTCCTGCTCCTGTATGTGACGGGGTTTGGCCGCCGTCACTCTTGTCCCCACCGAAGCGGAGTCAGAGATGCCGCTCATCAGACTCTCACTCTTTCCTGCCCATGGTGTAATTGTAATGGTGTAATGGTAATTGCATGGTGTAATAATCCTGCCTATGGTGACATTATGTGATGTAATCCCACGCTGAAAGATCCTTCCCTCCTTCTTGAGTGCCACAGTCTCATCCAAAAATGCCATAACCAAGGGCAAGAAACTGCTGCAGCAGGCAACCTAAATGCAAACACTGTGGTTTGGTTCAAAGGCCTCACTGCATTTGAATATGCAATGGCACATATTCTTCTCAGGACAGAAGGAGAAAACGAAAGTGCCGCTTGGAGGGTAATGGTAACTTCCAAAGTCTGCTGCTAGGGAACTACATGGCACTGTTGTTGGTGCATCAACACGATCTACACCAGCAACAAGCAGCACTTTATTCTTAACCCCGCAAAATTACTTATGCTAAAAATAATGAAGGGACCAACAATGGGCAATCTGTTAGTTTCTGTGGCACTATCTGCTACCAGTTTGCGGATTAAAGCATTTTCCCCACCGCTCATCTAAAACAGTTGTAGCCAGCCTTGATAACATGACCAATGTGTTACAGTCATCACTTCCTACCAGCTCCCTTCTATGTCTCTCCCCGCAGAGTCTACGGCTTTGAGCATAATGTTAATTCAAAGAAAACTGAGTAATGGGGAAAAGGAAACAGTGTTTCTACAGATGCGAACGTCATGTAAATGTCAAACCTCGTGTTAAAATTTGGTTAGAAGACTGAAAGGGAAATAGTATCTCTATAAGTAAATCAGCACACTAACAATAATATCAGCCTGCCTGCTTGCAGCATAACCTTAGTGATGGATTTCACTGTTCTTAATTTTCCATGTAATATTAAGCTGTAACTGATTTTGTTAAAAGATCACATATAGCAATATAAGAACTGCAAACAAATGTTTGTTCACAAGATGGATCTACACAGTCTGAGCACTAAAGTCCTTGAGTGCTGTGCCTACAACACTCTGTCAATTCAAGAAAATTTTCATTTCTTTTTCATTACAAATAAATGCCCAGCAACTTGGAAAGACCGGGAATGTATGCACCCATTCATCTCTATGTACCTGTGTCAGGGGAAACAGAAGGTGGCTTCACATTAAGCCCAAAAAGCAGAATTCCAGCAGACACTAAATGTATAAAGATAAACTTTGGAGACCAATTCATTACAATTTTGTCTCAGAAAGGCAATATTTTTCTAAGACTGCACAACCCCACTTGCCACATTTCTTGATGAACCTTACGTATTAACTGCTCTTGTCTCAGGAACTTACTTTCTACTAAGGGACTTCAGTTCTGCTCACTTCATGAGGCTGGACATGTGCTAGACTACCTCAAGTATTTCAACAGCTGCAGTAACAGGAGTATGTTGTGACACAGGGGCAGAGACATAATTGTGTACAGAGGCAGTAGAAAGTTGTTAGATGAACAGAAGCTACTGATTTTAACTACAAGTTAAATACTTGCTTCATTCTAAAATACTGAGACAGAAAAATTCTACAGTAGCACACGTTAGCAAACACAAAGTTAGAGGGAAAAAAAATTCCCAGCCACTTGACACTTCTTCATTCAGCTTTACATGCCCCCACCAAATCACCACCACTACAGATTATGTAGGGTCTAACTCTGACACAATCAAGGCCAGCCTCAATTCAGTTCAGAATGAATCTCAAAACAGTCCAGCAATTGCCCCGAACCAATTACTTTCTATTCAAAATGCAGCTTCTTAGCCCCAGATTGTCTTAGGTGCATATGCCTCACAGAAGGTCAACTTCATTTTGCACTAGCCTTGACATTTTAGTTACCTGTTGTGCCATCAAAATAATTTGCTAATTTCTTCCACAAAAGTTACACAAGGACATCTTCAGAGAGACCATGGAATTTCATGCCCTTGATGATATCCTCACTGGTTGACAGTCCAAACCATAGACTTGTCACTATCTCGACAATTGGTGAGAGGGCAAGAGGACATAACATCCATGTCTGTGATGGATGGCTCCCTTTAGTTTGAGACTCCCTTAATTGCCAGAATTATTTTTTTGGTAATCTGCCTTCAAAGATACTAGAATAGGAACATTATGAAAGACTCAAAGAGAGATTATTGTACCCCCCCAAAAAAAAATACAGCGTTATTAAGGGATTTCAGTAATCCTCTGTCCTTTACTTTCAATGAGGCAGACATAGGCACTATCTTCCACTGTTTCATTGCTCTTTGAAGTTATAATCAGGAAGAAATAAAGTAAAAAGGGAAGTAAGTTGCAGTGGCGGTGGACAAAGCTTCAATTCATTATGAATTTCATGCACAGTCTGACTCATCTATTCAGAAGTTTCAGTCCCACCAGTGTACTTCAGACTACCTTCCCAAATGAAAAAAGACCACCGCAACAGTAGCTCAGCTTTTCTGGCCCTCCTGTAGCTGCCATATTGTTAAACTTCCCTTACCCAGATAAGCCCCTAGATAAATCTAGACGAACTGCTAAGAAAAGGAGGAACACCACTCACCACCAGCCTTTCACCTCCCTCTACTTTGCTTCCTGAGCTGGCCGCCAAACAGAAAGATACCATATAGTGACAGAGGCTGCTGCAGAATTCCTGGAGGCTGTACACTCTGCTTCTACTCCCAGGTGCAGTGGTGCCTATGCTTTCAACAGGAGTTAACAGTATCTTATTCTCTGTACTGATGCTGTGAAAAGTCAAAGTTAAAGACTCAATAAACAATAAAATAATAAAAACTACCAAGAACTAGAAAATATCATTAAAGCTACTTTGTTATAGCTTCACGTTTCTTACGATCCCTTCTATCAATGGTTTTCCAAATTACAAAGAATTTTATGAGCTCAAGTTCTGCCCCATAATTCACCAGTCATAGATCCCATTTTATTAAAGAGTATACAGCTTTAAAAAAACAAAACCCTGATACAGCCACCATCTGAAATTCACCAGGTGCATTTATCCAGATCTTACTCAGTTATAAGTACTTATGTAAATAACCTTGTTTCACATTAAATGTTAAAAGATTTTTTTTTTAAACTAGAAGTTTTATTCTCATGAAATGTCTTGCTCTCAGATGCTGGTGGGGACAAAAAAGATATGTAGAAGAGAGGTAAAGAAAGGCTACTGAATAAGATTACTGCTCTGTGATTGCTTTGGGCACTTTTGGGCACTTTAAAGGGGGGAAAAAAGGCCAACTTAAGTCAAATCAGTGAGTACTGGAGAGTTCCTTGACTATCAGAATGGCAGTAATTTTGTTATTATGAACAAATTTATACCAGTGAACATATGAGTAACAGAGTTCAGACTGTTCTTGAAAGATTTAAAGATCTTATTTGTGAATGTTAAATAGCTTAAAGCTCTCATAAGCTAAATCGATACAGAAACCAGTCGGTGCTTCTTTGAAGGCAACAAGTGCTATGCAGACACCTTCATGAGCAGACAACAGAAAGCTGAAGAGGGTGTGCACATGCAACCCACGCAACTAAAGTAGTCCGAGATACTCTCAATAGCACAAACTCAGTAAAGCATTTAAAATCCGGTCAGTTTATTTCAAAACAACTCGGATATTTTGAATTTTACTTTCAGGTATTTTAGGAAGAGGCCATGTGATAATTTGCTGGGTCCCAATGTGGGCTTGTATCACAGATTGCATTTAATTTCCATGTAATCATAGACAAGACTTTCACTGACATCATGCAATCAGGCTCCAGTTAAACCTATGCCAAATCACAGAACTTGTTTGTGGTTGACCATGACCCTCTCACAGCACCTCCTATTCAGCACAGGGGTTCTCTTAGCAGAGCTCCCCCCACACTAAGAAACCACAGGTCCAGAGGACTCTTCTGATGCAAGAAAGGCAGAAACAATTATTGCCTTAATAGATTGCACACAGTGACATTCAACAATTGCAAGAACACATGAATATTCAAGTACCACATAAACCAAACCTTTACATTTGCAGAGAGACTACAACCAGACTCTTGTGTTTCTACAATTGGCAATCAAAAATATTTTTTTATTAATGCTTTAAGACTATATAGGTTCTTATTTAGTACATTTAACTTCTGCTCACCCATCTACCACCTTTCTTTGAGAGAGACTAAAAAATAAAAACAAAATTCAGAACTTTGTATTTCTGCTTCAAGTCATTAATTTTTCCTCGTCATACACATGGCACTTAAGCTGTCAATATGTAATTCTATTAGAGTGTGGGTTTCATTTCTGGCTTGTGTTTGCACTCATTTTAGATGTAACAATAAATATAAAATATATTATATTCCAATTATATTCATTGTGCTGTCTCACAAATATTTTCTTTCCTCAAACTTGCAATCTCTGTTTGCAGACAGCAGCAGAGAATAAAGATGTAAATTTTTTTATGTTGTCAGATACTTGGAAATCTTTGGTGTCTGGTGGTGCAAGTTATTTATTTCAAGCTTTGCTATCACTTAAGTGTAAAAACTGAAAGAAAAAATATCAAGATAATCTTCATAAACTTCAAATTCATTTTGCTAGATGAAGCACAGGTCAGTTCAGTGGAGACTCCTAGGAGTAAGTATCTGCCACAGTACTTAAGAATTCAAACACCATCACAGTTAACCAGAACATACCTATATATATGCTTAGCTATGCAGCTAGGATATTGCCAAGTGAAGCATGGATTAGCATAGAACTGAAAAGCAGTGACTTTACTGCCATTCAGCAGGAGCTGCTGGCCCAGCACTTGCAAGGTCTTTTCCAGCTTCAGCTGAAAAGTTCCCCAGCTTGTCCCCATACTCTCATCACTCACCTCTCCCAAGATCTGTTTCCCAGTCAGCCTTACTGCTACTGCATTTCGATAAAACCAAATCGGATTAGTTTAAACAGCTACTCCGGAAGATCTGAGCTAGTGGTAACCCAGAGGAACAGTCTCCATAGCTATCCCTGACAGACTCAGAAGCGTCTATGAGGTTTGGTGTATTCGTCACCATTCTGTACCAGAATGACCAGCTTTAAGGTTACAGTCACGTATAAGTTGTTTACAGAAAATGGGCAAAATGAAGTTAAAAGAAAGCTCAGTCAAAACCACCAAAACTAGATCATCAAAACACTCAAGGGGAGGGGAAGGAAGGTATGGGTTTTGGGTTGGTTTGTTTGTTTTTTAAAGCATCTCTCTCCTACTTCTGGCAGGACGTAATTAATTTCTTTTTTTAGAAGAGATTTATTTTTTCCACAAGAGCCATAAAGAACATCCTTCACAAAAACATTCTGCCCATTACTCTAAAATACATCACCGAAATTTTAACAGCTCTTGTAGCAGCAACATACAGGGACCTGCTCTCATTACATTTGCTTGACTAGGGAAATACCCCTGCAAATAAGAAAAGTTAATATAGAGATTTGCAAGAAGAGAGCACAATGCGGCCTGTTATCACCCCATGTCGCTGCTCATCAGCCAGCAGAATTTGGAGCTGCTGGTCCAAATAATATCCTTACATTAAAATAGAACTGTTAGCTTTCAAATAAGGTGGCTCCCCCATTCCTACGATATCAGATGGATATCAGAGAAATCTGGAATCACACAACCCCCTGGTAGCATGCAAGTGCTGTAAGGTGGCACAGAGTTGGTGATATCTGAGCTGTTGCAGGCAAGGCTGGGAACTGGCCTGCAGCTCAGCAGCCTTCATGGAGCATTCCCACAGGGTAGCTCACAAGACATCCAGACCTTCTACAGGAGTATCTCCCTATTACCAAAACACAACCAAGTGCCAGATGGAAGACAGCAACCACTGAGACAGAAGCCCTGTTTGTCAAGATACAGGGAGGGTGAAACTGTAGGTAAACAGAAAATCCTGTAATGAACTATTCAAATTATGCCGGCATGCTGGAATTAATATTCATATTTTTGTAAAAAGCACCACATGAAATTTAACAATGGAGCAATAAAAGACCATAGTCCTACATCTCATCCAGAAGAACAGATCACTAAAACTCTGCAATGGTTTTGCACTGAACCCTAATTTGAATGGGAACCAAGAAAGAGTATCTTCTGTTCAAAATGTGCGACGAGGTATCACATGAATGAAGGGAATGAGAAAACCAATAACCTGGCTTTGCAGGAAAGCTCCCAAGTTACCTCAATCAGAAGTCTGTAAAATGAACGTTTTAACAACCCATCTCAACACAGCCCTCCCAGATCCTCAAGCAGTGCTATTTACACGTTCAGTCTTATACCCTGGGTCTTAAACCACTTTGTACAGATTTTTTTTTTTTTGCTTTTTAAGGTAGAAATGTGCGCTAATGTGTATTTCTGGAAAAACAAATCTCATCCACAAATTCTTATCCAAATCTGACTGCCTAACAACCAAAATAATAAAGGCACTGATAGAAGTAGTGGGCTGTATGTTTCTCTCCTACTAATAAAATCACTTCAGCAAGAGTAGTACTTTAGTGCTTAAACATGATCTTCACATTAGAAAGGACTCACTGCTGTTTTACTAAGATGGCTCCTGAAGCTGTTTTATCAGGAGTATTTTTGTCCTTACATCCTTCCCAAATGCCTTCCAAAATCTTTTTACCAGCTTTTATCAGTTAGCTTTGTCTTTTTATTCCGTTTCTTCTCCAGATACGGTTTTTCAGGTTAGAAAATATAACATATGAACTAAATAAAAAATAAACTAGTACTTCACCAGTGACAGAAAATAACTGCAGTCTTTGTGGCACTTTACTTTGAACTTCCCTGTTTCTCTTCTTTTTTCTTTGCCCTTCAGACTGCACTATTTCAGGGAAATCATTTGAACCAAGACTGTGTCTTTCTACGTTGCAGGGCATTCTCTTGATGACAGACAAAACAGGCTGGAGAAAGACAGCAGTCCGTGGCCCTTCCTCAGGCGAACATCCACTACAACAAGGTTTGCTTGTTTGAAGTTCCAAGTAAAATTAGGAAAAAGCCCAGGATTCCTCTGTTCACCTTTAGGCTAAGATTCCAATCTTGACACTACTAACGTAAACTCCCAATAACAGCATTATTTCAGAGTAGTTATTCCCAGTATGAGCCAGCACAGCTGAGATCAGAGTTTTAGACACAAGGTGGGAGAGCCTGACTGTCACCTGGCTCCTAACTGCCCTGTGTTGTCACCACAGCTGCGGCATCCTCACCAAGATACACCATGTCTGCTTGGTCATTAACTACCCTCAAAACCCCCCCAAAGCATTACCCAGCAGAGACAAAGTTCTTCCAAAAAACCCAAATCAAACAAAAAAAACCCCAATTACAACCTTCATCTGCATTTCCAATCCAGCCTAGAGTGCAGAGGGGGCTGGCTCCCTTGCTCATCTCCCCCCTCCACAATACCGGGGCTTTGATGCATTCTAGCACCTCCAGCGAAGATCACCAACATCAGCCATCACGGCAATCACACCGACCAGGTCGAGTCTCTGGCAGCAAGGGAATCTACGGGGGTCCAGAGCAAATGCAGCTACTCTACAGCTATAGATCACCCTTCTCAAATGCTCTAATGGCTCTTCCCTTCTCAGGTGCATCTAGGAAGAATACCCTTCTCCCTTCCACACTCAAAGGTGTACGTTTTGTGCATATATAGGTGTCATACAAAGGGTCAGATTGATAAATTTTATATATAGAAAACAGATACTATTTTAAATTACTTTAGCTCTTATTCAAAGGTTTGTCACCAGCAATTAAAAGTATTTGTTCTAACTTCTTATGTGTTACAGTTTGAAAATAATTCAGTCAGGTATGCAGTCACCAAAGAACAGCATGTAATCCTAACAGCTAGAAAACATAAACCCACTGCCAATCGGGTTATACTAACTGCCTGAACTGCCAAAAGACAAATCAAATCCAATTACTGCTGAGTTAGTATTTATTGCAAAGTCTCTCATAACAAACCAACTTAGCATCGAAACTTGCAGGAGCATCTTCTCTCCCAGAAACCTGCTCTGTTGTACTCGTACAGGCTTTTTAGGCACTCAATGTATCCTTCTCTAAAAGACTTCATATCAACAAATGTATAAAATAGAATGCTCTAGTAGCAGCAAAAGGAGCAATATATACCTGCAAAGTACTTTCTTCCCTTCATCAATTAGTTGATTAGCTATCTTTAATTAAAACAGGAAGCTCTGATTGCAGGATTTTGAGCAACAGTCCTTTTCGCTTTAACTGCTGTTTTCTGTGCTTCACATACTGAGTTCATAAACTATTAATAGGACAGAACTAGCATACCTGGGTTTAAGTCTTAAACAGCATTTTGGCTAGATCCAGATCTCAAGCTTGAACCAGTCAGAGTTACACATCTGCATGCTGTAAGTACTGAGAAGTACATCTTAATTAGCTATTAGTTCAGTTTTCAGCTACGCCCTCTAAGTTCAGGCGATAACCAGCTGGGTCACACAAAAGCAATGCCTCATTTTACCACAGGTCTGTTAAGCTTACTTGAAGTTATGACGAAGATCCAAAAGTCACTTTCATGAGGTTAAAAGGTTTAGTTTGCCAAACCAATGGGTTTTATATCAGACTTACAGTTACAGCTGAACTAAGACCAGAATTTACTTTCCTGTTTTCAGATTTTGATGCTCAGCTGGACAGAGGCTCTGATGCAAGCACAAACATAAAAACAAAACAAAAAAAGGAAAGCTAACATTTGTACTATTTTCCTGCTTAAAAGTATTTTAACTAAGGCCAAATTGTTTACAAAAGTTTACTAAATCCATGAAAGGAAAAGCATAAAGCTACTAGTTTTATTTCCTTCACCTGTTTGCTAACAACAAGCAGAGTTTTAACAACAAATTAAGCCCAGTGTTTGAAGGTGTTCACAAATGACTGAAATAACAGAGCTCAGGGGTAAATCTCCATACCTATCAGGCTTCTAAGGCATTGGAAGCAGGAAGGGAGCAATAAGAGAGGCCTGAAAGATCCTACTTTCTGGGAACGTGTCCCACCAAGTACAAATGTAGCTCCTGAAGAATACAGGTCCCAGTAGCAATACATAAGGAGCTTAGGGAAGATTTAATTCTAAAATTGAGGGAAAAGAACTCAGACCAAATTCTAACTCCTGTCTGATATCCATGTTCTGAAATCAACCCTTGTAAAGTTCTGCTTCCCCCAATTCAGTCCTGTATCTCCTTCTGAAGTGCAAAACTGAACTCTACAGTATGGCTCCCACACCCCCATCCAGCAGCGCAGTGTAGCTGTCCCAGCAAACCGACACCAAGGTGCTGGCAACCCCAAGCTATCCTGCAGAGTAACAAATGCATATACGCCACGGATACACAATGTAGCAACTCAAGACTTTGTGCTTCGGGCTTCCATTAGGGTATAGAAAAAAACAATGCCTAAAGAGCAGATTTAAGCAACCCATGCATACGCTTATAGAACTGGTAGATGGTGGACCAATAAACAACAGTATGTTCTCAGAAAGCTGATTGAAACTCTTTATCTGCAAAATGCACACTGAATTGGTACTCACTTTTAAAGATAATTAGGAGGTTGCTCTAGGTAACTACTCCCATTTTAAAAAAGGAACTAGACAAGCTTATGCTTTTCCAAATACATGTAGGTAGTGTCATTTCAAAGTTACAGAAAAAGTACTTATCGTAGCAGGATGTGAAAAGCTGCACTATTAAACTTTGAATAACAACTTAAGCAAGCTTGATCAGACTCTAAGCATCCCTTTACCAGTCTACTATCTCTCTCTTGAAAAGAGAAAAGCCCTTAAGTACATACCAACTACAGTCACTGTGCCTTCCAGAGGGTGGCATCAGGGGGCTTGTCAGATCAACAGCAGCTGAAGCAAAGGGGTAGAGGCTGTAGTCCCCGATTCGGAAGTAACCTGCCTCAAATTTTGTGACACACCAAAAAGTTTAAAGCAAGATGGATTTCCACACCGTTAATGTACATCCTGGGTTATGCATGTGACAAGACTGACACTCCTGCTGCAGTACCAACAGGTTCCCGTTGCCTCTTTAGAAGGCTGAGAAAAAGCACCTCATTTACATTACGTGATTGACTAGCCATGCAGATTGGGCTTTGCTGGGAAGCGGGAAGAGATAGCATCTTTCAGAGAGAACTGAATTTGGAAGAGGTACAGAGCAGGAACAGTTTGCATTCATTCTCAGCTTGCTACGTGGGATCTTGAGAACATTTCCTTTACCACTTCAACTATACAGTCTGATTTTATTTTTAAATCTCTTTTTTCCCCAGTTTCCAACCATCAGAACAGAAAATAGTTCTCAGATGAAGTGAAAAACATATTCACTTAACCCACAGAGTAGTCCGAGAATTTTACATGTCACGAACCTCCTCCCATCCCAGGGACCGGTGGGAGGAAATGCTTCCACCTGAACTTTTAATGATGGGGGTGGGAGCAGCCTGCCCTGCAAACACAGGGAGTTCCCCCCCACCTCGGTGGAGCCCAAACAAGTCAATGTGAATCACCTTATATCTAACCACCCCTCCAACCGCCGCACACCTCACTCCAAATTGACGTCCACACAATTGTCATTAATGGCCACTGCTGACACTCGTTAAGGGTCAGGAAAGCAGGCACCTGCCCCCAGACAACACCACCCACACGCCTACCTCGTTCTTCCGAAGGTAATCTTGCATTCCTCGGGCTCCAGCCCACAAGGCTGACTTCATCGCGCATCTCTCAAGTTAGCACAACATTTCTAACACAGAGCTCCGATCAGCCACAGGGAAGGATAAAAACCAGCGGGGTGTGCAAAAGGCAGGCACCAGAGTCACATCACCTACCAGGAGCCAGGGGACCAGGGTCACCCTGCCGATTCTGCTCTCAGCCTACTGCTGCAATCCCACTCCTGAAGCATCCACCGGGCGTTCCGAGACCGAGAAGGCGTTTCCCGGCAGCTCTACAAGGAGCTTCCCCTCTTCCCCCGCAGGACTCCCCGATGCCCGCAGGGCTGAGGCACTCGGGGAAAGGCAGCAGACAGGCACTCGGCTTCGCTCCGCTTCCCCCAGACGAGCTCGGAAATGAGGTGTAACAGCAGCCTCTCTCCCGCGCCAAGCGTTACCGGAGCAGAATGCTAACCGGTTCATTTATTTTACCGATTACCATATGCAGACATCGAAGTCTAAACACTGCATTTCTTCCACTAGCCCTTTCAAATTAACCCTACGCTTTAAAGCAACACGACAACGCTCGAGGTCACCTCCTCCGCTCCGCCCGGCGGCAGGGACCGGCGGGGAAGGAGGGCAGGAGACGAGCGTTCGCCCTCGGCGGAGGAGGCTCTCCCGGCTCCGGCCGCGGAGCCATGCCCCTGCCGAGCGGGGAGTCTCTGGGCTAGGGCAGCCCGACGAGCGGCGGCCGCGCAGGTCCAGCCCTTCCCCGCGGCAGCTTCGCCTGCACCTCCCTCCCCCGCGACCTACCCCTTTCCGCCGGGCGCCGAGAAACTTTCCGCGGCGGCGAGGAGCGGGACGGGGCCAGCGGCGCCGCAGGCCCCGGGTCGGTGCGGAGAGCGGGGGCA
>Ga0065711_1044671_pt1 | contig 13951 bp, 6 predicted proteins | sample Hoacrofraction12_FD_59098 | JGI IMG/M metagenome (GOLD analysis project Ga0065711, IMG submission 59098) | Hoatzin crop microbial communities from Cojedes, Venezuela - Epithelial fraction 12 v2 (version 2) | ecosystem: Host-associated > Birds > Digestive system > Esophagus > Crop | place...
TTTTTTTTTTTTTTTTTTTTTTTTTTTTTTTTTTTTTTTTACAAATGTCTTGTACATATTAAAAGCGACAAACTATTAGCAACTACTAACCTCACATTTAGCACAGCTTTCCATTCCATTTGTTTCTGCATAGGCTTATGGAACATTAGAAAAGACAGATCGTAAGATCTGTTACATTACATGCCTGCTTCTACTCCTGCTAAACATGAATGATTGTACAGGAGAGGCAATTCCTCATCTAAATCAAGATAAGAATTATTTCCATATGTTCCATCACCAGGGGGAAAGCATTCACAGATGCACTCCAGTAATTCAGATTTGTAGTACAGATTTGCTCTATCACTTCTTGGACTTCAAGAAGATCAGAACCTAAGCACAAGGAAGAAACATCTGTTCCAGACAAATCACCTTCTACCTAGCCAAAACTGCAGCATGACATGCAAGTCAAAGGTATTCAATGATGAACACCAACACCTTCTCCCTGGCTAAACACTCTACCAATATGCTCCGTTTCAGCTAATTACAACGTGGCATAATTGGCTTAGCCAAGGACTACAGCCAAGTACAAAGCTTGAGGCATACAGACACCACAAATCACAGAACGGATGAGGTTGGATTAGACCTCTAGAGATGACCAAGCCCAACCTCCTCACTCAAAGCAGGGTTATCCAGAGCAAGTTGTCCAGGACCCTGTTGCAGCTGGATTTTGAATTATCTCCCAAGATGGAGACTCCACAGCCTCTCTGAGCAACCTGTTTCAGTGTTCAGCCACCCTCACATTAAGTGCGTGGTTTTGTTTTCTTATGCTCAGAAAGAATTTCCTCTTTCAACTTGTGCCCATTGCCTGTGTCACTGTCTACCACTGAGAAGAGTCTAGAGCCATCTTCTTTACACCCTCCCATTATACGTTTATAAACATTGATCAGATCCCATCTAGGGCATCTTTTCTTCAGGCTAAACCCCAGCTCTCTCCTTGCAGAAGAGATGCTCCAGTCCCTTGATCATCTTTGCAACTCATCTGATGCATCAACTACACTTCCTACTTTTGTACCATTGGCAAATTTGCTGACGCTGCTCTGTCCCATCTTCCAGGCCAGGAGGTCATGGTATCTCCCATTCAAAGTTTTCCAGGAGGTATGAAATATCTCCATCTGAGGACATGAGTGTCATTTGATGTCTACTGGTTAACTGAGTGTTTTGGTTTCAGCTGCCGCTGGCAACAAAAGCGCCACGTGGCCTCCCCTCCCCCCGCCGGCGTGCGGAGGAGAATGAAAAGAAACAGGCAGAAACTGGGGGGTCGGGATAAGGGCAGTTTAACAGAACAGCAAACAAAAGAACAGGAACAACAACGATACAGATAAGGAGAAAACACGACACGAACCGCACAAGCCACAGACCCGCTCTCCCGGACAGGACCAGCGCCACGCGCTCCCGAGCTGCAAGAGAGTTCCTGCTGCGCTGCCCCCCCCACCGGAACCCAGCATGATGGCACAGGGTATGGAATACCGGGCTCTGTTTGGCCAGGTTGGGGTTGGGTCAGCCCACCCGGCTGTGCCCCTTCCTGGATTCTGGTGAAAATTAACCCTGTCCTGGCCAAACCCAGGACACTGAGGAGCCCACATCCAATGAACCACACTGTTACTGAGCTCAACAGTGCTATAACACACCCCTCTAAAGCTACTGCAAAAAGCCCAGAACTCACTCACTTGGCCCAAGTTTAAAAAAAATGTACTGATATGGCTATCAGCAGCCCATGAACAGGGTTGTAAACATAAGCCTCTACTTTTCAACCACAGGACTGAAATGGAGCCACTGAAAACTACGTTACACATTAAAGACAGAAAGAGTGATGTATCATGAGAATTAATAAAAATAGCCAGTTAGTCCTAACAACCCACACGACGCTCATGCAAGATGCAATTATTCTCCTGTTCCAAAGGTCTTGCATAGTCCTTACAGGGTTATGTTACAACCTTTTCCTCAGTCTATTCCACACAGCTCTCTATGTCCCCCAAAAACAAAACTGAGACGCTAAAAAACTCTTTAAGCCTGGGAGAAGAGGAAGGAGAGCAAATGGAGAACCTTGCCCTTTTTCTGAAGTTTTTGCAAAACCAGTGAAAACTTGGTATGGAGTGCAGAAGTACTGAAGACTGAAGTTTGAGAAAGCAGCAATAACAAATAAGGAGAACAAGCAAAGGAATACATTCTTGATTCTTATTCACAATGCAACCTGGTCTGCAGGGACATGCAATTGTCAATTCATAAATCAAAGTCTTCTCACTTCAGTGGCATGCACAGTGACAGCAAAGACAACGTAAGTAGATTGAGGCCCTAGGGTATTTGTGTTTACTCAGAGAGTCAGCATCCAGCTACTATGGTTGCTATACTTGCTTCTGCTGGCTGGAGATTCCATGATTTAGGGTCCATGGGAAAGGGTGCCACTTTAAACATGACCCAGAAGGAGCTGTGCTTTGTGTTATGTTGATACTTTTCTATAAAGCTAGACGACTACAGGTGATGCTACTTCGCTAGATTCCTTCAAAGACAAAGCAGACCACCTTTACCACAAGAGTTGTGTCTTGGTCATATCACAGCATTCACACAACTATTCCTGGTATGTTCAAATCAATCCACTACCTCCTGGGATAAAGATGAGCCTTCATCCAAAACTTACACTACCAGCAGCACAGTACTCCTTCACTCAGCTTTAGAAGCTGTCTGGCAAAAAAAAAATGCCTTTTCATGAACAACCAAGTGTTTGGTCTTCAGCAGCACCTATTTTATTTACCAAGAAGTGAAAACCCATTAACAGGTGTGAACAGCACGTACAGCATCAAGCAGAATTAAAGTAAGTTTATAGCGGAAAACCACAAATTCATTAGCTACTAAGCAGTCAGACAATTTTTACTCTACTTTCTCTGCTTTTTTAATTCCCTACTCCATTGCTAAGCAACAGCTTCTCTAGTTGAGCATTACAGCCTTTTGTAGTACTTACTGTGGAGCTTGGAAATAAAGAGTTACTACCAGCAAACTATGAAACTTCTGCAAAACTGTCAGCAAGTTATTTCACAGCATTGTCATTCAAGAACCTCTCTGCAGGAGATACAGTGACAACTGCTTACCAGATGGGAGTAGGAACTTCAGTTTTCTAGTACCATGGGACAGGTAGGTAAGTTTTTATGCAAGTATAGAAGATAAAATTTTCCACGTGAAGACATAAGGCTTGGAAGATAGTGCTTACCTTGCAGCATTTCCCCTCCCCTGCTCCCCGAGATACCACATATAATTTGCTACCCTGAGAAACAATATGGCTTCAATTCAAACAGCAAGGTATGCAAGAAAATCTTCAATATTTGAAGAGAAGTCTACCAAGACCCATTAGCATTGCAAGTCATACTTGCTTACTTTAAGGACTTGAAAAATAGGAAGTAACAGAAACTCAAAAGCAGTTACAAATTCACTAGCAGTTAGGAGAAAGATTTAGCTTGATCTTCTTCTGCATGCCTACCTGGAAAAAAACAGCACACCAAACCTCAAAATCCTTAAGTCAATATAGGCATATTCTGGTGTGCACTGCCTATTCTGTCTGGATTTAGTTATTTACAACACTTAGAAACCTTCTCCTGTAAGAACTCTAGTAGCAAAGGGGGAGCCGGGGAATACGGAACTCTAATTTTGCTTTAAATGTAACTCAGTGACAGCTACATGAAGTCCGGGGTTTGCTTTCAGTTGATGTAGATTAAGTATTCTCACAAAAGGACAGCACCGCAACACACAGTATGTTTGCATGAGAGCAGTGTCTTTTTTAGAGTACCTTATTCATACAGAAAAGGTGACATTAAGCATACAGGAATAAATGCAATGCAGGCTGAGCTGCAACTACCAGTCATATCTGTGCAGCAAATGAAAACCAAGAAACTTACAATGCCTTTACAGACTAACCTTCAGTACAAACAGACAATCAAAAAGGCCCATATTGGCATAAACAAGCCTCTGAAAAAGCAGAGGGCAGGATAAGGCAGGGAAATGTTTTAAATCAAGACAGATGTGCAACCAGTTCTACACTTCCTTCATATCTGCATTAGAAATGGACTGAGTCTTTCAGACAGGATATTCTTGGTAATAAATACCAAGAAATAAACATATTGGCTATACCAGCACAAGGCTGAGAGGTTTAATTTTGCAAGACATGCGTTCTATAGCACCCTGTCCACAATTAGCATCTGCAGCCAACACACAACAGCTGCAAGTCTCTGTACCTTTTCTGTGCACAAACACTATGCTTCCTCCCTCCCATTTAAATAGAAATATTTCTTAGTGAAATGAAGCCACACAAAATTGTAATTTCAATGGCTTTTAAAGCTGTGCAAAATAGAAGTTTACATTTAAACTGAGCTGTCAAGCCTTCCCTCCAGCACAGAAGAGGATTTTTTGTGCATTGTAACACGTCTGTATGCAGCACCTCCTACAGGGCTGTGGAATTCTGTGTCAACTGGATTTTCCAACAGTACATCAGCTAGGTGCCCTCTCATAGAGACAGCCACATATCACTTCACAAAGCAAGTACTACAACAACTTATTCAGACATTAGTTGGTTTGTTAGAGACATTTCTATATAGTGAGCTGTTCAGCTTTACTGAACTGAAAAAGGGAAACCAAGCTTACCTGGATTCCAGTGATTGGGTTTTAACACATATGTAATTAAGTGTTTAACTGTGCATGAAAGTTGGCTAATATGATCCAAACAGAGAGCTCGGTGAGCTTGAACTGCACCAGTGATCCCCCTACCTTATCAAGGGAGTTAAACCTTACATGGTGGTTAATTTTCAGACTTGATGCAAGCCTCCCACATCCAGAAAGCAGCAGTTGACAGGACTACCCTGTGTGATCACTAATTATTATTAGCCCCAGGCAGTAAATCCTAATTGAAGCAATAGTTCCACACCTTCATAAGTGTCTGTCACATCTAAGCTACACTGAACTAGGACGAGCCACACCAGTCTTTTACTGCATTATCAAAAGAGGCTCCCAGTCTTCTGCAGAAGGACACAAGTTTTTTCCACCTACACTCGAAGATATCCAAAAGTCATGTAGCCAGTTAACCAGACAACAAGTCTACACTAGTAAGCTACAACAAGGGTACAATTTAACAGCTTGATCTTGGCCTCAACCTAATAGTAAGACACATGGTTTGTAGTGAGGCTGGCACATTGGCTCACATCTGTCTGCAAAAGACTGTGAGGACATATGACACAATCCATCACAAATTACAGATTATGGCTTTAGCCAAGCTACCATATGAACAAAACTAGATTGCTTACTGAAACTGTCTTTATAAAGCAATAAATTAATCTGAGGATTTGATCTTGCAGTCCCCCGTGCTCAAAAGGAACTAATACTTCATACAAAAAAAGGAGAGGGGGGAAAAATAATAATCAAAGGAGAAAAGACAGACATATACATAAGTACAAATTACTGGAAGCCAAGATGCATAAACTATTTCACCCAAAAAGTTACTATTCTTCTTCTTTCCCTAAGTAGTCCTGAATATGAGACAAGTCAGCCACTGAAAAACTCCAGGCTGGAACTTGCGAAACCCTCCACTTTTCTCCACAATTTCTGAGAAACAGCACATACTGACTTCCACACAATGTCACTGCTGCTAAAGCCATCCCTCCTCACAATCTGAACAAGCCTAGCAGCTGACAGTACACTGCATCATCTGGACTTTCTAACTCTGGTTAGTACTTCCTTAGGGACCTCTGTACAAAAGTTCAGTGCTCAGCGATGTTCAGTTGTCACAAAAAAAAGGATTGTTTCTCATATTGTGTGGGGCGGAAGCTGGGGAGTTCTTAATCTGGTCAAGACTCATGTCACCAGCATTTAAACATTAGAAATATTCTTTCTGGCAAAGACGCACTTGACTTCCCTTTGCATCTCCACCTACTATTACCCTTCAAAACACGTTCAGAACTTGGAGCTTCAATAAGGATACCAATCTACTGCTGAGAGCAGCATCCTTTCCTACAGTTAACTCTTGCCCCTCAAGGAGCTGGCTGCCACTGGAGATAAGAGGAATGGTTCTCTCAGCTACATGCAAAAGGGCCACATAATTATAACTATCAAGGACCTGTATAAGCTTAACGCTGTATGGAACTTGTTGAAAAAAAAAAAAGTCATGGAACTGCAGCTTAAAAAGAAGTCATCTTCTTACTCACATCAAAGACAAGTGATTTACTTTCTTAAAGAGAAGATTAGCCACACTGGATTGTGTGTTCTTCAGCTATATGAGGAGAGATGTTTTTTCACTTTTTCATAATTATCTCTCACACTTGCCAAAAGCAAGATTTGGATTTTTTTTTTTTTTTCTTCAAAACCCTTTAAAGAAAACTGTAACGCAGGTGTCATTTTTTTGGCAGCTAATCCATCCTATAAAGGTTATATGCATACAGCTCACCAGGAATTACAAGGTCAATCGAATACATATTGGTTCTTTTTGTTTACTGTAGTTTTATCTCCCCACTGTACTAAACACACTGCTTCATCCACTCACATGAGGTATATCACTAACTAGATAGGAATACCTGCCTCTAAAAACACGCTAAGCCCACCTCCAGATTATTTCTCAGTTTACACTCAAGTAAGCTTGCACCTGAAGAGTTTTTCCCATCTCTGTGCTGTGCAAGGCTATATTTGGAAAAAAAGTAGCTGAGGTATATGTTTAGGAAGACAGAAAGGTGTGTGGGGTCAGGAGCTCACATGATCAGATTTGTACCACTCTGCAGCTTTGCATCTGTTCAGGACAGATCCCCAAAGGGCAGCCAAGAGCCTGGGAGAAGCAGAGCACACAGGGCTCAGGTTACTCCCTATCACTCTGGCAGCCTTTGATATCTGTTGCAGCCAAATTTGAATGACCTCAGCCTTAAAATCACTCTGCATTATGCCATGGGCATGCAGACTCCTGGACACCTTTACAACAAGCTAATGAGCGGCAAACATGGTTTGCTGTTTTTACCACCCCAGTTCTTTTGCTGTTTCCTTAATACATGCATAACATGGACAACAAACCAAAATGAGCAAACAGATTTATAATTTATAGCCACTTCCACAAAAAGGACATAATTTCCTGATTATTCAAAATACTTCATTACCATGATCTTCATACAATTCATAGCAGTCACAGATGTCAGTCTTAGTGGAGCTCCCGCAGCTATTACACACAGCAATTAATAAGCAGTGATCTCCACATGCATCTAAATAACACAGGTTTCTAACCTGAAGCACACTAGCCTTCAGGAGACCTTGTGATAAAATGTTTAGCACAAGTAACAGAGTGGCACACCAAAAAGGGACAGTAAAGAAAAGTAAGAACAAAACCAAATACAGCATGAGTTTAAGCGAAGCTTGCACTCACTTTCAAGGCCACGGCTAATAACAGGAGGTCCTGAACTGTGGCACACAAGTTACTGCGGTTTCTATGTGAACTCAGCAGACAAACTGCTGTACTGTGAACTTAACCAAACAAAGAGTTTTGGTAGCAAAAGCACTATTGTCTTTGACTGACAGACAGCAAGCACGACACTGAGCTAAGATGTCTCTATTTACTTTCATCCTTGCCATTCAGCTAGAAATCTGTTCTAAAGACATTTGTCAAAGTCACTGTAAGAAAAAAAGATAATGCAAGCTGATGGACTTGTTTTTTTGGTGGGGGGATGGTCTTGAAGCATACTGGTTTCACATAGCTATTACACACAGAACTCATTGATTGTCAGGCAACTTTTGACAATCTTAATGTTCTAGTAGAACATAATTTCTTCTCTGTATAACTCACTGAAAATGAGTGGTTTAGACATACGCTATTTCTCACTTGTAGACATCTTGCTGAATTTTGCTGCAGTTTAGTAGTGGCATTACTTTCCAAAGGCTGCTTGATGACCACCTTGATTTCTGGTTCCGGCAGGACAGCTACTTACCTCAAACAGGGCCACATGGAAATGCTCTGAAGAACCCAGTATCACCTGTGGTAAGTTAACCATCTCAAGAAATGCTTGTCAACAAAGCTCATTTTCTTTTCAGCATGGAGCATTTCGAGTGGCTCATCTAGATGCTTTGTCTCTATAATCTTGTGTCAACTCACTGAGAAACAAAGCTACAGATTCATAGTACAAAGATTCTTCTATTAAACCCAAACCTTACTATTATACATAAAACCCTCAGTGTTAAAGTAGATTAATTTCAATACAGGTTGAACAATATAATTTTCTAAAAATATAGCAGATTAAGAAAATCCAGAGGCTGCCAAAACATATAAACATACTTCAAGACTCACTTAAAAAAAGCCAAAGGACTGCAGACCTTTGTCATTTAATCTTAACCAAAGATGAAAAACCTCAACAGTTAACTGTGTCCTTTACCATGTCCTTCTATTTTAACTTCACCCAATCAAAAGTTCTTACCATTAGCAAAGATCTCTAAACCATCACCTGAATTTGTTCTCTTGGCAGTACTGCTATACCAATGAATCCCAGAGGCTGTCAGAGTCAGCAGGACTGTCTGCTGCCTTGAGTGAAACTGTAGAGTTTATTTCATTTTCGGAATTCTCATTAATGCAACAAAATATTGTTCTACTAGTGACACAGAAAACTCAGTGACAACAGAATTCCTGAGATCTTGATTTTTCAAAAAGCTTTCTAGGAAAAGTTTTCTGAAGTCTTCTCTCACATTCGTCACTGAAAAGTAAAGACATCTTTGAGAATAACTGTGTACCCAAGAAAAAGCTAATGTATGTATTTAACTCAGAAAAACACTCTAGTTATTTGTCTACTTGGTGGAATTTTACTCACCAAGCATCACATAATGTAAGTTACCATTGCTGTACAGGATAAGTCTCTAGCATAAAGTGGTATGTAATAAATAGCACTGGAATGAAGATATACAAATTCCAGAGCTGCATAAAAAAAGTCCATTATTTGCATGTTGTCAGGAAGGAACTCTACTTCAAACTACGTAACAGAACAGATGTGTCTGCCTTTGTTTTATATCTGAAGGATAAGAGGAATAATGGATTACAGTATATATGTACCATCCAGTCCTGTATGACAGGCTCATTCTTTGTTTCCAAAGTGGGCAATTCGTCTTTTCCTTAATAAATGCAGTTAAAACAAAGATAGCTTACAGAACTACTTCCAGAACAAGAATTTTTTTCCTTTCCTACCATCCCCTCTGACATTAAAGAGCGCCACTTGTCAATAACAAAGCAACAACGTTATGATACTTGATCTGAGGTCCACTTGTGCAGCCTGGCAAGTTGTATGCCAAAACCTAGGGATGTTGACAACAGTTCTTCTGGAAATGCAAGCACCCACATCAGCTTGCTTCCCTCAGTTCAGAGCAGCGGGCATCGAGCTCAGCCCCTGCATTCCACATTGCACCACCCCACCACCCCCCCCGCAACAACCAAAATCTATCAGAAATATTGATCAACCTCCATGCCAAAACACACACTTAATTTCTTATGGCTAGCCACATCCATATAAGGAGATCTGTAAAAATTGTAAGTTTTTGTTTTATTCACAGAAGAGCAAAAGAGACAAAAAAAATACATAGCCACTTCAACTTTCAAATATGTTTGCTGCTATAAAAAGAAAAAAAAAACACAAGACAAAGTCCTTGCCAGCTGCCATTCAGAATTCCCTAACTTAATTCCCCAAAGCCCTTTATGTTGTTATTCATCTCTCTATTTCAAAGACTTCCACCCTTGCCAAAATTTATTTTAACATCAACTTATTCCAAGTTTTATCTGTTTTCTTCAGAACTTATTTCTCAACCTCTTTTCACACCAAAGGGTGGAAAAGAAGCACCCTAACAAAAAGTCTTTAGATCATTTCTATTTCTACAGTTCTGCATAGAAACTTTTCTGTAATCTTCTGTTAAACTTCCATATAACAAAAACGTTTGCCCAGCTGGAATCTCCTAACACCCTCCAGCGAGTCATTCACATTTAAAAATGGGTACCACAAAACTTTTGTATTGTTCAATTTCCTAAGAGTCAGTACAAAAATTGGTGCAGTACTGAACACCCTTAATTTGCAGTTGAGTATCTACAGGGTCCATTGCCAGCCCAGATGCTCTCCCCTGCTCCTACAGCTTCTTACTCCAGCAGCTGACTGATTGCACCTGCTTCACTTTATTTGTTCTTGGTTCTTTGCTTGATTTCTCCTCATCACTCTTCCTAAACAGCCACTCCATGCTTTACTAATCAGTCATTTTTTCACTGTATACAGTGTTGGAAGTAAATGGTGAAGAACTTTTTCCACATTCCCCATCAGCTGCTGTTTTGGCTTGTCAAGCATACAGTGGATTTTTTTTCTTCCCCTCTCCCTTCAGACCTCTTTAGTTTGTCACTGCAAGAAGTAGCCTTTCACTTGAAAAAAACTATCAGAACTCGGGCATGGCATTGTTAAGTCATCACCAGTTTCATCATACCTGGGGCTTCACTTGCTCTCTCTAGACCATTGTTTAGGTTGTACCAGTTGCCCTCCATACGTTCCAATATACAGAGCAGAAGTTCTCATCAACAAGAAGACTTAAATCCTAAGTTTTCAGTATTTCAGCTCAGAAAGACAGTTCTTATGCACTCTTGATGCCTTCAGAGTGGGGTCAATATTTAAGGGAAACAAAGTTTGAAACAGATACAGTAGTAGTCACATTAACATACATATTTCTTTTAATTGTTATTGATCAGTTGAAATGCAGAAGCATTTAAGCAGTCGAACATTCTAGAATTTCACTATTCCACATGGCTTATTCACAAATGCACCAAACAAAACAAGCGACTACAGATATTTTCTCCTGAATGTACAGTATAAAAAAGCTTCCAGTGGCAGAGAAGTAGTGTTTCAGCACAACTTTTGCCTTCCAGCATTTTTTGTAGCATACAGAGTATGCAAGCGCAGCTACAAGAAAATTCACCACTGCCATGATTCAATATCTGCATATTAGACACTGGCATTTTGCTTATGTGAAATGTAACAGCAATTACCATGTAAATCCACACCTTGTCACGTTCAGCAACCCAAGTAATACAAGATCTGTGAATTTCAGCACGTTATACAGAATATGAGTGTTGTTTTACTAGTAGTTTAGACTAGAACAGATAAAGAGTCTCCCAGTTAAACCACATAATATACTGCACATCCCCATGTACCACAGGCCTCCAAAATGAACTCTGGAGAAGCTGGGCAATCTTTTTTTATTTTTATGCAGCCTTTGTTTTCTAGATGGACAGACTTCTTGATATTGCAAGATACAAAAGACCTACTCTAATGGGAGAAAGAGGTCTGTGGATACTGTTGTAATACAACTACTCAACAGCATTGAAGAGCTTAGCAACCTCTGATGTATTTTCACTTCAAAATTCATTAAAGAATTTTAGAAGTAGATGACAGCATTAGTTGTTTATGACAATGGCATCTGCAAATCTGTCAGCTCCTCCAGATTGTGCTAAAATAAGTGTTGCAGCTTTCTCATTTTATGAAAAACAGCTGATTAGTTCCAGGCCTCATCTCACCTGGAGTATTATCATAAAGACCAGGTTCACCTGCAGCCACAAGATTACTCCACACACCTGTTCACACAAGCCAATATTTGCCCTTAATGTTAACAAAAGGGTCAGAAAACTAGTCCTACATCTGCAGAAGCAGAAGACACTTTGGTCTCACAGGTAGATCCTCCTCTGAAAAACTGCAAGCTTCAGCCAAGCAGAGTAACAATACACAGAAAGAAAAAAGGAGGAGGAAACCCACGCAGAAGTCACCCCTCTTCTTCCACACACTTATGCGGATGAAAGAACTAGACAAAGAACAAGGCACTGTTACAGAATTACATACAGAATTCTCCAAGTGAATCAGATTCTCATTTTTGGTCAGCCTTCACTGCAAGTATTTAGCCAACTCTGCTGGTGATCATAACCAGGATAACACCGCACACACTAAGAGCGGGGGAGTTAATCCAGGCCAGGCTGATGTTCCTCAGTCCAAGAAAGCAGGGAGGACCACAAGTAAGAGAGATTTCAAAAGCAATCTTCTCCCATTTCTGGATTTTCAGAAAACACCACAACTCGCACACTCCCCCTTTGCTTTTCAGCCACCTACACGAACAATGTTATTTTGCCCACATTCCCCATATCATTATACTCACTAACTTTCAAAGATGAAGTTCATTAGGGACAGCTGACTGCTGGAGCATCTGGAAACTAACACTCATGCAAAGAGTAGCTATTTCACATATTTAAGGATATCAGTGTTGTTTGTTATGACTCTGTCCAAGGGTACCTGCAGAATTAGTGGACACCAGCAAGGTGTTAAGAAATTTTGTTGGGTCTTTTCCTCCCTGCCCTCAAAGTGCTCTTGTCCCCATGTTAGGCTGCCACTGTTAATAACAACACGGATTCTAAGTCTTGGCCATCCTAACAGTAACTTCAGGCTGAGAAAAACAGAATGGTCTATATTTAAAAAGATTCCTCTGTTTTACTTACCATCACTTACGCTCTTACTTTTCAAGTCGTCCATCCATGTTGGGATATTCTTCAATGCAACATAATCCCTTAAGTACTCTTTGCGTCTTTCTTCCAAGGTCATCTTCAGCAATCGCTCTGTTCAGGGGAAAGAGAAATAAAAAAAGTTTTACAAGCTTTCATATATTCTTACACACTGGCCAAGCAGTGACAACTCAGTGTCCTTGATGAAATGAAATCCCATTTGAGAGAACAAAGCACGGGTGATTCAACGAGTTACAAGAGCTAAACACAGTGTATCTAAACAACTGCGTGCGCCTATGTCTGGAAAGCCCAGTACAGCAAAAAGAAATCTCTCTTCCCCACACTCTCAGCTGTCCAGACTTCCTCCCCACAGCTACTATGCCTCTTTTTCCTGCCACTTCAATTCAAGGATCAGAGAACTAACAGAACGTTTATTAAGTAAGGAATTGTTGTTTAATAGAGAGTTTTCAGGTATTAAAGTCTATTCTTTAGGTTCTGCATTTGTAAACCAGAACTTTAAAAAAAAATAAGTTAGGCAGCTCGAGATTGAAACATTTTTACCGAAACAGGTTTACCAGTGCCACCAAGTTAAGGTAGGGAGCATGGCACAAACCTGACAAAGCACTAGTACATTACAAAAGAAATTAGAGCTAAAGCAAACATGATGACACTTTCTAGATGGCAGGTGTGATAAAGGCATTTTTATTTGGTTGTTTTTTCTGTTCTGCGAACCATGTAATTTTCAGCATGAGAAAACCGCTGTCATTCGCTTTAGACACATCCGGTGGCATTTAATCCCATTTTGGGCCAAAAATCAGTAGCTGTAGAAAATACTAGGATATGTTAGATGCCTAAGGGTAAGTAATACAAGTACGCAAGCTTGACAAACTCTGGTTGAACATAATGCCAAGCTCTAGGAAAGCCCACTGTCATCCACCAGCTAAACATTCTTCTAAAAAGTAGACAAGGACTGCATCTGCTGGATTTTAAGTGCCACAAAACAGAACATGGGTTTAAAGTGAGTGGCACTGGTTAAGCTTTAGAGACTTTTATTTGAGCGTTAATACGTCACACTTGGTTACCACACAAAGACACATATAGATGGTTGTCTTCTCCCAAGAAAGTCACCACATCTTTAGTGAAAAGTAAAGCCTCAAAGATTGTACAATTATGATGGCTACTGGCAACTTCACTCTTCTTCAGACCTTGCTACAAATGGACTAACTTCTAAGATATAAAAAAAAAAACCCTCAATGACCCAACACTGCAAACAAATCCAGCACTTCAGCAAGATGCTGTACCTGGTTTTTGCAGCCATGTCCTCTTCCCCCTCACCACTTCATCGATGCTTAGTAATAGCTCTGCACAAGATGCAGAGCTTTTGCCCTTCCAAAAGAAGGGGGGGGGGGGGGA
>Ga0065711_1044672_pt1 | contig 13951 bp, 10 predicted proteins | sample Hoacrofraction12_FD_59098 | JGI IMG/M metagenome (GOLD analysis project Ga0065711, IMG submission 59098) | Hoatzin crop microbial communities from Cojedes, Venezuela - Epithelial fraction 12 v2 (version 2) | ecosystem: Host-associated > Birds > Digestive system > Esophagus > Crop | place...
TTTTTTTTTTTTTTTTTTTTTTTCCCCTCTAAGTTGAGGGCACCTTATAAGATCATAGAATCAGAGAATGGTAAGGGTTGGACGGGACCTTAAAGATCATCTGGTTCCGAGCCCCCTGCCATGAGCAGGGACATCTTCCACCAGACCAGGTTGCTCAGAGCTCCATCCAGCCTGACCTTGAACACTGCCAGGGAGGGGGCAGCCACAGCTTCTCTGGGCAACCTGGGCCACTGTTTCACCACCCTCATGGTGAAGAATTTCTTCCTAATATCTAATCTAAATCTGCCCTCTTTTAGTTTATAGCCATTCCCCCTTGTCCTATCACTATACACCCTTGAAAAATAGAACAAATCACTGTCGTGACAGGGTGGAGGCACCGCTTTGCTTTGTCTGTGCTTTCACACCTATGATAGTCTCTAGTAAATATCACAGAGCCTAACAGCACTGCTACGTAAGAACAGAAATTATGCGTTCTTTTAGGCGTGATATACCTAGCCCTTCTATAGCTATAGTCCTGCAAGTAATTCCTTACCTGTGGGGACATTTCACAAAAAGTACCCAACATATTTGCTACTAAACGTATGTAAGGAAGTAAGGGAAAATACTTTAATCAGAATTTTTTTCTGCTGGTTTAGAGAAGATAAGTAGAAATAAAGTTTTGAAGGGGATGAAGAAAGTTTCTGTTACCTTGACAAGCTTTTCCTTAAGACCTAGCATATGTCATTTTTTTCTTCCTTATACTTTTTTTTTTTTGAGAGCACTCTTTTGAAACTGCTTTTTAAAATTTTGCGTTAACTATACAGTGTGGTAAAATTAGTTTGTTACTTAGATAGGGTTTTAAGTAACTAAATTGAAACTTCTTTCCTTTCGAAGGACTTTGTGTGACAACTTAAGGAGGGAGAGAGACCGGGCTGTGAGTGACTTGGCTGAAGCCCTTCGCAATCTGGATGACATGAGAAAGCAGAAAAATGATGCTGTGCGTGAACTGAAGGAACTGAAGTATGTTAGAGAAATGCTCAAACTGCATGGGAGTTTGTGATAGAAACTTTGGTCTGTTAGCTGTGTTTGTGAGTGAACGGTTACAGCTGTGGGCAGCAGCTAGTCGTGATATTGTACGTGAAAATGCTGCCTGTGTTTTTAGTTATCATGGAAATGATCGTGATGGGCAGGATCCTAAGTCTTACTATCTTAACCTTTTTATTTTATTAATGCTACTCATATTCTAAGCTTTGTGCTGTGGAGATACACCTAAGCAATATGGGATTCTTTCACTGAAGTCAGTTTAACAGCAATTTAGTTCCTCCTAGCTGTATTCTCACTGGCTTATGAATGCAAGGAAGATGTGCGTCATGTGTCATCTCAATGCGTTGTGGAAGAGGTTTTGCTGTCGGTATTTATCAAGCCTCACTTGTCCTGGGCTTACTGATGCAGCTCGTCGGAGGGTAAATTAAATGCATTTTGGAAGATATTAGAAACCTAGCTGTGCACTTGGATCATGTAAAAATAATGCAAAAAATGTAAGTCTATGTTAGGATAACACATAGAAAAGGAAAGTCAATTCAATAGCAGCCCAAGAATATTGGAAAAATGGAAGCATGGGGCAAATTTTTAGCACAGCTTGGATTTTTGATTTAGGAAGCAGTGTAGCATGTCTCACAATGATAATGTTATGTATCAGTTTCTTTAAAAGGGTTGTCTGTGCTGTAAACAGTCATTTTCTTTGGTTAGGGAGAAGATGGAGAATCAGTTGGAAAAGGAGGCCAGATTCCGTCAATTGATGGCCCATAGTTCCCACGACTCAGCCATAGACACAGACTCTCTGGAGTGGGAAACAGAAGTTGTAGAATTTGAAAAAGACAGAGTAAGTAAAAAGTTATATATTGAATATAATATATTGGCTTAGATATTGGATAGCCTAGAAATCGATTATAACATTTTGATACTAGGTATGATTAAAAATAACTCTGATCTGTGTTTTTTTTAGTTCGTTATTGTTGTTGTGCTAGGAATCACACACAAATGTATGAGCAGCAAGTGCGGTAACAACTAGGTGAAAGTAGTTGACAAAGCAAACCTGTTATACACAAGCTTGGTATTTTTCTTCATATGAATTATAACTAAAAATAGTTCCTCCGTCTGATCTTGCAGGGTACCCAGGTCAATGTACTATAAAGCATATCTGAAGTTAAACCTTTAGTGTTCTTAAAGTTAGGGATTCATTGTAGAAATGGCAGTGCTAAGGCAGCCGAAACTTAAGATGTGGTGGAAACACTGATGTCAGAGCACCCAGTCCTCTGCTTTTACAGGCAGCAGCACTTATAATCTATCCATAATATAAAATACTTAAGCTTTTACATTAAGTTACTTCTACTTTTGCTCAGATTCGATGGTTAGAAATTTCAAAGTATTAGAAGAATTTATTCATGATGAACATATATTTTAGGGCCTCCATCTTAAAAATTTGGGATGAAAGGAGATGCTAATCTCTCTTGCTTGTCTGTAGAGGGAGTTAAATCCCTTTTCTATTTTGGCATATTAAAGAAAGTTCTTAGGTTTAGCTTTTTAGATAATCTCTACATCTTTTAATTATCCTAGTAGTACTTCATTTTATTTTTCTTCATTGTAATCTAAAAGTTTTATTTCACTGCTTTTTATGCAAGTCTTGTATACTGTTCTATTTGAAATTTTTTGGCTGGCACATCACATAGTTTGCTAATAGTGTTTTTTTCCACCACATAGAACACACAGGTGGTCTTCCAGATTGTGTTTCATTTATAACAGTTTCTGCATATATCAGAATTTGTTTCTTGTTCCTGAATAACAAAGTTTGTGATTTAATGCTGTCAAATTAAATCTCTTTTATTTTACCGCAATATTCGGGGTCATCTTTTTTCTTTGCACTTGCAATCTGTCTGTGTTCTGACAGTGCATACCAACAATCACTAAGACATTCCTTTTTTGATACTAAAAATATTATAGAATATTATTATATGTTGAAATATATAAATCAAAAAGACCGAGTACCAATGCTGATCCATCAGGACCACTGTCTGTAAATTCTTTCTGGGATAAGGATTCCACTTTCACCATGTATTTTCATCTCTTTTAACCAGCTCCTTCATCACTGGATTTTGTGCATTGCCATCTTCTCAATTTTAACTGATAGCTAATAATTTTGCTTTTCCATTGTCTGGAAAATTAGTTAGCGTGTCTAGCACATGCTGTACCTGTGGTAAACAACATGGCAGCCTGATGTATTCTCCATTCATGTGCAGTTATTTAGTTATTCTTTACTTCAAAGATGTTCTAAATGTTTGCATTACTGAGATCAAATGTGTACATTTTGTTGTCTGAATATATGTTTTTCTTTCCTAAACATAAAGATTACACTTGCTGCTATCAAATTATAGTAACCTTGATTAGGTATATGGGATAATTCTTGTTTGAATTCCAGGGTGGAGATTATAGAATTGAATAAATTTAAATCCTTTTATTTTTGCTTCAGCTTCACCTGTCTGCTTAAGCTTGTGTTCTACATAATCACTCAGCTCAGAACTGAGAGAAATATTACTCACTTTTCAGCTCTGAGGCTGTGCAATGACACTGTGATCTCTACTCAGTCTTTATTTATGGCAGTCCCATGCTCTTCCCTGTGAACTTTTCTCTTATGTGGAACATTTGGAAGAATCATAAGGATTTTAGTATTTTTTTGGCAGGATTAGCTCAATTTAGTTTCTGGTAAACATTCATATTTTTGCATGTTTTGTCTTCAGCTTTTGTCAGGCGTCTTTTGCCCTCCCTGAAGACTTTATGCTCTTCGGCTAGATGACCTCTAAAGGTCCTTCCAACCCAAAGCATTCTATGATTATGATTTTGAAGGGGATTAGTCATCCAGCCATGTCTAGAACCATGCCTTACATGTCTGATTTAAGTTCTATTTAATTTTTGCATGTCAGATTTTGAATTTCGAGTATCATCTCCCTTCAGTATGCTGAGATGGCTGGTCCAGTTGATTTCAAGTAGAGTTCTCTAATTTTTATAACTCTTCACATTGAGAATGATCTGTTTTGGGCCTGGGTTGCTAGAATATCACCTCTAATCTGTATTTAGACAGGGTGCCCCATAGTGTTAAATCTTTCTTTCATGTTTACTTCTGGTCTCTAGCCAGACCAAAGCGGACGTCTTGCTGAGTTCATCACTAAGGCACAAGGCTGTTTCCTTACCTTTACAGTTGTTTTTTTCCTCAAGTAGTGCCCATTTATGAGGAATATGTCCTTGTTCTCTCATTACACGTCCAGCATCGTACCTTAAAACAGGTTATACATGTCTGAATGTGCTTTCTCGAATGCTCTTCTGTTTTCTTATTTCTCTTTGGGGAATCTTCCCTCCCACGTTATTTTAGCCTTAATGTCAGAGAGAAGGATTGTTCTAATGCCAGAGGATGCCTAGTAACTAATGGAATTGGGAGCTTATACGTTGCAGTACAAAATATAAAAAGTTGTCTGGAACAGGTGCCCTGTAGATGGAAGTGCACGGCACAAACATGTGCCTCTTGCTAGCAGACAGTGGCACAATGGCTGCCAGTGCAGATAAGTCACTTGTGAATAATATTTATTAGGATGATATGGACTTGAAAGCACTTGGTTTTGATGTGGCAGAAGGCGTGAATGAACCATACCTCCCTGGAGACTGTGGCATCTTCGTTACCAAAGTAGACAAAGGAAGTATTGCTGATGGTCGATTAAGGTAGGGTTTGACTTTGGGAGATACTTGTCTTTTGTTGATCATAATAAACAAAATAGGAGTGCATTATAAATTGTCTTCAGTTTTTCCCGTTTTTTAAAGTTCTTTTGTCATTGGTCATGTGTGTATTATTAACGTTGGTTGGGAAATCATGCTGAGACCACTAATGCCTAAAAAGCATTACAGAAATTAACCACTGTTTGACCCATTCCTTAAAACTCACCAGGATTTGAAATGTTCTCTTGTTTCCCTGTGTCTTACCTAATCCGTTTATTATCTCCTCAACCTTTGCTCTATTAATTTAAATTTTAGGAAAGACATGAGGGTGAGCTACTGGGGAAGGGTGGGGGAAAGGAGAATAGAACAAGAGATAGTTTGAAACCTGCTCCTGTTCGTAGTGTTGACAGGAGGCTTTTAATAACTCTCCTTTGTCCAAAGAGCTGCTTTTAAAGTAAAGGAGTAGTTATTAGTGATTAGAGGATATACTTTTGCTAGTGAAGTGTAGACTGGAAGTCCTGGTTTTCATTTAGCTGCTATTTAATGCCTTTTCAGGAATGGAGAACTCCAGATAATTAAGGATTAGCATATTGAGATAAGGATTAGCATATTGAGATCAGGTCTGTTGCATCCCTTTTCATGGATGTTATTCATGTGTTACGTCTAGCAAAGCATGCTTGTGACTCTGACCTGCTTATTTCTGTTCATCTGCCAGAGTGAATGATTGGTTGCTAAAGATAAATGATGTGGATCTTACTAATAAGGATAAAAAGCAAGTTATAAAAGCTGTTCTAAATGGAGGAGGTGTTATTAACATGGTGGTTCGAAGAAGGAAGTCCTTAGGTGGGCGAGTGATAACTCCTCTTCACATCAATGTTTCCGGACATAAAGGTAATGGCTATAAAGGCTGTGTGTAAATGGTGCGTGTTTGGTCAGCCAAAAATGGCTTGATGTGAAGGTACATCTTCTGAGCCTCTGCTTAAATCCCGCTTAAACTGTTGCTACCTCCTAGATAGGGATTTTAATGAATTGCTTTAGCTCATATTGATGATAGCTTTATTCTGCAAGTACAGGCTTTCTTTTTTGTTCTTGGGTGGGTTTTGGTTTGGATTTTTTTTTTTTTTTTTTAACACTTAGTTCTAATTAGCTGCCTGTCTGGACTGTTACTGGGAGTCTAAACAAGACTCCTAAACCCATCAGTCACTCCACCTTTGTATGATTATGTTTAAATTGTGGGATATCCAAAATCCCTCTTTTCCCTCATTGCATTCTTATTTCTTTATCGGGGTTTTCAGAAATTGAAATTAAATTGGCTTGGTAGTTACATTTCTTTCTTGTGCAGGCAGGTCAGACATGCTGTTTGAGCAAGGTATTTGAATTGCAGGAGTAAATTCTTTTTTGGTGTGTGTGTTTCAGATAGTGGGGTCAGCCTAGAAAATGGAATATTTGTTGCTGCTGTTGTGCCCGGAAGCCCAGCTGCCAAAGAGGGTTCCCTTACTGTGGGAGATAGAATAATTGCTGTAAGTCTTAAGAATGCATTCTCCTTTTTTTAATTTTTAATTTTTTTTAGAGTCTTATCATTGATACTACTCTTTAAGATCCCAAATTTTCCAATTAATTTTTTACTTACGTTCTGTTACACCATTTTTGTATATTCAGAAAATATGTATTGTAAATTAATGTGTTTGTAGGCTGAGTGATTAATATAATGTGCAGGTTATTTGCTATGATTAGTTCATATGGGAATTTTTGATAGAGTCACAGACTTACTCTTCACACTTGGCTTGTATGTAATGATACTTGTGGATTTTATACTGGATAGGAAAGGTCAGTTCCAAAAAGACATCCCTTGGCTGGATGCAACATTTCTTATCATTTAAATTATGGTGTCACAGCTGTCATCCTTCTGGGGAGGTAAAATTTTTCCCTGTGTGCATTTGCAGCCTTGAACGACCTGCCTGATGTATTAATTACTGTGGAGCTGAAAGGGGTTGGTGTCGATGTACGAATAGGTAGAGGCTAATGTGGTGAAACCAGTGTAGTTATGCTGTATCTCGAGGAGGAGGAGGAGGAAAATTGTAGTTAGGAGGGTTGGTTGTTTTAGCAGAGAATGGGGAAAGGCAGGACAAGGTCAACCAGAATTCAGTCGTGTATACTTATAAAACTAGTGTTTTCCTTGCCTCAGAGGTGGTACCTTAAGATGCTCCCCACCCCCTTGATTTACGGATGTCTGTTGTGGTTTTTTCGGGTGTAGATCAATGGCATTGCACTAGATAACAAGTCGCTTACTGAGTGTGAAGCTTTGCTACGGAACTGCAGGGATTCCCTCACCCTGTCACTGATGAAGGTGAGTAGAAGCAGCTAAATTTGCAAAATTTTCTTGGACTTAATGCAGAATTGTTTTAGTTCGTTGGGGAAGAGTATATGAAAAAATGAATATATCATCATGGGAAAGTCTCTGCTAAAATAAAGCCATCTGGATGCATGTCACTGGTCGTACACTCACTCCACAGTTATTTCCAAAGTAAGGCTATTGTGGCATCTGGTAGGAAATGAAACTTATTCATTGCTCCTACTACTTTCCCATTTGTTTGCTGGTCACGTGAAATGACTCCTAGCACAATTGCTTCTTTCTTCTTGGTTTCTGCTTCAGAGCTGCAGCAATTTGGTACATGAAAGATAAACTGCCTCCTGACTACAGAAGGGTTTGCTTTTAGTCAGGAGGGAGTTGTGCAGAAAACTGAGCTCTGGCTATCGTGAGGATTAAGTACAAGGCTTTCTTTTTCAGGCTCATTGATATAAAAATATTACTCTGTTTTGCTTATTGAGTTTAGAATCCCATTATACTGAGCCTGTCACACAGACTTTGGGAGTGATAATTCCAGCTCCAAAGAGCTTGAGGTATTAAGAAACTAGAAAGATGAAATGTTTGAGGGGAAACGGGCAATGAAGGATGACTTATTAGCATCACTTAAGAGAGACAGAAGCAGAATGCAGGTCCCTGTGCTGTCAGCTGAGTGCTTCTGCCACCATGTGGAGTTGCACTTCTGGAATTGTTCTGAAAGTGTGTTTCAAAAAATTTCGAGCTTTATTATATCTGATGTTCTGTGCTTTGAATCTGTAAGGTTTTATTAAACCTTTCCCAACTGTATCTATGTCTTGGTGTATATATTTAGGTAAAGGTAAATCAAGGAGGCTAGAATATGCCTCGTACTAAACAGAAGTCAGCCATAATCAGGAGTTCATCACATGTGGTTTTTGTTTTAGGTTTTTCCTCAGAGTTCATCTTGGAGTGGTCAAAATATATTTGAAAATCTGAAGGATTCAGAAAAAATATCAAATTGTAGGGTTCACGCATCGGAGATACAAGCCCAAAATAAAAGAAATCTGAAACTCAACAGCTCAACGCAGACTGACATTTTCAATCCAGACATCATGGATGGCAAGAAGGACCAGAGTGATCAGGGCAGTGGTTCATTTTGCGATCATCAACCTTTCCCTAATAACACATTACGAGTAGACTCTCATAGGAACACAGTGCACAGTTGCCACAGTAATTCAGAACACAGTCTCAGCTCCTTCAGCCCAGAGAGCTACGGGGACCGAGGCTATGGAACTGTTGATTTGGACAATAGGAGGTTGCCTTATGAACCTACAGGTGCTGACTGTGTGATGGTCGAGACTGCGTTTGATAAAGGACATGGAACTAAGCATAGTGGTGGTACCTGGCCAAAAGTCGTGGTTAATGTCTCGGCAGCAGAAACAGAAAAGTTCTCTGTGTACAAAAAGCCAAAACAAAGGAAATCTATCTTTGACCCTGATACTTTCAAAAGACCACCAACTCCTCCCAAAGTGGAGTACCTTTCCCCTAATCAAGTGACAGGCCATTCACCTCAGCCATCAAAAGCTGAAGTGGCTTCAACTCCTCCAACTCCTCCTAAGAGAAGTGACTCTATCAAATTTAAACACAAACAGCAGGTAAGCTCTGCATCAGAGTCTACAGTAACGACTGGATCGCCACCGACCAGCCCAGCCGCTGCTCAGGCTCCAGCTTCCTTGGCACTTAAACAGGACTCTGCTACTCTCAAGGGTCGCGGCAGGAACGCTGGGCATTATTATCGGGAGGAGGGAATTGACTGCACTCATCTCTCATCAAGGAAATCCTGTGAAGACGACATTGGCTTTCAAAGAGTTGAAGAGCCAGAGATTAAAAGACCAAGACCAAAATCAGCTCCTGCTCTGAGGCATAAAATGACCCCTATGCCCATTCCTAATCCTGCGCTACAGGTAGAAGCTTGCTATATTGAAGCATAAAACCAGAAACCTTGAATTATATTTTTACTGTCGGTTTGGGTGCCCAGTTATGTACCATAACAAGAGAAGCATGGCCTGTTCTCAAAATCCAGGTTCCCTGGGAAACCACCCCAGACTCCACTGGCACTTTGCAGTATCACAGAATACAAAACCAGTTGATGGGGTTGCAGTTTTTAGCAGGCAGTGGTGGCCACCAAACAGAACAATAGGGTTCTGCTTAGTAGCTACGTCTCAGGTTGTAATGCTGCTTGATGGAAGATCAGAGCTCTTTCCTGTATGCTTTTGACAACCTGAAAAAACCCCCAACCCCTAAAATAAATAAAAATGCAAAGAGGCAGTTTTAGAAAAGCTGAAAATGGAGCCTCCTAAGTTTTAGAAAAATGAGATTGGTTGCCCAGCTTACTGTACAAACTAATGGAGAAGGATATACCATCCACAGTGTTATTTTTTTTGTAAGTCTTTCTATGCGTCTCAAATAATTTTGTGAATCTAATCTGAAATTCATAGGGCGTTAGATATATTACACTGTAAAGACAGACTGTTTACGAGAATGTGGTTTAATAATACAGTTCAGAATGAGAATATCATTTGCTGGAATAAACAACCCCGCTGTGGAGATTAGGTCATGCCTTACCAGAGTAGGTGGAAGAGAAATTTTATGTGGTCTAGGAAGACGACCATGTTTAGAAGACTGCATTAGATAAAGTGATAAACCACATTATTGATTAAATAATCAATAATGTGGTTTCAGGTCTACTGCCTCAGATTTGTTCAGGTGGCAGATACAGATTTTTTTTTTCTTCCCCAGTTGAAATCAGAAGTTTCAAAAATGTTATTTTTGCATGTATATAATCACATCATAATGACTTAGAATAGCGTATTCTTTGCCTCTAACTGATTATACCTGGATAATCCCACCCTTTTCATGGAGTTTTAGAAGCAAAGCTGAATTGGAAGTAGTGCAATGTTTGGAGCCACATTCTGCAAAAATGCTGGTATAGGAGAACAATGGGCAATTTTGTTTGTGTTTTTTTGGCTGCTTCCATTGTACTCCTTCTACATTCCCTAACATTTTGAGGGAAAGATAGTTATGGAGAGCTTTAAGCCTTTTATTGATGAAAGTGTCCAGCAAATTCTGCATTATCAGTGATGGAAAAGCCTGAGAGTTTAATTTTGTGGCTGAAATCTACAGATCTATTCTGAACAGGCCTGAAGAGGAGCAGTATGGCTCAGAGAAAGGAATTCATCAGGAATTGCGCTGCAAGAAGTGAAGGCAGGCGTATAATAATGTCATCATTTGGCACATAGATGATAAGAAAACAAGATGAGCTATTGAACATATTTGAATACAGGGTGTTTGCTTTACATAGAATATCAAGTTGATCCTTTAGCGCTGATAATCCCATGCTTCGTTATAGTGCATTGCCATGAGCATATGTGTTGTCCTGGTTATGACTGTAGTAGTAGTATTATAGTAAGTTTCCAACTGTGATGAGGACACATGTAGGTGAGGGCTTATGTGTAAGGAATTTTTTAGCTGGAACAGAGGGAGTGCTTTTGGCACTCACTATTAAAAAGACCAGAAAGGATTGAAAAACATATTACAGTTGGTTTTACATACTATCCAAGTGATAGTGCAGAAATCAGATAGGTGTTGGTTCGAGGTGAAGAAAATTGCATAATAGAATTATAAAGTCATAATTTTTGGTTTTTAAGGTTACTTGATGTATTAGTTGATTTATGTTTCTAGGGTTAAATTAGGACTAGGTTCTCTGATTTTTTTTCCCCCTTCCCTTAATTTTTCCCCCATCCTTCCAGAAAACAAGAGGAGCTTTCTAACTCAGAAGTTGTTGACTAGAGAGCAAAAGTGATGTTGTGCCTCAAAAAGTGGACACCATTCACTCTGAATATTTCTCTCTCGTGCAATGGTCTTTGTGTACTACACCTACGTTAGGTTGTGTGACAGTAGTATCCAGTCTCCCTGTATTCATTGCTGAAGTGCTGGTAATACCAAAAATATGTGTCTAGAACATGCAATGTAGTAGAATTTATAGCCATATTGGGTGGTATCAATTCCCTTAGTTGTGTATATACTCAATTAAGTTTGTGTACTTTGAGAAGTTAATAATTTTAGGAGAACTTTCATCCCTGGGTAGCAGATGGTATAATTACTAATACACCTGTGGTAGTGATCAAGTATTTGTTCTAAGAAGGTACCTCTGCATTTTGTAGTCTTTGTGCTCTCAGTAACTCTTCATTCAATTAAAATACTGCAGTCATAAAAACTGTGACTACCTTTTCAGTAATTATTTTTTGCTTATTACATACTTCAAACTCATGTGCTGTGTTGTACATTTGAAGTGTGTGACCTTTGCATGCTGAACCCTGCACTTGTAGCTCACTAGCATCACTGTCAGCATCTGAGCTATTCTCAGGTTTCTTTACTCACCAGTGTCTACTCATTATGTACAGAACAGAAGTTATGATGGTTCCAAGACTTGAGTAGCTCTGTTGAAGAGGTTGTTCCACACATGTCTGAAAATACGAGCTTAGAGGAAAACCCTTTCTGGCTTGTTAGCCAGGTCTTCTTTAGGAAATACTTGCAATAGCGGCTGAAAGAACGGTTGAAATGTCCTGTGAAAGCAGTATGTTAAAGAAGAAGTGTAACTAAGTGCTGGGTGCTTTATTGTGAAGGGAAATATACCAGTTAAGTTGCAAACACTGGCCTAAAAAGATTACAAAATAATAAAAAGGAAGAACGGAGCAGGATGGAGGAAGGAAGGGGCAGAAGTGAGTAGCGTCATTGAAAGACAAAGGTGTAACAAGCACTGTGGTGCCGAGCACGTTCTGGACTAGATACTAGAAAGACTGAAGTTGCTTACTGCCTACAAACTCTGGCTATTTTATTTTTTTCTTCTGAATCTCCAACTTCCTATAATCAAATTTCTGTGTGTTTGTAGGTGCAGAAGTATGCTCCAGCTAGTGAGGAGCATCTGTCTCCAGAGCTGCAGGACTGGGCACCGTATTCACCCAAGCGGTCTGCTAGGCACAGCGATGGCTTTGTGTCTGCTGCCTTATACACGGGCAGCATGTCAGCAGGTGGGCGACAGAACTCGTGGTTACTTTCTTAGGAATGCCTCAAGGAATTTGTCCATATTGGACAATATTGGGGATTAGTCATGATAAGTGCAGAACAAACACGACACACAACATGTTTCCATGGTCTGTTCAGCTTTTGGACTGGAAAGAAGTGAAACCTGTTTAAGAACCGCTAAGGAAACTGGGCAACTCCTGGCTGAAGGATTTGTGTTGCATCGGTTTCTGTGCAGAGGAGTTTTGAATGCATTAGTGGTGAACAAGGTGTAGCCTATCCATTAGGGAGACAAGTAATATTTCCAATATGTTTGAAAGCAAACACTAGGTGGAGGGATCCCAAGCTTTAGACACTTAACTGCTGAAATACTGCCAAGGAAAACGATCTGATATTCAGAAAATACAACATGTAAGTTCTGCCTATTGGAAGTCAAATGTTTGGAGTATCTCAAGTTGAGTGCCCAAACTGGTTGTGATCTTAATCTAAAGATTACATGCCAGTGTGTTTGAAATACTAAGCTGCTGAAGAGGGGGCTCACAAGCAGCTTTCACAGAAATTGATGCAATCAGGTAGAACAGAAAACAGTTAGCATGCTGTCCCAGTTGATGGAACAATTGTTGGTGCTGAGGTTCGTGTTAGTAGGTTTTAAAATGGCACAAACTAAATGGAATGCTTCAGGAGCTCGTTAGGGTATCACACACTAGTTGCTTTGAACTGGTCAGAAGCATTTGCTTAGACCTGGTAAATTTGTTGCCAGATGGATTGTTCAGTCTTTAGCGTAGCTACCTTCAGCAGTTGCATACAAAACTTGATTTTTCAAATCAAGACAATAATGATTTTTATGAATTTACCCTCAATTCTCTGGAAAGCCCCAAACTCCTGCGTGTCGTAGAAATTATGGAAGACTTTCTTCTTACTGCAGACTGTGAAGGAGGTAATGACTTGTGTATCTGGAACAATGGACAGCTTCACACCCTGTTATTCCAATCAATTTTCAGAATGTCAAGACATGCCCTAGAGTAGCTCAGATCAAAGAAGCTTTTGCTCTTCTTTGATTTCTTTTGCTGTTTTCTTTCTCTCTTAATGAGAGTAGAAAATGTATTAAAAGGTATTATTTCCAACTAAAAGCTTTATCTTATAATGATACCTTTGTATAATAACACAATCAAGTCGAACCTACGTTTGACGATATGATTGTATGTCTTGAAATGTGAACAAGTTTTTGCTATTGTATTCCATGCTACCAACTCATTTAAGAGGAAATTGGTCAAATAGACTTTGGTTGAAGCATGGAGTAGTTTGGACTGGAAGCGACTTTTACAGGTCATCTAGTGTAAGCCCCCTGCAATGAGCAGGGACACCTCTAACTAGATCAGGTTGGTCAGAGCCTTGTCCAACCTTCCAGGGAGGGGGCATCCGCAGCTTCTCTGGGCAACCTGTGCCAGTGCCTCACCACCCTCATTGTAAAGAATTTCTTCCTTATATCTAGTTAAATCTACCCTCTTTCAGTTTAAAGCCATTACCCCTTGTCATATTGCAACAGACTGCTGAAAAGCCTGTCCTCATTTTTCTTAGAAGCCCCCTTTAAGTACTGGCAGCTGCTCTAAGGTCTTCCTGGAGCCTTCTTCAGGCTGAGCAGCCCCAGCTCTCCCAGCCTTTCCTCCCAGCAGAGGGGCTCGAGCCCCTCGGATCATTGCTGGGGCCTCCTCCGGCCCCGCTCCAGCAGCTCCAGGTCTGTCCTGTGCTGAGGGCTCCAGAGCTGGACGCAGGACTCCCGGGGGGGTCTCACCAGAGAGGGGCAGA
>Ga0065711_1011225_pt1 | contig 13950 bp, 17 predicted proteins | sample Hoacrofraction12_FD_59098 | JGI IMG/M metagenome (GOLD analysis project Ga0065711, IMG submission 59098) | Hoatzin crop microbial communities from Cojedes, Venezuela - Epithelial fraction 12 v2 (version 2) | ecosystem: Host-associated > Birds > Digestive system > Esophagus > Crop | place...
GAATATCTCCAGAGAAGGAGACTCCACAGCCTCCCTGGGCAGCCTGGGCCAGGGCTCCGTCACCCTCAGAGGGAAGAAGTTCTTCCTCATGTTCAGCTGGAGCTTCCTCTGCTTCAGTTTGTGCCCGTTCACAGAATCACAGAATCACAGAATAGTAGGGGTTGGAAGGGACCTCTGTGGGTCATCTAGTCCAGCCCTCCTGCCGAAGCAGGACCGGCCCCCGAGCCAGGCGCCGGGTGATGAAGCGACGCAGGAACACGGAGCCCCGGGAGCTCCGCGGCACCGTCCTGCTGAACATCCATTCTCCGCACTCTCACCTCCACAAATGACAAACAGNTTTCCCNACGGTACCGCGCTGCCNTGGCCCTGCCCCGGNGCGCTGCCCCATCGATCACGCTGTGCTTGGGTCGGTGTCTGGAGCACGCGNACTCCTTGGGGCTGCAGGTCTGTCATGCACAGCTCATTCATTCCCCCCTGACCCTCCCCACGGCTTCCAGACTGAACATCCCTGGGTAGGGCGGGAGGTGCAGAAGGCAAAGCTCTGCAGACCGGGGCCTCGGGGACTGCTCTTTCCCCCTCTCCAGGGAGTGCCAGGCAGAGAAGAACCCGCACTCCGCTGACTCGGTGTTTAAATGCCGCTGTAGTGAGCATTACCACCACCAAAAAGAAGTCTGTACGTCAAAGTCTCAGCTAATTTTATTCCAAGCCAGGGTNCATCCCAGCTTCTTTAAAGCAAGCGTGTGCCTCACTCCTCATCCGGACGAGGTGGTGTTTCTCTGCAGGCTGCTGCTCTCCCCACGGGCGGCTCCGTTCGCGGGCCATACACCGGTGCACAGCACGGTCAGAGCTGTTACGATCATTGCCAACGCCGGCAGCCTCCCTGGGGCACCCCACGTCACCTCTACCCCTTCGTGCTCCGTGCGGGATCCCGGCACCCACCCACCTGACTCCGTGTCAGAACGAAACNGCATTTGTGAGAGCAAAGCCGCCGTGCTTCNTCGGAGGGCAGGGAAAGTGGTACCGTCGGTGGGCTACAAGGGTGGGTTTTCCATCCACAGTTAGGCTCAGTGACTGTTCTTTGTACTGTCTGGAGTCCTCTGTTCTCCTTTTCCTCCGGGCCTGGCTCATTCTGTTTCCTCGGCTGGACGGGGGAGGATGGTCAGGCACGGCTCTGCCTCCGGCCCGCTGGACACCGATCTCTCCGAACGCCTGCTGTGTTTACCTTTTTGAGCTATTAAACCCAGGCATCTCTCACTTCTTATTGACTGTGAAGCCAGTGCTTTATGACCATGCTGTCTATCACTGGGAAAAAACAAATTCCCCAATAACCTTGAAGAGTGGAAGGGTCTGTGGTTACCCAGACTCATTCCAAATTGACTGTTAAAATGCCTGTCGATGTCCTAAAAAGCACTTATTTTAGAAAGTTTTAACAATCCCATGTCTCAGCATAATTAATCTTCAAAGATATGTAACTGCGCGACTGGCCGGCTGTTACTGGGTTGCTGCTCAAGCGCTGGGGTGGGCACAGTCATTACTGTGGGGCCCTGCTGAAAACCCTTCAACGCCTGTGCTACCACCTACAGCACCGTCCGGCAGCGCCCAGGTTTCACCGCAGACACCCTCGGAGCAGCTGGCGGGACCCCGACGTTCCCCCACCAAACTGGGCGCTCCCCGAGCAGCCTCCGAGCGCCCGAGCTCCGCGGCGGCACAGCCCGTCGCCTTGCCCGCGTTCGTGTTGCTTGGTTTCGTCCTTCGGTTCGGTCCCAGCAAAAAGGGAACCTGAAGGGCACAAAAGTTACCCGGGGCTGGCAGGCCAGAGGAACAACGGCCAGATTAAACTAAGAGATTATGAAAAGATTTCTTCGCCTGCTTTATTAAAATGCGCTCGGTATTCACACAAGGCGAGCTGCCGCAGCGCAGCAGAACTGACATCCAGCACTTCTGAAAGTCGGGCACCGTATCAAATAGTGTTTACACTGGAGGAATATTTAACCTCTGACTAACGCTGCCTTTTACTCCGTATTTCACAGCGGTTAGACAGCGGATCCGGACGGGACGATTTCTCTTTCTGCTTGTAATTAGCTCCACTTTTCTGCTCTCCTGAACAAGCATTCGAGTTTCCTCTAGGAATGCAATCCAGATCAACAGGAAAGCTGTCGGCACTGGGATGCCACTCATCTTTTCTGGAGCTTTTATTTAAAACAGAACATTGTTATTAGCAGCAGATTTTTATAAACCTTTCTGTGAGGTCCCATTCCTGCAAACACTCAGGATCATTCTGAGCTATTAGTCTCGCTCCAGAGACACGACTCAACATTCGGCGACAATCTGAGCCACGAAGCATTCGCAGGAGTCAGGTTTTGAATTTCAAATCTAAACTGCGCAGGGGTACCAGTGGTGTACGACTTTGAGCCTGACAAACACAAATACATGTTTTAGCATCTAAACTACATTCTATTGTGACTTGTCCCCTGTCTAACAGAACAGCTTCAGTTTAACAGGTAATAGCTGACCTCAGAGACTGAGTGATGTTCTGAAACACGACGATGTTCTTAAAAAACAACATCAATCAACGAAAAGTTTATAATCAGAATAAAGTTAGGAAAATGTTCTTTTGCTGCTGCTGAACTCTTCCTTAAAGAAAGAATAAAAGCTCAACGCATTTTAAAGTTTGTTTTGATTGTGTGTTTTTTATCCAGAGATGGCACCGGGATATAAAACTAATTTCTTCCAATTGCTACCTGCCTTCTAGCTAGACGGATCTTAGTGTCTTTAGGGATCTAAAGCACCCCCTTCTCCGGGGAACCTTCTTTTCAGATGGAACGAGGGGTTCACACTGATGCAGTCGGTGATCTTTCTAAGGCTGTCTGAGCTGTAACTGTAGGCGATCCACCCCAGGGAGCGCACGCGCTGTCCCTGCTCCCCTCTGCCTCCGGCTTCGTACAGGAGACAGAGGCCCTTGGCGGGCACAGAGCATCTCTGCACCCTTCTCCACAGCGTCTGGGCGCACGCTGACAGCTGAAGGGGAATTTGACAGCTCTGAGGAACGCTGAGGCAGACCCGGTGCCGGGGCGGGTGCACGCTCCCACGCCATCACCACCGTCCTGTCTGGCAGGCACCATACGGGAGGCAGCCCCCAGCCCCCTTCTCCCCACAGCCTGGGGCCTTCCCTCTGGGGTGCTCTCCACCTTTCTACCAGCTTTGTACCAGCTTCGCCCGCTTTCTGCCAGCAGAAACCAGTAACAGTACCTCCACAAGCAGGCACATCCATACTAAAAACATCCCCGAGCAGTAAGACGTGTCTGTCCGCAGAATCCGTGCGGCGATGCCCGGCAGAACGGGACCTCAGGAAAAGCTTGCAAACCCCGACTGCCTCCCCCATCTACCCCCCCTGACGTACAGGTGGGAAAAGGAAAGGAGTTTTAACAACCACCTCACTGCTGTTACTGGTCTCTCCATACTCCTGACTCACCCTGATAGCCCGTTTCCAGGGATGGTCCGTCGTTGTCCCCGGAGCGGCGTGCGGCCGCCCCGCTGGGACCCCGACCCTCTGGCCAGGCTGGCTCTTACCATTCCAGACTCCCTGAGCGGGAATTAAACTTCGCAATACTGGGCTGCACTGCATCAGTTCTCCAGCTCTTTTTTTAAAGTGCAAGTATCGTTACTGCACATTTCATGCAATGCCAGGGGCAGCTACTTCCAGAGCTGATGCAAAAAGTGTTATTAAAACTTACAAACTGGGAAAAACTCTTAAAAAAAGTCCAAATCCTGGTGCTGCCCTAAAATAAATGAGAGCCGCAGCCTGCGAGCGGTACCTGGATAAGCACAGAGCCCAGCCCGCACGCAGTCCTTATTCACAACCCCCGCCTGCTGCTCCTCGCTGAAAGTTTAACTAATGAACACAGTGCACGGCCCCGGGGATTTAAGATATGGAAAAGGTCAGGGGGAAGACTCAGGAGTGAAGAACAGATTGAACACGGTTCATAAATGACAGCCTCATATTAAACCTAAAATTAATTTTTTCAATAAATTAGGGCAAGTGAGCTTTCCTCCGGCTCACACAGTGCAGCTCTCCCTGGATATGAACTGCTGGCGGGAGGAGGAGGGCACGTGCACTCAGGAATCGATGCTAATACCCTAAAAAATTCATCTCTGAAAATTACTTCGATGGAATAGAAATGATTTCCTATGAATTTCTGTATAGCAAGAGCGGATAAAGTACCACAGTGATACCTAGAATAAGTACAGCCTGAAAAAAAAGGCTTAGTCTTGTTTACACAGGGTTGGTGCGGTCCTGTTGTGCCTCAGTTTCCCAGCTGCAGGCGCAGGCTGTTACACCAGGGAACCCGTGAAAGCGGCTGGGGTCTGTTCAGAGCTAGCTGCGGTTACGCAGCAGCGAGGATGGGATGTGGCTTCCCGAAGATGAACTGCCAGGCTCTTCGCCTTCCAACGAGAGTCACGGCTTGTGACCTCCGGGTGCCGTCAGGATGGCACTCGCCAGGGAAGGGAGGGGCAGGCTCGTCTCGAAGCCGCGGTGAGTGTATCGGGCTCTGCATGTGTTCGTGAATGCCAGCGTGTTTATACAGGGTGTGCCTTTTGGGACCTCAGGGACAAAGCTGGCCACCGTGGCAACAAGCATTGCAAACCTCAACCAGACCTCAGAAGTACAAAGTGTCTCAACCTGGCTGAATAACGTATTAATTAGAAGAAGACGATGAGCAGCATGCCAGCCTTGCTGCTGACCGCTCACACAGGGAGCTGCAGGGCTGGAGCTTCCCCTTCGCTCTGCCCGAGCCAAGGCAGAGGAGCAGTCCTGGGCTGCGTTCTCCGTGACGCCCATCAGCTTACCCTCCAGCCTAGAGAGCAGACGGGGTGCCGGGACCTCACACCCGTCTTCGCTTTGAGGGATGAAAGCTCAACTCTAAATATCGTCTTGACTGTCTTTTGAAAGGGTTGGCTGTGACAGCGAAAGATAACAAGTTTAGAAAACCTTAATTGTTGTTACCATAGGAGCTTCAAACAGAGGTCACCCAGCATTTGTTGTCCTAACGTTTCATTGCTTATTCCTCTCAGAGAGATGAAACCAGACCCAGCCAACCTTTCTGACCAGAAACCCTTTTTACCACCTGCTGGATGGGACATGGAGAGATGAGCGAGCTCTCTGAGCAGCCCTGTCTGACACGCGAAGATCTCCACCCTCGTCTGCGGCACGGGGACTCCAGAGCAGAGCGTGGCCGAAAGGCTCGTCCGGCAGGAAGGGGATGGAGACAGGAACGGGGACAGGTCTGAGCCCTGATTCCAGAGCTATACGACAGAAACCATTTCCTTTTGTGACCAAGTTCTTTTAAATGAATCTAGTTAGACAGATGCAAAGCACTGCCACAGATGCACTGAAACTGGTTTCACCCTTGCCTGAACAGGATTAACTTGCCTCAGTTATTAACCAAATTAAACTCCAGCTCATCTTCATTGCAAAAACGGCTGTATTTTACACTGAGAGTCATGCAGAATTTTCACAGAGACAGAATCTGGGAGGATTTTCCTTTGCAGTAGGTACCTGGGGTGACCACACAGCTCCCCACAGCCTGGCTTGGTCTCAGTTGACTCCTTCGGGGTAGAAGGGTGCCCGCCTCACCTGCAGCTTTACTCCATTCTTAAGGTGCCCGCCTACATTTTAGGCCACCAGCCTGTACCGATCACAAGAAGAGTTAAAACCATTCAGATGGGCTACGCTAAGAGCCCGAGCTGCTGTAAGTAGATGGCGTTCCAACAAACGTGGTTGCACGGACACATCTCTTTCCGCAGAGCTGGCCTGGGTTCCGCTCCTCACGCACAGTCCTGACCCTCGCCTTTCCCACTCACTGCCCCTGGCTTGGCTGTGCGGCTCCCCAGCTCCGAAGGGTTAAATCTGCGGAGCAGGAAACACAGATTCTTACCTTACTTTCTGCTGAGAAAATTCAAAACGTTTTGATCTGGAAACTTAGAGTTTAGATATTGTTCTTGCACTTAATTTCCTAAAACATTGATTTCCACAAATCTTCTTCTTCCTCTGCTGGAATATAAACCTGCCCCCCAACAGGGAAGAGCCAGCGACCCTCTCTGCCCCACTCCCCGTCCTCTGAGCTGCCACTGTGCCAGTGCCACTAAACCACTTTTTCTTATCCTCACAGATGCTAAGCTTCGGTCAAATCCCTGGGAATACTTGGGGCCAGCGTATGCTCTCATTAACAGACTCGCAATCTGCTCCTGCGCTGAGGAGGCTGCCCTCAGCTCACACCATCACAGCTAAAACCGGACTCTGTCAGAGGGGTGCGGGTCCGCGGGCACGCGCGGCTGCTGGCCCTGGGAAGGGCTCTGTGCCTCTGCTGATGACAAGCGAAATGAGGCAAAGAGGAGAGGCAGAGGTTGATGGGCCGTGGAGCCCCCAGCCCAGCCACGGTACCATCTCCGGCACGCCGGGGCCGCTCAGCCAGCTCCGGGCTGCGAAGGTGCCGACTCCCATCAGCTGGCTGGTAGCAGAGTGATTTACTCCGGTAACACGAGCTGTGGATCACTAAACCAGAACCAGCTCCACTTGGGGAGGCAGCGGACAGATTGGCAGGTTTAAGCGACTATAAAGATCAGCCGACCTCGCTGAGCACGGCCCGGGGAGCCGAGCTGCCCACGGCAGCGGCTGCCGACAGCGCTCCGGCGTCGGCACGTGGGCTGCCGGCAGCTCCCCTCGCTCAGCACCGACCGGGCCCCCGCCGCCGGACCGGGCTCGCAGGCAGCCGGTCCCAGAGAGCTTCTCCAGGGCTGGCGGCCAAGGACTGCACAACGCTAGGGCAGGGTTAAGCCAGAACGGCTCGAAGCACGAGGCTGAGCTCTGGGGTCCTAGCGAACTCCTTCCCGACACCCACCGCCCTCCGTTTGCCCTGTCCCCAGCCCCCTGCGCCTGCTCCCCTCAGCCCCTGCACCCCTTTGCCTGCCCGAGACTCCATCCGACGGGGACACAGGCAGAGGGCTCAAAGGAAAAGAAGCTGCTAGAAACCCAGCGCTGCCCGGGGAGAAGCTGGCTCCTGCGGACCCCCAGCGTGGGGAAGGGCAGAGGCTCTCAGCTCCCAGACGCGGCGGCCGGCGCGGGAGCGAGGAAGCCAGCGAGGCGAGCGGCGGTGGCGTGCCGGGTGTGCCGGGTGTGCCGGGACGGGCAGTGCCCGCGCAGCCCGGTGCCGGCGGAGGAGCGAGACTCACCTGCCTCCAGCCGCAGGGGCCAGCTGGCCGGCTGTGCCGCCTCTTCTCCCGGCCAGCGAGCGAGCGGCAGCCCTTAGATACCCTTTCAGCAGATCAAAACCGAAAGTGGCAGGTTAGTTCCCAAATGAGCAACAGTGCTGTAAACACCGTGAAGCAAAGTCCAGCCCAGCCCAGCCGGTCCCAGCTGCTTCCCACCCGCCACCATAAACAGGAGTTGCAAGCCACTGCGGTCACCAGTCCTGCACAAGCAGCGTTAAAACCTAAAATGGCTTCATAAAACAACCGGAGGCGTTTAAAAAGCACCTGCCGCGTGGCCCTGGACTGTGGTGTCTCTGCAGGGCAGGACTGAGCCCCAGCCGTCGGCAGGTGATGGCAGCAGGGCTGGTGGCAGAGCAGGACTCATCGGGGGACACGCACGCCCAGCCCAGCGCCAGGGATCCAGCCCAAGCTCCCAAACCAGCTGAGGTGGAAGGGGAGCTCTCCCCAGGCACTGGCCCCGACTGGGCATCCCCTGCCCAGGCGCTGGCCAGCGCGGCAGAGGCCACCTGGGGCTGCCGGTGAAAGGCCTTGGGGACCTCGTGCAGTGCCACCTCTCCAGCTCCAAAGCAGCAGCTGGCCATCTCAGCCCACGCGGGCTGCAGACTGCCAGGTGAAAAGCTCCATTTCCTACGACCAGCCCCCCAGCACTCCCCCTCGCTGCCTGCGCTGTGTCTGTAGCTCCCTGACCTCGTCTTCCAGACCAGCACAACTGCTGCTGGCTTCCGAGAGCCCGACGCGCGCTTGGGAACGGTCTCGCTGGAGGTGATCACGTGGAGCGTGATTCATTCCAGCCCCGGCTGAAGGCCGCGCGCATGCCTGCGGTGTCAGGGCTCTCTTTCCATTAGGAAATCAGCAGCTTGTCAACAGGAATTACGCGACCGGACCCTGGCTGTTGATGAGTAACTGAGCACATTCTGTGACTAAGTCACTCCATAACCTCCAGTCATATCTCATTTATGGAGCACGAGGGCGACAACTCAAACCGCTGGGCTCGTTTGGTCTCAGCGGGCTGGGACAGGGACGGCGCTGGTACAATGCAGACTTCAGAGGAATTCAAACCATTGCCAGGTGAGAAAAATGTTCCACGATTTCTCCACCGCTTCTTTGGACGCTTGAGAAACGCACACTGATGAGGATCTGCTCACGGGGGCGATGCAAGGACAACACAAGTCGGTCTTTGCCCGGTGCAGAGGGACGGGATGAACACCCTGCGCTCTCCAGCCTGCTCGCTTCTGCCGAAAGCAGCCTGCAGAGCGCTTCGGAGAGCTGCCAAGCACCTTCCCTCCGAGGTGCCCACAACACACCCATCCACGCCTACAAACGATGGGGTAACACCTTACACATTTTTTGTTTAAGGGTTTTTTTAGATTAGTGGTTTGGGGTTTTTTTTATATAAAGAGAGTAGAGCTGGTGGAAAGTGTTAGCCCAGTCCCTGGGCCACAGCGAGTTTTCGCCAGGCTGGCAGCAGCAGCACGGGGTCCCACAAGGGGGGCTGAGCCCCGCTCCGATGGGTTCTCCCCCAGGACGGCGAGCCAAGGCCTGCCCTGCCCTCGTGCCTGCCCACCCCGGCCTGGCTGACCCCCAGGGATGACGGGACCAGGGCAAACGCCGACTTTTTGGTCCCGGTCAGGAACACTGGGCACAGGCACAGGGTCACATCTGAGCCCTCCCGGGTGAAAACGGACACGGGCTTTTGAGCAGCCCAGTCCCCTGGCCACAGCACATGTCCCTAAGCAGACACATCCCTGCCGATGCTGAATCAATGACACCAGCCAAGCTGCTCGGAAAGATGACTCATTGTACTCCCCTTCTGTTTTTATTTTAATAACGACCAATGTAATTGTCTTGACAAAAGGAAAACAGAGCTGGAAGGAAGCTCGGGGCGGAAACCCAAGCGCTTGTTCAATGCCCGCCTGTGACGCAGCGTCGGACAGTGCCTAAGCCAGGTCGTCCTCCTGCTCAGACAGAAAGCACCGAGGATGCTGCAAAGCGCCGAGTGCTAAATCTAACTCTGAACGCTGTTTGGAACGAGACAACAAACAGAAAAACCTGCATAAGGCTGATGTGCAATGTCTGAGTACAGTCTTGGTCTACCTTTGACATGTGGCTTCCCTTACACCACCTCTTCTACACTTCACTACCTTCTACACTTTAAGAAACAAAAACGCGTTGAAACGCCTTTGACTGTAGACGGGTGAAAGCAGCTTCTTCGTAAATCCAGTGACATCCCAAATGGAGCCAGAAAGCCACTCGAGTTGTGGGCCATAAGGACTTCCACGATGTAAATGAAGCAGTCTCTCTGAGGACTGGGAAGTGTGCCACAGACAGCATTTCTGAGTCCACAGCCCTTTTATCGAAGTTGTTTTTTTTCCTTTATCCTTGTCTCGCTCCATGACAGTTTTGAGATTTTTGGCATCGTAACTGCAGCCTGGCTTGTCAAGCGAAACATCAACAGAGACTGTATATGTACGTGAGAAATGAGAATAGAGATAAAAATAGCCATTAACTCTGCTCTTAGAATACTAAACAAGCAAAATAGCTGTGTTCCAGTAAAGGAAGAATTTCTGATCTACATCTGCTTAACACTGTCCAGTATCACTGGCTTCAGTGGAGTTACTCCTCAGGGTTGCCCAGGAGGGTTTTCCTCCTCCGCACGGTTCTCCTACCCCAGCAACGCTGTATTTGGGCCCTGGCCACAGCAGCCGGTAGCAAACGTTGCTGCTGAGGCCTGATGCCCTGCCCGGACCCCGGGCGGGGGTGGCCGGAGCAGCCCCAGCCCCGCGCCGCTCCTGGAGCACAGCAGTGGGTTCAGCTCCGCTGAGAGCACCCCGGGGGCTGGGACTGCTCCGTGGCGCAGACCCGGGCACAGCAAGCGGGGACGACTGGGAAGTCACCTGAGAAGCACGTGCCCGATCCCCCCGGCGACACCGGCGTGGACCCTCTCGGAGAGCTCAGCCTTGCAGGCGCGAGCGGGAGCAGCGTCCGTCCCTTCGCGCCCACAGAGCTGGAGAGCCCTGGGAGACTCCCGCGCTTCCAGCGCGATGACGCTGCCTTCCTCCAAATCAGATCCAGACAAACTGTTTCTCGGAGACCATCCCAGCTTGCTGCAAACACTAAAACAAGTTTGGGAACACTGGGAACGCTGGACTCCATTAAAAAGAGGCGATCCATGCCAAGGCTGAGAGAAGAAGAATGTGACCTAGCGGGACTCTCTTGGCTTGCCAATGGCTCACGGACAAAGCTTGCTCTTTCTCCCTTGCTTTTCACCACTGCCAAGAACCGCCTTGCTCCCTTTATTCTGGCAAGTGTCTTAGGTAAAATGTACAAGAATTTCTCTCCGGGCCAGCGAATTTAGGAGGAGAAAATGGAAAACGGCGCTGGGTGAGAAGCCAGAGTTCAGCCAGGCGTCCGAGCAAGATCCTGCACAGACGCACGGCAGAGAACAGACACTGCAAACCTACAGCTGCTCAGCAGAACACCTGGGCCCACGGCTGCAGAATGCTGCAATGCTTGTGCCACACTCTGAAGAAATTTTAATTATAAATAGGAACAATAGGCACGGCCCCGATACCCACTGAACAGTATTTTCCCCACACTTTGTAATAAACCTACTAAAATCAGAGCTGTTCAGTACCCATTGTACGAATGCTAAAAACTCCAGCTACTCTGGCAATTACTGTAAAATACTTTCAGGCAGTTTGTAAAGGCATTAGTGAGACAAAATGAAGAAAAGCAATATTGCTTTTAAAAGGCATGTTAAACATTCACCTTATCATCCGGCCACTTTATTTTAATGAAGTTTGTTCTACGTCTTCTGGTATTTACTTTGCACATGGCGTGAGTCGCTGAGTATTTCTGTGCGAGCTGATGATCTTGCTGGAGCGGGACGGGGCTGGGAGGGCTGCGGGAAGGTGCTGGCGGACTCCAGCCGGGCAGGGCCCACGGGTAAATGCAGGTGCCACGCGTGCCCTGGATCACTGTGGGCAAGCAAAGCCTCGGCTTCCACCACGCACGAGCTCGGAGTCCTGTGGTGCAGATGCGTTAGGAGAGAGCCACACGCCCGTCCCGCAGGTGGGAACACAGCTACAGGATTTTTATTTATGGTGATATTAAATATGCAACAATCATTCCCCAACATCAGAGTAATAAACATCCCTGCTCCATCTGATCTGAAATCAGCAAGCACGCTTCTCACATTCACAGAGAGAGACAAAATGCTAAATTATTTATGCTTTGAATATGAACAAATATAGAGAAGTAAGTTAATTTGGTACAATGCAGCAGAGCAGATTCAGGGCAGAGTACTGTACATCTTTCAATCAAAACATACTCTCTCATTACTCTAAACAATTGTTTCTCCTCCAAAAAGTGGGTTAAAGAATTCTAATTATGGGATCAGCAGAATAATTTCTGACAAGACTTTTAGATCTGACTACAGATGTAAAACCACCACCCCTCTACATCCTTGAGCGTTTATCGGGGGACAGCACCAGCGCTGCGCAGAGCACCGCAGCAGCGGCTGAACGCCTTTCCAGGACACGAGCAGATTCCAGTGGCTGGTAGGAGCGAACATACTCCCAACGACGCTCTGCAAAACTCCTTCTAAAACAAAACAATTCTATTGTGGTCACCAAACACCAAAGCAGCAGAGGGAAAAAAGAAATCGAGCCATTCTGCCTCATATTTGCACTTCTCCGGATCGCTAAGCGTACCGCAACAAACCTCTCCAAGCCAGCGTCCCGTCTGTCTCGGCAGTGATTCCTACTGCTGTCCTGCTCCCTGCAGAGTGGAAATCACCCTGCAAACGGCAGGCGGAGGGCACAGACTTGTCCCCTGGCTATAAGCGGCTGTCCCCACGCTGCCGCCGTCACCTCCTGGGCACAGCCCGAGCCGGGGATCTGCCCAGACCCAGACCCAGACCCAGACCCAGACCCAGACCCAGACCCAGACCCAGACCCAGACCCAGACCATGGGCTCAGCCGGTGCAGCCGCAGCCCCAGGGACCGGCACCCACGGGCAGGAGCCCTGAGCCCCCAGCACCGGTCCAACCCCACGGGGTCTCGGCGGTGCCGGGGAGCCGGGCAGTGCAGGGTGCCACGCTCTCCCACCGCAGCCCGGCCACAAACCGCATCGTCTGCTGGGCCAGGCAAGTCACGGCAAGGACAACCAAAAATTCAAAATCCAGCGTTTTCATTGTACCCGCGCAGGTTTCTTTATGTTTTATTCAACATTTCCCTGCCTACACAGAAGGCTGAAATACCAGCACGTTAATGAACCCTATTATCATCATTACAGCTGTTAAGTGAGGAGGGCTGCGACGTTTCGGGGTGCTGTGCGAGCTCCGGGGAGCTACGGAACCAGCCACGGTCTCGTCCCCCTTCCCGTTCCCGGCTGCCTGCAGCAGAGGACAAGTGCTCCGAACGCGGGGCCCTGGCCAGAGCACTGTGCCTCAGCCAGGCCTCCGGTGGGTTTTGCACCTCCCAGAAAGCTCAGTCATTTCACAAATGCAATGAACGATTCTCCACAGCCGCACGGACACCTTTCAACGTCCCACATAAACGCAGAAGCGCCATTACCCCCCCCACGCTGCCCGAAGACCTACGGCCAGCATCAGCCATGTGTTTGCCCTGCCCGCTGACATTTCAAGCTTGGCAGGAAGGAAAATCCACAGGGAAAGTGGTGCAATTGCAGGAATGACAGGAATCCTGGGACAGGAATCCCTTTGGGAACTGAGTTTTCAGCAACCACATCCAGCCCTCTGCTACCCACGTGCGTGTGTGTGTGACAGGGACAGGGATGAGATGAGAAAGAGGGGATGAGAGCTGTCCTTCAATTTCTCAACAGTTTCTTAACTTAAATCCTTCATTCTAAGCATAAGTACTAAATCAGGCTCAAGGAAGGAAAAACTTAATTAATCAGAGGTAGCTAAGTTCAAAGTGTGCCCCGGGTCAGCTTTATTACTACCCTTCACTTTGGAGGTACAGGGCTTACGGATAATCCCTGTCTGCTGCGGAATGACAACTACATGGCGCCCAGTATTTTCTGGCAGTGACTACACTTGAAGGCCTCCTTTCTTTCCACTGATCTTTTTGAGCTTAATATTGTCACTGAAATATCACTGAGGGCCATTTACAGCACAAGGGTTTAAAATACCGTGCGCAGTCTGGTGACACCATCTACAAGCTCCACGTAGTACCTTGCAGACTCCCCTAACGAGGGCTTTGGAACGCGGGGTTTCCACCGATCCCAGTGAAACTGAGAATTAGTAGGGATGAGGCAGGGCTGCGTGGGGTAACAGCCCAGGGCAGCCCACGACGATCTGCTGCTTTAGTACCCCCACATCCACCAATCTGGCGTTCAGTCCAGGGAACTGAATCCCCACCACAAACACTTTGCTATCTGGGAAGACGGAATCACTCAAGAATTTAAACACTACCGACAGCCATCGATTATTATTGGGGAGGAACAACCTCATGCACCAGTACAGGCTTGGGGTGGACCTGCTGGAGAGCAGCTCTGCGGAGAGGGACCCGGGTGTCCTGGTGGATGACAGGTTAACTATGAGCCAGCAGTGTGCCCTGGCTGCCAAGAAAGCCAATGGGATCCTGGGGTGCATCAAGAAGAGTGTGGCCAGCAGGACGAGGGAGGGTCTCCTTCCCCTCTACACTGCCCTGGTGAGGC
>Ga0065711_1044674_pt1 | contig 13950 bp, 6 predicted proteins | sample Hoacrofraction12_FD_59098 | JGI IMG/M metagenome (GOLD analysis project Ga0065711, IMG submission 59098) | Hoatzin crop microbial communities from Cojedes, Venezuela - Epithelial fraction 12 v2 (version 2) | ecosystem: Host-associated > Birds > Digestive system > Esophagus > Crop | place...
TTTTTTTTTTTTTTTCCCCCCCCTGTGATGATACTGTCAGGAGAAGTTGGGGAAAGTAAAATTTTGGGCTAAAGTCTGATTTCAAGTGTGTGGGCTGTGCTGCTCCTTCTGACCTGTACGGTGTCAGCAAGTGTCTTAATGTCCACTGGGGTGTTTTGGAGTTCTCCCCGCTGAATACTGCAAGCTGCCAGCCCCTGCTCGGCACCCTATGCTTCTGAGTCAGTTCCACAGAAAGAACAGAAGTCACTCAATTGCTCACTGTGATCTAACTGTAAAATCAGAGCTCTGTGCATCTCAAGTGAGCTATGCCGCAGACGGGAGAGCCTCTGATGTTTCAAGGAGTGGTGTAAACCGTCTCCCAACACCCCTGGTTCTCTTGGGAAGAGAAAGAAAAGGGCCAGGGATGGCCGTGTGTGGATGTGATATAACAAGATGTAGCTAAGAAGTGGGAATGAGGGAAATAGTCAGATTTACCCAGTGAAATGTTTTGGGAAGGAAACTGATGACAGCTTGATTTCAGATCATCGCGCTATGTGTCTCCTGCTCTCCAGCCCCGGAGTACTGTGTACCCAGTAATTCCCTCTGCAATCTGGGTTAGATTACAGAATGCGCCTCCTGGTTTTGGTTTATCCACAGTTGAAAGCTGCAAGTAGGAAGGGTAAAAGACCCTCTTTAACAAGAGCAAAATCAATTTTTATAGTTGCCTGTAATTTTTTTTTTTTTCTCCTAAAGATGCCTTTACGTTTTTTGGATTTTTTTCAGAAAAGAATGAATCAAAATGATATGCTACCCTATTAATTAAAAGGGCAGCTTTGAGTAATCACAATGGGGAAAAAGCATCCTGCTGTTGTAATGTCCCTGTGGTGTTACCCTGCTGCTTCACAGTGTTTAAGTTATGATCCTGCAGAGTGCTTCTGTGCCTGAGCAAGTCTTCTTACGTGAACAACCAAACAAAAACTTGAGGGATGGTGGTGAGCATTACTTCTGGGAATCATAGCATTTGGGTGTAAGCTTTGCAGGATGAAGCTGTTGGTTGTTTACAAAAAATATCAGTATTTTGGAGTTGTGCTTCATGTTTTGTTCTGTTTGGGAGCTGTTTAAAATAAACACCCAGTTTTCACCCAGCCTCCCCCTTCTGGTATGATTGGCTGTGATACACACAACGCTTTTCTTGATCGTTGATTTCCCTGTGTGCCACAAGGCAGAGTATTTGCACCCAGATAGTGCTGCTTAGAGGCATGTGTGGTCTGCTCGGCATGGAATAACTGTACCATAAGGTATGAAGTCCATTTTACAATATTTTGCTGGGATTCTGTGCTTTTGGTTCTGTTTCATTGAATTTCATGCTATAGTATTACCATTTTGAATGTAACACAGGGCAAAATAATTATTGTCAATAGGAAGGAAACTTTTGGGAAAGAAAGTTTTAGTGGTGACAAAAGACTAATCTATAAAGATGTCACATATCTCAGGTTTTAATGGCATTGATTATGGTTGTTACCAGGAAACCCTTCTCCTTTTCATTCTTTCCCAGTTTCATTTGGTGTACCTAATTCATGACTCAGTACAAATGACGAGACTTATCCTGTTAGTTGTGCCACTGGGAAATCATCCAAATGGCCCAGACCTTTGCAGTAACCACTTCAGATATTAACTTACAGTGGGCAAAACAATAAGCTGTTCGGGTTGCAGGAGCTGGATGTTTCCTTGTCGAGAGTATTTTTTTTATTCAGACAAGGAGAAGGTGGGTTGTTTTTTTGTTTTACATACAAACTTTTTTTTTTACATGTAGACTTTACAAACAAAACTAAAAGTTGGTTTTTTTTTTCTGTAACATACAGCCAATGTATTGAAATGGATGAATTGTCTTCTGCAGTTGAGAGGAGGGTTAAACCTTGCCATTGCAGCCCCTTGGTTATGTGACTATTCCCTTGGGTAGCAGGACAGTCCTTGCATAAGTAACAGCTTATACTGTTGAGCTCTTAAGCAAAAGCATATGTTTTGGTTATATGACTTATTAGGTGTATTGACTAGTCTTGGGCCTGATTCTGCCATTTTCTTTCATACACCTTGTCTGTGTTCATCTGAATTATCCCACTGGAGCAAATGGGACTACCTAGAGCTAATAAATACTGTATGGACTGATAAGGAGACAGGGAGTGTGCTCACTGGTACGGTGATCTCTAAATGCTCTCATTTTTATATAGAGCTATAGTAATAAATTTTTCTGCTTTTCGCTGTAGTTTTCTTGCTTGCTGCATCTGAACTCTCCAGCACAAAAAGGAATTTAAAGGTTTATTTGAACAGAACTTGCAGTTACAGAACTCTTTTTTAGTTCGTGGTCCGTGTGGTGGTTGGTGGTAGTTGTGTTTTTTGTTTTTTGTTTTTTTTTTTTTTTTTGGTAAGGGGAGAAAGGAGAAGAAACTGCGGAGTGGAGAATGTGTACATAAAGTCATTTGGGATAAATTGTGACTGTCCCCTCCTCCCTTATACTGGCTAAAATGCTTACTTGTCTTGAATAGGAAAATAGCTTTCAGTTACTTGCTGCTGAAGGAAGTTCTTCTTACAGTTTGTGTTGCAAAATCAGGGGCGCTGAATTGAAGATGACCTTTTCATGGATTTAATTTAAAAGAAGTTTAATTGTATCTCATGATAAAATTCTGTGCTATTTAGGGATTGGTAGTAACAAATATTTAGTGAATATAAGCCAGAAGATTGAACAATTGACCTGTCAAATAAAGGCACTCAGGACTTGTAAAGTAAAAGCAAAAAAACCCGTTCTGCTTCAGAAAAAAAAATACAACCATTGGAAAGAAGGAATAGAATAAGTATTGTATCTATCTTATATTGTGTAGCATTATATGGAATAATAAATAATGTCAGATGACAGGAAATAAGTCTGATCTGTGGAAGAAACTTTGTAACTTCTTGGGTTATACTTGAAGGAATAGAAGTAAAAAATAAGAAAGTACTTGCTCTGCCTTTAAAATGTTACTTTAATACATGGAATGAAAATGAGGATTATTATATACTCTGCTAAATGTGATGAGAAGAAAAATAACTTTTCCTTTCTTCTTTTGTGGTAAGAAAAACTTTAAAATCTCTATCTTGCAAGTGCTTAAGTATGTGCATTACTGTGTTCCTGTCAGTAGTTTCATCAACTGCAAATACTTTGGACTTAGAATATTCTAAATTATTTATTCAGCTATATCTAAATGATTATTTGTATTAGAGTTCGACCCTGTATACACATAAGACGATAAAGTGTATGCTGAGGATTTCTGTAGATTTGAGATTATATTCTGGAAGTGCTTCAAGATTCTATCTAGTAAAACTACTAAATGTAATGTGAGTGTCTTCTGGAAGATTGTACATCTTTATTGTGACAAAGTTGGTTGGGTTTTTGTTTCACTTTCAGTTGGTAAAGATGCGCGGCCTGCTAAATAGGAGGGACACTAAGTGATTTATCTTAGAGGAGTCTTGCCACTAACTTTAGCTGGGTCGGTATTTCAATCCTAATGTTATAGAAGTTCTTTATCCTGCATACAGGGATAGGCTTGTAGAACATAGAACAAACTTGTGTTAAATCCATCTGTAAGCTGGGAAATGGAATAACATATGGACTATGAAGAGAAATTTGTAGCACTGTGAATATAATTTCCATGTTCAGTACCATCATTACCATTATTCTAGAAATGTGAACCTCTGTTGTTTAGTGATTTTAGAACTGTTGAAGTTGTCAATGGCAGGATGATTGGAGAGGGAATATAGATGTAAACTGCTCCATTTTGTACTCCAGGTTTCTGTCATTATACATCAACAGGCTTGAACGAGGCGTGCAATCTAGTAATCATCTCACAGTGCATGAAACTGATCTTAATAGACTGTTATTTTTGTTTGCTTTTTTTCCCTCGGCCACCAAACGTTGTTCCCCAGCACACTGATATAACTCAGAGAATACAGGGTTCCAAAGCAAGGGCAGTGCTCGCTAACTGTGGCACAGTGTAATCTTGCCCTACAAATGTGCAAACAATAGCAAAAGTATGTGTTTCTGAATATGGCACAGCTGTTATCTTCTCCTGAGAGCAGGGAGCGTTACAATGACATAGAACGACCAGTTAAAACCACTCATGATGCAGTTTTATTGCATTTAAATGGAGCATGTGAAAAAAGCAAGGGCCAGTTCTTCCATTCGGGTAAGTATTCTTTCAGACTACTGTAGTACTACCTTTCTGCACAGGCTTTGAAGAATAGAGGTGAAGAATTCCCCTTTTTCCTTCCCCTTCTGTTGTATTCCTGGCACCCAGTATGCGAAATCTCAGTTGGAACCTGGAACTTTCTGTTCTCAGAATCTGTGCTTCACTAGTAACCTGGAACAAGGATTTTTTTTTTTTTATTGTTGTCATTAGTTTGGATATATTAAAAGATTGTTAATATTTTTTGTCAAAATGATCCTACTTGGAAAAAAAAAAAGAGACATTGACAAAGCTGCAATAGGAAATAGATCAAAATTCTGTATTTTAGGTTATTTTAAGATGTTGAGCATTTAGGAATTACAAGGTTGAACTCGGTCAAATCTTCACAAAGTACTCGAGCTCTATCTCTTTCTTTTTTTTAGGCAATTGTATGGGTTTAAATCTAACGATTATGTCTGACTTTTCTGTCATTATGTCTGAAAATATATGTAATTATTTTGCATAGTGGATTGGTAAGGAGCACTGTAATTAAATCTACTCAATCAAATTTATCCTAAGGGTTAAATGAATGCAAAATATCTTAAACTGCATTTAATTCTGGCATTTATGTGTGTGATAAGAAAAAGGCTTTGTGATATGGAGTTGTCAGTTGTTTTAGAATGAGGGGAAGGCAAATACATTCTTATGTGTTTTTTTGCATATTTAGCCAGAGGGAAAAATGACACTAAGGCAACATCATCAAATACTGTAAAACTAACTTTTTTATACAGATCTCCATTGTTGTTTTAAGTGCTTAAGGGTTTGGTGGTTTAGTTTATTTTGGAACTTGCTGAACTATACGAAGTGTGTCTCCAGGGGCCTGGTATTTTAATACCTAGTAGAAGGTTGTATAACAGTAGATGATGTATTTTGCCTGCCTTCCAATGCCATAAATAAATTACACATGCTGGCTTGAGAGAGCGTAACTGAGGTGTAAATCAAAGGCTAATATAAGAGGAGAAAAACCCAATTAGTGATACCTTGTAACCGATTAGGGTTTTTTATTCTTTTGTTTATAGTCAAGAGATACGAAAGCAGTAACATGCATAAAAATGTTAAGACGAGGTGCTTCCCAAGCAAGGCAGAGGGTCAAGGATTATTTAAAAGAAGTGCTATGATTCACTACTTTTTCATAATTTGCTGTGGTTAAAAGTCACTTAAATACTGAAGTCAACAGTCCCCTAGGCAAAGAAAGATAATAAAATTTTAAGCTTATTGTGAAAATTGAATTTTGATAGCTTCCACTCTATAATCCTATCTAAGTCTTGGTTGTATTAAAATGAAAATAGGTGCATGTGTCAGTTTTGGAGCATAATCTTTCTTTAAGCTTAAAGACTGATAAATGTGCTTCAAACAAGCAACACAACAGTTCATTAATATGAATGTTTTGCTAAATACTACATGCTTAACGCAATCGCCATTCCTTTATAATAAGTTTAAATATTAATTCTTTGGAATGCTAGATGCCTAAAGCTAGATAGAAATGCTGTGCAGTTTCAGATATCTAGGAGTGGGCTTGTGAAACAGGATATTTAACTGGGAGAGATGAGTAGCACATTTCAGAGTTATTAGGGCAGAACAACAATGCAAGAGGATGACTTGAAGTTACAAAGTTGTTTTTGATGCATGAGGCTTAAATACCTTAGAGTTATTTATTTGAAATACAAGGGTAGATTTCCTATGTATGTAGGTTCTAGATTGCGTTTTTTATTATTATTTTAACTTCTTTTTAGCTGCCTGCCCTGCTCTAAAGCAGCTGGCTTTGATTTAACCTGAATCCTTTACTGAGAGCAAATGATCAGTCACTTACGATGACTGTATGTTTTGCTCTTTGATGGAACGTCTCCGTAGTGGCAGACGCTTAAGAGAGAAAACCAAACAGGACAAGAAGAGTGCTCGATGGAAAGCAGCAGTTTGCATTCAGAACGACTCCATTAACTCTAAAACAGCTCTTGCTTATTGTTCCTTATTTAAGTCCTGCCTACCTCCCAGCCCCCGTCTGTGCTGGACAGAGAAGGGAGAGTTAAAGTGGGAAAATCTCTTTTTTATTTCCCAGTATTTTCTGGGAAAATCCCAGAAAGTATTTAACATGAGGTTTCATAACTCTGGCTTTGCCCTGCTGCTCCTGCTGAAATTGCAGGCAGTCGTAGCATTGGCTTTAGCAGGAGTCCAGTACTGAATGTTTTTGAAAATCCCATCCATGCTAGACTCTGTCCCAGAGAGAAAAGTGCACAAGCAGAAGCAGCCCAGTAGCTCAAATGCCAAGGTCAGTCAGCACAGCAGGCTCACCTTTAATTGTTCTTCCTGTTCAAGACCCTGCATCAGTCTAAACTGGTGTGATCTCCCATCATACGTGAAACAGGCAAAAATGGTGAAGGATTGTGCCAGCAGCTGACATGGCCAAGTATATAAATGTTTCGGATGAAAAGAGTTAGGGTGCTTGAACTCTGTTCTAGGCTGTACCACTTGTATTATTCTGGGGCAAGTTTGTGTACTGTTCACAATATTTTTACTGCAAGAGTGTAACGGAGTATGGTATAGAGAAAGACAAGCCAGTTTGGGAGCCAGAAACAGTGCAGTTGTTTCAGCACGCCACCAGGGCTGGCTTAATTTTCTATGCTGAGGGACAGAGTTTGTTGGTTCAGGTGCAGTGTTCGGGTGGTGTGGCTGTACTCTGAGATCTGATCTGGTGTTGGTGCAGGATGCTGCACTGCGACATGTGGCTGTATCAGCCTGGGGTAGCACTTGCTTGAGCGTGACTGCAGCCCCTCTACACAGTGTGCGCGTGGACCAGATTTATCTCTTTGCTACGTGAAGTACATGGTGCTGCCCTTGTTGATGAGTCTCCTTGAGTGTGAGTGGTGAAAAGTGCAAAATACATCTTTGGGAGAGTAAGGTTTTTAACGGAATGTTTTAGTCAGGCTTCTTAGTGCTTGGCATCTGGTTTACACTGCCAGTTGCAGAATTGTTGCTGAGGGGCAATTTCTTCCATTTTATTTTAGTGCTTGACATTCTGAGGTGAAGGAAAGGAGGCTACATTAAGGGAGCAGTGTTAGAAACAGCCAATAATAAGGACCTGTTGGGAGGAAAATCTTCCTCCCTGGTTTGCTGGAGGAAGCAACTTCAGGGTTGCCCTTGCCTTCCAGCAGATGGAAAAGTCTCTTCCGGCTGTTGTTCTTGAGGCAGAAATCACCCGATGGATTGTATGCCGTCTGGGCTGGAGGTGCGGGTAGTGACTACAAGGTTCCTGAGATCCTCACCACTCTGGCAGCTGAAACTGTCTCCCAGGACTTTAAGAAGGAAAAGCAACACTAAATTCCTCCTTTCTGGATATCTGATTGTTGTAATGTTCAGTTTCCTTGAAGTCATCAGAGCTGGTTTATGTTCAACTGAAACTGAGCTGGCCTGATTCCATAATCTTAACTCTTGTGCAAACCTGAAGTAATGCCATTTTAGAACCAAGAGTGGACAAAAAGGAGGCAGACTTGAGCCCTGGAGGGCTAATGCATAGAAGTTTGTCCTGTAAGTATGGACTCGGTTCACTTGGCAAAAGAAAAAGATGTCTCACATTTTTAATCTGAACAGTTTTGCTTCTTATTTTTCCTCTTGCCAACCCACCACAAATTGGCTTATACTCTTTTTCTTTGAGTTCTTGAGCTATTCGATAAGGTTGGCTGACTTGCCATATTTTTGTGGGGATAAGCTACAGACTATGTGTGTGACTGGTTCTCTTTTCAAAAATCCCCATGCGTTTCAGCATCTCTCTGATTTGAAAGGGTATGGAAGAATTTTAAGGGGATGTTCACCCTAGAGCCCACTTGCTCTTTCCCTGCCCTTGAGTCTCAATAACTTATTCTTTCTACTTTCTTAGCCTTCTGGCCTCTATCTTTTACTTAGTGCAGTTTTGCTGTTGGCTTATTTTTAAATATATGTAAAGGTTGTAACTTATTTGAATTGTGGGCTAAATATGTGGAATTATGGCAACTGATGTAAGTAGGTTTTGGTCTGTTCAATGTGTAAATACTCAAAATCTGTTAGGATGATTTGGCTACTGTTTATTGGAAACATTATTCATATGAGATCTCCTTTCTCTTACTGCATCCTGTAAGCTGTTAGGCAGAGGTAACTGGCATGAATACTCGGACTGCTTTGTCAAAATTTGCTTTTATGCTGATTTGCTTATAAGTTTACCACTTCCACAAATACTGTTACAAGTGCATATATTTTGCAAGATTAGTCATAGAAAGCCAATATAAAAGGGACCAAAACCTAGAAAGTGAGAGCAAATCATTGGAGTGACTAATCATCAATAGTGTTTTGAGCCCGAATGTGTGATGGCATTGGCTACAAGTACAGTTTATTTGGCAAGTTTGAGTGAAAACACTGATATTTTGCAGAGACTTGCTGCTTCAGTAGTACCCAGGTGAAGTTTCTCAAAATGGGACTAACTTGCTTGGGAAACTTTCCTTGCTAAGGGTTAGTGTTAATGCCATCAATAGCGTTATTAGCTGCTGGAGAAGTTGCTGGGAGACTTGAAAATTATGAACAGTAAACATTAGAGATGATAAAGATGTTTTGTGCATGGGGTAGATGTTTCAGCAGCAAGCAGTCACTCTGAAGTGACAGGGAGGCACTTTCAGAGTCTATATAGTATGAGACTTGAGGGGAAACTGGGTGAAAAATAGCCTCATAACCAACTAGCATTTAGGTAAAAATGAATTATGATACTACCACTAGAGAAAACAATCAGGAAGACTGGATACAGCTTCAATGTGAAGGCTCCTGACTATGGCATTTGCTAGTTTGATGAGCAACCCTGATTTAGAATATAAGCTAGACATGAGAAGGATCTTCTAAACGTTGAATCCGCCAGTTTGTAGATCAAAGTTATAATTCGTCTGTGTGGTGCCCTCACATCCTTCAGAGGCACCAGTCTTGTTCTGCTGGTATGGAAGAAAATCTCCTGTTGCATCCTTTCTGAAGCTGAGTGTGACTGTAGGTTTTCCCTGTTGGTATTACGTACTTTAAGAAACGCACCTGATATTCAGCACCTTCTATCTCTTCTACATTGGTTTATTCTTCCACAGGGATTATGTTGACTTGACACTGGGAAAGATATTAGTTAGCAGTCTACTTAGCTTTTGACATATGGTGCCCAAGCAGGCTGTGAGTTGTTTGTCAGTGGAGTTTTTAAAGTCAGGCTGGATGGAAATTCTGCTGTGGGATGTGACTGGTTGGGCCCAACCATCTTTCCTGTGACATTTTTAGTTCCCACTCTCGACTGCTTAGGCCCTATAAAGAGTTACAAGAGGTCCTTCAAACTGTAATACTCCAGGCTTTTACCCTCTCAGACTTGCTGAACAAAGTTCAAATCCCTCCTTGTCTAACGTTGGTGTTTCTGGCCACTCGTTTGTTTGTCTAGAAAACACAGAGAAGGCATACAATAAAAACCAGACTGAGCTGAAGGGCTCTAAGAGCAGCAGTTGGAAGAGCCAGTGGTGGGACAGCTGGGCATGGAAAATGATTGATTTTTATGTGTGAAGCAGTTGTGAAATGTTCTGTGGCATTATGGGGACATGCCATTGCTAACAAACGATTGCCTGTTGGGGACAGAAAATGCCAACCATTGTTCTGAAGAAGGAAATAGCCTTATTGATACTGAATTAGGCTTACATTGAATTATTATTATTCATTTGCAATGCATCCTGTTTTCCAAATATGAAAATTAATGACCATGCTGAAGTCATCCAGCACTATCGGCCTTTAGTTGTTGGTCATATCTACATCCTTATGGTCCAGGTGGAGTTTAACTGTTCAGAACTGGGGAGGTATTGTGGCGGAAATCTGCGCTAACAGAGCAGCTGAAGGAAGCTGTTCTGCTGCTTAAGAGTTCGTCAAGCTTGTTCTTGTTTTATAACAGGCCTGAGAGTGATGCTGGCAGAGGTAGATGTGTTGGTAGATTAGACTTAAGCTTTTGGGATATATTTCAAACTGTCACATGCAGTATTGATGGCAGAAAAATAGTGGTATATAAAACAATAATGTTGCCTTTGAATGGAGTAAAAACTGATTTATCTATAGAAATTGAGATGCATACCAAACAGCAATATTGTATACAGTGACAGTATTTTGTATACAACTCCGGAAGTTTGAGTTTTATTCCCAGTGTTATCTAATAGTTTCTACTGAAATCCTGACAGAAAATGGAATATTACTGCCAGTAAAGTTTGTCTGTTGCTTCGGATTAAGGAAATAAGAAATAAAAATTAGGAAATGGCTGGCATGCGACATGGGTTTCTTAAGCAATGATCAAGAACTGGACAATGAATATTTTCATACGGTCAAACACATGAGACTGTACCTCAGCATGGATGATAAAAACTATTTTTATAGATGGGAGGCTGTATGTCCTGGAAAGCACTGATGCTGAAAAGGATTGGGACGTCATATTCAACTGGTATGAGAAAATAAATTTCTAATGGGCTATGAGGTGATATTATACATTATTAAACAGTGTAGAGGAGTGATGTTATCTTTCTGTTAAGCATCACTCTAGTTGCAGGACGATAGGTTAATGCTCAGACTTTCTTAAATGGCTTTGAAAAATCACAGTATTTGGAGAACTAGGAGATGCTAACCCATATGTGGTACTGATGGACTAATGGAAGATTAGAGGGAATCTGGTCTGTTCCAGAGATGCACCAGAGGAGAAAATATCTGATACTTGAGGGTTCTTTTTGGTGCACGTAAATGCAGAACGGCATCTCACAGCTGGAAACCGAGAAAGATCAAACAAGAAAGACGACCCATGTTTTTGACTGCAAGGGTAAAATAGTCCTGGCAAAGCTTAGCAAAGGATGTGGTAAGTCCTCTGGTACTTGAAGTTGCTGAGCCAGGTTTGGATGTTCCTATGGAAGCAATGATTTGTTTCAACCCTGGACATTTGCATTCGGTGGTAGAATCACTAGATGAACAAGCTGGACCATCCCAATGGCTTCCACTTGCAATCTGTAAAACGCTCGGTTCCAAGCCAGCTCCTACTGCCAGACCTGGTGCTGCCCTTCCTTCCTGTGCCCTCTGCATTGCAATCCTTGGGCCATATTTAGGGCCTCATTCTGGATTTTGTGACAGAAATCAGGGGGCAGGCTGGGGAGGAAGGAGCATTACTGCACCACAGTGCCATAGTTTTGACAGTAATTATGGTAAAGCAATCGCTAGCAACTAATGTTTCCTCCAAACCCGCCCTTTCTTTCCTCTTGTTATGTCTCTCTCTTCAGCAAACAGCACGACTCCTCCTTGACTAGACTAGTCTCTGTGCAGAGATGTTGTGATGGAACCTGCTGTTCCCTAGGACCTGGGCTGAGACCAACTAAAACCAAGCACTGGGTTTAAAACCTGGACACGTGGGGAAAGAGTGACAGCTGTGATCTTCCTTCTCTTACCAAGCACTAATGATTTTCAACATTAATGCCTTCCCTTTCTTTGCTGTCTGAAATGAAAACAAAGGCTCTTAGCCTCCTTCCTTGCATAGAAATAGTGACATACTAACACAGTTATTACAGCAAACATTGTGGCCCTCTCTGGTCATGATGTTTTCTTTCTGTGGGGAGACTGAAATACTAACTCACAAATAATGTCTTTAGAAGTCATATTAGTCACACATTTTTAAGACATTCCAAAATCATACCAACCTCATTCTGAGCTTGTCTGTTGCTACCAATGATTCAAAGTTTTGAAAACTCTCCTTTAGTTTTGATTTACATTTTGGTCTTGGGCACTTGTTATTTCTGGCAAATGCCAGCTCAGTTTCATTAAAGAAAAATCTGTTTTACAGCCACACGGCTCAGATCTGCTGCGCTTCTAATAATTGATGGCTGGTTTCCTTATTTCCTGCATTGTAGAAAAATAAGGACCTTGTTAGACCCAAACAAGCCTGCATAAAGTCACAGTGTGAAACATCAGGTTGGGGGTGAGCAGAGCAGCTGTGGGCAGTTTTTACAACTTTGGGCCACAGCTGATCGAGGCAGCCAAGGGAAACTGAGAGATACCCATGTGACCAAAATTCAGTTGAGTTCTTTGGCTCCCTGGTCTGAGATTTATATTTGTGACACCTTCCCCCTCTGTCAGTCTCTGGGCCAGACACAAGTCTGTGTCTGTATATGTACTTATGGCTCCGGGCACCCTGTGGTGTGGCTGCTGTGCCCGTTGCTTGCCATGCCACCATGGGACATGTCTTATTTCCAGTGTTGGCTGTCTTGCTCCAGCAGTCCACAACAGTGCGAGTGTGTGCTTTGGAAGAAAGCAGCTGCCATGTGGTGGAGATGAAAAATCAAGAGCAAACACTTTCAGAATTTCTGCAAGTGGGCAAATTAATTTCAGTGTGAACTGTCATCATGAGGGCCTTTTTTTCCTTCCCCTTTCCTTTGGGTGGTATCTTTGATTTACGTTTCTGAATGGGGCAAATGATTTCACTTTGGTGCCCACTAAGAGTGTGCGCAGTTCCATTTCTTTATGGACGATCCATTACAGAACCCTGTCAGTTTCTTGGTTTATATTATTGTGGACAGGTTTTTTGTTTTGTTTTGCTTTTTTTTTTCTTGTTTTGTTTTAAGAGCCAGTGAAATTCAGTGATGCCTATGTTAATTGAAAACAATCTGTAAGTTTTAACGAGCAGCTAATGTCTGTTGGGTATTCTTCCACAATGCAGTAGCTGTTGGATGCCTCCTATCATATTGCCACTCCATAAGCCTGGTAGTAGAGACAGGATCCTGCCTTAGAGATTCACAGAGCTAAATGACTGCTAGGAAGCCAAGCAGTGACACCTGAACAATGTCATAAAAGGTGGGTTGGTTTTCTTTTTTTCATGTACTTATCAGGTCCAGTCTGTTTCTTTTGAGACCCAGCTCGTTATTTTCAAGCAAGACAAATGCGCGACGAGTCTCCTAGGCATTCCTTTGAAGGACTTGCTCCTCAAAGGTGGTGCTGAAGAGTTTGTAGAAACTGTAGAACCACTGAAAAATCAAGCCTTAAAGTTTGCTCTGCTAAAGGTCTGATCCAGAGAGGTATTCAAGCACCTATCTCCCATTGACGTCAGTGGAAATTCAGTGCCTAAATACCTCTCTAGTTCTGGTGCTTAGTCTTCTGGCATTGAGTGATACATAGTTCATGCTTTCTGTAGGTCTCCTTTTATGGCATCTTCTGTGAGTGGTGCGATAGTATTAATTTTGAATTCTTCCCATCGTGAGTTCCAGTGTGTGATGCAGACAGTTGCCTAGAAAGCTATGCCATGTGATAATCTACTGTTCCACCAAGGAGTTGAGGCCTCATAGTCAAGGAGTGGGGTGGGAGAGTGCCTCAGAGAAAATACACTGGTCGGTGATTAGTTTAGTGCTACTGAAGGAGGATGGAGCCGACCTTCAGGCACTGGGACTTTGTTAAGGGGGGGAACTGAAGTGACATACTCATTTGTTTGGATGAAAATCCAGGGAAAAGTGAGAGGTTTTTGTTGGCACTTCCTCCACTCGATGCTGATCTTATCATGCTGGTTTAGTAGCAGAGCTCTTTTGGCTCCTTGCCAGGTGATATCACTGGAGTCCATCTGAGATGTGCAAGATAAAAGATCTCAGGGAATTATAAGTATTATGACTTTCCTATCAAACTGTTCTGATGCATAGAGCCTTCTGACCCAGAAAACTAGCTTTGTGTTTAAAATTTT
>Ga0065711_1007856_pt1 | contig 13949 bp, 8 predicted proteins | sample Hoacrofraction12_FD_59098 | JGI IMG/M metagenome (GOLD analysis project Ga0065711, IMG submission 59098) | Hoatzin crop microbial communities from Cojedes, Venezuela - Epithelial fraction 12 v2 (version 2) | ecosystem: Host-associated > Birds > Digestive system > Esophagus > Crop | place...
GATCCAGCCTGTCCAGATCCCTCAGCAGAGCCTTCCTACCCTCAAGCAGATCAACACTCCCACCCAACTTGGTGTCATCTGCAAATTTACTGAGGGAGCACTCAATCCCCTCATCCAGATCATCGATGAAGATGTTAAACAAGACTGGCCGCCCAAAACTGAGCCCTGGGGAACACCACTCGTGACCAGCTGCCAACTGGATTTAACTCCATTCACCACCACTCTCTGCGCTCGGCCATTCAGCCAGTTCTTTATCCAGCAAAGAGTACACCCATCCAAACCATGGGCAGCTAGTTTCTCCAGGAGGATGCTGTGGGTAAATTCCTATTGTTCGAATTTAATCTAATCTAACAATTCCTATTGTTCTAATGTAATCTTTTACAAATAAAGAGCAACTGCTGTAATCATCAGCTTCAGTGAGGTCTGACTCACTCCACAGCATCCAACACCACTTCAAATATGAAAGCGCTAGATCAGTTCTTGTCTATATTTAACTAACAAGTAGTCTGTAAGTAATCTTCTTTAAAAAAATGAGGAGGGCTTTATATCCATGTATCTTTTCATAATAACTTGAGATGTAAACTTTAAAGACTGAGGAGCATCAGCATTTCTCCACAAAACTCTTCCAGCACCACCTTTATCCGTTGCTGTACCAATTTTGTTTTAACAAGGCAGTAGCTTCTAACAGTGAATTGTCATCATTCTGACCAAAGTACAGTAATTTTTTTTACCTTTCTCTTGATTAGTGAACTCTGTGCTCTGTAATGCTACAGACACATTTTTTCTAGCATCCACATTCTAGTAAATTATGTCAAGATAATCCTTTATCAAAACTGACAGTAACTGAAGACAAACCTTGATTCAGATGGTCAGTAGGAAATGTAGATACTAAGGATTTTCTCCAAATTTAGCCTATGACAACATTAGAAAGAAACTAAGGTGATATGAGAGTCTCCAGAAGTTTTGCCAAGCAGTGCTCCACTTCATACTATTGTTGTTTTGTTGTACTTTTGTACACTGGCGTATACAAAGTCTTCGTCACAAGCCATGATTTTCCCTGGTTGTCTGCAATTTTAAAATCCTGTAGTACACAGGATTATATAAACACTATAATAACAAATTGTAATATAGATAGCAAATAGTAATATGGATACACATCTGGTCAAGCTGACCCTGCTAGGACAATCAACAGGCTTGTCCAAGGGGGATCCAAATATTTCATCCTACATGCCCTCAGTTTACAGAAGTTATAACAAGCTTTAAAACATCCCTATCAGTTGTGCATAAGCTTCTAAAATGTTCCTCTTCTTCACCAAGTTGTGCAAGAAGCACCTAGATTCAAGCAAAAATATCATCTGCGTGCACTATTCTGCACATTTTCCCTCAGTTTTCTCGAGAATTCTTTGATACAGATCTAGAAGCTGTGGGTATTCCCAGATTTCTCCCAGATTCATATGTTGGTTTTTGAACCATAGAAATTTCCTTGATTATCACTAAATGATTTTGGCTCATACAATCCAGACCTTCATAAGCTCTGTTACAAAAGCTCCTTTATATCTTAGTCTTCTTTATTTCAAACTTTTGTGTTTGTATTTCCCCATACCTGCTTGCTTTGTTCTGATGCTGATGGTTTTTCACTCCCTTTTCACTAGGTCCTTGCAGGCCAGCCAGAATCGTTTTCCCAGACACTGCCAGCCTGTTCAGCATACCTGTTTCCAGCCAGGGGACAGTCTGTGATGGGTAACTATCGCGTCTTGGAGCTACGAGTGGTGTGCTTCCAGACTTCGTATCCCGTGGTGGATTTCCAGACAATGGTCTTCCATGGGGCAGCAATTTTCATTGCAGTGGCTTTGTAAGTACAACTGGAATTCGCAGCTTGTCAATAGAGTCATCCATGAATCACAGAAATACCTTAATACAGAATTTGAAAAGGCAGCTAAGGATTTAAAATTACAAAAAAAGAAAAGATACAAATGAAAAAAATCCTTATCTTAATTCTAACTTGCCCATTTCAGCAGGAATAAATTTCAGACCACAAAACTCTTCAGTTTTTGTAATGTTATACAGGTTAAAGGAGTAAGTTTATTTTTAGTCATGTTTTTTATTGGCACCTGCGCTTCAGAAGTTTGCCTTTGTTAGCAGTCAGACTATTAATGTTACTGTTTGCAGTAACAGGGACAGCTGTCAATCCTAAATGACGATTTACATGAACGTTGCTTGTCCTGAAGCCAAACTGAAACAATCCATATTTAAGTGCAGCCATTATTTTTTGTTGTTGCTTGCAAATCTCCAGTAGAAAAGAACAACTCTTAATTGTTGTCATATTTCTGATTACACGTGCAGTGATGACTGGCGCATTATACGTTGGTTCCACTAACGCAGGCTCAGTGGGAGATGAAACCATTCCTAGCCTTTCTTTACGCTGTATTTGACAATGAAATAATCTGTCGTTTGTATGGCCATAGCTATATGCCAGAAGGTGAAAAGCTATTATTAAGTGAAATGTTATAAATTGCTATAGCCTCAAGAATTGAATGGGAATGGAGTATTTCTTAGACAGTAAATAGTCTACAGTATTTAACTGATGAGCTTTTCCTAAGCGTATTCTACGGAAGTGTTCAGTTGCTGCATGTTAAGTAGTGCTTTTGTGTGAATATGTTAATGTTTAAATCAATATGCAGTACTGACTTGTAGTGAAACATGTAACCAACAAATTATAAATGGAAGTATTTTAATAATAAAGCATATCATTATAATGGAATATATATAATCTGTAATTACAAAGCTGAGATGCACTGTCTTACCATGATTTATAATCTTAAAATCTCCTAATTTAAATGGATATACACAAACATTATTCACTACAGTAAATCCCTTTAAAAGTCAGGAGGACGTCACGCTTTTAAAATAGCTGTTCATCTCTGGATGCTTTTTTCTTTGCCCGGAGATGGACTTGTGATTACAAACAGAATGCATGATTGCATTAACCTACACACATCATAAACACTGGTGAATTTGAAGTTAATGTAACAATATTAAACAGGTTTTATGGAAGGGGACAACCAGTTGCTGAAGACAACAAGGACACTGCTGAAATGCATACCACTTCTGTGAAAATCTTGAGGCAGTTTTAAATTCCGGCTATGCAAATACGGATATAGCACTCCGAATTGTAATAATCTGAGTTAATGCGCACTGTGTCATTGTCTTGCCCTACCAGTCACAGGGGTGCTGCTTCAGTTTTCCCTTCTTAGCTTTTAAATAAATGCAAATACACCTTGTTCAAGGGTTGCCCCTATCTTACAGAAAAAAAACATTTAAAAACCTCTGTGGTTCAACCAGTCCTTTGTATGTCCCATTCTTACCTCAGGAGTTCATCAGCCTTCTGCTTCGTCAACAGGGAGAACTCGCATTAAGACTTCTGTCCATCAGTGCTTGCCTCCTCTTCCAAATCATGTCATATTTTGTTCACATGGAAACTTCCCCCATCCTGCCTGCTACTCTCCTTATCTGCATCTCTGCCTAAGAGTAGGGTTGCTGTATTTCTGAGAGCAAGAGAATAAGGTAAAGGGAAGGATAAGGCGTGCAGAGACCATGGTGTACTGTCATTTCTGATAGCTCCCTGAGGGAGTCTCAGATCTCATCTCTAGTCCCAAATCAGGGCTCAGGCTGCAGGAGCGTAGGTCAGGGCTCCTGAAGGAAACAAAGCTGCCAGTTCTCAGCCTGCTGAGCCAAAGCCCAGACTCTGCTCTGTCCTGCAGCAAGCAAAATGCTTCAGGTTCAGAGTTCTCATCTCTAAATCATCATTTCATCCCAAAGCCCTTCCTATCCTGAGTGCCTCCCGTCCCATTTGCTGCCCAGGAGGAAAAGCCAGACGTGTGCAGCTACAGATACAGTAAGTTGTGTCCAAGGGGTCTCATAGCCAAGGTCTTACTGCAGTTGGGCTTTCATGTAGACAGACATCCAAAACAACAGCTCATGGCTTTAACGTGTCTGTGCATACTTGCATACTTGTTCTCATTTGCATTGGTAGAAGAATAATCCTGAATATAGCACTGCATTACCTGGGTACAGAGGACAGCAAGGGCAAAGCAACTGAGGAGTCTTACAGCGTGGATTCAAAGCAAAAAAGTCAGTAAAGGGGACTGGAGGTTCTCTCTGAAAAGCAGAGAGAACCTCCATCAGAAAAACCTTCAGCAATGAAGGAAATAGAATACTGGCCATGTTAATGTGAGAGTGGATTCCGCTGCCTCTGAAATCAATGGAAGTAGTGAAAGGAATATTGGAGCTCAACACATATGTTCAATGATTTAAACTAGAAGCCATCAGCAACAGAATTAGTCAGATAAGGACAACAGAAGTGCAGCAAAACTATGCAGGTAGCAGCACAGCATTAAAGAGTAATTATACTTGCATCAGGAAAGAGCAGGAGCAGCAGTTCAACGATGTAACAGTCCTAGCCAAGACTAAAGCGCAAGGTACATAACCATAGTCCAGCCCTTACAAATCATAAGCACAAACTGCAGACCTCAGGCAGACGCCTGGAAACAGAAGGGGGTAGATGGAATGTGGAGATAGCACTGAAATGTAAATAGCATCCCTGAACTATAGTGAGTTAGAATTATATTGGATTCATTCCCAGCTGTAAACTCCAAAGCAAAGGTGACTCAGAGGACTTAAAAGCCAACAACAAACAACACACATAGCAGAGCCTACACGCTGTGTATTCTAGACACGATTGCCAAGAGAAGGATCCACACAGATTCCAGCAAGTGATGTGTACCACAGGTAGTTAGCCTACCTAGTGTGTAGCTCTTCCACAACACGACTCAGGTTACCCAAATGCCATAAACTTAAGCCTTTATTACTTCTGCAGAGCTGAAGTGTGATGCTCCCAAGAGTAAACCTTAGTCTTGTTCTGTAGAGCTTTCCACACAGACGCAGCAGTAATATGACTGGAAGTGCCATTACAGCCTCTCATGGCTACACCAAGAATTATTGCTGTGCACACTTGGCATAATTATGATGTTTAAATCTCTGAATTTACCCTTAGTGGATGAACAACTGAACCACCAAGTGGCCTGTGTCACTCAAATGCTAGGCCTGAGTAAGTATGCAGGATATTATTAGTAAGTTTGGAAGGTGAACTTCTCCAAATAATAATTTCCCTTTCTCAGAGTTCTTGCTCCTTCTCTCTTCCCACATACAGCATTTTTTTCCCAGTAGTACAGAAAATTAAAAGCTGCAGAAGGAAAAAGTGAGATGATACTTAAGAATATCCTATGCAAATTCCCTGTAATTATGCTGTATATGATTCTAATAAATAGCAACGCTGGATTAGAGAAATGTACAGTTGCTTGCTGCTTTTCTTCTTGCAGCTAATGAGTTCTCTTAGTGTTCAAAATCCATTTTTGCTGCCACACACTTACGAAGGTAAATCACTTGAATGGGCTGAGCTTTCTTCTGTTTATTGTTGCTAGGGGAACCACCTTGTTGGTATTCACCAAGGTAACACGTCTTTGGACAGGTTTCTGAGGGCCAGATGCAATACAGCTGTGCAGCATTCAGTGAAAAAATGTACGGCACCATCCTTGGCAATACACTCACACAGAAGAGCAGCGTTACTGTAGTAACTTAGCTTGAGATTGTTTTGGATTTCTTACTCATTTCTTTAGACAGATAAGAATTGTAAAATTTTATGTCATAATAATTCCCTAATTATTCTCTAATTCTGCCCACAATTTAAACACAAAAGAATCCCAGTCTGTGAAGTGTCACTAAAATAGTGCCCATCTGGTTTTTTTAAATACTCTTTTCCTTGTATAAGGAAAATTTTCTGTATGAAATCTTGCTATTATCAGTTATGTGAATGAAAAAACCCAATCCAGGTACTGATAAAGTGGAAGTAAGTGCCATTTCATAACAGCCAGGTACCTGAAGGTTATTTGAATGACATCAGTCACCTGCTGAAAAGTATCAATTGTACAAATACAGCACCAGACTCACGAAAGGCAACAGGCAAGCTGGGCTCTCAGCGTGTATCTGTTTCTTGAGATAGCACTTTCTGGCAGGAAAATCAAAAGATGATGTAGAGATATTGAAGAGGTATCATCATGTCCAGAGTCACAGCTGACTACAGGAAACAAACCAATTTTAATTCCTGGTGATTTTGATTACTGCCAAACTATCTGTGTAGGAAGGAGTGACATTTGAAATTGGAGGCAGCAAAGCATGAGAATATGCAGAAAGCATGAAAGTGAAGAATGAAAGGGCTGTATCTCACATAAGTCCTGCATCACATTCATATTTCTTTGATGATGGCAGATCCTGCTACCTGGATTGCTGTAACACCAGTTGATCTACCATTACAGAGCAGCACTTACTTGATTTACTTACTGAACCAAACAGGGGGTGTTCCTGGTCTTAAGGGAGCTTACAAGTTAAGTGTGAGACAAACCAACAGATAAAGCAGACAGCTGGAGAACCCAAGTGAAACAATACTTAACAGTCCCTTGAGGGTTGGACTAGATGACCCACAGAGGTCCCTTCCAACCCCTACTATTCTGTGATTCTGTGATTCAGCTGCCCTGAAAAATCCCAGTTTAACACAACCTGCATGTCTATAGTTTGTATGATGTGTAACTTCACGCCAGTGGTTCTCATTAAGTACCTCATTACAGAGTTCTCTCAGATCAAATCAGCAGCTCTGTACCAAACTCTCTCTCGAGCAATGGGAAGTTGTCGTAGAACACAGGGAGTATCTTTTAGGGCCTGTAGAGATACCTTGAAAAAATGGGAAGTTAGTATTAAGTTTTCAAAGCTGATGTGTAATGGATCTTAAAATGACTAGCACCATAAAGCAAGCACGCAGCCACAGCCTCTACAAACTGGTTTTCAAGCTGCACCCCCTGGCTATCTCTGCATAAAGCGCGCTGAGAGAACGCAATCTTTCTTACAGTGTACTGTTACACGGTTGCAGGGGACTCTCCAGCTGTGTTAGGGTTTGTTTGTTGCGGAAAAATACACAAACAAGGTACTTGCATATACAATACGGAGACAACAAAGGCATGAAAAAAGGGGCTGCATTAAGCGGAGAGAGCCCCAGCTTTTCAAAGAAACAGAAGGAAAACAACACCTTCACAGCAAACCGTGTTAGTGGCTTCAAGAGCCAGGTGCAAAGGATATTCCTTGACACCTGAACAACAGATAAAGGCTCATTATCTGCTTTAGTTATTTGCCAGTAATTACATGTAATCCACAAGAACATGTTGTTCCAGTTTGGCAAGTGCTTCAGCACACAGTTCCACTCCACTTTAACATGTGACCCACACGCATTTGGTCACCACATTTAAGGCCAAAGCACAGAGGCAGTAGATATGCACAACACTTATGAGAACTACTGTTAAAATGAAGGAAGCAACACATGTGGGTATATTTTCCAGTTTTAATCTCTGAAAGGTATCTCGCTTTTCTTGAAACATGAAAAAAAAAATTTTAAATCCAACCATGAGGAATAAGCCCAGCATAATCATTTTCAGTCAAAATTACTAAAAAGCTTAGTAGTCATGAGTTGAACACAGTCCTGCAATGGGAGATGTATTAGACAACAAGTGATGTTAGCAGTTCCAGTAGCTAAAGTAACACAGACATTATGGGCAGCATAAGAAATTGACCGAGGGAGTTTGATTTTACAGGAAAACAATTTTCTCCCAGAAAATTCCTGCTCCATGACAGCAGCTAATGGAAGAAGAAAAAAAAAAATTAGCTCCAGTCCTTAAAACACTGGTTTCCATGCTTAGTGGAAATGGTAGGGTTTGCCATCCATGTAGCACATACCAGGGATAAAGACAAAAGGAGTAAGTTGTTTATTGGGTAGTAAATCGTTCAATGATGTGAGGGGTTTCCATGAAGCCAGCTCCCGTTTTCACGAATTAAGAGACCAGCCTGCTCTACGTCAAGTGGCAGAAATACAGGAAATGGCTTTTCAAATAATGGTACTTTCATGAAAGCTCATTTTGAGACATTTTAACTGGGACTCGGAGCTAAATTTAAAATGCTTTTCTTTAAAATGCTTTTCAAAAGAGTGGGTGTTTTTTTCACATTTTCCTGTACCAAGCAAAAACATACATTGCAAAAATCATGTCTTAGGATAGCAAGATTAGCTTTTTGAAACTATCATTTGTTTAACAAGATTTGATTTTGCTCTCTCAGGAGCACTTCAAAGAAACACAGTATTTGAAGCACGTGGCATTAAATCCCCTGAATAGTATTAGCGGTAAGAAAGTACAAATGATACAGTGAATAAAAAAAAAAAATCTAAAACCCCATCAATTAAAAGGATTTTTTCCTTTATTAAAACCCCCTGGTTATTTATACAGCTAAGAATTCATGAAGTGTTTGACTTCACTGAGAATATGCTTTTCCTGCTTAAGGACATCCATTTCCAGGAATGAATAGCTAGGACAGCCTAGCAAGATTACAGCCACAGTGACGGGACACTGCAGCGGCAGAAGAGGCAGGGGCTGTCACAACGCTGAGTGAGCGCCCGGCAGCTGGGCGCTTCTCAATGCAAAAGCACTTGCAGGCAAACCACCGCCCATCTGCAGAGACATGAGAGTGGGTGCTCGGGGCACCACCGAGGCCTGCCAGGGGGAGGCATTCCTGCAGCGTGGCCTTCAGACCAGCTGCAGCCAGCAATCCACACAACAGCAATTGTCACACAGAGCCAGCTCCCTCAGGATACACGCGCTCCCTCACATCCCGCCGTCGATAATTGAGAGCTCTGAACCTCCACACACTGGGTCAGCTCATTCTGGTCATATTCTTACTTTGCAAACAGTATAATTTCATTCTTATCTAGGCTAGTGCTCAGACAGGCTCCATTCATCATTACCCCCACCTCTGAGAAACGGAAGTGAAAAGCAGGGCTGCAGAATCTGGGTTAGATGAAATTTAGATCTAAATCACAGCAAGATCAGCACAAAACTCACTGCCTCCTCTGGCAGCTGTACACACAGCACAGACTGATCTCATGGGGTTGTGAAGTAGAGAATAACATTTGTTGGATCCTGTAGCACAAGATCCTTGTCTTAAAGGAAAAACACCATTTGCTTCTGAAATGCTGCGAATTATGCAAGATCCCTATTGCAGAGGTCATTAAAATATTAATTGAAAGTTTTAGGCTGCCACTAAAAAAAGACACTTATTATCCAAAGGCCAAGCTCAAAACAAGCCCATTTCACCAAATTTCTTGAAGGTCAAAAAAGAAGAGGAAAAATTTAATACATAAATATATACATTCATCATTGAAGTAATAGCTATTCCAGAAACAGATTTGACAAAAGAGAAGATCAAGCACCATTTTCCCAGAAGTACAGTTTCTCAATTCAGCATTTTAATTTTAGCAGTTTGCAGCAGCAATGCTGTAATAGCTGGCATAAAATTAAGCACAACTTTAAGTGGTATAGTTATGAGTAAAATAAAATAGCCAAATTACTAATACACAATACAGACTGTGTTCAAGTAACAAAAAGAATAAAACATACCAGATTTACTCTCTATGCAGAGTACTTTGCATGCATAAGCTTTTAACATTTAAATAACTGCCTGGGTGTTGGGTGGAGTTCAATAATAATTACATTTTGGACGACTGCGGTAGAGACAAAAAAATTTCATGAACACACAGATTGACAGTAGACTTTTATTAACATATCTTACAATGTCGAGTACTGTATTCCTAGTTTGATACCCTTCTGATGTGTTATAAAGATTGATTTAGATTCTACAGTAATGTACTGTACTTAAATGATCATTCATACAGGATATCACACCAGAACATTTCAGTAATACACGCACACACCACTCTAGTTTGGACCTGTTATTTTTCAAGGTTAGCTTACTAAAGAAGGATTAAAAAAAGTTATGGGGGAAATCAAAATTCTTGTTTAGCAGCATGCAAGGATATTCAAGTACAATTTTTCAACCAAGTGTTTTTTTGTTTGTTTCCAAATTGACTGGTGACTAATTCACCAGTACTAAAATAAACACTATGAAATACTCAAATGTTAAAGTTAAGGCTAATAGTTTTACTTCACATCCATATGCAAAACCAGAGAACATTCAATTTTAAATAAAACACTGTAATCAAATTCTGGATACATTATCTCTTGTAAATATAGCATTAGAGCTTCAAACTACAGATTACTCAAGTTCATGAGCCCTGTAACAATGTTATGCTGGAGATGTAAAGAATCTTTTTGCTCTTTAACCACACTTACAAAATGGCCTGATATTCATAATGAGCAATGCAAAAATATTACAGGCAGAACTTATAATACAGTATCAAAAAAGTAATATTTTGGAAAAGACATAGCCATTTCATTGGTGAAACTGAGTAATTCTAATCTTACAGGAAGTACTGTAATACTTTGGAAATATATATATATTTATATGTATGTATAAAAACCAGCATCCTTTATTGTGGTTTTTTTTTAATTGCAGGTATCCAGAAAAACTCATTGTATTTATTTACTTTTCCTTCTGTCCGTTCTCCTTGATTGCTATACAGTCATTTTATTTCCCCTATACACTTTTCAATAGATAATGACTTCCACTGGGGAACTGTTTTCATTGTGCATGTGGTTTTATCATAAGATGTTTTTATTTTACACATAGAAATTTTATTTTACACGCAAGCTATGAAAGTCAAAACTACCAGGAACTGCTTGGTAGCACTGTATGAAATAGCCAACACATGTCCAACACTTGTGAAAAACATTAGTAGCAATATATTACATACCAGTATTTTAACTACAATCTTTCCTACCTACTTACACTGTGGGGTGTAGCAGAGTCATGCCTGTTCTCATGAATTTTTTAGCCCTCCGAGCCTAAACTGTTTTGCCATTCATCCAATAAGGCTGCACAGGCATTGGCTGTTTATCTAGGCTATCTCTCTTGATTTTTATTCTTTTTCCTTTTTAGGAAACCAAGCAGAAAGACCAGTGATTACTCTAAACAAATACAATACAGAGGAACCTCCTGAAATGATAGATACAAAATTATGTTTCATTTGAAGAATAGCCTGCACATTTCCAATCCAATCATTCCAAAACGTACATCTGGTTTGAAATGACAGGCAGGCTTGTGGTTGTTACACTAGTAACTGGGATCTGCTATGTTGGGTGCCATACAAACTCTCTATATAGAGCAGTTTCTGTACGTGTTATCACTCACAGTTTATTGAATAGATATGGAAAAAAAAAATCTCCTTTCTGGAAAAGAAAAAAAAAGCATATGCGTTCTGGATTTCATTAAGACCAGTAAGATACCTAATTTACAGCTATTTATGGAGAAAAAAATGAAATTCCTGAGAATGCATAAATTTTCAGTAACGCCTGAAATATTTCAATAGACCTCTCATGATAAGTGAAATACTCTTTAAAACTCAACTTTCAGACCAATTGTTACCATGCAGTCTCACAATCGTTTTACAAATCCTGTCTAATCACAAAAGCATTTCGAGCAACACCTCAAACCAACACAAAAAAGGCAAAGAAATTTTATCCAACACATTTAGTAGCTGTAGTAGACATATACACTGTTTCAGCAAAAGTTGCTAAAAACCCAACTCCATGCAGAGAAAAACAAAAACCTGACAGCTATCCCTGGAGCCTCTAAACAACAGTAAGTAAAATTTGTGCTTCTTAACAATAATGGGCTTTAAAAAACAAAAGAAAAATGGACTACTGAGTGCAATCAGATTGCTCACACCATTTTCAGGATTTAATTTCAAATTATTGTATCCTTATTTAGTAGCAACAGCAGCTAATTTTGCGAAAATTTCACATTGACAAAGTTACACTTCCCTTTTATGCCCATACCCCACTCCACCCCGAGCCAAAGAGCTGAACTCCCATTCAATTAAAGCTATTGTCAGTCAAGAGGCATTAATTTGTGGTAACAGCAATGATATGGTGTGTACGTGATGACGATGATTTACAAGCCATTATAATGTGGCCCCCATCTTTTATTGATATGATCAAAAGTATGAGACACCCACTGCTGCTCCAGCACTTTGTATCTTTCCTTGCATATATAGAGAGGTTTACCACGCCTGGGGGAGACAGAAAACAGAAAACCTAATGGTTAATATGCCAAATAAATGGAAAACTGCTTCATTATATAATCAACACACAATACTCATACATAACTTTTTTCCCAGGGGAAGCGTGCATTTCTATTGACAAGGGGCTTTTGGTTTTGTTTTTTAGTAAGATAACTGCTGGGATTTCCCTTCCTCCCTTTTGGATAGCAGAATCCAGAAAACATCTCTTGTTCTCCCAGGCATGTGCAGCTTGGAAGCTACTCCCCTTCTCTACTCAGGAACCCAACTACATCACTTAATTAAAGGCCAAACAATTTTGGGAGAGAAGTGTTTCCCAATGCAACACTCAGAATTGACTGCCATTGGGAATGGCAACATAGGAACCCGTCTGTCGGGTGCCTGGTGTGTGTAACTCAGTGATCATGATTACACCAACTTTGCGCCAAAAAAACCAAACAAAACAGACATGAAAAAAAGTCAGTCCAACTTGCAGTAAATGTGGATTTTCCACTCAAGGAAGGTGGAGATCTATTATTACCTGTTGTTGCATGTATTGCATAACATAACGTTGATCTACAGAGAGAAGCAACAATGAAACACACTTCTAATGAAAACATTACCTAAGATCTCTGTCTTCTTCACCGTGTGCATCTAGATAAACAGAACCCCAAAGGCAGAAACGATGGCCTCGTATGATGATGATTACAGACGCATTAATCAAAAGAAATATTCCTGTCCCAGCTCCACAGTTCTGAGAATGCTGTAATATTGTGGGTGTAGAAAGGGAAGAGCACAAAGATTCCGTTAGTGTCTGTCAACTTCATAACAAAAAGGATTTAAAAAATAGTAATTAGTTTTGCTTGAAATAACATACACATTATTTACTAAGAAACAGTTTGACAAAGGATAGCCTGCCCCAAAATTCTCCAAGCAAATCAGAACTCCATGTCTTGTGCTGCCATAAAAACACTTGCATACAGAACTGGTTCCCTGCTCAAAAGGGAGGATATTCATTATCATGTCAAAACAACTACTTAACAAAAATGAACAAAAATTTTTGCTACAATATTTTGAATTTGTTGTTATATAGCAAAATGTATGGCATGACCAAATATTTTTCATAGATTGCAAGAATAAGACAAAGTATTCAGAAAGACTTAACGTTAACTCTTTTACAATAGTCTCTATTGCTAAACATTTACTTTCTCTGCTCATGCTCACAGATCTAGTCTATAGCTCTACAAATCCAGTCAAAATCACTTTTTAAAATAATTCTTGCTTGCTTCAGTATGTCATTCATCTCTATGAATGGCATGATGTGTGTTAATCAATTCATTTTCGTAATTAAAAAATGTGCTCTTTCTACATAGTTTTATTACAATTAAGAGGCTATAATCCCATCGACTATAATAAAATGTAATTATCCCAACAAATTCCCCTCCTAGTTTTCTAAAGCCCATGTAGTTCCAGCCTTCTACTAACTGTTCTCTGGTAGGAAACTGAACAGCTGTCAAAGCAAACCTTTGTCATAGACAGGAAACAATACTAGATGCTGTCCAACTCGGGTTCCTGAAAGAACTCGCATATGTATCTGCTGACTAGAAAACTTTGCTGCTGAATTAAAGTTGAAGGCCTTAAAATGATGCTTATCTAGGTATAGCCTGTAGATCACTAGTAGGTGGTCAGGTATATCAGAAAGGGACATTTCCCCAGGACAAGGGGCAATGGGCACAAACTGAAGCACACGAAGTTCCGTCCGAACATGAGGAAGAACTTCTTCCCTCTGAGGGTGATGGAGCACTGGAACAGGCTGCCCAGGGAGGTTGTGGAGTCTCCTTCTCTG
>Ga0065711_1044675_pt1 | contig 13949 bp, 7 predicted proteins | sample Hoacrofraction12_FD_59098 | JGI IMG/M metagenome (GOLD analysis project Ga0065711, IMG submission 59098) | Hoatzin crop microbial communities from Cojedes, Venezuela - Epithelial fraction 12 v2 (version 2) | ecosystem: Host-associated > Birds > Digestive system > Esophagus > Crop | place...
AAGGGAGCCTATAGGAAAGATGGGGACAATCTTTTTAGTAGAGACAGCAGTGACAGGACGAGGGGTAATGGTTTTAAACTAAAACAGGGTAGGTTTAGGCTGGACATAAGGAAGAAATTCTTTACAATGAAGGTTGTGAAACACTGGAACGAGTTGCCCAGAGAGGTAGTGGAGGCCCCATCCCTGGAAACATTCAAGACAAGGTTGGACAGGGCTCTGAGCAACCTGATCTAGTTAGTGGTGTCCCTGCTCGCTGTGGGGGGGTTGGACTAGATGACCTCTAGGGGTTCCTTCCAACCCAAAACTTTCTATGATTCTATGATCTTGTCTGAAAACTTAAGATGTTGTTACCTGGAGTTCTTTAGCATCTGCAGTGCCATTGGAAAGAACTTTCCTTGTTGCTGCGTACCAGCCATCAGGCTTGGGCAGGGCTGGCTTTTTTTTGGCACAACCTTGATTTGTTTGCATAAGACTTTGTAAAATATGAACATGTATAACATATCAGATAGTGTTCTCCTTTTGGAGAATTAATTAATACTAATTAATTAATATTAATATATTAATTATAGAGGAATGGGAAATAGGGTGTGATTAAGTGCTGAGGTGATGAGGCTGTGACTGAAGCTGTGGTCTTCAGAGAGAGCTTTCAGAACTGTTTCAGTGACTTGTTTTTTAAAGAAGCTTCTTGCCCAGGGAAGGATTCAGGTGCCTTCAGCCAATCTTCGCTGAGCGAAGACTCAGACTGTCCCTTGTTGTAATTTTGCATTTGGATAAGGAAGAGCTAGCCATGCACCAGTGTTGGAGGCCTCGTTAAGATGCCACAGTCCTGCTAGGTCAGCAGAATCACAGAGCCTCGAGCAGTTCCTGCAGTGCTCAAGGCAGAGAGGCTCATAGGCTTCAGAGAGGACCTGTAGGTTTGTGCAGAGTGCTGCTACAAGCAGGATGATCCGATAGTTGCGCCTGCCATGTGCCAGATCCATTTTTGAATGGTTTCAGCTTTAGATTTCCGGAGCCTTTGGGCTTTAGCTTATTTCCCAGCATTAAAATGTGTTCACTTGTATTCTTCTTTGTCCAAAGAATGCATTAGGTCTTCTGAAAAGAGTTAACTTCATTTTCTTATTCCAGGATTATCAAGCCATGTGCTGCCTGATTCATAGTACGGAAAGCAGAAGCTAACCTGCTCTTCTTTCTGAAACTGGGAAGTTAAAATTTCCTTTAGGTTTCAGCTTCAGCATGGAGTTGTAGAAGATGATAGGCATTTGCCAGGAGGACATTTGAAGTACTCCTTAGGTCTCTGCCGTGTTTAGTCATCACTTTAGTTTTTGCCTGCCAGTTCATGACTTTTCAGGATTCTGGTTTAGTGTATAAATAAAAGCTTTTGGCAGTTCATATTGTGTCTGAAAAGAAATACTCTAATTTGGTGTCTTACTTTTACATGTTGATACAGTTCCCAAAGCAAAATGTTTCTGTTCTTTTCTTTAAATACGCGTTTTGACTTTAGTTGTTGCTACTAATATTCTGTATTAATATTCAGAATGAACATGTATTGCATTCATGCTGATGGCAGAATGCACAAAGAACTTTGTAAGATGACATAGAAAAGATTTCAGGTTGAGAGGCAGAATAAAAGATGAGTGTATTTTTGGTGCTTCTCTAACTTCATCCAGGATTTCATTTCACTCATCCATCTGGTCTCTCTGGAATGAATGCAGAGAATTTGATTAAAGGGAACAAGGCGTGTAAGTCTGAACCAGCATGCTGGCAGATCTGACGATGCTTCTGCATCATTTAGCCCCTGCATATTTAGTCTCCCAGTGTGAAGCAAAGAGGATGAAGACTCATTCCATTAGTACAACTGTGCTAATATGTTAATAAAAATAACTTTAAAAAAAAAGCTTTGCTATTCTTTAAAAATAGCTTTTTCCTTCTTTTTTTTCCCCTATCTTTAAATAACAAACAAGGTGTAACTATAAAAATTTACCTATAACTTGATTTATTGTCTGAATTGGACAAAACTCTTCTGTATCTGCTATGTAGGGCCTAGAACTCATAGCTTGTCAAAATTATTCTGAAGTTTGTCAGTGAGTTCAGTGAGATAAAGAACAGTCTGATATGGTGTGCAGCTTCATATTGAAACCAATGGTAAAAATAATAAAATTGGTTAGTTTTTGAAAGGCATAATCAAGAAAAACCACTATGGAGTAGTCAGGGGAGAGCACGTTACCAGGAACTGTCATTTCAGTTTATATTGCTTCTGGAGTAAAAAACCGAGTCTTTCAGACACATTCCTCGAACTAAATATTTTGGGCTATATTTTTTTATGTTTTTCTGGTCTACTATTAGACGAATTGTTTAAAGGCTCAGAAGTATTTTTAATTGAGCTGTTTGAATTGTTGCTCTTGCGCAGACAGGTATGGTGCGCTGCGATACAGCTGTGGGAACCCCCGACTACATATCGCCCGAGGTTTTGAAGTCGCAAGGGGGTGATGGTTATTACGGACGGGAGTGTGACTGGTGGTCTGTAGGAGTTTTCCTTTTTGAGATGCTAGTTGGTAAGTAGTGGTTTCTTCTGCTAATGAGATTATCACTGAGTCTTTACTATGCCTTGAGCTGTACTTTGCTGCAAAGGGGGGGCTGCTTGTGCCTCACTGTCCTAACAGCTTCTGATTTTTGGCTGGTGCTGTTGCTTCATTCCTGTTCTCTTTGCTCTCTGCCGCTCTTACACTGCGACAGCTGTTCGCGTGCTTGCTCAGTGATTAGTTCCCTGACTGGGTTCAGCTTAAAACTAACTCTAAAAATAGTTTTAACTGGGGTCGGCTGCCTCATCATCTCGTGAACATTTGTGCCACCTCAAGGGCAGTACTGAGTTTTTGGGGATGCAGAGATGGAGTGGGAAGGGCAGGACTGGGCCTACACACACACACTTTTGTTCCCCCTACTGTCCTATTTTTTTTTTTTTTTTTTCCCAGCACTAGCAATGGCTTCTTTTAGGTCAAAGTGTCTGTGGAAGTATGGCTTGATTCTTTCTTTTACACTTGAGTCAGGATTTTCCAGTAAAATACACCAGACTGCTATGGCAACGAAGATAGAATACAATCTGTTAAGGAGATGAGTCATCTGCATCTTAAAATACAGTGACGATCAGTATTACAGTCTAGTAGCAAAATACTGATTATAGAAGGATGGAATTAAGCATATAATTATTGAACATCCAAATCAGCAAATCCATCCACATTTCAGTGCAACATATTGTGTTTTTGTTCCGAGGTTTCAGTATGGTTTGCTAAGCTGAAGGGTTTTATTTGGTGTAGTCATTCCTAGAATTTGGAGTAGTGTTAGAAAATCTCTAGTATTTTATAGGTCTCACGTATTTTTCTTTCGAAAGTATATCTTATTTTAATATTTGAAGCTATGCTATTTTTACTACTTTTTCTTTTTTCTTCAGTACTGAACATGTTTTTTTTTCTTGTATATACTCTAGACTGGAGATTTCACTTTCATTAACTCTGTGATTTTTCAGACACTGTTTCTGATGGGAGTGAAATAACAATTTTATTTCTGTTTGGTTTTAGCAATGTCTAATCCTACGTGTGATTAACACTATACCCTTTCAGCTGAGTTCTTGTCTTCTTTCTTTGTGCTTTTCATGAAGCCTTCTTCCCGCTGTTTTTTTTTTTTAATCTGAGCCTCTTTCTTCCTCTGAAATGGATATGTGATTTTTCTATCTATGCAGTCTTCTTGAAATGTTAAAACCTGCTTCACCTTTATACAGGCCTCGTTATGCCCTGTAATTTTTTTTATCTGGTGTTCTCAAATAGTCATATTTTAATCTCAATTGGATTTCCTGTCTGACAGCACCAACATAATGTCCTTCAGGGACTTTGTTCACAAACACAGTATTTGAGGCTCAGGTCAAATTCATTTGTCCAAGTGCTGAGAAAAACATGCAGCTTCTCTTCGATACTGGTGCAGCTGTTCTGGTCCTTGCATTTTGAACTAGGAATAATGAGACTATTCAACACAGATCTACTGCCACACACAGATTGTTAAGAGACAGGCACCGATAAAATGGTATGGAGTATTTGGTACAGGTTAACTGTGACCTGTGATTAAACCCTTCTCCCTTTACTATGCTGTAGCATTTTGACTATTGAAGATTAATTCTTTTTCACCCTCAACAACATGTAGCGTAAAACAATGTTAGTGTTATCACTTCCATTCTTAGATGGTCTTATCAGTTTCAAGATCCCATTAACAACAGTTGCTTTTGAAAGCCTTTGTGGTCTTTCACACTTGGTTTTCTCTTGATAATCTGACCTAGTTTCTCCATATCCCACACAATGGTAAAAACTGTCTGGTTTTGTTTGTGCTTACATATCGGTTTCTGTTTATGGTCTTCTAAAAATGTATGCTCTGAAGAAAGCACAGAAAGCGTTCTGTTGTTCTGGTTTTAGTAGACACAGTACTAATGAAAACAATACTACTTTTTATTGTGTGCTTAACTGAGAGCTAAAAAGTTGGTCAAAGGACGAATCCCAACACTACTTTAGTTCAGTGACTTAGGATAGTTTTGAAGTGCGCCCTAAATCAAAGTCATTTCTGAGACCAAAGACAACTGAGAAGGGGAGGATTTGGAAAGAGGGAGGCAGCGGCAAATACCAGCGATCCCTCCCTCCACTGTGCGAATGGCAACCTAATGAATTTACTGAAAGTCCAGGTATTACATTCAGGCTGGTAACTACTAACTTCTTATTTGGCCATAAAATGACAGAAAGAGGCTAAGGGTAGGCTTGTGGCATTTATATTCTTTCTGAAAGTTGTTGTCCGTTGGTCGGTCTGTATATTTTTTTCATGCATGCAGCTTTTCAAATTCTCAGTACCTTGCTGGAGGCATGTGGTCGGCACGGTGCCAGCCCTGCCCGGCTCCCCGCCTGCATGCAGCGCTCTGGGGCCGAGGGGAGAGCCTTGCTCGTGCGATCGGTTGTTCACTGCCTCCGTTGAACCCAGGGATTCGCTGGGAGAAAGGGTTCACGTAAAAGCTGCAGCCTCGTGATTACTGACCTGAACCATTTATATATGCAGAACGTTGTCAGTTAACTTGAGTGTCACTTACCGTCATCGACACTAACTCTTTTCAGTTGTCCCAATTTAACCTTTCTTAAGGATATTTGCAAAGAAACTACACTCAGCTAAAGCCTACGCTGCAAACCTTTGGGTGAGAAAGGTCTACAATTTTTAAAGGCACCTGCCTGTGTTAATGTGGGCACCCAAGCTAATATATATATATATTTATTAATATGGGTTCAACAGTGCGGTAACTGTGAAGTCTCCTGCTTGGAGCTGCCTTGCCTTAGGCGGCTCCAGGGATAGCGAAGGTAGACCTGGGTGCCTCTGAAACGATCTGTGGAGAGCTTGGGTGGAGTCTTTCCAGCAGATGTGCATTAGAGTTTTGGTCCGTTATACCCATGGAAGCACTTAAAGATGGGGATTTGTGTGGGCATCGGGTGTCTGCCATCATGTAAATTAGAAAACACAGTCATTGCCTTCAGGTAGAGCAAAAGATGTAATTCACTGGGCAAAATTTTAGTGGTGATATGAAGGGTGGAAAATGGTTTAGTTTGTAAGAGGCATATTAGTGAAGGAATATTTTTAGTAGTATACATTATTTTGGACCCTGCATTCCAATTTTACTGTTTTTTTTTTTAAATAGAAGACTTTTTTAGGTTAAACTGCTTGTAGACTTTTCTTTATATCTTTTGTCTTTTTCAACTTACACGACTTGAACGTGACTCAAAATCACAGTCAATTTACTATTTTATTTTCAGGCGATACTCCTTTTTATGCAGACTCACTAGTGGGAACATACAGTAAAATTATGGATCATAAGAACTCATTACATTTCCCGGATGATGTGGAAATCTCTAAGCATGCAAAGAACCTTATCTGTGCCTTTTTAACTGATAGGTAAGTGCACGTATTATTCTGGTGCTGTTTTTATTTTGGATGGTATTAGCGCATGTACATTGTGTAACAAAACAAAACAAAAAATTCCTTCCATTACTTCTCCTAATCTCTGTTCAGATCTCTTCTGCAATATCTCCTGCTCTTGAGTTTTTCTTTTGGGATGTTTTTTTCCAGTTACTGCATTTTATTTCTATGAGCAGTTCTGACAGCTCTTGTTAACAACACAATTTGTGCCAGGCAGATCCTTCCAGTTGTGGTGTTTACTGCAGTAACAAACTTGTAAGGTTGAAAGTAATTTGTAAACCCCAAGGCAGGGACCGATTTGTTGTGCTCAATATCGAAGTGGGTGTTACTTAAAAAAATGAAAGCAAATACGTTTATGATAATGACCATGTATTTACTGAGTTTGTTTAAGCTTTCTTAGAATGTTTGAGCTTTTTTTCATTTGCTTTGTTCTATTAATTGGCAACTACAGCTAACAAACCAGCAAGGATATTGTCTTGGCTAGAAATAGATCCTAGAGGTCTCCCTTTGTGAAACTGAGCCATTTATTGATGCTGTGTAAGGTTGTTCTTGACCCGAACACTTAGATCTTGTTTAGCTCCAGAAAAGAGATATCTTCAATTTCTGTGATTTAAAAGAACTCTGTAGGTCCATAGTTAACTCTGGATCGATGATGCCTTCTTACGCTTTCCTGTGGTCACCTGAACTTGGCTACAGCAGAGCATCTCGCCTTTGCAGAGTGAGGGACTAGGAAAAAAAATTGCCTTAGAATGGTTTTTGCATTGAAAGAGAGATTGTTCGCTCCGTTGAGCAAGATCGCTGTTACTCAGGAAGGATGTGCATTAAGAGTGTTTTTCACCCTTAGTAGCTGAAGGGTAGAGAGAAAATATGAGTAGAATTCAGTAATGTAAATGCAACGAGGTGTACTTCCACTACGTGTGTCCGTCTTCCTGTTTATATTTAATACAGAGCTCTAGCGATTTATTTGAAACAGATGCCCGATTTCCGTATGCGTGATTGCTGCTGAAGCACTTAAAGGAGGAATAAGGATCAACCCTATGATTTATTACTGCTCCTACATGCCTTGTTTTTATGTCCTACTTTTAAAAGAGACTTCTTGTGGTCAAAGTTTCTTGTTGCACTTCAGATTTACTTCACTGCAAATATCAGCAAAAGATGTGTCAGGGTTAGTTATGGGACAGAGGATGGAATTCTTAAAATATTTATTTCAGTCCAACTTTGAATGACTGTTCTGTACAGCAAGTTCAACTTCCCTTCACTTGCGTTGTAAGGTTTGTCATGTGGTTTGGCAGACATGGAACTTCTGCAGTTTTTTTTCCCCGAGGGTGTTGGGTTTTTGTTTGTGTTCTTAGTTTTTTCATAGTTTTTGCCTCAGTGCTCTCTTTCTTGCTTTAGTCCCCACGTGGCAGACTCCAAATTCTGGACATTTTAGCAGTCTCAGGGAGAGTGCATGCTAAGAAACAGAGTACAGTTTATATGAAAACCTACAGATCAGTGGTTGGTGGTTTTTTTAATTTTTTTTTTTTTTGACCGTTCAGGTGGTTAACACAGACAATCTTTACTGAAAGTTTGTTTGCTTCTTATGAGCAAGTCAGAATTTAAATAACAAAAAAAGAGTGTTTTTCCTAATGTGAATTTGGCTTCATTGCTATGTTTAGGGATGTACGACTTGGGAGAAATGGGGTAGAAGAAATAAAGCATCACCCTTTCTTCAAGAGTGATCAGTGGAACTGGGACAACATTCGAGAGAGTAAGTATATTAGCTTAAAAGTTCTGTTTTTATTCAATATTGCAATAATAGAAAAGAAAAAAAACTTTTATGCTGTATAAATGAAGTATTTTCTGTCTATCAAGAATCTTGCTCAAACTTCCATATTTATCATTTCTGTTGTAAAAACTCTTATCAGTAAGGGTTAGTAAATACTTATTTTTCCTTCTGGAATTATCCTCACCTTTATCATGCTTTTAATATATAGGTTTCTGTTCTGAACAACAGAACTGGATGTTTTAGAAATCTAAGGAAAAAGAATGCATGTTAGGTTCTGTTTATTTGTGACTTTTGTTGTTTTGCTTGGGATTTTTTTTTAACCTTCTGTAGTTACAATAGTAGTTTGACAGTGGTATTGTCAGTTTTACTGCTTTTCGTTTAAGGCATTGTGAACTTGATAGCTTTAGGCAAAAACCCAAAGTATTTCAGTAAAGATCATGAGCTTGATCGTAGCTTCTGAAGTCAGATGTTTACAAGTTTCTTAAAATGACGATTGCGTTTAGAATTCTGTTCTCAAATGTGATTACCTTAGCAAATACATTTTGCACATAAGATAGTCTATGCATTAGCAACTAATGTAAAAATAGATTTCTCTAGGAAAAAAAATGTTCACAGTAATATTTATAGATCTGCTGCATGGTTAATACATATTTAACTAGCAGGACAACTTATACTATAGCCTTTTTAACATTACAGAGATACTAGTGTATAGCAAGTGGCTGATTCTTGGAGTGAAGTTGATCTTTTCTCCCCTTTTTTACAGCTGCTGCTCCTGTCGTTCCTGAGCTTAGCAGTGATATAGATAGCAGTAATTTTGATGACATTGAGGATGACAAGGGAGACGTGGAAACCTTTCCAATCCCCAAAGCGTTTGTGGGAAACCAGCTGCCTTTTATAGGATTTACCTACTATAGGGACAATTTGTATGTGGTACTTTAATATGCATTTTTAGAAATTTCTGTTAGGATTGTAGCTTATCCTTTTTTCCACTCTAGATACAGAATTTATTAATTGCATTATGTCCATATATGTCCAATTGTGTAGAAACAAAATGCAGAGTTTTAAGTAGATTGTAACATTTGCGGCTATTTTGGTTGTTTTAATAACTCTGCTTAAACACAGTATTTTTATATGCACAAAATTATGTAGTTAAAATACTTATATATAGAATTGTATTTTAGTTCTAAAATGGCTTATTAGTAGCTTTAGAAAAAAATTTACACGAGGTAATAGCTTGCTAGGACTTGAACCAGTAAGAAATAATTGTATTAAAAAATTATAAGCTGCTAAGTATTTGAAAAATGTTAAAGATCCAAATCAGAAAGATGCACTCACACTGAAATAAAACAAGCTTCATTCTGACAATAGTGTAGGACAAATTGAGACTTGAGAGAACTGATTAAAATGAGTTGACTGGCAAGGTTGACAGAGTTGTTGAAAACTTGAATAAAAGCTGGAGGGATTTGTTTTTGTTTTTGACAGGTTGCTAAGTGACTCCTCTCAGTCTTGCAGAGAAAGTGAATCCATGCAATCTAGTAAAAACGAGGTTAGTGCCTTTTTTTGTAAGTATTAATGGTATGATTAACTGATTTTGTTAAGTTTGTTAAGAAAAGGCAAAGTCTAAAATAAGATTTCAAGAAATTTTGTGGGGGTTTTTGTCTTTCAGTGGTCCTCAATAAAAATGGTATTTTTTGTTTACAGGACAGCAAGGAGGTAAGTATATTATTTGAATTATGAAAGGAATCCAAAAATTCCTTTGTGTGAATGTGAAATATTTTAAATGTCTGTTCACCAAATTGTTAACAGTAAATCAGTTGTATTTTGAAGCAGTTGTACTCAAGCATTAAGGTACTATAGTATAAAGATGAATGAATACAGGTTTTTCTCAAATTCTTTTAGCAGCTAGAATTTGTTTGGAAAACAAATATGTAAGGCCACAAACAGCATCACTCTTGGGAAGGTTGTGAATTTTGGCTCCAGACTTGCCTGAGTGATTCATGACTGATTTATTCAGAGTTTAGAAAAATAAATTGTCACCTCCAGTGATAAAGGAATCTTTAAATTATGCTCTCAGTTGGAGTGCCTGCACGGAGCATGTTTATCCAGCTATTGAAGACTGAAAATTGAGTTTAAATTTGCAGATCACAGGAGAATGCTGTGGAATCTTCACGTACTTACTTTGTTGTGTTACTCAAGTGTAGGTAGTTGATTGTTAACACTGCTTAAAACTTACAATTCTTTTTCAAAGTTTAAAAAAGAAGTAAAGGAAATGAATTATGTATTGATCTTGATAAATTTAAATGCAAATGTTTTAGACTCCACTTCATTCCTTCCGGTCATTGCTGAATAGGTCAATAGTTTTAGACGTTGCTGAATAGATTAATGGTTTTAGTTTCCGCTTTAAAAAGAAATGCTCCTGCTGTTGAAAATACATAGTGTCACGTTTGTGTTATTTGCTTTATATTGTGACAGTAAACGTAGTTTGTAAAATTTTGCGTTTCACTTCTGACAAATTTTTTCATTTGTATTTTCTCAAGCAATGAATCACCAGTTTCCAAGTCCTTTTCAGTGTCCCTATTCTGGGAATCTTCTAATTGTAACAATTCTAAAGTGTTTCAGAAACTCACATTTTTCGATTTTATGTTTGGGGAATAGAGAAAGAGGGGAAAGGGAGGAAATGGATGCCTTTGAAAGCCTGAAGACATGAGACGATTCGCAAATTTGTTATTTATCATTTATGTCATGAATATTGGGTACTTGACTTAAAATTTCTTTTTACTGTTTTAGTAAGCAAAACAAAGCATTCCCAAACCTGAAAAATGCTTGTTTGGTTCTGTGTGTGTTAGACCAAGAAATTGCTCTTTATGTGAGGTCATGGAACATGCTTTAGTAATGTTCTGTGAATATGGCCTAATTTGGTCATGTGTCCCCCCTTTTTATTTTTTAATTTTGTTTGGAAAAGGCTGTCCCAAAAATTCTGCTGCAGTAGAAAGTCTCCACAGAGAAAGAGTACAGCAAAGGGCCAGTAACAGTATTCTTCGCCCATAGAAATTTTATGACTCAGTCTGTGGCACAGAATTCTGCAGTGGTTAGATTTAATGTAGGATGCAGATAATTTTGTTGCTATGGATCTGTATCTTTGAAATCATCAGGATTAATACCTTGTAAAGATGTAATCTTCTGGTGGTAGTTTTAAAACAATACAGTGGAAGGTTGAATTAATTTTCTTCACTTTCCGTTTTTTTTTGGTATTTAATTGAATTACACTTGTTTTATGTGATAGCATTTTAATATGTGGGCCATACTTTTTTGATATTTAACACAGTTTCAGAAAAAACTAAGCAAGCTAGAAGAACAGCTCAGTAACGAATTACAAGCCAAAGATGAACTAGAACAGAAGTACAGGTGAGATGGTTTTGACGTGTTTGGTATGTTTATAAAGAAGTTTTATTACACCTTTTGTTTTTGAATGCTTAAAAGCATTTTAATCCACTCTGGGGATTCCTGACCCTAGAAGCAGACTTCATTGGGAATTGCTGGCTTAATTCTTGCTACTCATGTGACTACTGTTTTTTTGGGTTTGGGGTTTTTTTCTCCCCCCCTTAACTCTCCATAAGAGCCTCTCTGTTGTGCGAGTGATTTCTCCAGTCCTCAATGTTTCACGTGATTGCTGAAAATAGTGTATCTTGTATAAAATTAATGAGACACATCCAAACATTCTAATTTCTGTATAATCAGCAGGGTTTTAAAATATTTTTCAAATTTCTTCAGGTCTACTAATACTCGTTTAGAGAAGATAGTGAAAGAGCTAGATGAAGAGGTGAGTCCATAGTGATTTCTTGCTGGAATCAGAACTTTGACATTTATGTGTGGCTTTTTTCCTTAGGAAAGAGCAAATAATCTTTGAGTTTTTTTGTTTTTATTGCATGTAATACCAGTTGATTTCTTGATATTCACAAGCATGAAATTGTTGTCACTGCTAAAATATTTTCATTATGATTTCTGTACTACAACTACACATTTGTTTCCAGAATTAACTTTTTACCGTGTTTTTAGTTCGGAGGACAGCATGATATAGATACGCCGTATACAATTCTAAACATTGAAGACATGGGAGTAATGTTGCTAGAAGAGAAAGGCCATTCTTTGCATTGTTCGAACAGTGGCAGTAAAAGGACTGTGTTTCTTGCCCAGCTGTGCGCCTTAGTGCTACTACTGATTTGTCGTATCTTTCGTGGGTGTATACGAGCTAATGTATTGCTCATCCAGGCGAATGTCAAGACCTTACATTACGTGTATGTTTCTGTGCTTCTGGAGTGGCTGCTAGACAGGTTTACCAGATCTGTCAAATCTAAACAATCAAACAGTCTTTAAATTGGAAAAGCTCCTGGCCGTAGTCATCCTGGGCTGGATTTGACCATGTGTTCTGATACGCTGTGTTTGTGGCAGGCAAATAGACTTTGTCTTTCTCCATTACAAACTAAACTGAGTGCATCAGATGTCTTTTTGTCATTTAAAGAAGATCACTCTTCTGTATGTAATTAGTGGTGTGGTTTTTTTAAAATATATCCAGATAACTTCAAGGAAGAATGTAGAGTCTGCAGTCAGACAGTTAGAAAGAGAGAAGGCTCTTCTTCAGCATAAGAATACAGAATACCAGAGAAAAGCAGAACACGAAGCAGATAAGAAACGCAACTTGGAAAATGAGGGTATGTTGAACTGTGCTTGAGGGGTTCTGTTTTCATGTGAGTTTTTAAAAGATAGAAATAAATGAATTATAGTTCAGATTGAAGCTTTCTCATGGCAGTACTTAACAGTATTGCATTGTTTTTGTTACAGTTAACAGTTTGAAAGACCAGCTTGAAGATTCAAAAAAGAGGAATCAGAACTCTCAAATATCCAATGAGAAAATCAATCAACTACAAAGACAGGCATGCCAACTTTATTTAATTATATTTTAAAATAATAGCTGCTGGAAGTACAGATTTTGTTAGTAGTGGAGGGAACTGAAGTGTATAATGGCGATTTAAAAGCTGTTTTCTTGTCATGTTTTGGTGTTCAAAAGTAATATTAAAATACACTCCCTTTTATTTCTTTAATCCATAAAATCTAATATTCTGTAGTAGAAACGGTAGTTGTTACATTTTTTGTTTCTGAAGTATGTTTTTATTAATCCTTAGTTGGATGAAGCCAATTCTTTGCTGCGGTCAGAGTCTGATACTGCAGCCAGGTTAAGGAAGAACCAGACAGAAAGCACAAAGCAAATCCAGCAGCTGGAAGCTAATAACAGAGAACTACAAGACAAGAACTGCCTGCTAGAGAATGCTAAACTCAAACTGGAGAAGGACTTTCTCAATCTCCAGTCAGCTCTAGAATCAGAAAGGAGAGATCGAAGTCATGGATCAGAGATTATCAGTGACTTACAAGGTATTCCTGCAAATCTTCTGAAGTCAAGCTTGCTTCTTGTTTCACAAATAAAAATAGGTTTTGTTGATGTTATTTGAGCTTCAAATTGTGACTAGGTTAGGGTGCTGTTCTATACAATGTTATGTGAGTGTGGACACATGTTGAAGATAAAATGTTATTGATAACTTTTAAAATCACCCCAAAGGGAAATGTTCTCAATAGTCAGAATTAGAAGCTGTTATATGTGAAAAATTTTATCTCTAAGTAGATATAGTACATGCTTTTTTCACACATTGCCCAGCCTCTTTGATATTTTGGTCATTTTTAGGTCGAATATCTAGCCTGGAAGAAGAAGTGAAAAATGGAAAGACTGCATTAGCCAAATTGGAAATGGAGAAGAGACAATTGCAGGAAAAACTTACAGACTTAGAAAAGGTGACAGCACTGCCAAGTGAACATTGGTGTTACATTCTTAGTCAATTGTAAAATTTGTGCTTTTATTACTTGAGACAAGGAGACAAAATCTATGCAAAAAACAACCCATGTTTTCAGTGTTTATTCTTTTTCTTTGGATTTTTTGTTTATTGTGTTTGCAATTTGCGAAGTGGGGAAAAAAAGACATCATTTCCCTTATGATCATAATACACTATGCTTCTAAAGTACTGTCCTGGGTTTGGCCAGGACAGGGTTAATTTTCACCAGACTCCAGGAAGGGGCACAGCTGGGGGGTGGGGGCTGACCCCACCTGGCCAAACAGAGCCCGGTATGTCACACTGGGTTCCGGTGG
>Ga0065711_1044676_pt1 | contig 13949 bp, 13 predicted proteins | sample Hoacrofraction12_FD_59098 | JGI IMG/M metagenome (GOLD analysis project Ga0065711, IMG submission 59098) | Hoatzin crop microbial communities from Cojedes, Venezuela - Epithelial fraction 12 v2 (version 2) | ecosystem: Host-associated > Birds > Digestive system > Esophagus > Crop | place...
CCCCCCCGTTCCTTCTCTCTTCCCGTTGAGCCGATGGAGTTTGGTGCTCCCTAGGAAGGTGATGGCTGGGGGTCAGCACCAAGTAACGCTCATTGTTGCCCGAGCAGGTGGCTGCAGCCCTGAGCGTGGAGCTGTGAAGCTGCTCTGGGATCTGACCGCGGAGGTGTGCCTCTGGTTTCGTTTTCATACCTCCCTAGTCAGTACGCGTACCTGTGAAGTTTCCCCAACTCGCAGCTTAGACGCAGTTTTCTTGGTGCCCTTGCATCCCATTCCCTCATCCCTCCCTTCCTACTCTTATTTCTTATGGACCTGTCTGCTCGGGACATGTGTACAGTATCAGTGTGACAAATGAAGTTGCTTGTACCCAGAAAGATGAGGCCGCTGGATGCTTAAACACTGCATAAACTTCTTGGCTAGACCCGCACTGACTGCTTTGACCTCCCCCCCCTCCCCGTGCAGCCTGCATTGTACTGCGTGAAGGGCGAATTCCGTCCTGCATGGCCCTTTCCAAACCCATTGCCCAACACTTTCACTGTTTGTCATCCACTGAGAGTTGTCTGAATGCTGTGGATATCCATGGATGTGGTTTGATTGTCTGTTGTATTAAAAATTGCATCTGTCATGCAGAAGGATTGGGTTTTGCTGTTCCCGTTGGCGTGGGCTTGTCCCCGGGCTGGGGGTCCGAGGGGTTTGAGGCATGGAGTGACCCTGCAGCCCGCGTTCTGCCGCTCGGTGAGTGAGGCCAGTTGTCCCAGAGGAAGACTTCAGGGTGCGTGGGCAGGTGGCACTGCTGGGGGTCCTGCAGTGACTGTCCCCACCCCGCAGGCTCACTGGAGCAGCCAGCCAGGATGCTGCCGAGATGCCTTCAGACAGCCCTGCGTGGTGAGGCTGCCCTGAGGCTCCAGCGACAGCCGTTCCTGGTTTCTACGGATGGACTGGGGCATGTGGAGAGAGGCTGTAGGCTGGTTTTCTTTAGGAAGGAAAAGAACTGTCCCCATGGCCCATGAAAGCACGGGTAAAGTCCATTCGGTTGTTTTTGTAGCAACAAAGCTGATGGCACACCAGGTTCAAGGAGAGGCCTCGTGTGAAGGGAAAGGCTTTTTGATGTTTGGCTCCGTGCTAAGGCTGCAATATTCTGTTTCATCCAGAGGTATTTATGAATGAAGATGCAAATCTGAGGTGAAATTTGGGAGCCGGTAAGCTCTTGCTCACTGGAGGCCACCCTTCAAAACAACGCGATTGACTGCGGAGGGATGCACCTCCTCATCTCCCAGCTTGATCTGGAGCCTTACAAGCACTTTGGTGGTTCAGCTGTCTGCGGCGCTTGGGGAGTTGTCTGTTCCAGCACACCAAACGAGCTGCAAGTTTTGTTTTATTTCCAAAACAACCCTTTGAGCGTGTTGGGCTGGAAGGGAAACTCGTCATAATTCTCTGTGCCAATATAATTCAGCATGATCTCTTGGCAGTGCTTTTGTATGCAAACTGGAAGGGTTTCTGACTAAAGGTGACCCATTAAAAGGATGATCTCTGTTAAATAACTAGACTGGGGATTCACGAGTCCTGGGTTCAATTACTTGCTTTGCTCTAAGTTTCCTGTGACCTTGGGCGAGTTATTTAAAATCTCTCCGTGCCGCATTTCCCTTGCTGCAGCGGGCCGGTGACAGCGTTTCCCTTCCAGCCAGGAGCTGTGGCAGTGGGAAGGCGGTCTGTGCCCTTTTCCGTAGCCGGTGTGTGAAGAGCCTGGATGCAGTGGGAAGCGTGGTCATCTCAGTGGGCCTTTCTTCAGTTCTTCTGGGGAAAACGGAAGATGATGATCGCTTCAAATGGTTTTATAGGTGCCCTGAGCGCTTGCTCTGTGGGATCCTGGGGCTCCCCGCATAACTGCAGACATGCACTAGCAAGGTGGTTGCTCCTTGAGTGGAGGAGCCTTCTTTAGCATCACTTTCAGTTCTTCCTTTAGCTTTAAATCGATGGCCAGTTTGGGTAGAGCAGGTTCCTGGTGCTCCTTTGGCCTTGGCGTGAAGGTTTCCTGTAACACATTCCTCTGCGTTTGCCCCTGTGCTGCCTCTCTCCTTTCCGCCCGGGAGAGGCGATGGCTTTGCGAGTAAAGGCGCTGGCGTGCGGGCGTACCTCGGGCTGATGGTTTCGTCCCTCCCCACCGCAGTTTCCTCCTTTCCAGGGGGTCACTGCGTTTCAGCCCCTGCTCGGCTCCGCAGAGGAGCGATGCTGGGCCTCCCGTGTCCTGACAGCACGCAGCCCCTCTTCCCTCTGCGACAGCCTGATGGGCTGGGGCGGATCTGGGGTAGCTGAGACCCCCGCCCTGCGTCAGCACCTCTGGAGCCACCGAGCTCCAGCCGGGGTGGGATGCTGCGGTCGAGTAGATGGAAACGAGCATCTCTGAGACACGCCAGAAAATCAGGACTCAGGGTGTTTGTGGATGGGTAAAAATGCTCCTGGGGGATATCTGACTCTCCAGAAATAATGAAAATACAGATATCTATATTTCCTTCTGGTCATGTAGTTGGGTTCAGTGGCTCGTGCAGGCTGCTGAGAAGCACATGAAAGCAACTTAGCAGCAGAGTGTAAATTGGGGTCAGCTCTTTCATCTTGGGTGTGAATATCTGTGGTATGAAATTTTCCTCGCCTGTGCGAGAGGCATGGCCCAGCAGTTGGGAGAATCCATCCCTTTTGGACAGAAGCTTTGCTTTCATCTCTGTTCGGCCCTTCCCAAAAAACAAAACCCCAAACCCTTTCTGCTTCAGGTTATCGTGAGTTATTTAACGATATGCCGGCTGGGATGCTACGAGGCTGGGCAGCTGGCAGTGCGTGCTCTCCAGGGCAGGGTAGCAGGTTGGGGCTGCTTCTAGACCAGGGGTTGTAAACCTCAGACTACAGGCAGGTCTGCCAGCTATTCCCTTAGACTCTGCCTGTAGCTGGGAGCCCTCCCACAGTAAAACTGTGTCTTGAACAGCAAGCCTGACACTGGTAAAAGGGAAGAAATCAAATTGTCAGTATAGGGGATGTGGTATCTTCAGGCACTTGTCCTATCTAACCTCCTTCTTTTCCCCTCGCGTGGTTTGTGTGATCCTCACGCTGGGACAACACACATTTAAGGCCGTAGACTTTTCCCTGAATTTTGGGTCTTTTAATCGTTCAGGCTGCTTTGTGCATTGAGGAGGGTAAGATCCAGACTGGCGTGCGTGTGTATGGAAGTTCATGTAGACGTGTGACTTCCAAGAGCCTTTGGGAGTTGTGTCTTGGAGGTTCCTAAAAGGAGATGCTCTGGGGAGAGGCTTAGCAAGTGTCCCTTGGGGACAGTCTAAAATGCTATGGAAATCACTGCTGGCAGAGGAAAGGAGGGATGAGGAGAAGATGCCAGGCAACGAGGAGGAGGCTGGCAGCAGTTCCCTAATCTGGGTGCTCCCTGGTGAGCAGTTTCAGAACAGCTGGATGCTCTGGGGGACGGGATGTGGTGCGTTGCTCACTGGAACTTGAAGATCCTCCTATGAGCAGGGCTTGGCCAGTGGGGAACTGCAGTCCCGTGAGACCTTACCCGAGGTGGCAACTCGTGTAACCTGAAAGGCGAGGGTATCTTCTTCGCTAGTAGCTTTTCACCACCCACTAGTGCTTGCGGGGCGGTGATGAGACTTGTGCCTGAGTTCAGAAGCGGGGAGAGGATGAAGAGTACAGAGAGGAGCAGCTGGCCCTGAATTTTGGGTGCTGCCCCTAGTGATTGCTGAGTCCTTTTGGTGTGGAAGCAGATGGTCTAGAAGAACCTGAAAAAGAGTGACCATGTAGCTCTTCAGTGCTTTGGACAGTGCTGCAAACCACTTTCCCAGCTGCTGCTGGAAGGTACACACACTTCTGCAGCATTAGTCCAGGGAGAGTTTGCTTAACGAAGCCTCTCGCTTGGTGGCTCTGCCTGATCCTGGCCACGTGGGTAAGCAGCCCAACGCAGGGGCTTGTGTGGTTGATCTGAAGAACATTACCCATGTGGGGTTTGACTGCGAAGCTGCCTCATCTGCCTCTGACTTGATCGGGGACGAGTCCTGCAGACTGCGAACACTTCTTTCCCTTGGCCCCCTGACACCGAGACATCTATTTGCCTAATCTTTTGCCGGTGGGTGATTATGGGCTTGTGTATGGAGAGAGTTCCTGCTGTCCTGAGCTTTATCCAGCGTGACATGCTGTCATTTTGGTGCGATATCATGAAGATGCTTCCAAGCCTGCTCTCTCCCAGCCCAAGGAAGAAAGCAGGTGCCTGGAGGACTGCGTTCTGCCAGTGTGGCTACGATCTGGACCTCTGCCCTAGAAATGCAGGGCTCCATCATGCCGTTACCAAGCCCCCGAGCCAGCTGGTCATCCCCATTCCTGTATTTGCAGACTGCCTGCTGACACAGCATAAATGTTTTTTTTACCTTATGGTCCCTGCGCTGACTCCTCCTGTAGTTTAGTTTATCCTGCTGTTTTCTTAGTTATGTTAAGCAGAGTTAATGCTATGTACTGTGCTGTTCACCCTAATGATGATGAATGTTTTAGACTGGTGTGATGAGACCACCCTTCGTTTTTTTTCTGAAAAAGGAGGAGGAAGTCTCGATTTCTGTTTCTCTGAGATTATAGCGTAGGCTGTGATGCTTTTGGTGGTGTAAATAGCGAATATTTCTGTTATCCATGGTGTCCTTTGCAGTGAGAACTTTTCCACCTTCAGTTGGACGGCTGGGAAATTTTACGTTCCTGAAAGATAGCTTTTCTCCTAGGGCTTCAAGTTAGATCAGCTCTAATGAAATGAGAGCCTTCAGACAGGCAAACGGATTTTCATTTCATTCCTTGGTTATTCCCTTATTCCCATGGAAGGATGTTGTTCCCATCCTGCTAGTCCTGCACCCAGTCCAGTCTAACTCACACAATTGTTTGCGAAGGGTGGGATGATTTCAAGAGGGCAAAATGCGGCAGTTGGCTCTCCTTTAACCAATGTAATGAGAGAAAACAGGCACAGATCCTTTCCCTTTTTTCTCCCATCGCTCCCCTTGGTGTCACCTGTCTGCATGTCTGATTTGGGCGCATAAAGCAGCTATTAGTAAACTCTATTTGCTGTTATCAGAGGAAGGGACAGAACTCCTGGGATCTGTCTACATTGATGGTTTGCGTTTTTTTCTTCCTTCTTTTTTTTTTTGTTTGTTTGAGCAATTCATCTGGATTTTTGAAAGAAGTATTGCTCAGCGGTTTCTATAAATTACACAGTTTATGGCCAGAAAGCTGTTCTGTACCTGTGCAGCAGAAGGCTATAGGAAAGAGGAGCCCGGTACTGATCAGCAGCTTTGCCTACCTGGTGAAGTATGGATGGAAACCCTTTGCTGGGAGTGGGGGGTTGGCCCAGATGTCCTCCGGTTGTTCTAGGCTTCTGTGGCACCCACAAAGGCCCCAGAGCAGGACACCGGGGAGCTACACCGGGGAGCTGGGCCAGCAGTGCGGCTCAGCAGTGGCCTGCATTCTGCAAGGCGGGCTGCGCCGAGCTCCTTGGAAAAGCAGCTGGTGTCATACTTTCAAGGTGAGCCAGCACCTGGTTGCGGGGACAGGACCAAGGTTGCTACCATGTGGGTTGAGAATGTGGGAGCAAGACCCACACCCACGTGGCCAACCTTAGGGTTGGCGCATCGCCGTCCAAACCCGGAGCTGCTGCTCTGCTCTGCGGGTCTGTCCTAAGCAGGCAGCGAGCTGGGGCGGGGAGGTGGTAGCAAGCCACTTTGCGCTTGTGTGAACACATGAAATATTTTGAAAACTCATCTAATACAGCTGTTGGAGAGGTACTAGTAACTTCACACCTGGCTGCACGCGCAGAAAGCGGGGATTTCCTCGGGCTGTAATTTCTAGGGGTGTATTTTTGAAGCCTATGGCCAAGACCTGAAGAGAAGTTCGGTATGGCTTGGCAGTAATTGGGCAGTATTTGCATAATGATAGTAATTTCCTTGTTCTTATTTCCTAAATTTGGTTTACAAGACCATGCTGCAATGTGACTTAAATCTGTAATGATTTGTCTTTGCTGGCAGTTGGAAATGTAGTATTAGCTGTAACTCTTCACAGAAATAAGTGCTCAGTGCTGGAGCTAAATTGAATAATGTGTTGGTGTTTGTATCTTAATCTTCCAAATAGCGCTCTTAAGTTCGCTACATTGATGTTTGAAAGGCTTAAAAATAATAAACTGCATTGTGTAGAGCTTTGAATGCAGACTGGAGGCTCAGTAATTGCTGGCAGTTCATGGGCAGGCTTGCTGACACATGGTAAGGAAGCAGTTCTCCCAGTGTCCCTGAATTTTTTAAATTAAACTCTTTGTATCAAGGCCTTGTGATCCACAAATTAAGGAGTGCATCAATATTTTGAATAAAGGCTTGCAGGAGACATCAGTGCAAAACCCCAAACCCTTTCCTTGGGCCATCGTGCTGTTGTAGAACACCTCTTGTCTTCCTCACCCACCTGCCAAAAGCTCTCTCCATCCCCGAGCTGTTGAGCAGGGAGAGTGCAGTGGGCTGATGAGCTCCGCCGGCTGGCCGTCGGCACCGAGCTGAGGCCCTGAGCCCGTGTCCCCTGGGGGAAGGTAACAACCCAACTCCCAACCTGCTGCTCTTCGCAGGAAGGGGAAGAAAGCCAAATATTTGGTGGTTTATTATTTTTTTAATGGTGTTCAAAAATTGAGGTCCTGGGGAACTGAGTGTCGAAGGGAGAGCTCTGAAAGCAGGGATCCGGCTTCACTGATTTTTCTTGGCAGATGTCTGTAGTTCCCCTGCATCCTTGAGAATTAATCTTTAAATGAGGAGTTGCAGAGGACAGCTAAGGAAAAGGTTGGTTAGGCCAGCAGGCATGAATGAAACAAACAAATGAAGAAGCAGGAGAGGGAGATGAGGAGAACATGATTTGTTTATCACAACTGTACTTGAAACTAACTTTGAGTGTCTGTCTTCTGAGAGTAAGGAAATTCCTTTAACTTCCAGCAGTGAATAACTGGGATGCTTTCAGCTCACAGCTGACCTACAGAGGATGGTGAGTTTTCAACTAAAAAACTAATTGACTCTTCAGTAAGGACAGTCCATTCCAAGTGTCACTAAACAGCTGGAGAAATAGAAGAGTCCTGACCAGCATGGTTCATATCACAAATAACCCTTGAACTTTGTTCTGTATCTGTGCGTACTGTCCAGAGTGGCTTGACAAATGGTTTTGAACAAACACAGTTTTCAAACCAGAGAGCAGATGACAAGGATTGGGTTTGGCTGGCAGGTCTGCGATTCAGACACCTGCATCTTGCCCATGGAGAGCTTGAATGAAATCCCAAATCCATTTTTCTCTTACCATCAATCCTAAAAGAAACAGTGAGTATTCCAGAGAAAGGGAGAAGGTTGTCCCCTGTGAGCTCTCGGGGGTCAGTGGATGAGGGTTTGGTTGTAGGGACGATGTACGTCTCCATGCCCACTCTTCTCAGCAACGGAGTGGTGGAGCACCTGATGTTAGCAAAGGGTTTGGCCTTTAGGATGCTGAGCTGCCCCACTCTATGCCAGCAGGAGCTATTGGGAAGTGGGGGCTTCTAGAAAGTAGGTACTAAAGTGGACTCTTTTGGAAAAGGGTGTTCCAGCTGAAGGAGCTGAAAACTTGCCAGTCTGACCATAGGCTTCTGAAGGTCTTGTGGTTCAACACTTCAGGCCAGGATATTGTCTGTTTAAGGCGATGGAAGAAAACCCTGTGCCACTCTTGCAGAGTAGGCGTGTGACCTGTGGGCATCGGGAGCAAATGGTAGTTCTAGAATTAGATGGCGTCCCTGATTTCCCTCTTCAATTTGAAGTGGATGCAGTGTTCTTCACTTACAGTCTCAACTGCTGTGTTGATTGTTGTATGGGGTTGAACATCTGCCCCTTCCAGCCACAGAAGTGGCTGCATTCCGGTGCTGGGTGGTTTCTCTCTATTCGGGGATCCTTTGAGGCCTGGAGAAGCTGGAGTACTGGGCATGACATACTGTCAGCTGTTGCAGATCCCCTTGGCTCCCCTCCTCCCGAGGTCTGCAAGGCTGGAGTTGGCCGCCTTTGTTTGCCTATGCACCACGCAGAGCACAGAGACCCTGACCCTCCCAGCTGCTTGAACAGGCAGCGGGGCCTCGCTGGAAGCCCGTCCACCCAACGCCGAAGATGTTTGTGGTCCCAGCTTCTAGGAGAAGGAAGCCCTGTCGTCAGCTCCTTTGGTAGGGCCGTGTCGCTGGGAGCACAGTGCCGGGGTCCTCCCCACCCGTAGCACCCTCGCTAGAGGATGCTCATCCCTGCAGCAGCTCGGCTCTGGCGGCGGTGTCCGGCTGCGTGCAGGGGAGGGAGGAGGCAGAGCGGCAAGCAGAGCAGCCACAGCACCCAGCAAACCTCTGCAGGGGTGCCTTGCCCCGTGGTAAACACAGTTGGGATGCTAGGGCAGAACGGACAGGGTGCCAGCCCCACGCTGATCAGCCCAGTGTTTCTTTCCCCCAGCATTGTGCTGGTGATTGACTATCGTTTGCCTTTTGAATATTCATTTGGCTGGTGGGAAATGAGAGTACAGTAGCTCCTTGAAATCAGCTTGGGGAGGGGAAGCAAATAAGACTGTCTTTTTTTTTCCTTTTTTTTGCTACTAGTGCTACTTGAACCCTCTCAAACGCATACTTCACGTGGATAAATGATTGCGGAGATCTCACCTACCTAACAAGGCTGGTCTTGTAAAGCAAAAATTATAATGCCTGCATACTTGCCATCCTCATTCAAAAGCCCATTCCTCATTAATATCACTTTATACATATTATTGCAGCTCAAAATGCCATTCCTCCTCTCCCCACCCATTTCCTTGACTGGCTGTGACATACAGGAACTACACCCAGTGCTTGACTCGCCTCTCCTGACCTTTTGTAACTTGGCTCCAAACTCCTTTTTTTGGGTCTTTTGCAAAACACTGTCAGAAGGGAAAAATCCTTTGTTAAAACACAGCCAACTCCTGCCTGAACGTGGAACAGTTTGTTCTGCTGAAAGAATGAGCCAGTTCAGTGAGCAGAAAAACATTGCCATAAACCAGCGGGCTCAGTAAGCTGCAAAAGCCATCGGCTGCGCTCGGGGTCTGAAAGGGCGACTCTGAAGCAGGATCCATGGGGGAGGAGGGGAAAAAAAAAAATAAAAAATCCACGATCCCAACCTGCCAAACCCCATTTCCTTACTTTCAGCCGAAGTATTTTGCAGTTGTCTTTTTGGTTATAGCAACTGTAAGTGGAGGCATGGGAGCTGATGCTGAGCCAGAACGTAGCGCCGCGCTCGAAGCTAGCATATTGCAAAAGGGCACGATGGATGAAGTAATCCAAAAATGCTCAGCTGGGAAGGGGCTGCAGCACTGACAGCCTCCAGTCTGCGCTGCAGATGGGCTCCAGCGCCCTGTGCTCGCTGTCTGGTACTATTTAGCAGCTCGGCTTAGTCCTTCCCACCCACATCTTGTTTTAAAGCTCTGGACACTCTTTACTTCCCGGGAATTTCTGTGGGTCTGTCCGTTACGTGGCTGCTCAGTAACTGGTGATCAGCCTGTCTTCAGCAAGCGTTTCTTCGCTGCACAAGGGACTTGGATGCTCGGTGAGAAAATTGTGTGACCCTCAAGCAGGCTTTTGGGTTTGTGGTTCTGCAACGGGATCGTTTCAGTGCTGGTATAAAAGCTGATGCTGGTTTCCTTTTAACAGTAAATGTTGTGCTAGCATCTAGGGCTGTGGTTCCTGAATTTGGGGTGATGGCCCCCAGACAGGGTCACCCGTACGGAGGTGCATGTGCACACCTGGAAGCGGGGTTGTGAGCAGCAGCGCTTCAGAACCAGGGGCTCAGGGGCGTCCCCCAGAGTGACTCCTTGGGACTGGGCAGGCTGCAGCAGCGCAGCGGGCACGGGGGGCTCTGTTGCCATCGGGTGCTGATGCCTGTGCACTCCTCACCAACTTGGCCCTGCGTTTCCTGCTGATTTAAAAGATTCGAGTACCCTTGTTAGGAATTTAATGTGGATCAAGTTCTACGTCTGGTTCTCATTTTGCTTTGGGAACCAGGAGTCTTTACTCTGAGCTCCCTGATCGTTTTTTTGGCTTGGAGCCAGTTCAGCAATTTCAGGTGGTAAAAATACAAAGAAGTGTATTTTAGGTGTAACCTACCCCTTTTCACATGCATTCCAAAGGGCTGCATCTGCCAAAGCTGGTCTTGCCCTACCTAAATGGTGATGCTTGATAATAAGCTCCAAGCGTGGGATCGCAAGACGTGTGGCAAGTCCCGCCGTGGTGTGGCAGAAAATGACGGAGCGGAGTGGGGCCGTTGGAGGTGCCTGTGATCGAGCTGCAGTCACAAACAGATCCTCGATAATGCAAGCAAAAAGAAAACCTCCTCAAGAAAGCACAAGGGGCTGAAATTGGAGCTCCTGTGCATTTATAACCGTGACCGATGTTCTCATTCTGTCCTGTGCAGGCACAAACCGCCCCGCTGGTATTCACCAGCTGAGTGCGAGGTGATGGGAGACCCAGATACCGATGAGCTGAGGGACTTCTTGAAGCTCCATTAATGCTATCTGGTGTCCTCTGCTGGTAGCGTTAACCTCGCAGCTGGCTCTGTCAAGAGATGATGATCTGTCTGCTGGAGCTTTTCCTTTGGGGGAGCGCCAGGAATGTTTTGCAACATGGACAAAATGTGAGGATTGAAGCTGTGGAGGTGGGTCCCTGGGATGCTGGGACGATGAACCCTGCTAAGGTACTGTAACTCGGAGCAAATCTGTAATGAAACTTCCATGCCAAAAGAGATTTTTTTTTTTTAAATATATTAATGGTATGATTGCATAACATTTATTTTGTGTGCCATCAAATGGATGAGGGCAGAGGAAAAGGAATGAGTGAATTAATGTTAGTGATGTTCAAACAGAAGCACGCAAAGCTCAGAGGGATGATCAGTGGTTTTGTTTTGGTGTGCGTTGGGGGGTGTTTTTTTTATTCCTGACATATTCCTGAAATATAGCGCGCAGGCTTGTCTCTAAGGAGGGCACACTGCCAACAGTCTAAAGGTTATATTATCCTAGTGACCTATTTTTATACTCTAATCGCGTTCTGTTTCAGCCACCCCTTTCTAGCCTTCCATCTCGCTCGGTTTTGTGCCCATCTGAAAAAATAGCAAAGATAATTACCGTTAGTCCCCGAGTGCTAAGGCAGCAGGCCAGCCTCTGCCCAGGTAACGACGGCAAGGGCGAGTTGCTGCTGTTACGGAAGCACGAGAGCAATGCAAAAACACGGCTCGTAAATGGGTATGACTTGAAATGGGGCGATGAGGAGCAGGGCAGAGGAGAGAAGTCTTCTCTTAAATGGGGAAGTACAGCAGTTAGTAAAGGGCGAAATTTTAATGAATAGGTCTGTTTAACTAGCCTAGATGGAAAAGGCGCTTTTCTGCTCTAGGCCTGCCAAGTAATGGAGAATGAAAACGATTGTTCGGTCAGCCGGCTTCCACTGCCTCTAGACTGTACCGCGTTCTCAAAGCCAGGCGCAAGCTGCAGAGCACCCTGGCCAGTCGACAGAAAGAGAAATTGTTCCTTAGCACAAATGTTGACTATGTGATGCTGCTGGAAGCTCAAAACTGCTGAAATTTGTGCGTGAGTTTGTACATTTGTGCAGTGCGAAATAATAAGATGCAAAGAGGCTTTTCTTGCCTGCGTGGCTGCTCTCGGGTTGCGGTTATTTTATTGCTGGTTGCTTTCCCTGCTCTTCTTGAGAGCACTGAATTGTGAGTGCCTGCAGTGTTAGTGAGGTAGCAGTCTGCTGACTGTTCATTCGTGGGAACTCGCAGTCCCGTACAGGGTTAAACCCCAGAAGAATTAAGTGTGTCATGACCTTGGTCTGGGTGATGGAGCAGGCTCTGGGTGGCAGAAGAGTGACACCCTTTGCCAATGCTACCTGTGGGTGCTGGCCCTAAGCAAGGGCATGGTGTGGGGATGCACACTGCTTCCTGGGCACCGGGGTGATGGTGTGGTAGGATGCTGCTGGCGACGGTCCCATCCCATGACTTCCCTTCCAGCTGCAGGCTTTGCAAAGTTACCCAGGGAGGATGCTGGACCCCGGCTAGTCGGGATACGCAGCTGCAGACCGGGAACCGAGGAGCTCAGCCCTGCCAAATCTCGCCTTTTCTTCTCTGTTAGAGAGCCATGCTGGCGCGACTGAAAGAGAGGTCCTGCCCGCACCGGGGAATGTGGGCTTTGCTCTGGAGAGGTGGGCTGTTCACTCTGACTGTGTCTGTCCGTAGTGAGCCACAGGGATGTAGCCTGGAGAGGTCTTTGCTGGGTTGCTGGAGCATGTCCATCCATGGAGTGTGCCCCTGGGAGGGATTAGCAGTGTCTTGTGTCTTCGAAGCTCGCTGGTGATGCTGCTGCATGCCCTCTCCCTGCTCATCGTTATGCTTTTGTTGTAACCAAAGCCTGTGACTCCAAATCCGTGGAGATGAAACCCAGGTGGGAGCTAGCGTGGGGCAGTGTCTGGCCAGTGAACAAGCCTTTGCCCCTGCTCACCTCAGTCGGGGAAGCGCGGGAGTCTCCAGCCTTCCTCTCTCCTGCCAGCCCACGCGTTTTGGCAATAAATCAGTAAAACTGGTGAAACTCCTACATGACCTCTCATGAGCAGACTCCAAGTGCAGAACGAATGGTACTGCCCAGCCCAAGAGACAGAGCCCTGGGACTGCCAAGGCTGGCAGCAGGGGTGGCCATGGGGCTGTGCCCCACACACGCCTGCCCTCGCTGCTGTGGGGACCTGATTTTCGTCTGCTCCCAGCACCCAGGTAAACACACCCAGTCCCAGGCTACTGAGCTGGCACCCAGCGCTGCCTGGAGCAAACTGGGTGTCTGCTGCGCTGGGGGACCCGCTGCAAAACACAGTGGGAGTTCCCTCTGGGATGCTCGGCGGTGGGAAGGGGAAGGCGGATCAGCTCTTGGATCTGGGTGCTGCAGGGAGCACCCACTCGTTGGTGCTGGCCATAGGGATCTTCTAGTTACTGGTCTTTACTTGCTAATCACCAATGGGGACCTGGGAAGTCATCTGTGATGACTGATGATGTGCATCATGAGCTGAGGAAAGGCTGAGGGAGCTGGGCTTGTTCAGCCTGAAGAAGAGAAGGCTGAGAGGGGACCTTATAAATGCTCCTAAATATCTGAAGGGTGGGTGTCAGGAGGACGGGGCCAGACTCTTCTCAGTGGTGCCCAGGGACAGGACAAGGGGCAACAGGCACAAACTGAAGCAGAGGAAGTTCCAGCTGAACACGAGGAAGAACTTCTTCACTCTGAGGGTGACGGAGCCCTGGCCCAGGCTGCCCAGGGAGGTTGTGGAATCTCCTTCTCTGGAGATATTCAAGACCCGTCTGGACAAGGTCCTGTGCAGCCTGCTCTGGGTGACCCTGCTTCGGCAGGGTGGTTGGACTGGATGACCCACAGAGGTCCCTTCCAATCCCTGCCATGCTGTGACTCTGTGATCTTATGGGCCTGGCTGGAGGTACAGCCTAAAGGCGAGAGACAAAAACTCTCAAACGTCAACTTTTGCTTGCTTCCTCCTTTGACACTCTCCCCCCCTTTTTTTTTTCTCTAATATTGTATTATCAACCGGGCCCTGCGAGTTTCAGCTTAAAAACAAAACCGCTGTTATTTAAAGTGCCAATATTGTGCTTGGCTTCCTATGAGACAGAAGCATCAACTTTGTCTCTGACCTGGGGAGTGTGTCTGCCTGCCTAGCAGGCACCAAAAGTGTTGAGGAAACTGTTAGTTTACTTCTATTTTGGTGTTGGTTTGGGGTTTTTTTGTTTTGTAGGTTTGTTGTTGTTGTTAACTGAGCATTCACTCTTCAGCAGAGCTGCACCGAGCACCGGAGCACGTCGCCGTCCTGCGTGCCCGCGGGCAGCCCCGTCCCCGCCGCGGGCGCTGGG
>Ga0065711_1044677_pt1 | contig 13949 bp, 4 predicted proteins | sample Hoacrofraction12_FD_59098 | JGI IMG/M metagenome (GOLD analysis project Ga0065711, IMG submission 59098) | Hoatzin crop microbial communities from Cojedes, Venezuela - Epithelial fraction 12 v2 (version 2) | ecosystem: Host-associated > Birds > Digestive system > Esophagus > Crop | place...
GAAGTTCTTCCTCATGTTCAGACGGAACTTCCTGTGCTTCAGTTTGTGCCCATTGCCCCTTGTCCTGTCGCTGGGCACCACTGAAAAGAGTCTGGCCCCATCCTCCTGACACCCACCCTTCAGATATTTAGAAGCATTTATTAGGTCCTCTCTGAGCCTTTTCTTCTTCAGGCTGAACAAGCCCAGCTCCCTCAGCCTTTCCTCATAGGAGAGATGCTCCAATATGCAGCTGGTATTTTGATTACTACAGATATCTCAGTCTTGCACTGTGGAGGGTGTAAAGTAAGAGAAATGCAACAGGCAACAAATGAATGGATTCTGCCTTTGATGCCATCATGTGCTAGACGGAAATGTGAGTGTTAACCCTAATTTAATTATCAGTTAGGTAGCCAGGCAAGAATCAAGCACCAAGTCACCAAGTGTGTTGTTCTGTTCTGTGTCCAAATGCAGCTAAATGTGGTTAATGTAATTTCAGAATCTTACCTCCTGCATCCTAGAAAGGCAAATCTCCTTACAAAGCCTATTTGACTCATAAAAACAGTGTGACTGAATGGTGTGAACAGAATATTTTAAACAACATTAATATTATATCAGTCCTGACATTGTATTCCCCAAGTGGAAGACATCATCTCCAGTTGGCACACAACAATCCAGAACTTTGTTTTACCTGTCCTTTTTCGGCCAACCAGTGGTTCACTCTTTTGGTTGTTCTTCACAGCAATGATGTAGATGATGTATTCAGTTCCTGGTTCCAAACCTAGGGAGGGAGGAAGGACATAAACTCTTAAACTCAAGAATTGCTTTTCTTTTTATGATTTTGTGGGGGACCTAAGGCAGAATGAGAGTGGGTATGGCTATAGTATGGGTATGTGCGTTTTCGATCTGAGGTTTTCAGGGCAGTACAGAGAGTCCAGCCTCCTGCTGCTCAGAGTTTGAAATCTGACAATGTCAGCTGGGATCATGGACACGGCAGACACAAAACATAATGAGCTTTCAGAATGTGTGACTGATGGGGTGCTGGAGTCATGGGCTTTTTTTGTTGAATGGATGACAGTTGTGGTGGCAGTGGAAACAAACATCTGTGGATTGTTCAGATCTGATGGTTGATCTGATCAGAGAAGTGCATTGTGTTAGTAGGACAGCTGTGTTTATAAAGCTGCTGTCTGTCATTGGAAACCACAATAAAGGAACAAAACTTTGTCTTAGCTGACCATCAACACATTTTGTAATTAGGACTTCCCCCTCTCTCTTCAAATTTAAGTTTCAGGCAAAGAGCTCCCAAACAAACCAGAGACAGGTACCAGTAATAGTAGCCTCAGTGGTGCCAGGCCGAGGGCGAGGCAGAACCTCCTTGACTGGTGAGCCAGGCTTCTCGTATCTGATGATGTAGCCTGTGATCTTGGCTCGTGGAGCCTGCCAGGTAGCCAGGAGAGAGTTGCTTGTGGTTGTAAGGAAGCGCAGGTTAGAAGGAGCATCAATAGCTAGGTGAAAACAAAAGGAAACAAGTCAAACGCAGTAAAGGCAAGCATATTCTTCACCTGAACTGCATCTTCTGACACCCCTCTCAAACTCAGGAGTAAAACCTATTGCTGTAAGTAAATACTACATATAATTAGGTAAAGACAACTTCTGCCTGACCATATGCGACTACTGTATGTTAGCATGAGCAGAAAAATCAGACAAGATCATTACCAGTGGAGGCATCAATCACTACTGGGGAACTGCGTGCATTCTCATTCAGAGTGTAAAGGTAGATCTTGTAGTCATTGCCAGGTTGCAAGCCTAAAACGAAATTGAAACAGATGTTAGCTAATCTGAGGTAGCCATCTAAAAGGGACATCAAATGACTTTCAACAGCAGCTTCTTGGAGACTAGTCTTTATGACTCAGATATTTTTTCTTCCCTTTTGTTCCCATACTATTTCTCATCAAGGAAATGCAACTACTAACTAAGATCCCAGCATACCTTCCGATACGACCCTGGAAGCTCCTGCACATGCAGAAGCCCTTCACTTACCAGTGATAGTGTAAGTCCTAACATCAGGGCTGATGGTCCTTTGAATGGGGTTCTGGCCACTTGCTGGAACAGCATCAACTTGGAAGCCAGTGATGGTCTCAGTCTTGGTTCTCCAGGTAATGGTGATGGTTGTCTCAGTGGCATCTGTCACACGGGCCCTGCGAGGGGGACTAACATCTGTACCAGAAAGAAAAGGTCTCCCATCAATACTGCAGGGATTGTAGATCTTTTCAGCTAAATGTTTGTGAAGGTCTTTGCTGGAGCTTTGCATGGAGCCCTACTCTTGACACAGAGTAGGATCTCGGACTCTGCACCCAGCACAGTACTAACTGGTCAATTGTGGAGGATCACTACTTACTTTCAAGGGTGGTGACCACTCCCTGGGCTGGTCGGCTGGTCAGGGAGTCCTTCAGCGCATACACGCTCACTTCATACTTGGTTGCTACCTAGAATGGACACAGTTATACCATGTTATGAGAAGAACCTGGCATAGTGGGGGATACTCCTGCCCTCATTCAGTGTTTGTTGGAGCCACGTTTCTTGCTCACCAGTTACTGAAGTATGAAACCTTAAAATAACTCAAATCAGTGAAGGATTGACTGGATAATTCTAATTATTTCCAGCTGTAATCAAAGAGTAGACATGGTCCCTAACAAACAGTGCTGTCAGTAATAATGTGCACACCCAGGAGCAGAAGAAATCCTGGAAGAAGCTTATTTGTCATCCCTCATTTTGGAATCTGCGCTTCAGAGCTGATTCTTCAGAAAATAAATAGTTTACATCCTGTTTTTTTTCTGGGGTTAATGGATGCCACTTGCTATGATAAAATGCTCTTGCTGTGAAGAAAAGAGAATGGTGGAAGTTACAGCATGGTCTTTCATCCATAACTGCATCAGACAAGGAGTCCACTTTGATTAGAATGTTTTTTAAGTCTCATTTTCTAAAATGATTCATAAAAGTCCTTAAAAACAGATCAGGAACCATAAAAGCAGTGATTTTCAGCTTTTTCCAGTTCAGGAACTCCTGAAATGTTTCGAGTGGAGAAGATGGCTATGTCGCAAATTTAAGCCCACTCACAAAAGACTTGCATTTTTTACTTACATTTTGCAGATGACTTAAAAATAGGCAATAGACTGCCAGAGCTCCAGTATCACAGCTTGAAAACCTCTGCATTAGGTCACTTTATCTGACCTCTTTTGTGAAAGATGAGTAAAAGCATTTTACTGGGTTACTGTTGATTGTGAACCTGATAATTTGCATTTGATTAAGGCATCCAGTCTCTCTGTGCTAAATGAGGAAGGGGAAAGAATGCAGACTCAGAAAGCCAATTCCTTGCTTTTTAAAAACTATGGTAATGAGTAGTTACAGCTGATGACTAGTCAGACTTCAAACAGTCAGACTCTGAGGAGCTGTCACCTACTCCAGCTGAGATTCCTGACCCAGGCATTTGGAATCGCTTCAAGTTCTCAACATCTTCCCACAACACAGTCTGCATTACACAAAGAAAAGAGTTACCATTAATCCAGACACGACAGCAGATGTACTGTCTGGGGAAAGGTTGATCTCTTTCATAGGACCAGTCTTTTCTTTGGGGTTCACTCTGACTCTGTAGCCAGTGAGGCGGACGTTTGGTGCATTCCAGTTGACGTTAAGACTGGTGGGAGTTACCTGAGTAAACTTCAGGTTTGTTGGAGGTGGAATTGCTGCAAAAATCCGGATTGGCACATGGTTAGTTTAAAGAAGATAAGTCTTGGGTAAAACAATACGCTCTTCTGAACATGAGACAGGTTTAGGCCTGAAATACATGGGCAGGGAAGTGGCGTGCCTTCTGCATACACAGGCATAAGGCACCGTGGAAGGGGACAAGGTATTAATTCATTCTCAAATCTACAGTAACATTTTTCAACAGAAATAAGGAGATCTATGCCTCAACCTTGAAGTTAGGTGAGTAACAACACTTGCTGTGATGTAAGGTGAAGGCTTTGGGAGGCGCTTAAATCTGTAGTAGGCCACTCTGTTTAAATTCTTCTGCCTGTTTCTGCTTTTCATCACACAGCTAATAGTTTAGTCCTGCTTCACTCACCTATCCCTGTTCATTTCCAAAATATGACTGATGATTTACAAAAGTAAGTAGGAAGCAGGCTCAGAAATTGCATAGAGGATATAAAAATACTGCAAATGCAGAGGGGAAGCATTTTACAGCCACTTACACAAGTGTAAATTACTACACAGAGAGCAAGGCAATGGAAAAGCAGAGCTGTGGTGGCCATAAGGCTCATCACGCAAGAGTCTGTTCATGAGCTAACACATCTGATCTCTTTAAAACCAAATGTTTGCATAAAAAAGGAACATCCATTGAAACACTTTCTTGCCTTACTGTTGGTAATCCTTGGGCTGTAAACAGGGGGGAAAAGATGTACCTTACCATAGTGCCCACTATTATCACGTTGCTGTGAAGTTTTCTCATTTTATAAAGTGGAAATACAAGATAATTATCCCTGGTTGCTTTGCTCAGAGTTCAATCTAAAGCCCATGCAAGTCAACAGAAAGTCTTGAATGACTTCAAATACTCTTTTGAACAGCCCACAAAGGGTAAACCACAGAGAGCGGGGTTTAAAAATTACTATATTTGCATTTCTGGCAGGTAGTCAGCCAGCTGTTTCACTCATTACAGCATTTTGCTTCAGTTTAGTGTAGCAATCTGTACACTAGGAACCACTGTCTTTATTACATCTCTGGAATTATAGTGCAAACTTTTCATCCACTAATGAAAACGGGAGACCTTTATTACAAAGGTGCTACTTTTATAATAAAGGCACATCTGGTAATGCTGGAAGCTTTGCAATGGATTCCGTATTGCTGGAAGTAATTTTATCTCAAGCAATTAGCTTCCTTTTCTTTTTTCATAAAGGAATTTTAAATGTGTTCTACACAGAGTTGGATCAGACTGGCACATATGGGAAGGGGCTCTCCTGAAAAGAGCATGTCCTCTTCTTGCGGAGGTGATGTGAGCGCAGGGTATGGGCATGCACATGGCCTGCAGTCCTCAGGGCAGTGCCAGTAAAGGAGCCAGAGGCTCTGTGAGACCTGAGGGTTAAGCAATCTCCTAGCCCTTCACGCTGATCTTTTGCTCCATCCAACAGCAAGGACTCTGGGGGATGAAAGCTACCCTAATCTCTCTGGCTTTGGTAACTGCCTCTGCTGGCAGGTGCCCTATATCCCAAAGACAAAACAGCGGCGTTGTGAGAACGTGGTCACCACGAATTAAGCTCCATGACAAGGGACTGAACATTCCTGATCCACTTGAGGACTGAGAGGTGGTGATAAGGTAACGCCTCTCCTTTCTCTAGAATCTGCTCCTTCAATCCTGCTGATCTTTCCTGTGTTCCCTGCCTTCCCCAATGTGTATGCAGGCTGACTCCGCTGGCAGCCAGTTCTCCAGCATCAACTAAGCCCTCTCTCAAGCGCAATCACATCCCCTTGGCTGCCCCTGGGGCTTCCCCGGCACGGAGCACCAGTTGCACATGGAAGCACACTTTACCCAACAGGGCAGAAGCCGCTGCTGCCATGGCCTGCTGCGTGGTGTAGTTAAAGGTGTACCTGTGGACTGGGTCCCAGTGAGGGGCAGGCTCTCCATGTCATCGTATATGGCAACGATATTGATAGTGTACTCAGAACCTGGCCTGAGGCCATGCAGCTCAGCAGTGTCTTCTTCGCCACCTGGGGCCGGCAATAGCTCATGGATTCCATCCTCAGGGCTTGAGTAGGTCACCTTGTACGTGGTGACTTGCCCCTGCGGGCTTTCCCAAGCAATTTTGATGGAATCAACATCCACATCAGTGAATGTTAGTCCTTTAGGGCGGTCAATGTCTGTTAGGCAAATTAACGGTAAGAGGTTATGTGATAAAAAGCAGGTTGTGGGTGAGGAAAATAAAAAGCATTTCTATCACATGCAAAGCAGTTTTCGGTTTTGTGTGGGAGAGGGGCTACTTGATTCTCCTCTGTGCTGCACCTTGCACACGTGCTTGCACCCCTGCAGAGTCAGGCTGAGAATTTGTCGGTGCCAGACAGCAGGAAGGCGATCTTGGCCTTGCTGAAACCAAAAGGACTTGCATTACCACCTTCAAAGCAGCCAGGACACCAACCTTTACGTATTTTTTACTCCCCCTGGCACTGAAACTCCTTTTACACAACTCTAGCAGCATTAAGCTACCTTAAAGTCGTCAAGCAAAAAAAAGAAACAGGAATTTTAAGACCTGTTTCTACCATCAGTCAGTAACTGGTTCCTAGTGCTACAGGCAGCCAGATAACTCACCTGACTCGGTAAGTTTGGATTCATGCTGCATTCGCTTTTCACTATTGTAAGCTGCTGTGCAAAGTGCCAGTCCAAGGAGAATCAGTCCCACTATTTTCTTTCATAAATTAATATCCAATTAACACACTTCTCAAGAAAGCAAATTACTCTGTACATTGTATTTTAAAATCAGTTTGAAAAAAAACTTTTCAGTTTTGTATTGAGTGCACAGGGAACCTCCACAAGTGCAACTGGGTGATACGCACACTTCCTAATTAGACCAATTAATCAGATTTTCCTAGAAAGGTGGAAGCTCAGTGCTAGACAGCAAGGTAAGTGAGCTTTGCTCCACAGAAGTCTGGTGTGGCTAATTTCAACTATTTTATTTGCCGTGTTATATTAGTCCTGAATTTTCTACATTTTCCAGTTGGCAAAGGTGATTTTTGTCCAGGAATTTTGTTGGATTGAAATTGCTGTGGACTCTTTTCCCACCCCACAAAGCTTCAGAGAAGCTCCTGTTGTCTTTAGGACAATTCCGTAAGTATTTGGGGCTGAGCTGCAGTTTTGAATATAAGCCTGCACAAGCAAGTAATGTGCACACAAATCCCTACCCCAGAGGTGTCCCTGAAAAAGGCACTTTACATCAGAGATATCCCTCTGAGTTACACGTTCCCTCTTGCCTCCTCTCTGTGTCCAGAGCAGTACTGCTCTTTTGTACAGGCAGACAGAGCAACTCGAGGGCTGATCTGTCCTTGCTGTTGTAGTGCTTCATCCAAAGTTCTTGATATAACTCATGTGGTTTCCTTTACTCCCTTGCACAGGGCAAGTGCTCCCAAGCCCAGTCCAGTCCCTTAACAGTAATCACCTTTGCCACCTAGCTCCAGAAAGGAGATCTTTGCACATTTTCTCCACTGATTGGCTGAAGGCAAACAAAACCCAAAAACATTCTGCAGCTTTAGTGAAAGAAAATCAGAAGCACAGCATTTTGATGGTGTGGGGAATTGCATTTTGCCAGTGTTTGAGGGAGAGGGATTGCATTTTTGCTAGCATCTGCAGTTGAGGCGCATGGTACTTATCACAGGGCAGACCATCTTGCATTCCCCTGGAGACTAGGCACCTGCCACTTGCTTTCATGGAGAACGTGATACTGCATGGTAGGTCAGACATCAATAGATAACGTATGTTTTGTTACCGTGAAGTGAAATACATACTGGTGACAGCTGTCTCAACCAAGGGGAGGCTCTCTCCATTCTGATTCTGAGCGTAGACACTGACCATATACTCAACTGTGGGCTGCAGACCTTCAATAGTGACTTGTGTTTGATCTGGCAGGAAAGAACAACGTTCGTCAGTAAAATGAGATGGGATTGACATATCACGTTTGGCTTTTGCTTGCACTGTGCTTCTCTGGCAGTACGCAGGAAGGCGTCTGCCATTTGTGCCTGCTCGAAGGCCCCACAGCTAAAAAGGGCAGGTTAGCACAGTAGAAAAAAAGCAAGAGAAGATGATCAGCTTTCCTCATTTTCTGGGATAAGACTGATCATTAACCTAGCTGCATCACAAGCATCCCTGAGTGCTAATCTCTGCAGATCCCACAAAACGCACTGCGCTCCTGAGAGCAACCTGAGACCTGACTTGGCAGTGTGTATGGTAACAAAGTCAAGCCTGTAGCGTACGTGACTGAGTCCATGCTATGACCAAAGGTCACATTGTATGACCTTCAGAAGGATTTCAGAGGAAGTTTTGCTGGATGCTGGAAAATCCAATGGCACTTCTTTGAAATCCAGGTCCCTTACAGAGAGACTGAAGCTGCCAAGAACAAACCTTTGCAGCACAGTGTTGTCAAATAAATGTGAAGCTTTCGGAGCAGAACTTTGCCCTAGCTTCCCCTGGATGAGACCCAAGTGAAGTCAGCAGGATGGCAACAAAGGGTACAAGCAAGAGAAAGTTTGGCTTCCAGCATATGCCTAGTGCCTGATAGTGCTGATTCTAGTGGTTACATCTCGAATTCTTAACAGATCTGCTGAAGGATGTTATGTCCTCTTACCTGCAGGGACATTTTTAGTTTTTGTGGGCCCATGTCCTTTCTTGGGGACAGCTGTCACTCGATAGCCTGTAACTGGGGATGTTGAAGGGAGCCATCTGATGCTGATGCTGTTGTCCTGAACGTCGGTAACTTGCATCTGGGATGGTGTGTCTATTTCTGGGCAAAAGCAGTTTTTTCTGAGTATGTGGGTACAGGAAACCCTCCCTCCACTGTCACCTCCTAGCTGAATTTTATTCTGCTCTTCCTTTTCTAGGCTGTGCTTCTTAGAACAGAAAACACATGTTTCTATTTATTTGTCCCTCATGCTAGCCCAGAGCAAAAAAGCCTTAACCATGACGTGTGGGTGACTGACCTCGTATCAATGTTAGTTGCAGATTTTTGTTGTTTAAAAGGCTAGTAACTGCCTTTATCTGCAGCTGCAGTAGGATTAGGATTAAGTTATGTCCAGATCAGCAGTGAGATGACAGTCCTGGAGTTAGAAAGTCAGGTCTCATCAGGATCACATAATATGACAGTGCACCAGAGTAAAGCCAACAGTGACCCCGTGATATGAGAGCCCAACGGGATTTCCATTCTACAATAAGCAGTCAAATATTGCTTGTATCCCCATCTGGACTCCACGTGATCTCCCTCCTCCAAAAGTGCAAGTCCACAATCCCCTTCTGTGTCATGTCATTGTCACGCCGGGCCACCATGATATGCAGCTCCACTGAAAATGCTTACAACATAGCTCATGACTTCTAAAAGAAACCAGGGATCAGTGATACAAATTTACAGGGATAATTGAACACAAAGCTGTAGGGGTTTTTGTTGTAGGTTTCTTTGTTTTGTTTGAACAGGTCTTACCTGTTTTGTAGGTGACAGTGACTGGCTTGCTGCTGGCAGGGCTGTCTCCACGGCCAGTGACAGCATACACAGTGATGGTGTAGTCTACGCCAGGTTTGAGGCCAGTGATGGTAGCTGTGGACATGGTGCCAGGCACTGTAAACTCCTGCACAGGGCTGCTTCCACCTAAGGAGGGTAAGGTGGAAAAAACAAAATTTAATGGATCTCTAAAGTATACACTTTAAATTGTTACAAAAACCAGAACAATCCTATATGCATCAAGTTGAAGAGAGGACCTTGTTGATTTCAGTGGATCTGGGGTCAAAGTCTTTTTCAGACCAACCCAAGGAGAAGAATGACGTATGTACACAGAACCACCTTTAAAATGATTGGAGTGCTCCAGATGCTCTTTCTTTTTGGTAGACAAAAAAAGATTTGTTCTCCTTAGAAAAAAAAAACAAAAAACGCAGCTATATTTAACAATCTTCTCTAAATATGCTGCAAGAATCTCAGAGGTACAAGAGTTTGTCTGCTGTAGTCAAACTTGCCTGTGCTATTTTCTGTGCCTAATGGCCTCAGAATAGAGTTTCTGGTCTGTAACTGGCCATAGCAGCCTGCCCTCACCTGTTTCACCGTAAGTGATCCGGTAGTATCTGACTGTCACTGCAGGAGCATCCCAGGAAATCACAAGGCTGGTCGGGCTGGTAGGGGTGACTTCCAGGTCCCTTGGAACATCAGACACTAGAAAAACAGAGAACGTAAAGAGAGTTTAAACACAGTTAATGTACATCAGCTACATATTCCACCTATCATACCATGCTTCTCTGCTACTCATCTGCCTTAGTTCTAGCCCAGTGCACACACTTCTACAAGTGATGTATCTGGTTAAAAACATCACACATTGGACTAGATTCAATGAAAAAAATTCTGCTGGCCCCAAAGACATCTGACTTGATCTGAAAGCAGCACGAGTCCTCCATGCCTTTTTCTAAATCAGGCCCTATCTCAGTATCACAGGCACTTTCCCCATGAGTGGTTTCACCAGCTGGCAAAGATCATCTGGTTTAACAGCAACTACTTTGCTAGAGGGCACCCAAAATCCTCGCAGTAACTTTTAGCCAGCATTCTCTCAAGGCTTACCTGTTGTTTGCTGGCCAACCAAGGGCACACTCTCCTCCTTGCCATAGATGGCGATGATGCTGACCACGTACTCAGTCCCTGGAAGCAGGTTGGTAAGGGTGATGGAGTTCCGTGAGGGAGGCACGCGGTCCTCCTTGGGCCTGCCACCACCATGCTCTGGGTGATGCCGGATTTTGTAGCCCAGAATGGTAGCACGAGGAGCCATCCAGTGGACAATGAAAGAGTTAGCAGTTATATCCGAGAAGTCAATGCCAGTGGGAGAATCAAGACCTGGGTATTTCAAAGAGACAAGAGACTGAGCTCAACCAAACTACCAGTCATCATCACCACCACCATGTTTCATTAAGCTCAATACAACGACGCTGCCAGATCCTGAGCCAAATACTATTCAGCCATGGAACTAAACAAATACATGTTCAGGATAAGAGTGAGATAAACAAAAGCTAGAATGCAACTGCAGGAAAAGCGTATGGCACACACAGACAACACAGCATAAAACAATGCACATGACCAGCAAACTCAGTGACACAGTTATGAAACAAGAAAGCCTCAGTGACAGATATGATAGGCTCTGCCTAGGCTTGTTCTCAGGCAGACACTGTTGGTACATTCACACCAGGGTCTACAATGCTCTACTGAAAACCAACATTCTGGCTCTCAGACATAATGAAACACAAAATTTCTTAGTGTTTCCCAAGATGTAAATCTGCATTGCTCTTTGATACCTTGCTAATGACCCATCAACGAGGTGGCAATACACAAGAGCAGCAAAGTCCTGTTAACAAATGCTTAATGGATGGCATTAATCGCACCTGTGTCTCAGGGTGCATCTAATTACCTGTTTTCTGGATTCCAGACAAAGGTGCACTCTCATGTTGCTCAGACACACTGTAGACTCTCACCAGATATTCAGTACCAGGGAGCAGATCTGTGGAGTTCAAGTACAGGAATTTAGACAAATTTCTCTACTAATAGTTAGAAGTCACTCAACCTACACAATTTTAACTGTGTTTCTTAAGGGAGGTACCCAGGTTTTGTTTTATGGAAGATCTGAGCCTCCAGGACAGTTAAAAATTTAGATCAGTTCTTTTTGTGGTATTATGGTTGCTTGCAATGTTTTCGCCCAGAGGAGCATGGTATCCCACACCATTGCTTCATTAGTTTGTGGAGACCAGCTAGAAGCAATTAGTTTTCTACAAGGTTCCTTATAGTTACCTAGTAGTTTAGTTATGCACCAGGCCAAATTTTAGCTGATGTAAACTGGAACAGGGCCAAGGATTTCCAACACAGCTATTCTAACTCAGATGAGCCCCAGATCTGGTCTCTTACTCTGAAAGCGGGTATTGTCTCTCAACCAATCTGGTGCTAGGACAGAGAAAAAAAAATCTGCAAATACAACACACCTTTTGCACAAGCAAAAAGTAATGTCAGCTTTTTGAAAATGAGCACGTTCTGTTGCCTTGTACTGTAAGGTTCCAATCAGTATTTATTTTCTGGTCCTGAGCATACAAAGCCAAAGGAGCAACGACCTTTTGCACATTCAGATCCTCTTCCTGTACCTCTGCACTGCAAGTCCTTGACATTTTTGGCAAACCAGGTGTGTAATATGTATTTAGTCTTAATACCTAACCAGGCTGCAAATCAATGCAATTGCCCCATAGTCTGATCCATCACTGTCCTTGGACTGATGGGAAAAGCTTTCCTGTGGTTTTGCTTTAACTTGTATACAGTAAGTGGCCAAACCCCATTTAGTGTGAGTTTGTATGAGGCTACTTCAGCATCAACTTAGATCCGCTGAGAATTTGGCCAGTTACTCTTCCAGCAAGCAATTTTTCTTTTGTCTCATCTTATGTCATATATAAGGGGCCCCATATATTTGTTTAACTTAAGTAGGTAATTCACTTACTTGTTAAGATCACCATGTTGTCTGAGGGTGAAATTGTGAGCTCTGCAACATCTTCCTCCTTCTTCACAGGTGAGTAGCGCACCAAGAAACTGCTCAGCACGATGGAAGTTGGTGGGGTCCAAGTCACTCTCATAGTATCAGGCCCGACGTTAGTGAAGCGGAGATCAGTGGGAGGAGGCACAGCTACATAGCAAAGAACAAATACATCTTAGTTCTCCGACTCGTAAAAGTTGATCAAGATGTACGTTCGGGGAATCACCAGAGAAAGTCTCTCATGCACAACAGACTCCTATGTCAGACCCATGCAAACAGACTTCTAAACTACATTTGGTTCTACTATAGTTAAGAGAAAAATACGTCTGTACTACTGTCAGGCTCCTTTACCCTCTTGGCAATTCCTGATACTTTAAAATATACCCTGTAGGGCTAATTTGAAAACAAGGTAGCAAGTTTCAGTAACGTGCTTCTTGCAGCTGGATTTTGTATTACAGATGCGGAGCCAAGAGAGGTTTAAAGTTGCCTTACAGCAGCTTACAGATGTAAAAGTAATCTCATCTAGAATTCATACATGCACACACAGGAGAGGAAAGGGTATATCACTAGTTTCCTATGACACTACTTCTACTTGTGTCGAAGGATTCACAGCCTCAGGATTTTCAAACACAGTAGGATTTCATGCAAGAACCAGTTTTCAGCTCGCCTTCTGCTCATGCACTATAGAGACCCTTGACGGTGTGGCATGGCTGTCAGTGGCATGTATTCAGGGAGTGACATTTCATTTGCATCCTTTGGGGCATTGTGGAAAGAGTGGGGCCACGACTGAAACAGACTGCTGGAAGCTCAAATAGCTATCAAGGCTGGAGGGTGTCTGCTGAACTGCTCTGCTCTTTGGCACTCTTATTTTGGGAAATTACAGTTTAAAAGTCTGGTAAATATACAGCTCACGTTTCAGGTTCTTGATTCCAACTGGATCCCAGAAATCTGATTAGCAGAAGGTGAATGAGCCTGGCAAGTCTGCAGCCATTCATAGTATTAAAATGCCTCAAATTAGAAAAGTGAGCAGCACGTATCTGTCCCCAGCTGCCATTTAGAAAAAGGAGAGAGCTGGGTCTGCCTGGCTTCCCTCCAGCAAGCAGCTCGATTCCTCTTTGGACAAAGCCCCGTCATCCCAACAGCCAGTGACAGCATGAAACACCGTCCATGTCACAAAACACAGAAGTTTTCAAAATTCACCCGTTTGCTGTGTCAGAGTGGTAGGGGCGCTCTCTCCGCCATTAATGAGCGTGATTACACTGATGTCGTAATCAATGCCTGGCTCCAAGCCTGTGACTGTGTAGTATCCTACTGAGGAGTCCACAAAATCTTCAAAAATAGGGACACTTTCTCCTGCCGCAACTACTGTGATACGGTAACCAATAATGGCGGAGGCATTTAGCGGGGTCCACCTCAGGCCGATGCTTGAGTCAGTTATGTCAACAAAGCTTAGGTCAGTGAGTTGGGGCACCTCTAATGAGTTAAAGAGCAAATGGGAAAGGCAAAGACATACAGAGGCAAAAGAAAGACAAGGGAGAAAAAAGCAGTGTTCATCACTATTAACATTGACAGAACTTTAGAAGCAATTGCGGTGATATGCAGAATTTCTCTCAGGGTTTAGGGGAAAGGGAAGTTTTGGGGGGGGTTGTTTTTTTTGGGGGGGGGGGCTTGTGTGGGGTTTTTTTTTT
>Ga0065711_1044678_pt1 | contig 13949 bp, 8 predicted proteins | sample Hoacrofraction12_FD_59098 | JGI IMG/M metagenome (GOLD analysis project Ga0065711, IMG submission 59098) | Hoatzin crop microbial communities from Cojedes, Venezuela - Epithelial fraction 12 v2 (version 2) | ecosystem: Host-associated > Birds > Digestive system > Esophagus > Crop | place...
CCTGTGCAGCCTGCTCTGGGTGACCCTGCTTCGGCAGGGGGGTTGGACTGGGTGACCCACAGAGGTCCCTTCCAACCCCGACCATTCTGTGATTCTATGAAGGTTCAAGAGCACAGAGTCATCATCTTGCAAGGTAGGAGAGGAGCACATTTATTAGTTGCTCTGCTTTTCCAGAGCTCACTCGCTGCAGCTCCCGACCACTCGGGACGAAGGGAGCCAATTTTGCTATTTCTGGCGTACGCACCGTGCCTGGGCACCGGCAGCAGCGCGTACCCGACGCCTGCCCACGCAGCGGGCCGAGCTGCGAGCAGCTTTGCGCGCAGCCACGTGCCTGCAGGAGAAGGGATGTGCAGGGAAACGCGCCGGTCAGTACCAGCTCTATAGAGAACTCTGCGAGGCAAAGGCTTTTTTCCTCCGGTTTGGCACAACAGCAACCGTCTTGGCTGCCTTCCACAAACAAAAGAGTAAACCTCATCATGGATGGTGCAGGCAAAAGAGAAACTGAGTGCTCAGGGCCAGTCCCCCACTTCAGTCTCTGTGGAGGCTCTCGGCTAGTCCAGTGGTGCTTAGGGTTTTTTTTTTTTTTCCTTTTAATATGGCCATCTGGTCTGCTTGCTGGGGGTCCTGTTCAGAGCCAAACGGTTGTGTTGCCTTCAATTCATATTGGATAAATCCCAGAAAACGAATCGGGGGTGCTTTCCTGGTATCTCAAGCTCTCCCCTGGTGTGGGACTGGTCCTAAGGGAGGTTTTTCTCTGATGTGTTCCTCGAGTTCTGTGAGAGGTCACTGCTCAGGGTAGCAGAGGGCTTGCTGACACTGGCTGTTTGGACAAGAGCTCTCCAACCAAAAAGTAAGTTCCAGGGGCTAAGGGCCAGCACTTCAGCAGTGGAAGCCTAGGCAAGTAGCGGGTACAGATCCTGTGTGCTTGCTAAGCACTGTTTGTGTTCTCCAATGTCACCGAACTCCCACTCTCCGTTTGCTTTATCCGTCTCCCGTGTCTCACCTCGCACCCAAAAAAACCCCCGACGAGCTCTCATGGGCAGAAACATCACCGTGGTGCAGCCCTTGGGACCCTCATCCTTGAGCTAAGCGGTGCCTAAGTAGGGCACTATTATTGACACGGGGATGAAAGCACGGTTGGATGAGACCGCCAGCAGAGCCCCTCTCGTTCACCCAGCTCAAAGGCCGGCCTTGCAGCCTGGCTGCAGCTCCCCGAAGCGGGGCCATGCAGACAGGGACAGCAGAACCTAACGCCACGCAGAGCTGAAGGGTTGGAAGTGGGTGGGGAAGCCAGGCCATCCCCTGGCTGTAGCTGGCAGGGGGAGCAGAGGAGGGGAGGTGAGTCACGAGGTAAGAGCCCCACGAGAGCTGGGGCACCTCTCCTCACCCTGGCCGTCTGGCCAACTCGGCAGCCGGCTTCTGCTTCCCGGCTGGCTGCCGCACTTGCAGCCTGCAGAGACCTGCTCATCGCATCAAGCCTGCGTGCTCTGTTCTCCATTTCTCCCTCTCCATGCTTCTTCTTGTCTCTTGTTCATCCTGCAGAACCTCTCTGCCCCCATCTGCATCTTTGGTTCAGCTCCTCCTCTCTCCTTTCATTCTCTTCTTCTATTTTCTCCTTCTCCGTTCTTTTCTCGCATTGTGCCTTTCACCCGTCTTCCTTTTTCGTGCTTTTTCCTGCTATTGAGCTCTTCTCTTCCTTCATGCAACCCCTTCCTTGGGTTTTTTTTTTTTCTCCCCACCCTTTCCCCCCTTGGCACTCTGTGCTGCTGCGTGGCGAGTTTCCTGAATCCCTTCACTCTTAAACGCCACTCATGGCTTGCTGTGCTACAGGGCAACATAAATTATGTATCGCTCAAATAACTGTCTTACCAAATCTATTTTAAACTCCCTCGTTAAGTGTATTTATGATACTGAATTGGAGGGATCCAGGAATCGACTGGCAGGCTGCAGGGCTGAGCTGGAATAGAAGATAATTCTTCTTTTCCAGGTGGATGGGATGAGGACAGGGCAGGAAGGGCAGTGACACTGGTGGAGGAGCCTCCATCCGTAGGTCAGAAGCAGTCAGTGGGTTTGAGAGCTCAAGAGCCGCTTGGCACCAGCGGTTACCATGTGCTGATGCACGATCTCTGGTTGTGGAGCAGAAGTGATTGGGTGTGTTTGTGTGGTGGTGGGGACAGCTCTTTGAATGTATGGAATTGGGAGTGCACTCAAAAGGATTAGTGGGAACAATTATTTCCAAAGCCAGGATATGGAAGCTGGAGCCTATTCAAGTCACTAGAGTTTAGCACCCAGAGCAGTTTATCCTAGGGGGCTTTTTTTTTTGCGGGGGGGAAGCAAGGGAAGACTAAAAACAGCTTTACAAGAAAAAATTAAAAGTAGGTTAGCAGAGAAAATGAGTTTATAAAAAATGGAAGAGCAGCCGGGAGGCACAACAGTAACTACTGCATTGTGCTTACAAAGCTAAACATGTTAAGATGAATAAATCCCCAAACCGGATGGCTTATGGCCCAAAATATTAAGAAAAGCTGGGCCTGATCGCAGGCTGCTGCTAGATACAAACAGAAAATATGTCCACATAAATCATTTTAATACAAAACATTCCAAAAGCAAGGTCCTAAATCTCACTTCTACCAAGTCTAAGGGTGTTTGCATCCAATGCTGAGGGTCAGGTTGATTTCTAAAACTTGCAGAACATGGTAACAGCTGTACTGGATGAGACTAAAGGCTGGATTCCCCTCTGACTGGCTTGTAGCAGATGTGTAGGGCAAGGGGGGGGGGAAACATCTTAGAATGGGACAAGTATACAGGAATGGTCCCCTGTGCTCTGTTCGCAGAGTGAGCTGCAACTCTGTCTACAGAACCATCCCAGCCCTGGTTTGATGTTGCTTTCCATGTGAGGAAGCCCAAGGTTCGTTTGTCATTTGCCGAGTGGGTTCCGGTATCCTCCTTGCTCTCTCTGGGTCTTAGTTTCCCTGTCTGTAAAATAATGAGAATGCTCACACAGGTGTTGCCTAGGGAGAGAGGTGGCCAAGATCTACTGCAGAAGTGTGGTATGTGCCTGTGTTGTGTCTGTAATACACGAGGACTGAATTCATAATGCACGTAAGCCGCTGGAGCTGATGAAATTGGGTAGGTGATTTTCTTATTCCCAGGGGACTTTACATCTTGTGGTGTTTGCCAGGTAAACCTCCCTCTAAGGCACTGGAGTTCAGGTTCATCTGCAGATTTTGACATCTGCGTGCCCCTGGTCACCGTCTGAGGGCTCGGGGCTCTCCACAGCAACGCAGCTGTGAGAGCCCGTGTGGAAAGGGGGAGAACACGACTGAGGGTTTCAACAGAAGCTGAGCTGATGAAATCGCATCCATAGAGTGAAACTCAGGGGTTTGGGAGCCTCTATTATTTATAAGGCTTTTAATCCACAAAGCATTTGTTTTTGAGCTTCATGTGTGCTAATGCTCACGATGTCTTTGTCCTGCGGGTCAGTGTCTGTCTCCTATTGCAGTGCTCAATGGCATCTCCCAACAGACCCTGCTGATTGAAGGGTGCATACACTCACCTGGGTGTGTAGTATTCTCTTTCTTCCAAAACTGCCAGGAAATCGAGCCAATCTCTGGGTCTAAAAAGGCTGAATCTGCTGATTTTTTTGTTCAGAATTGGCACACGGAGCTGTGTCAGTTTGCAGCGGAGTGTCTGGCCTCATGTCATCGGGAGAGGTAAAAAAAAAAAGGTATTGTTGCTGATCTAAACTTTTGTAAACCCTTAATCCCAATTGTTTGTATCTTTTTTTTTCAAGGCTGGCCAAACTAGGTATTGAATACAGAAACTAATGAGGTAATAACTGGGGTTACAGGATCAGGTACTTGTAGTTAGCAATGGACTTCAGGGCAGGAAAGTCTGTGGAGCAGCATCTCAGGTCTGTGCGAGGCTGCTTGGGGATGTCACGCTTAGAAACAACATCAGCTGTCACTGGAAAGATTTTAAACACATTAGGAGTGCTCTAACAAATGGCTGCTGCATTTGAACATGAGAAATGCAAAGTGATGCATGGCTATGGCTGTTCAGATTGAATTAGCGTTAACGCCCTTCCATTAAGCTCTGGCTTGCAGGGCTGCCTCTTGCTTGGGAGCCTGCTGTGCCAAGGAAGGATGCTACTGCCTTGCCAGGGCTGGGGCGATGGGACACGTGGAGAGGACCCGAGGTGCCACGCTTGAAAGGAGCGCGGCTGTGTTCTCAGCAACGCGCCTGCGAGCACCTCTGAGGGCATCTATGGTGTCCCTCCGAGCCTGGCTGAAGGACCGTCATGTTGGTTTGCTGTGGGTTTAGTATTGCTTGGTGTGGGGTGAATACGTGAGCATTTCTGCTTGTGGTTTGCTTACTGTCTGGCTGAGGCTGTCACTCCTGTTCTTGGATTGATTATGGCAAGTCGTTTAGCTGTGCTTTAGAGGGTTTTCACTACTGCTGTGGCTAAAATGGAGAAGAATAGGACTGTGTGGGTAACGGCATTTCTAGGACGTGGGGAGATCTGAGCTTGGCTCTAAGCTGTTGTGTGATTTCTGTCTCGGATTCTTGGTAAAAATGGGGATAAAACTATTTCAACTCATTGAAAGCACAAAAAAAGTCTTTGTGTGTGTGTGTACAGTAACTAGCACAATGGACCTCTGGTCTCGGAGCCTCTTATTCGAACTCCATTAGAGAGAAAAAGGTAGAAGGTTCCTCAGAGTTTAACTGAATATTAATAGGATTGATTGTTAGCTTGTGCAGAGCATTGACACCTGTAACTATTACCCATGTTTTAAGAAGTGAACCAGCAGAGGAACCAAAAGGCATGATCACAGATCAGTGAAGGATGGCAGAGTGCAGAATGAGAGCAGTGTCCTACCTTTGAGTCTCTTGCTTTCACTACAAAGCTTCACATACCTGACAGCACTTACGGATGGCTACGAGCAACCAGAAGCGTTCTGTTTTTTCAGGACAAGATATGAGCATAGCTAATTATATAAAATTATATATATTAAAAAATCTATAAATATATAAAAAAATATAAAATACCCAATACAGGGCTTTTCTGATTCCTGTACTTGCTACATCAACCCTTCAAAGTGTTTATTCAGACTTCTTAACTGAGTGTGGATTCACTGGCTTAAACTTAATTTCTCCTTTGTGTGGCAAGGCATTTGAGCAGTTTAGGCACATATATCTTCAAAAAGAGACAGTATGAAGCGAGACTGAAGCAAGGAAGTACTTGAAAGAAATTCCCACTAGGGAAGGCAGCTGTTCTCAGCCTGTATCCTATGGACCGTTGGAGATACCTGCTTCTTAGGCATCCTCAAAAGGCAACTAAGAAAAGTGAGCTCATATATGCAAGACAGCCTTTAATGTGGAAGTGGTATGTTGGAAATGGTCTGCCACTCTGCTGGGAAATATTTACAGGTTCAGAGTTTTAAAGCAGTGGAAAACACTGAGTGAAACGCCTTAGCAAGGCCTAGAGGTATTCCCCTCTAAGCAGCTAAGAGGGGCTTGTGCCCCCTCTGAAGCCTGTGAGCAGGTGGGCTGTTTACCACAGTAGCTCTTTGCTCCTCTCATCTTCTGGAGAAAATTGTTGCTGTGGTTGAAGTCAGGAAGGAGTTACCTCAGTTGCAGCAGCAGGGGCTATGTCCCACAAGGAGGGGGTGCTAGTATTTTCTGATTCAAGTGGCACCCAGACACTTCATCACACGTGGGTGTCGTGTTATGACAGGCACAGATAAACTTGCTTAGGAGCACACTGGCAGCCTGCAACAGAAGCAACCCAGAACTTGATCTAGTTTTCTGACAGATCCAGCATTACATCCCTTCCTTCAGACTGCAGCTTGCTGAGTCTTTGCCCACTGCTGGAACCACATAATCCCACCCTCTGGCTCTGCCTCTCCAGCTTTCCTCTTTCATTGGCACATCTAGTGTCTTCTGGGGGGACACAGACATAGTTTTGGGGGCAATGTTGCAAAGGAAATGCTCAGGCTTCTCTGCAGTCTTGTTGCTGTTAGCTGAAGTTACTTGAATCTGAACCAACAGGAAAATCCAGATGGGGTCAGGCTGAGTTTTGTGCCAGAACCTGTTTGGTTTTTTTTTTTGCCATATGTGACAAAGCTGAAGCAGTCGAACCTTGAGGTGGAGTTGACTTGCATCAAAAGGCACAAAAAAAAAAAGCATCTAGTTTGTAGAACTAGAGTGATAAAAACAGTCTAAGCTTAAAAAAATGGGTAATTCTTTAATTAGATAAATTGTTGGGTGGGACACTAACTTTTAAAACAAAGTGTCTTTGCATGTTGAGTCTATTCCTTCAGCCTTGGTTTCTCTCCCAGCAATTTCCATGGACTATTTGGTGTGTATAGACCTGCTTGTCTCCTTAAAGGCCTCCAGAGAGCCTTCTCCCTGATGCTTGCTGAGTTACTTGCCCTCTTTCACCTGCATAGCCCTATGCTGTGTGCTCCAGGTGCTCGTCCTCCTCTTCTAGAACCTTCTGATGGCCAGGGGAACAACAGCTGGCACAGGGCAAATTGGCAGCTGACCTCCCACACCATCCCCAAGTGGGGAAGTGTGTCCCAGCCATGCCCTTTTTACTGGAATATGCAACTTGCAGTCTCTATACAGTAAACTGGAAGGAACCCAGTTAAGCAGTTATGCCATCTTCTGCAATTAGTGTTTGTGGCATTTTATTCTGGAAGCAACCAGCCCTGTGCAAGACCCAGCTCTCCCACCCGTGCTCACGTACCAGCCCACGTGGTGAGTTCCCCTGCAGAAAGGCAGCAGCGCCAGGCTCTGTGGGATATTCTCATGTCCCATGCAAGTCCCTGGAGGCAGCTGCTTCAGCAGGCTGATCCTGACAGTGGGAGAGAATGAAGGAGCTGGAGGCAGCAAAATATTGGTGTGTTTTTGGGTTTTTTCGTGGTGCAGGTTTTTCCAAACCACACAGACCCAATGAGATCTCAAACAATGTCACGCAGAGGGTCCAAGCTCTGTAATTAAGCCCCTGCAGAGGATCAGCTCTTGCAGAGGACAAGGTGTTGTCACTAGAGAGCACTGGTGCCCAGGGACACAGCTAACTGGGTCACCACGGAAGCCCTTCCTGCATTAGGAACAAAAGAAAGATCCCACACAACATCCTCACAAAACCTTGGGTACAGGAGGAAAATCTGAAATCAGCATATCTAGTGTCATGTTGTTTGATGTAGGTTTAACAGCTTGAGGTATCTGAGTTGGGAAACTTTGACTCTATCGTTCCTATTAATGATTTAGTTGAAAGCTGGGCCAAGGCCCTGCTGTAGGATGTACAGTAAAGCTCAGGGAGGAGGTTTAAGCTAGTTATAGAGTGGAAGGTTTTCCTTGGTAATTAGAAATGTTAAGTTTGGCTTTCCCTTGTCTTCCTGGAGGAATTTCAAGGGTGGGGTCATCATGCTGTTTGGGTTCATAGCTTGCTATGTTGACAGAAGATTCATAGGATGAGGTTGTTTTTCCTTTTCCTTTCCATCCTTCAGCACAGCTCGATGGTGCTGTAACAGCTAGCCATACTAAATTCAGGGCAGTGATATAGTGTGCTATAAAAATGGCCACTGGTATATCGGTAATATTACACATAAATTGTGAATTACTGTTGGGCAGAGGTTAGAAATTCAATAGGTGGTGGCCAGTAATATCTGCCATTTCTGAAAAATGGTACTGGGACTTCTCTGTTCAATTTTCAGAGTTCAATGAAAGTTAAACAATGAACACACTTATCTCTGGCCATCTCAGCTGAAGTTAATAATGTTAAATTGTATTCCAACAGTGTGGCTCTGAAAGCATCTTCATTAAGATGGTTTATAAGATCAAAGTGGCAGAAATGAACTGCCAGGATCAGAATTTTTTTATGATCGTACGTAACATGCCTGTTCCTCTTGGCAAACTGGATGAAGCAGTTAAACTGAGATCACCAGGTCACTGGCATAACAGAGGAACTATGTGAGAAAATCAGCAACTTGTATTTCAGCTGGGGGATGCTGGAGAGATGAAGACAAAAATCATATGTTTTGGGAGAAGTCCATTAAAATGAGGAGAATGAGGCACACAGGAATTCAGAAAGCAAAGGGACCTATCCTGCTTTGACTCTTTATTTGCCAGTTGCTTGCTTTGTGTTGGCCTCTGAGACCGAGGGAGGAGTGGATGCAGTGAGGAGGGCTGTTGACCTCCATGCCTTGTGGCCCTCTATGTTGGGGGGCTGCAGGGTGTTGTCTCCCTCTGGAGGCCACTCCAGCTGTGGCTTCACAGCTGCCTCCACCTTCATGTCTTGCCGAGTTCAGAAGCTCGGCTTTGAAGTCTCCAGTCCCAAGTTACAGCACCCATCCGTAACATCTATATCAGTACGTCCTCCTAAAATCTAGGATCTGCTCTCAGGATTTACTGGGAGGAGGGTGACAGGCGAAACAGCCAAATGAGATGAGAGAACCAGCGGGCCGTGCTCGGTTGTAAATGCAAAGGGTTGCTCTGTCCTTACGTTGGTAGCAATAATTTTTGCAGTGCAATCGGTTCTCCTATGCCGCTGCTAATATGCTAGAATTTTTTTTTTTCCAGTGGATGGTGAATTTAGAGATAATGATGACTAAAAGGGGTTATATGCTGCCTAGATAGAGTCTTAGGTTACGAAGTATTGCAAAAATGCATTGTATAATTTGGAAACTTCTCTGACTAGCTGCAAAGTAATGATTGAAGTCTTAAGGGTAAAGAGCTCAGAAAGCATAATTTTGGGGGCTTTGAAGATGCCTGATATAACGTATTTAAGATACAGTGCTGTAGGAATCCACAGTGAAGGAAATATGCAGCGACTGTAGAGTGCTGTCTCCCTCCTTTTCCCTCTATTAATCATATATTTTAGAGTTAATTCTGTGCTTTTATGCTGTGTTAAAATAATACACAAAGACCCTGGACTAAGTTGTGACTGGAAGATCGTAGCGAGTAATGTTTACAACAAAGCTCAGGGGCAGCTCTGTAAAAAGAGCTACTTCAGAAATTGGTCATGCATGTAAAACTGGCTCTTATTAAATTTGATATATATATATATATTTCATGGTTGCTGCAGCCCTAGATTGTATTCTTTTGAAAATTGAATGCCAGCCACCTGACACACATTTTACCAATAAAATTTCTCTTCAGCTAAAACCATCTCTCCTGCTTTAACACTACATATCCTGAATGTCAATAGTAGACTCCTGACGTCTTAAATTTCCCTTCCTTGCAGCACAGGAAGGACGCTGCAGTAGTGCTTGGAGAAGTATTCTGTTCTGGGCTCAGTTCCTCATACAGCTGTTGCTGCGGCTGTTCAGGTTTGTGTATAAGCAATACTAAAGGTCAGATTAGATAGCATTTTGGAAATAGAACTGGCCTTGACCTAGATCCCATGCAACTCCACTTACTAATAGTACACAGAACGCAAGCAAGCATAGACTTTGTGCTCTCGTTTCAGTTTTTAAAACAATGATTTAGAGCGATCATGCCTTGGAGGGAGTGTTCCTGTATATCTGTATCTAGGGAAGGTACACCAGTCTCAGATCTGGCAGGAGAAGGAACACACACCATCACTTTCTACCCCAAGACATAGACAACAAAGTTTAGGGAACAGTGTCTCAAAAACAGACTGTGTACGCATGCCGGAGGATGGCATTTGGTGCTTCTAAAAGTGTTGAGGGCTTTCTAGATGAAGTGAGTTAGTAAGCATTCACAGGCTACCAAGAAAGCTCATGTGGCTGAAGTTGTGCTTGTAAGAGGGGGTCTGCAAACAGCAGGCAGATGTGGGGAGGAAGATCAGGTTGCCAATTCCTGCCTAGCTAGTGGACACAAGGTGTCCTGTATGGGTTTGTCTCCCTTCACAGCAGTAGGGCACATCAGGTCTTCTTGCTGTTACCCATCCAGTCCAGCATTCTCTCTTAGGCTTATGGAACCAATAACTAATTTATAAATCCTCCGCTTCAAAATTAATAGTAGTCTCTCATAATAATTAAGCTAAGTGCTGTCCCTTTTAATGAGCCTAAGAGGGCTGGAACTTCTAATATAACCAGTGTGAACTTCTCAGCCACAATACTTTGCTTAGGCAGTCGTTCCGGGCAACAGTGCAGCAAATTACTGCCCTCTGAAAATTATACTGGCTGAGGCCTTTCTAGTCACTTGAAGGAGGTGGATGGAAATAAACTCTGCGCTTCATTACGCCGATATATCTAAAACGTCACAGGAAGGGCTTTGCCTCAGGGAAGCCAAAGCAACGTTTAAGCAAAGGGCTGTGGAGTGGCCTTTTGACTGCCACCAGCTTCAGCCAGGGACCTGTTTGACATGTACCCGACGTGGTGGCCAGCTGCGTTTCTGTTGAGAGCTGTAGGGAAAAGAGCTTCCACTGCTCTCCCGTGGGACATGGGAGCAGGCATTCAGTGGGCAGTGCTGGGGTCTGGGTTTCTGTCCGGGGGTACTGAGCAATAGCTCCTACTGGCTTTGGTGGATTTGGCACGCTTTCAACACTTCTGCAAGTCAGACTGAGTTTATGTGCCTTTGAGGCAATCTTCTCCAGTGTAATTAATTAATTTAGAAAGATGCATTTAATTAGGCTGCAGAAATAAATTAAGAAAATCAGAGCCCAATTCAATGGAAGCTCTGCTTGCTTTGACAACCATAAGTATGCTTTTGAAAGTTTCCTGTTAATTAATCTCGTCAAGGAGTACCTCTGTTGGGTATCCTTGCTGACAACAGAACTGTCATCTGGGGGAAGAGTGTTACATCAGACCCTGAAAAAAAAAATGAAAACCAACCAAAACCCCAAAATCCCATGAGATTAAACAAACCTTAGAACTGTAACTTGATCACTGGACACACCTGGTAGTTATGGGAAGTTTAGTCAGTGATGTCTAAGATGATAGCATTAACTATAGATGCTCAAACTGAATGGAATTAGCATCATTGACAAGCCAAGAGAACTCAGGTGGAGATCCAGATCTGTCATAGAGGTTGCATCACTCAGGTGCATCGTATCTTCATGTGAAAAGTGAGATGAAAAATGCAAGCCATGGCCAGGAGGAAATTCGGGAATGGTCGTTGTCTCTGGCTGTGCTGTCAGCTCCACTCCAGCTACTGATATGGCACCTGCACTTTTGTGTTTGTATTCTCTTATCACTGACGCACTTGAGGGTTTGGCAGGTGAGTCATGTGCGCTGATTCACAATTTGTCCTGGGTGAAGTTTGCAGGAAAAGGTATTGTCTTTGGTGTCGTATACATGGGGGGAAAAAACACAACCTGTGATCAGATTCCTCCCTGGCATAAACTTTCTTCACTGCGACCTACAGGCTTCTGCCTGTGAAGCTGGAATCGAGATTTTGTTCTGGCAATTTACGCACCATCTCCTCTCGCTTATCTCTGGGTGGTTTATTCAGGTTATGGATTAACTGAGCAATCATTTAGCAACACCCTGCTCTCTACTGCTTCCAGTACAACTTGGTACAGCTGGATGATGCTGTGTGGGGCTGCACAGACTTACTGACTTGACTCAGTGCTAATTTAGGAATCTCCACAGCCTGCTGTCTGCCGTAGTGCTGAGCTTTCTTTTCTCCTTTATATCTTTGGTGCTTGCTCTCGCAGCCTGGACACAGTAATACCCTACTACAGCAAAACATCAGTTATAACAGTTACCTAGAAAATCATTAACTGACTGTATCAGCAAACATATTTTTCATTTTCTTTTTCTTTTTTTGTGGGAAGCCTATCCGGGTCAGAAAATCCCAGCAGCTTCTCCCTTCTCAAAGAGTTCCTTTTGATGGAAGAACTGTGGAGTGACTTCACAGGAGGAGGAAACTGCCTACAATAATCATCGCTCGTCAATCCAAAGACCAAACCCAACAAAGCCTCTCAGCAGTTCTCAGATTGCCAGCACAGTTGGTGGCTTTGAAATGCCAGCAAGAGCTGTGCTAGGACATACCCTGTATTTTCTTACAGACACCAGAATGAGAGCCACAGACCTCTCTGAAGTGAAAGGAAGGTCCAGCTACCAAAGGCACTAGTTGTGGAGCTTACGTTCTTCATGCAAGGAGTTTGTTACAGAAGTGTCATTGCTGTCCTGTTTTAAGCCTTGAGCTGCTGTGGGACTTATACACGAAGGCCTGGGGCTCCAGCCAGACTCCACGGGCATTAATGGAACATGTGATTGATTTTGTGGTGAAGTAAAAAGATGCGTGCTGCAGTCTTGTGAGAAAGGTCTATTCAGTTAATGGGACAGAATTCAGATGCGCGCAGTCCTGGAGCACCTCAGAATTATCAGCCACTTTCCCAAAAGCAGCTTGTGCTATCATTCTGAATGTTTACCTTCACAGCACGAAAAAAAAAGAGGTGTATTTATTGATGGGGTAAACTTGTACAATTCTCTCCAAAGAAACCAGTTTGGTTAGTCAGCCTGGGTGTTGACAAGAGATGGAAGGAAATCATTAAAGGAGACTGCATAGTAGGTATGATAATTAGCCGGTACCAAACAATAGAGACTTTTGCAGAGCGTAGGGAATGTGGAGACGTAATTTTACCTTTCCAAACAGGAGGGCATCAAGCTGTGCTTCCCTGCCTGGGAAGTAGGTCAAGAGGAAGTGCACTTTCAATTTATATTCATCTCATAATTATTTCATGTACTGAAGAACATCATTTCTGTCAAGGGGAAGATGCCTCTGTGGCCAGTCTTATGGAAGAACAATCCTCCACTCAAAGCAGCAGCTTTCAGCGTCAGTGCCCATCAGCACTGCCTTCCACATGAGCTCTCATTGCACTGCTGCTGTTAGTCCTGACTTTGCCAAGCTTCGCAGTCACTCCAGACATCAATACCAGTGGATCCAGAGTGCTGGATCCTAGCACAAGAGTGTGCTGCTTCACATTTGCCAGTGGGACTCAAATCAAGAGGTGATATGCTGTTGTTCCTGGTACTGAAGCAAATTGTCATCTTTCAGACACTATTGGAGAAGCAAACCCAATGGTCCTGGCAAAACATTTGCACCAGGGTGTCTATGTTAAATAGGAGACCATTAAAAATGTCTCTCTTTAAAAGGGGAAAAGAGAATACTTTAACATGTTAATTTGCTTATTTTCATATGTTGAGAGAATAATTTAAGTTGGAAAGGACCTTTGGAGGTCATCTGGTCCAACCCTCTGCTCAAAGCTAGGCCAATTGTGAAGATACCTGGGATTTAACACTTCAGTGATATGATTGTGAGCAATGGATAGAGTATCCAAAACCTCTCTGAGCAACCTATTGCAATGTTTGACCACCATCACAGAGATTTTTGTTCTTCTTAGAGGTCTCAAAGGTATGTTTTAAAGATGGATGTCAAAGGCCAAGTAAGGATAAATCTATATTTGTCTAGGTAGAGAACAAATGTTGTATAGTCCTCTGCAGTACCTGTTCTGGGTTTTTTTTTGGTATAGAAGAACCGTTTCTGAAGTAGAAGAGACCCTTTTCCAGAAAAAAAAAAAAAGCATATGTTCAAAGTAAATTTTCCCATGATTTGAAGGAATGTGTAAAGCAACAGAGAAAGAACATAAAAAAAGCCAAGCAACAGTGTTTTAAAGAATGACGACAACATGATGGCTCTAATTTAGCATTCAACTAAGTAAACATAAGACTAAATACAGCCACTCCAATTTGACAAATACAACACTTCTGTTGTATGTTGAAAAACAATGTACGTAGGATGTGAAATACTACCATTAGAAAGCACATTGCTTTCAAGCTGCAGTGTGTAATTTCCACATATGCTGCTTACTAATGTTTCAAAGAAAAAGAAATGACCTAATTTTAAAAAAATAACTGCCAATAGCACAGAAAACCAAATATGCTGCATCAAATTGTGTATATTCCAGATCTTTTTCTGTAGTAAAATATTTAGTAGCTGGTTCTATTCTCTGCCCCAGTTAAATCTTCTTC
>Ga0065711_1007858_pt1 | contig 13948 bp, 5 predicted proteins | sample Hoacrofraction12_FD_59098 | JGI IMG/M metagenome (GOLD analysis project Ga0065711, IMG submission 59098) | Hoatzin crop microbial communities from Cojedes, Venezuela - Epithelial fraction 12 v2 (version 2) | ecosystem: Host-associated > Birds > Digestive system > Esophagus > Crop | place...
GCATTTTCGGGGGGGGGGAGAGGAGGGGAGGGGAGGGGAGGGAAGAACAACAAAGAAATAATTTTACTAGAATGTGGTTATCTCATTCACCCAGGCCATTTCTATCCATCTCACGGAGCAGTACAAGTTTGATCACTAAAGATATCCCAAAATTCAAATAAAGAGCTAAATCCAAAGACTATTCATGGTAAGCAAAACAGTATTCTTTTAAAGCTTACCTCCCTTCTCTACTATTCAAAGCCTAATTAATGGAAGCACTTGACAGAAATCTACACTTAATTGAAGTTTCAGATTTGCTTTGCAATTCATATTTAAAATATTTATGAATGGATTGCAATGAAAAATCATAACAGAAAGAAGACACGAAAAAAAGTGTAGAAGACAGTCCTACAACACTAGCATAACTATTAAAGCTTTTACACTAAGGAAAAGTTTCCTTTCATTTGACCCTTATTTCTCCAGGATATTTTAATAGCCTGACTTCTTCAGAAACCATGAGTACCTCAAATTCCACTGTCATACTCTGCATGATCACAGAATTAAGCATATAAAAATGAGGTGAGAAGCAGTAGACTTTAAGAGAGTTATCACTGTACAAGCATTTTTCAGACCAAATTCCTCATCAAAATGAACAGCAGTATATACAATGGCCTATAAAGAATGACATCGACCTGACTTGTTATCATTCCCATGATTTGATAACATGGCTAGTAGGCTGGTATCAAATACAGGGAAGTATGCTGTAGAGAAAAAAAGCCTGTGATGATTTCAAAGGCATCTGTAACTACTGGAGCTCAGAATACAAGGTCATTTTGGCAGATGGGTAGCATAGCCTTGCTGATGAGTAAATCAGGAGCACCAGCATGACATTTTAAGCAGCTGTCAGGTGGACAGTTAAAGAAGATATCAGATGCCATCATCGTCATCAAACAGCAAAAAGCAGCATGAAAGAAATGTCACCATGCTCTTTAGTGCTAGAACCAAAAGAGTATTCACCAGCTACAACATCTGACAATTGCCACATCTTGCTTCACAGGTCTGTCCTTTAGTCATGTGTCTTGTTCAAAGCTATGCTCCCACAAAAGATGCATAAGAAATCAAAAGGTTCCAAGATCAAGACAAAGAAATGCTAAGCAACAATGGAAAAACCCCAGACATCTGTGGTGAACATCAATCGAAAACAACAAGACCATCACTTAGGATGTTTTAGGCAAGTCTGGTAGAGTCAGAGATATCTGAGGCAAACAACTGCTCTGTATCGTGAGATTTCATTGCCTACCTGTACAATACGCAGTTCAAGCTGAACAGGACATTATCAAAGGAAACAACCAATGGACAAGCATGGTACCTCAGTATTGCAGTTCTCCTGAAGCAAATACCATGTCATCTCAATCTCACGCTCTGTAGCAAAAGCCTGAATTTGAGACATGGGAGCTGCAAAGACCTATCAAGTACAACAAGGAGATGCTAGAAGATCTGACACAAGCAAAGAAGGCTAGCCAAGGCCTGATGGAACTTAGAAGAGCTTTGTAGATAGATGGCTATGCTGAAAGCGATGAAGTTTTGAAGTTGTCAGAGCTTGAGCGCAGAGTCAAAAAGCCCTAGAAACTGGGGATTTCTACCTAGCTAATGTAAAGCAACCACAAGATGACATTAGTGAATAGTCACATGAAGGTGTACAAGGTGCTCTGCAGAAGAGAGGGGCTAAGGAGGACAAGAACTGTCTCAAAGCAGAGCAGTAGCAGAAAGGATTTCCAGTCAAAGACCTACTTAAATGAGACATACAAAACCAATTCAGACTGTTTAAGAATAGCAGCGTAGACTCTGCATCATCCGGGCTGAGTATGGCACAGTGCCCTCAGGAAAGCTAGGCCTTCTGCATCCTACTACAGAGTCTTTTACACAGTCAACAAATCAAAACTTTAAGCACCTGAAAACTTAGAAGCTCTATTCCTGTTTGGGCAGGGCAACACCATTGGAACATTTTGCTGAAAGACAGTGAAGAAGCAGTCAAAGAACAGAAAGAGAAGCCTAGAGACCATGCTTGCTCACTACTAGAAAATATGTCCTTATCGAATAGTTGTGTGTCATGAGGTAATGAAGAAGGAAGCTTCAGTTATTTGGGGCACATCAACCAGACAAAAGACATTCACCTAATCTGACCTCCAATAGATCAAAGACAGTGTAGTGAATGGGTAGATTCTGTAGAATACCTACATAATAACTACAGAATAACTCTGTGCAGCACAGAGCTAAAAGCAGAGCTTGTCTTGTAGTACAAAACAAGGCACGGTGATTAAACAGAAAAACACTCTGTCATGCTTTGTTCTGTACCCTGGTAGCTCTTCAACTGTTTATCTCCCTAGCTATCATGAGGCCTGCTAATACCACTTCTTCTTACCAGAGATCAACAAAAGGCAAATGTGCATTAAATGTACATTTTTTCAAAAAATACTTTAGTGGTTTAGCAACTTAGAGCTCCATTAATAAAAAAAGGAGGGGAGAGGCTATGTATTTTATTTGTCATGAAACCTCTAAATGTGTAACTTTATTTGGGCATAAGATACACCCTTCAAAGTTAGTTACACTTTTAAAAAAATAAATTCATCCTAGGACTTCAAAAAAATTGAGCAAAATTCCTTAGATGCTTTGGAAATTGATGTTCTTACTCTACAGCTTCCAAGACTTTAAAACACCCTCTTCTCCAAAACCACACAGAATTAAAAAGGGAGAACAACATATTTCATAACTGATTTCTGCAGATCAGCATTGCAAGTCACAAGACATACACTGGCAAGGATGTAGAGATGTCATAAAGCAGCTAAAAAAGCATGACTGCTGTGAAATATATTGACATCAAATACAAAAATGGCTGTCATTGCCTTTATTTATCACACACTTCCTAATTTTATATTATTCACAAAACAAAAAAAACCCCACATATCCAACTCAAAAGAAGTCAGACACTCCTAGTACTCATGTCCCAGATGAAGTTTTCATTTTATTTCCTTAGCAATCACTTAAGTGAAGAAAGATTAAAGATGAAGACGCAAATTTGCAAGAGAACTTATCTGCAAGAAAAAAATTTCAAAAACCTATTAAACAACAGTTCTTCTAGAGTTTCTCTCTTTTTCGTCTTGATTTTCTGTGTGCTCATGTAGAAATGGAAGGTAACTTTTTAAAAGATTTATTACCTCCTTCTCATAGAATCTGAAGACAGCCTGATATTTTTCCAGTATTCCACTTACAATATTTTTAAGGTTATTTAATGAAAACTGCTTAAACATTTCACAATATCTCAAATCTCACTCTTTTATGCCAAGACTACATACTGATTCAGTATTAAAACATAGAAAAGATACCAGGTTTTGGAGGCATTTATCCACTGTAATACATTAAATCCCTCTTACAGAAAATACGCAGGTCCTAAGCTTCAAAAGAAGCTGTGGCACAACAAAAAGGGCTACATTTCACCATAACTCAAATAGTTCACTATTATCTTTCTGAGGATCTTATTAGTAGCTGCATTTCAGAGACATAACTTTTTCTCTCGTTAAATTGCTCATGTTTAAGATGTATATATTTCTAGACTCAGCACACTTATGAGCTTTATTACTGCACAACAACACATATGCAATACAGGAAACAGCAGTTGGAACCTGCAGGGTTTGTAACAGTTCNCAGCGCATATATGAATAGTTGAAATTATTACATTTTTATTCCCCAAAGTAAAACGTTTTTGATTGCTTAATAATACAGAACATTATTAGTCCATTAGTTACTTCGTTACTTAGAAGCCTCAGAAGACCAAAGCAGCACACGGGCTGAAATCATACTACATTTCATCCTTTTCATTTCCATCCATTAGTGTTTGAAAGTAGCTAACAACCACAATTAAAAGCAGTAACTTCACTGTTAAAGGTTTTCTCTGAAGGAAGTTATTTGTAAAAACCACAGAAACTATTAGCAGGTTTGAACACTGTACCCAGAAAGAAGACAAAACTTCCAGGTGCTACTCAATAAGCAATAAGCTCTAAGGGTCAAAACAAAAGCCAGTTTATACTTGTTCTTACCTCCTGGCATTCAACAAATAATCAATCATATACATGTTCTGCTTTCAGAAGTTTTTACTGATGGCATTAATTTCTTTTGAATCTTTAGCAAATTCTGACAAAATTTTTCTACCAGCCACTTTTACACAAGATGAGAGGGCATACTGTCTAAAATCAGTTTTCGCTTTGAGTAAAACTATTTAAAAACAAAACCAAACAAACCCAAACATTTTATGTTTTAAAATGTAAAGTGTGAGCAAGTTGGCATCATAGTATCACCAAAAAGAAATATCCTCTTTTTACAGACAGCAAGTCTCACCTTGGTATACTCATCTTTGGCCTTGGTAAGCATCCGTAAGATATCCACTTCTTTGTTATTAGCAGAATTCATGATCATTGGGGACACTCCTGTTCCCATGCCCTGCTGTGCTTTGAATTGTTCCTGCTGAGTTAGGCTGAAAGTTGGAGGTGAGAGGAGAATATACAAGACAAAAAACAGACAAAATATAACAAGTTTAATCACGACTGCTTTAGAATAATTAATCAAAACTCAAATATTTTAATTTTTCCCTCCATCTCCATTAAGACATGTAAAAAAAAGATCTCTATTCAAAGATCTATATTAAAACCTAATTTGACCACGTGCGAGATTAATTTTCTCCACTCTTTAACACACTAGGCTATAGACTAAAATTTCCATAACTCAGTCATAATTTCTATACCCAGAAGGAGCAGGGAATTTATAGTGTTATTCAGTTCTGCTAGTGGTGGAGGATGGCAAACACACACAAATCAGTCATTAACTACTAGCAAATGACCAATTTCCTGCCCCAGCTGTTTTATTATTATTATAGAATGCTGAGAATTAAAACATGCAGCCAATTGGCTGAACAACAGGGTATTTTTTATCTCTACGAAACACTGCTATTATAAACTACTACACGTGGTTTACAATTGCATGAATCCTCTGAAAACTAGTTTTTATAGTAGCAAATTAGCAGTTTGAGAGCACCTAATCACCACCAACTGAAACTTGAGCTAGTTAACTGAAATTAGCTGTCAAAAACCTGGGTTTCCTAGGGTTTATTGCTTATTTCTGTAAATTCACCCCTATCAATTATTTCTTGGGTCAGAACTGACTCATTTTAGAGCTGTAGGATATACAGCAAAACCAACAAAACCCCCTAAACAAAGCCCCACCATTGTGACAGTCTGTGTTTCACACTGTTTTGTCACTGCACAATGAAAAGCAGCAGGTATTACTTTAAAACGAGACATACAGGAAACATGACTACCTTCCCATCCAGTATTTTGTAATAAATCTTATCTGAAGCATGGTGGCAGAAAAGTTAAAGCACTTTGCTATGGATCGAGACGTGCGAGGATAAGCCTTGTTTGCACTTGTACTGTAGGGCACATAAATGGGCTTCTGGGCACTTGGTAACTTTGGCAATCAAAATTGATGTCACTTCCTCAGCATGCTTCTGGCTACAGAAGCTGTTAACACTGGGATAGGCGATCTGAAAAGGAGAGATTCACAGGTCTGACAGTGCCTGTGCGTTGTGCGCTGTTAGTACCTAACGCTGCCAGCCTGACTGTATCCGCCTCCCATGGCTTTTCTCAGCTCTACGTCATCCCTCCTCCTGTCCCTTAGAAGAGCTGTGACATATTGATATGTCCAATTCTATTTATGACAGGCAACCAGTGTACCCAATCTCTGCCTGTTCCTATCAGGCCTCTTTAATATATCCTCCACATTATACACCTAAAAAATTTAGATTACATATGTTGATAAAAATCTGTAAGACTTCAGGTCCTTCCTCCTCCAAACAAACATGCAAACCTGCAGATTATAGTCCTAAAAAAGGGATCATTGCAAACAAGCCCATCATTAGGGCAACCAGGGGGTAGAGCAGAAGAATGAGCCCTGTCCATCCTGGACACATGAAGCAAGCAGTGACAGCGAAAAAAATACCCATGATTTTGTAAGATTAAAATACAGCTGAGAATACAGTTCTCTTTGAAATTTTAATCTTCAACTTCATTACAAAATGAAAGATTGTATAAATATGTATAAAATATTATTATATACATAAAAGTAATTAATTCAAAGTTAATTAAAGTCTTGCTTTATATTCCAAAGTGAATTTTGTACATATTGCTAAGAAATGAGGAAGCAGGAACTCAGTCATGATGTAGGAACAGGATAAAAACGACAGAAATTGTATTGTTACAGTATGCCTTCATGATAGCCTGCACTTACATTGATATAAGAAAAAGGGAAACAGCAACATTAAAAAAGAAAATCTTCCCAGACTGAAAAATACATTAAAACCCCAAAGAATATAATTCTTCAAAACAGATCTCTTAGTCATATCTGATTTATTTCCTGATGAACTGTTACACTCTGATGTAGCTGGAAAGCTGCACAGCAAATTATGAAAAAGTATTGCAATACAGCGACTTATTTCTGATTATACAAAATGCAGGTGCATGACAATTTTACTTGCTACAAAGTCTATAATAACAGGTTTAAAGTAGAAAGGTATGACCATCCTAGTAACATAATGTGCATGTATGTACAGAAATACATACATCAAAGCAGCACAAAAAGCCTTGTTTACCCATCACTTACTTTTTCATGAGCTCTGCAATTCTTTGGCATTCTTCCTTATCATAAAACCAAATTCCATATATGGACACTGTAAATGCACATCAAACACAAACTATGAGCATCTTCTCAAACAGTAGTTCTACCTGGTAGATATTTAAAAGTGACCTATATAGAAATCTTTAAATTTATTTCTGTCTTCCGTTCTCCCCATCTATAAACATAAAAATGACACCTCAGATCCTCCAGAATCAAAAAATATCAAAGGCATATCTCTAAGGATGTAAATCACAAGCTCTTGAACCTTCAATAAAGAGAGAGGTATTTGATCCTTTTCTTCAGAACACTAAACCAGAGGGTTTTTTTCCTTAAAACCTTTTCCTTTGTCCATTTTTTCCAGGTGTCGTATCATATCCATTAGACTCCAGTGGCTAGCGTACTGCAGGTAGTGTCGCACAGATACATAAGCAAGCAAGATTTGTTTAGTTTTCAACAACCTTCAAGCCTATCTTATATATCAACAAAGTTGTTAGAGTAGCAGTAACACACCTCTGCCTCCCTGCAGATTTCCTATAATGTTGCCCATTATTTTCACCACCAAAGAAGTAATTACCTGTAGCCAACCCCAGGAATAGAAAATCTATATCTGTGTTCAGACCTCCACTAACGTAAGTGCCTGCAGCTTTGCACAGCAACCACAGATTTAAATTTACTAGTAGTTCAAGATTCTCAAATGTATACACTGCTAATGAAACCACCATGCCGGGAACAGCCATAATGGGGCTGTAGTTAGTGCAGCTTCCACCATAATAAACAGGGAGCTTTTTCCACTCACAACCATGTTATACAGCTCTTCGAAGATAGTTTGGGAACAAATGTCCAACACTGTCTCAAAACTATCTGTTCACATTTACCTGGGTAACTGTCTTAGTTTTAACCTCAGGCACAAATTTGCTGTGAGAAGAGGAAGGGAGAAGCACTTAAAGGGGTAACACAGACCTTTCCCCCCGCTCCCCGCCCCAAATCACCACAACCTTGTGTAACATCCATGTTCCCTTTACATGATATGGTAGTAAATAGGTTGCCACTGTGTTTCTTCTCCTTTCCCCTTCCTATTATACAGCAGGCAAGAGTTTTCCCTTAATCTTACTAAGAAATGGCAACTCCTAACACGTCTTCAAACAGAGTAGAGACTAGATTTTATTTGAAAGCGGCATAAATGGATTGAGTACCTGTTTAAAAACAATTGCACCATTGACCCTGATTATGTAATGTTTCCTTATATTAGCAGAATCCAAAAGCAATCACTTCTTAATTCCACAGAACCAAAACCACAGCATATGAAATAGAAGTTTGCTTTGTTAATATTTGGAAAGAAAATGAATATGCAGCTGCTTGTAAGACACAAGTGTAATACTTATCTCCATTCCCCCTCAGATTTTCAGCCATGTGTTTTCTTTTACATAGCTAAAAATGGTTCAATTGTTTAGCACAGCACACTGGTGAAAAGTCTAAAAAAACCCACAATCCAACAACCATCCTCTAGACATACAATAAATAACTTTTAAAAGATGTACAGTCCTTTTTCTGATTAAATTTTGAAAAGCATGATGATGATTTCTATTACCTAAAAAAGGCAAGTAACATAATATGCGCCAGTGGGTCTACAAATGTGCAACATAAGAGCTGATATGAACTGCGCAAATATTCTCCTTTTTGTAACATAGATATTAGTATTAAAATACCTATTTAAAAGACATTAGTATTCTAACACATTCCAATAAGTATCCAATAATCAACTGCAAACCTGTAGAAAAGTGTGTGAATGATTCGCAAGGTTCCAAAATGCTGACCTACTACGTGAAACTACTCGTCCTTCCGACAAAACACACCCGAAAACTTGCTGTTGTCCAAATCACAATGTAGCAAGCAGACTGAAAACCCCAGACAAGTCAAATTTGTTTTAAGCAAGATTCTTCTTTGTTATAAAAGAATCTCCAATGCAGAAGAGCACTGATAAAACTTTGGCCATCTGCTCCATTCTCTCAATATTTTTTTTATGTCTGCCACAGCTGGTGACATCACCAATATGCAAAACAGGTTGAACAGCTTCACCTTTTGGTCAGTTGATCAAACGTGTCATAGGCTATTTATGAATATCTGATAAATTTGAAAGCTGATAGTCCCATTAAAATTTGAAAGACTGGCAGAAGCAAGCTAGGTTACCTCAACTCATTGACAAACATAAGTAAACTGTCTGATCACCAGTATAAAGATCAATTCAGATTTTACAGAACTACAACCAATAATTTGAAATACAATTCAAACAAATGCACACCCATTTCAGATCACAGAATAAGGACACTAATTATTGTCTGTCCCACCAGCTCAAACCACCGCCCCAACAATATATCACATCTTAACTGGAACGTGAAGTCAGAATATTGCAGATCCACAGACCTTTAGCCTAGATGTTAGCCAAGCCTCGAAACCATCCACACACGCTTACTTTCTTACCTCAGCCAAATGGTACTTTCAACTTAGACTAGGAAGCACAGCTGAAAGCAAGCGAAGACCAAAACCCAACACCCTCTGATCTTACAGCCCACCCACTCAGTAGTGAAATCTTTCAGAAGTGGACCGTCCTCCTCTTCTTCCTTCTACACTTTTCCCATCTGTTCAGAACAGACGAACGCTTCAGAAATACACTGAGAAACAATCACACAGCCACTCCACTTGTTGCGGCACAAGGTACTCCGAGCTCTTTCATGCATGGGAGAACAATGTATCAGTGAGAAGGCAGTAACTTGGTGGAAATCTGAGATATCCGGTATCCAAAGTACACCCATTTATGTTTTCATATTGGGTGCTCATCACCCGGAGTAACCATGGCATAAACTCATACTGTAGTAGTATATTCTGCTACAAGCTTCATTCAAGGAAACAAAAATGTAAATAATAGTAGCAAAGATGGCCATCTTCTTGCTTAATGATGAACACAAAATGGCCAAGAAAAAGTTTTTGTATGTATGACAACACGTAAAAACCCAGGACCCGCAAAAGGACCCAAGATGGTTACAAACAAGCTGGGAACCTGGCCCGCTCTCTACTAATAAAAACTAAATACACATACAATACAATTTTCACTACAACCTTTAATATCAGCATGAAAACACTGCGTGTCTTATCAGGATTAAATCTAAACAGATTACGTTTATCCACCCTCCAAATCACACTGTTTGACAAAAAGGAAATCCTGATGTAAGCATCATCTGTAGAGTGGTAATTTCACTAAAATGTTCACTTTAAAAATGAATCACTAAACAGCGGAGGCACAACTGAATCACTAAACAGCAGATGAACAGGAAAATTCTTCTAATGCAGAACAAAAGAAATACTAGGCCCAGCTTCAGCTATAAAGTTACCCAAGAAGAGATTATTGTAAAAAAAACAAAAAAAAAAAAGAAAAAGAAACAACAAATCAAAGTCAAGTATCTTCTGCTAACCAAGTGAGCCAGTTACATGAAGAGCAGATAACAAAAGCCCTATAAGCAGACCTAGTTTTATACTGACAAGATGGTACACATCTATTCACTCACTTTCAACAGTTCCAAAGTCATTTACTAAATTAAATTTAGTAATGAATTGATCACGTTAAAGAAAAAAAGAAAAAAGGCACCAAAGTTACGATGTTGTTTACAAGATTACACAAAACTAGAAGGATATAATGCAGCTATCAAGTCAACAAGATACAATTAATATTGAATGGGAATAATATAAATAAATTACTTAAACCATCTAATTGGAACTATTAAATATTAGGAGATATCAGTCTTTAGAATTCTTAGAATTTGAAAAAGGTAGCTTACTCATAAATCAAAATGGAATAATTTAACGAAATCTGTGAAGCTCATTTAATACAGCTCAGAGAAGGAATTTCAGGAAGTATATTATTTAATTTTTAAATCACAACTTCCAAGCCAATTCTACAGCTTCTGCCTTACAATTTTCATTTTTTGGCTCTAGATCTCTCCTGTCCTCACAAACACTAGAGCACTAGATACTATTTATAAGCAGAAGCTGACAGCTGCTATCTACCAGAATAATAGATGACAATTTTTGATCTCACAAAATCTGAAACATTTATTTATTATGATGATGAAGAATTTCTTATCAACTTTCAGGATTCATGCTAAGTATCCTATTAAAAAGGAAGTAATTTTCTCTAGGACTATTTATTGCACCCTTCATTTGTCTAGCTTCAACTTCCAGCTATTAGATTTTTTTGTCTTCTGGATAGGCATTTCCATTATCAAAGTTTTGGGTTCAGTGTACCTGCAACACATTATTTTAAAGCTATTGCTCCACAGACTGCATACAGTATTTAAGCTTGGTAAAAATAAATTCAGAAATATCATCCTCACTGACTAGAGACTCCCCTGTACCTAGAAACTGTTTTACACTTGCTGGTATTAAAAACAAACAAATACAATGATTTTTCAACTTTCATGTTTTATTCTTGATACCACGCTTCTTTTAGGTACTTTATTCCCTATGTATGGCCTAGACTTTTGCTCCTGAACATGTAAATCCACACTTGGCTATATTAAAATACAGTTTTAATATGTACTATGCACATCTTACAAGGTAGTCGGACTCCTTTATGTTGGTCATTTTTTTCTCCTTGCTGTCTACCATTCACGTAATATTTGATTAGTCATCAAACTATCAAAGCTTGCCTTTCTTTTTCTACTACTTTTTAGAATATTGCTGCCTCCATTTTGCAGGACCCACTGAAACAAGAACCGAAGTTGGTTATATCCACAATAATAATTTATAATCTATGAGTTCTTAACTTAAAACACGAATTAAAGCGTGCCATGTTAATTTCGTGCTCTTTTACTCTAATGCAAATGTGATCCCTCTGTCCACGACACCGTCTTTACAATGACGATAGAAGCATACGATGTTCCTTCCACTTTGCTCAGGCTGAAGCAGCGAGGGAGACTTGCCTGTGGAAGCTCTACAGCATAAAGCAAGAGAGGACGGCAACAAAGCAAAGAAGATAGAAAAAACATCCAGCTAAGGCAGCTGCTTGCTATCTTGGAAAGCTGAATTCCATCTCTGACGCTGCCCCTGAGATATGGTGCAATGATACGCACGTTGTGAAATGTCACCTTAAGTGGCTGTCGCTGACTGTGCATGTTTCATTTCCCCGTGTTTGGTTTGAGGTCCTAGACCTGGGTGTAACATTTGAGTGCGTGACCTGCAAAAACACCACCTACTTATCAAAATCCAAGTCTGTAAGCAGTGTTTTTGAACATATGAATGATAAACATACTGGAAAAATTAGGCCCGAGAAATTTAAAGTCAGACACCCTGCATTTAATTGACCTCTGTAATTATAACTGCTCTGTCCTAGGATCCCAATTTGTAAAATGGGGAAGAATGATACTTCTAATCAGAGCAGTGTACAACAGTTCATCTTATTTACGAGTTATCAGCTATTATAGTGATTAGCATCACAGAAAACAAGAAAAAAGCAATTAATAGTTCTGTCCCTAGTGCAGAACTTCAGCACTGTATAACTGTCAAAGAAAGAGGCCCACATATCTGTAACGAAGAAAAAAACAGAATACTGAGTTGCTGCTTTTTACACAAACTACATTCAGATTATTTGATAACTGAAGCAAAGTCCTTATTGCAACAGAAGATGATCTCATAATTTAAAATTCCATAGGCAAAAAAGAGAGCTTGCACAACCAACCTTAATTTTGGTATTTGCTAGTTCAGGAGCATTAAAGTTCTTTCAGTTCTTTATAGACTTAAAGTTCTTTCAAACACAACATTTTGCTTAGCTATTCAGATATTTTAAAACAAAACACTAGAAAAAAATAATTTTCATCCTATTAGACCATATTGATAGTGATACGGCTCATCAGCAGGACTGAAGCTTTTACGTCTCTTGCTTCTCTACATTGTGTAACGCAGCATAATACAAAATATATATAAAACAAACATATTTGTTTCTAAATAAAGGAATTTCAGCTTAGATATATCCTGTTATTTCTGGAAGTTCTTAGAGGGGAACCAGAATTTTTATGATGTCTCAGGCACAAAAATGCCAAGAAACTGAAGCAAGGTAAGAGTTTTTCAACCAACAAAAACCCGTACTTTGATATGAGTTTAACTCAAATTCCTAAAAGGTTGTTGGGAAAAAAACCAAACTGTGAAGTCATCTGACTCTTGTTTCACTTAAAAATTAATAAAGCTCCTGATCTACTTACTTGGAGAACTTTCAATATAGACAGGATTACTTGGTATTTCCATTATTTCAAACATTCAAAACATTAGATATGAACAAGCAGGGAAAAAAGCCCGTTACTAAAAGGAAAAGAACTCTGCTCAGAGACATCTTAATACAAACTGATGGTCACACATGGAGAGTGAAAAAGCTGGTTTTCAGCTTGACCAGTCAAATTCAAGCGAGGAGGGAACTGTTCAAGCAACCTTCTTAAAAAAAACCACCCCAAAATAACAAGAAAACATACAACAACAAAACCCCTAACAAAATGCAAAAGCGGCTCAAAACCCCTTTCCCCAAAAACAGATGGTTTGAAAGTGGGCAATGACTGGCAACACTACTGAAGTCAAGAATAAGTTCCTCACTACCATCTGTTTAATTGTGCCTGGAACGATGCCTTAAAAATCAACATAAGAAACAATTTTTTGTTAATAGGATGGACCCTGAAATATTCCTGCTATATTCCACCAATCATGAAAGTTGCGTGATCAATTTGCAGACTTCCAGACAGAAGGTTTTTATACATTATATAGAAATATTATAGAATATTTCTGATTTCACAAGGAAAAAAAGGGACAACTTGGAGATGGTGGACTGTTTATTAGATCATGTCTGTGGCTCTACTGCGATAGCCTGACTTCAGGCAGACTTTTATCAAAATTTATCAGAAATTCTTTATTAAAAAAATCAACTCTGTAGCAGATAAACAAGACTGACTCACTAGCATGGCCCTTAAACAGTCTCAAAGCTAAAGTTATGTTAGTCTTGTAGGAAACACCCATTTATTTCCACAAAGCTCAGCAGATAGGAGTCCATCAGCAGGTTCTTTACCTTTTGGAAAAGAGCCCAAAGGCAAACTGAATTTGCAAGATTTCCCTTAAAATCACATTCTGTTGATGCTACACGAAATTTTTAGTCACGACACAGGAATAGCATCTATGTTATGATCCATCTGGCTTAGTGCATTTCTTCCCCCCCCCC
>Ga0065711_1007859_pt1 | contig 13947 bp, 13 predicted proteins | sample Hoacrofraction12_FD_59098 | JGI IMG/M metagenome (GOLD analysis project Ga0065711, IMG submission 59098) | Hoatzin crop microbial communities from Cojedes, Venezuela - Epithelial fraction 12 v2 (version 2) | ecosystem: Host-associated > Birds > Digestive system > Esophagus > Crop | place...
GCCCCTTGTCCTGTCACTGGGCACCACTGAAAAGAGTTTGGCCCCATCCTCCTGACACCCACCCTTCAGATATTTGTAAGCATTTATTAGGTCCCCTCTCAGCCTTCTCTTCTCCAGGCTAAACAAGCCCAGCTCCCTCAGCTCCAGTCCCCTCATCATCCTTGTAGCCCTCCGCTGGACTCTCTCCAGTAGCTCCTCATCTTTCTTGAAGTGGGGAGCCCAGAACTGGACACGGCACTCCAGATGGGGCCTCACTAGGGCAGTGTAGAGGGGAAGGAGAGCCTCCCTCTACCTACTGGCCACAAAAATACTGGTTGCTATGGCATAGAAATACTAAAAAGACGTTTCATTACACTAAAGGAAGCGGTATCTGTAGCAGAAAACTTCTTCCCCCTCCCCGATTCAGGAGCTAATTCGGCTTGCCTTCTTGTCTGTGTTATATCAAGAGCAATATTTTTACATGACTGCTATTCTCTGAATATTTGTTAAAGGGTCATAGGGAAAAAGCCTCTTTTTGTGTGTCTTTTTGCCTGAACTACTGTGTATTTATTACACAAAAAAATACAGAGCAGGTTATGCAGTACTTCTTGGATACATTGCACATGTGCTGTCCTTACTTCTTTTCTGGCCCTTGCTTTTCTGCCAAAACCACTATCAGTTTGATTAATTCCAGGAAGGGGAAGGTTTTAGTCCTGGAGTGAGATATTTTAAAATAAGACTGAATTATAAAAAAAAAAAAAAAGAACAAAACCCCACAAAACAAAACCACCCCGACTGCCAGACCGAGCTGACTGTATTATTCCTGCAAAATGAACTTTCTGGCTACCAGTGCGTAGCCACTTTTTGACAGAAGGCAGGGAGCTGGGAAGTGAGCAGCTCAGAGGTTTCTAATGCACAAATGATGGGGGCAGGAGGGCTGAGCGATGACCATAAATAACCCCTTTTATGTTGGGTTTTCAAGGGTTCTGTGCTTCCTAAACATAACAGTAGTGTTTGCTTTAGCTTTTCTGAAATTAATTCGTTTGGCTTTAGTGTGGCTGTTGTGAAGTGTTTTACTAGCAATATAAATTAAATCTGTATGAACAAAAGCATTTATCTCTAGGCAGAGAGTCGCTTTATGCTTTTTTTTAGAAAACCTGACTGAAAGCGGTCCGTATCTGAGATGGTGACAAAGAGGTGCTTACTGGGTCCCCCTCGGTTTGCTGTGGCCACGTAAAGGGTTGTGGCTACATAAACAGTTGAGATGTCAGTCTTCTGTCTTGCTTTCTCCAAGGAAAATCCAAACCATCTGTGCTTTTTTGGTGCTTTTATTACGCTTATACTAAAGATAGCAAAACTGCTTTTGTTTTAAGATTAAAGCAGATGTACACAGGCTGCCATATTAATTTCTTTTGTAAGGGAACACAGTTCAGCTGTTCACAGAACCTGGGAAGGAATTCAGACCGCACCGTGCCAGAAAGCAAAGACGACCAATCTGTAGCCTTGTGACGAGCAAGCTGGTCATTTCTGTTGTTCCCTTGTTCCTGAATTCCCATGCATGGGGGGCTGGTCTGGTTGTTCAGTGTGGTCGGTGTGTTTAGGAACACGTAGTTCAGGTTAAGCACAGTTAGGTGCCAGGATACTTTGCTCTGCAGCGGGGCACTGCTCGGTTTTGCCCTGCTGAGTTTTTGTACCTTACAGTGCGGATAAATGGTGGATGGACACAGAGATTTTTACTTGGAGAAGACTCCCATCAACTTGTGCGTGAACTTATCCCCATGAAGAGCTGAGCAAAACTCAAGTAGTACAGAGTGCTGTTATTTTACTTATTATTGTAGTTTATTTATTGTATTATTCTTTATTATTTATTTTTTAAATCAAAAAGTCAAATGGCTGGGTAATTCTGGATGGGATTTTACATGATGAGGGCTTGTGAGCAAACGCTGGTGCGTGTTGGATCTTTCCCTTGTGGTCACTCGAGTAGTTGTTGAGGTGTACGTTAGCTCTGTGTACCCGAGAAATACAGAAATCGGGGGGGATTCTCTGCATCTCCAGGTACGCTTCACCGCACGAACTAACTTCGTTTGCAGACTAAATCCATGCAGTCACATTGGAGTTTTGATGCCAGATTACTTTCAAGGCTTGATATCCAAAATACTCTCTGTTTGAAAGACGCAATACGACTTTCAGAACTCCAGGTTCTTTTAGCAGGGAACAGAGGAGCTTCCTGGTGGGATAAAATGCGTTGTTGCACCTTCGGGAGCTGCATGACGTTTCCATTCTTGAACATTTCAAAGCGACTTGCTATTGGAAAGCATGAAGCTTTCTCATGAAAAGGTTATCGGAGCGAGATTTCCCCTAAAGCAGTTCTGCAGCGTGATAATAAACTCTTTCAATGTTAGTTGCAAAAGGAACTTTAAGTGCTCTTTCACAGTGGTGCTTTTATGGTTGCTAAACTGGGGAAATAAAATGTTAGCATGGGTCATGTGCCTGTTCCTCATACAGCACACTTTATTTTGTAAAACAAGCCAGGTCCTGTTTAGCATACACATGACGGAGCCGAGAGACGGTTTAAGGAGATTTATCTATCCAAGCTGGCTTAACTAAGGACAAGCGAAAACTGTACGTGGAAGAAACACTGTGTTGCAAAATCAAACCCTGAACAGTTAGGAAATGCTGCAGGACCTGCTTTTGCACTGCCTATGGCACAAAAAGCGGCGTGGTGCCCCTCTGCAGTTGGGTGCTTGCGGCACATGTGGGAAAGGAAAGGGACCTGTGTCAGGGGAAGCAGCATCAGCTGACTCTGAGCAACTTCTGGATCTTGTAGGGCTCTGGGAATGAATACGTATGAGGGTGGAAGTAAAGGGTGCTTGTTTGAAGGGACCATCCCACCCGCAGCCGGGAGTAGGGCAGCCCCGGGCACCTCCCTGCCAACGTTGGCAGAGCACAAAACCCCATCAAGGCTCCTTCAGCTCATGAGGAAGGAGCACAAGAGCCAGTGGGTCTCCTCATCCTCCCTTCGCGCGCTTTGCTTTGCGTTAGCCCCGATAGCGGCGTCTCGGAGCTGCAGGGGAGCACGAGGAGGTCTCGCTCGCACGAGGAGGTCTCGCTCAGCAGCAGTTAGAGCATACCTCAGGCAGACAGACTGTCCCAAGGCGTTTAGCTGCTAAATGTCCGAGGCTTTACCGAACACCCGCTGTGGGATTTGTCTCCAGTGATCTGTAACTTTGTCGAACTGATGACTTTTACAGGAAAGGTGAAGTCTTGCCTCTTGGAAACAATTCATTCCCTCTTTAAATGAGGGAAAACCTTCTCCAAAGAACAGTCTGGTAGAGTGCTCAGGTATTGAATCGCCAGAATTATTGTAGGCTTGAACGAGATAAAAATACTGTTTTGCCTGTGAGGATAAAAGAAGTTAATGTGAAAATATATGCGTTGTTAATAAGATGTGTACCTGCCACTGAATGCTTCATCTGAAGCTTTGCACGTGTAGCAGAACTGTAAGGTATTGAAGACAGATTTGGGAAGGGAGCAATCTTAATAACTAGAAGCACCACAAGCTTGTAATGAAAGTAATGGTATGTCTTTTACTGCTGATTATTTCTCTTTTGAAAGTGCATTTTTTCACTAGCATCAGCAAGGAATTCTAATTAGACGTAAATAATAAAATCTGTTCCATTATTAATGCTGCTTTCAGGCAGGCATTTAATATACATTGAAATCTGATGGTCAGACTTTGTTGGCATTATCTGTGCATTATTGCTGGCTTAAATGCAATTCCACAGGGTTTGTCACCACCGGATTTGCCCAGGAAATGTAAAGTTCTGTCAAGGATACTTCAAGGTCTGCTAGGCATTTGAGATATGTTAATGTTTTTCACATGTCCTCGGGGAGGGGGGAGAGGGAGCAGTATTTCTGCATGGTCAGGAAAGCAACGGGAGCGTGACAAAGGCTTGGTAAGTCCAGCATGCGAGCGTGTACTTCTGCGGGGAGCGTGCCTGCTGCACGGAGTCTGTGTGTGAACAAAACCCTGGACGTGGGCAGGGGCTGCTTGCAGCGAAGCCTGTGCAGAAGGCGAAGGGGAGGCCAAGGAGCCTAAGGCTGCTAGAGGGGGTCCACATTTTCTTAAGCATCACCCTCAGTTTTCCTCTGAGTTATTTCTCTGGGCATTTTTTAAAATGCTTGCCTTGTATTCCAGATGTACGAGGGTGTTAACAGGTCAGACTAGACACTGCTGTGCGTATTCAATTACTCTGAGTCAGTTGCTGCTCTCTGTTGATCCCAAGGATGCCCTCAGCATACGTATCAAATGCATTTGTTCAAATGCTTGCGGAGACGAGCAGAGCTATTGCGGTGCAAGGCAGTATCTCAGTGCCTCTGACAGGTTGATACGGCTCTTCTGGAAAGTATCGAGTCATATGCACATACGCTGTGTAGATGGTGGGGTGGGGAAATGTGTGTGTAGGTGCTCAGACAGATGTGTACATACACTGCTTCCCAAAAACGCTGGACTTGCAGTGTGTCTGCTCCTCCGTTACGTGCGTGTCCATTTCTGTAAGAAGAGATCCTGGACAGCAGTAGCTACAAAAATTTTCTGAGTGAAGGCTTGATTTTTCAGTTATAACGTCATGTTGATGCTAGATTAAAACAAAACCCCGGGCCTCGGCTGCAGAACACACGGCTGGGTAGAGCAGTATTCACCTTGTGGTGTTGATAAACTCTGCAGTCGCGCTTTGAAAAGTCCTTGAACATCGCTACCTGAGTCAGTGCTGTTTGGATATGAAATCCTTCAGTCTGACTCTCCACGAGCTGAACAAACTGCTGACTGTACCTGGTGTCCTTAGAGCAGATTAGGCAGGCTGAAGCAGGCAAAGATTCAGACACCACATGGATTCCAGAGCTGCTGAAGCTGCTCTCCAGTCATGCATTTTTTTGCATCCCTTTTAACCTGTGCGCAGCGTGATGTAGTCGCCAGTTTTGAGTTATGTAAATACTAAGCAGCTTATCGGATGTGGTTCGGGGTTTCAGTTATAAGCAATGAATGCTTCCTCTATTTATGTATGAAAATGGAAAGAAATGGCTGATTAGAAATGGGCAACTGATTAGCAAACTAGAGGCAAACATTTCCACACTGACGCTTGTGAAACAAGCTCACCTTTGAAGTGATCGCAGCGGAAAACAGCAACCACTTCTCTTTTCTTGAGAAGTTTCTGAATGGGCAGATTTATTTGTTGTCATGGATGGTGAGATTAATTTACAAGGAATCTTCTGGATCATGGTTCCAGATTTTTTCCATCACTTTTAAGGTGCAGTCTTGAGGTGTCAGTACCCATGGGTTAACGGAGCCAGACTTTGCCATGTGAAAGGGAATCTAGTCAACCTCATTCCTTTACGTAGCGCAGATTTTTAAATCTGATGTTAGTTTGCATTTGGACTTACGTGTCACCGTTCTAAATACCGTAGTAGAAGTGTCAGCCTGAAGACAGTGTCCTGTAACCTCTGGAGGAGCTCGGGCATGGAGGAATGTGAAGTAGCAGGTCCTGCATTTGCACCGGGACACAACTGAAGCAGCTGAGTTACTGGCTGAGGTGGCCCTTCTCATCCTGGTCTTTGCGTGAACTTTTCCTCTTGGGAGGTGTAAGGGGCAACCGAGCATGAGTTGCATAAGGAGAAGTAGCTACCCTTGGTACTTCCAGGCTTGCTTACCAGTCCAAAATACACTTGCCTTTTGGAGGAGCTTGTTGAGGTAGTGGAAGAGTGGAAAGAAAAATCTGGTTGCTAACCTAGAAGTTCCACCTACTATAATTAAGCTCTGAGCACTCGTAGCTTTGTGGAATCTCTTGGTTTGTTTGAAGGTAATTTAGTTTCCAGTCTGTCCGCTGTCCGGGAACTGTCCCCTAATATCAGTTTTTTCCTTTACCCTTCACAGGGCAGCGCATGCTGTCCTGTGCAGCCTGCTGTAGGTGACCCTGCTGCGGCAGGGGGGTTGGACCAGATGACCCACAGAGGTCCCTTCCAACCCCGAACATTCTGTGATTCTGTGATGCTTTCTGGAGACGGGCGCGTTATTTCTGTCTAGCAGCGGCACCCCTGGCATGCTGATGCAGTTCTTGAATTATACAGCTACCAGCATACACATCCCTGGAGTGAGTAACAGCTCTCTGCAGTACGTGTGTAAATATTTACATCCATCTCCCTCCCACTTGGTGAAGCGCTCCGTTTTTGTACAGCACAAAGTGCTTTGTGTATAGAAAAAAGCCACATTGTTGAGTTCTTCGGTTTATGTTTTGAGGGGGCATTATATTTATTTAACAAAAGGCCAAACTAGACGCAGCGTGCGTTTTGCGGGGAAGTCCTGCTTCCACCCAGCTTCGCGGCTGGGCCGACAGATTTACGGCGAGGTGACGGACTGCTTCACGGCCGGGCGGCGAACCGGCGCTGGAGGAGAACCGTGGGTCCTGCTGTGTGAAGGTTGGAGCGCGCGGCTCTGTCTTTGCAAATCACTGCAGCAAACACACCAAACGTATCCCCAGCCCCACGGTTCATTTCAATAATCAAATTTTGTGGGGACTGTTACGCTTATTTAAAAAGAAGTGGATTGGTATTGGTAGGCTCAGGCTTGTCCTCGCGGTAGGGAGGAATTCTGAAAATTATTGTGGCAATCCTTTTTTGCTCTTCAAAAGGTTCTGAGTGCTTGGAAGTGCGTGCTTAATGCAAGTGAACGCGCGCGTCGGCTACTGCTGCTTGGCATTCGGAGCAGTGCCACGTGCAGAGCCGCATCCGTTCGTTAGCGCCGCGGCACCGAGTCGTGCGTGAAGGCGAACGGTGAAAGCGAGGAGCTCGCGGTGCCGGGCGGGCTGGGAAACCCACGGCGGGTTTGGGCCGGCGTCTGCCGCTGCTGTGGGTCGGGTCGGGTGAGCTGCAGTGGCGAGGGCGGCTGGGGCTCCTGCGGTGGCCCTGGCGTCGGCCGCTCCCGAGGAGCGGGTTCCCCTCGGCGTGTCCCCGTGGGGAGCGCGCTGGATGTCGGCGTGCACTTTGTCAGAGGGGCTGGTTCGTGCTCCTGGGGACTTACGGGAGAGGCGTTCCTTGGCCTTAGGGAGAGACTGCCGGGCTCGTTGTGCTCAGGATTTTAACTTTTTCCAGCGTTTCGGTGGATGGCAGATTCTGGCTGTTGCCTTCAGCTGAGGACACCGCGGGACGCGTGGTGACTGAGGCAGAAATGAGTTCGCGAATGCTGGCTGCGAACTTCCAGTTGTGAAAATTAAGAAGCAATCTACATTTCTGTTTAGAGAAAAAAAATTGCCAGTCGACCCAACTGCACAACATTTAGCGTCTATGTTAGCACAGGCTTGCCAGCAGCAAAGCCTCTAGCAGCGTTGTCCTGGCACGTCTGCAGAGCTCAGAGTCACCTGGAGTGGGGTGGCTTCCAGGATCTGTCAGCACCGCTTCCAGCTCCTTCCTTCCACGTTTTCCTTTACGCTGCTTCACCTGACTTCAGACCTGGCTATCCCTGCCTGAACGCGCCAGGTCTCAGGAGCATAATCTCGGAGACTTAGCAATGAAATGAATTTTTAACTGATTTTTTTTTTCTTTACTTTCTCAGCAGGCTGTATTTTGAACAGGCGTGTGCATTAATGTAATTTTCTAATCAAAACGTACTATTGCAGGCATTAAAACTGTCTTTTGTTATGCCTCGACTGCAGCATTCCTAGGGCGCTTCATCCTGAATTTTTTTTTTTTTTTTTACTGTTTTGTGATAAGTGAGTTTGGGCCTTGATTTGAATTACTCTCCTCAGTCGTGTCTGCGTGCAGAAGTTACAGCATGTCAGGAAAGGAAGGTATGCTCTCGCTGTCAAGGCAAAAATAAAATCTCTAGCTTTATGCATTTAGTAGTAAATTAACGGAGATCTTATCAGTTGTTAGCGAGATGTGTATTGTTAAGCTCAGCTGAAAACTTGATGTGTGGTAGGAAATCAAGCTAATACTTGCTCCATCCGTTAAAAGGAGCAAGCACAGCGAGAGGGCAGCATAATGAGTTGAGTAGAAAGGGAGCAATGAGTTTTACTATTAGACATCGTTTTGAAAGCTCATTATTGAACAACAGGTTTGTGAAGAGGCTTGGAAGAAAAGCCAGCTCTTACTGTTGGAGTACAAATGGAGTTTGAACTTACTTTTAAAAGATCTTGAATTTGCCGCAAGCGTTTTGAACTGCACAGTAGTGGGGTAAGTGTCTGAGTCTTGGTCTCTGAGCTCATGGAAAACTTAGTTTCTGGGACTAGAAATTTAATATTAAAAGGCCCGTCTTTCACTGCTTGCTTTGTGTTTGAAAATAGATCCTGCGGGCCAAAAAAAAAAAAAATAAATAGCCACAGCAAGCCCAAACTGTGCTCTTTGCGTTTACGTTCCGCCTGAGCAGCACTGCAGCTCTTCTTGCTGCAAGTAGTCAGAAACAGGGCCGTGATGGTGGGGGTGAGCTGCGTGCCCGGCGTGAGCGCAGCTTCTGGAGCGTGGCCGCGGGAGCAACCAGGAGCTGCTGTGCTCCTGGCAGCCTCTTCCCACTGGAGACAAACACTTGCTCTTCTGGGATCCGGCAGCGGTTCTGGGGAGCCTTCGCTTGGGCTTGTCTGGGCGGTGTGCTCCTTCGCAAGCTTGGACCGGAGACGGCGGCGGCTTGCTGACGTTTAAAACTCCCTCGTGTTTCGGGAGCCCTTTGCTCCATGGCAGGTCGCTGTGCGCTTGCCTCGAGAGCTCGGACCGTGGAATCTCCGCTCCCCGCGGTCGGTTTCCCGCCTGAAGCGGCTGCTCCGGGGGGATGTGTCTCTGCCGGTTCAACGCGACCTGCGGATCGCCGAGGTGGCGAGGCTTTGCGTCCCAACTCGCTTTCTGTCACCGTTGTTTGGAAATGAGCTTGTCTTTCTCGCCAGATCAGGTGGAGAAATGTGTGCCCGTGTTATTGGCCCCGTGTGGATGATCTCTGTGTTGGAGGGAAATAAATCTCGTTCTTTGATTCCCTGCTGAAACGACGGCTGCTGCCAAAGGCAAGCACCTCCTTTGGAGGGACGCTTCACAGAACAGCTGCTGGACACCGGAGACATGTCTGAGGGAAGCTGTGAGCCAAACTGTGATGATGAAGGTCTTAGCTACGCTCAGACAAATCCTGACATTAGTGTTTTAGTTTGATACCGTTCTCCCTCCGCTCTCCTCTTCCCAGCGCTTTTATGTTTCACTTTCTGGGAACTGGTTTGTGCAAAGTCAAAATAGAAATACCCGTGTGGGCACTGATAGCACTGCAGCTTCGGCTGGTGCAGCAGAGTGCCCTAACTGCGGTGGTGCGGCTGTATCGGTAGAAGGATGTGCGTGTAGGTAAGCGCTGAATTTTGTGGGGTTCCCTTGAAACTGGGCAGACGAATCCCATTTAGGTCCAAGGACCCCAGCCTGCCGGCACGGTTTGCATCTTGGACGCGCGTGGAAGAGGGCCAAGTGGTGTCAGTCACAGCCAAAACAGCTTTGTTGGCCAGGGTTTGGCTCCAGTCGGTGGTGCTGTAGTAGAGTGAAAGACCTCTGGACTGCTGGAGCCCGCAGCACCAAGGGAATAGTTTCTCAGTTTTATTACTTTTGTGCGTATTTTAATTGGGTTGAACTGAGCCCCAAGGGGCCTGGAAAAAGATTTTGGCAGAAGCGCTAGCGTTTTCTGGTTGAGGGTTCGTCTCGCTAACCCCGAAACAAGAAGCCCTCGTAGCTCTGTGAGCAAAGAAGATTCACCAAGAAGGCGCCGTTGGTGTAATCCTGCTGAGGTCAGGGGCCTCTGCGAGGAAAAGCTCTCGCATTCGTGACTCACGGGGCTGCATCAGCAGGATCCAGTGCAGACCTGTCGCTTTGGAGACCAGCGCTTGCTTGCGCTCTGTCATCAACCCAGTAGACCCGGGTGCTTGAGTCACCTTGTCCTGCGCTGCGGCAGACGGAGGGGATCAAAACGGGCGCTCTTTCAGCTTTGCTGCCTGGCTTCATCTAATTGACGGGTGGCATGCCCGGCACGCGCTTGCGTTGGTTGTCCTCTCCAGAAGCACATCCTGGTAGCCTGGCAGTAAACCTTCCCTTCGCCAGCAGGCTTTCCCACGGGTAGCCGGGCTGCCGGTGATGTGTTTCCCTGCCTGGGGACGTGGGGCGGTGCTTGGTGGATGTGGCCTCGTAGCGGAGTGGGAGTTCTCAATTTTTATGAAGCTTTTAATAATTTTTTATTACCCTCTCATAAGGGTACCTATTTTGATCTTGGCAGATCAGTTAAATCAAAATCTATAAATAATGCTGAGTGAAATCAGGTGCTCTAGTTTAGATAATGATGGGAACCTGCATAGCTTGCAAAGTTTCTTCCGAGCTGTTTACAGTTGCCCAGTATTTCATATTAAGATTTTGTGGTTGACTTCCAGCACCTGAATTTGAGCCTTCCTTCTGTTTTTTTGATCCATTTCCTTTACTGAAAATTTCAGCTACAATGGAATCTAGCAAATGCAAAATCATGGGGACTATTTTAATTTGTCACGCTCACATTTATGCCTGTGCAGTTACTAGAAGTGGGTATTCTACAGGTATGCTCCTGTGATTTGGTTTTTTTTTCCTCTCCATAGTATAGTAATACTTGTTTATAAAAGCACAAGAACATGTATTTCCATTGCGTCTGGTAGGCACGCAAGGTTTCGTGGTGGTGGTGTCAGCAGATTTGTTGGGCTAACTGAGCTTTTCAGATGAGTGAATCCCAGAATTGAGCACTTCCAATATAACAGTAGTTTTTATATTCTTTATAATACAGGGGTCTCCTGAGAATAACTTAATACAGGTTAATTTTCAAACCGTACCAGAAACATGTATGATTTTCTTGCACTTACCGGTCTTGAACTAAATGAGGCGTTGGGTGATTCCTCAGCAGTACTGAACTTCTGTGGCTATAGCTCACTGCTGGAGGTGCTTCGCCTGGTCACCCGTATCTTGTTTGTCAGTGTGGGTGTTAAAGAAAATTGTGTGAAGGTGTCGGTATAATGATTTGTATTCTAAGCTATTGTAATGCAGAATGGCAGATAAATAATGAATCTTTTATTTGAATAGTTGGTAAGTGTTTTACTGTGCTGAAAGGAAGCAGTATATATGTATCTCAATGGATTATTTTAGGAAATATCTCTTCTTTTGCAGGTTAAAGACTTTGTACACATTTGTGTTGCAGTGTAAGAAACCTGCTTTTTGTGCTGGTGCCGATGCATGTTTCATGATGAAAGAGTTAGCGATACAAAAGCTAAGGTTTTTTTTGCAGGATCACAGCAGTTTTCATATTTTGCAGTTGACTTGGAGTCAGTCATTAGTTATGAGTCACATGGCGGTGAGTCACCTCCGTACTGCATGAGTAGTTTGTCATGTGATCTTACTATGTTTTCTGTAGCCTGTCGAGATGATAGTTGGGACTGCAACTCTGAAGCTGCTGAGCGCTGTTGCCTCCTTGTTAGTGGGAAGCGTGACCCTCTGTTGGACAGGCTTGTTACACCTCAGTTCCATACCTTCAGGTAGCGTTTAGGGCAGTAAAATGACTCCAGGTGAAATACTCACTGGAGATGCTTGTGTGTAGAAGTCCTGCTAATGTGATGCATCTTTTGTCCTTCTTGGACTTACTTTCCCCTTTTTGTCCTACCTGTGGCAAGCCTAACCACTTATTTGAATGCACAAGCCTGGCCTTTAATCCAGAGCATTTGAGTTCTGAGAAGAGATTATGTTGTTTTTAGAGTCCACCTGTGCTGCACATGTCGGTGTAGAGAGAGCCAGCCTTGCTCTGCTGTGTCCCCAGATGCACTTTGCTCATTTGCGGCTTTGTCCGGTGTCTGTCTGTATTGGTGAGGATGGTTTTCCGTGATTGCCTTGGTACTAAGTGGAACTGCAGTCCTGTGGCCACACTCAAACCTGGGTATTAGGTGGTATCCGTGTACCACCAGCTGTACGTGACTGTCCAGTTCTGCCCATCCTGTGCTCTTTACTTTCCACATCACTGATAATGGTATACTGTGGTACGTTATCGGTGCCGTGAGCTTAGTGGCTTTGGGAGGAGGACAAGTGAGGCTGGGTACCACACGGAACATCGCTAAACCCAGGCTTTGAAAAATCAGTGGGACAGGAGTCACGAGCCGTAAATCTTGTACAAGAAGTGTCTGTGCCTGCAGAAAAGGTTCTACTGCTAGTTGAAATTAGTATTTTTCGTAACAAAAGGCAATATCCAAACGGATGGTAGTAAATGCAAGATATTTTAAAGGAAAGACCTTTGCAATATTTCAGGGCTGAGACTTTGCTAAATAGAAATTGAATCTAGGTATGTCTGTTTTCTGTGTTGTATAGCCGCTCGGATTAAAAGATCATAGCGGTCTCTCTGAACTCGTAATCTTTCGCTGTAGGATTGAAACATGCCCTTGTTTCCAGAAACTTCTGATTTAATCTGCCAGGCTGAAGATATATGTAATAAAAGTCATCGTGTCGTCAGAGCAGGAGAGAGTTTATGTGTAGAACTAAGGCGCTGGATTTGGCCAGTGAGTCTAAGCCTACGTCTTAGTTCTGAAGCATACACAGGTGAGACAGAAGAAGGGGGCGAAATCACTTGGATTATGCTAGGTAAATACTCTTAGGGTAAGGTGATGTTAGTTAGGGAACTGGGTAGTTAAACAAAATGGTTATTTAATGTGTCCATTTTCCTCTTATCTCATGCTGGTTTTTCTGTAGGAGGATTTTTCAAAGTTACAGCTTGTTTGCTGTACTGCAATGGGTTAGAGAAAGTATACCCAACAGCTTGTAGATCATGTGGATAAAATCACTCAGTAATTTCTTTCTCCTTCTGTGTCCCTTGCAGCAGAACTGGCTTTCCTTCCTCTCACCTTAAAATCAGGAAAAATTAAATAGAAGTCCTTGCTCGCCTTGGTTTCCACCAGAAATCATAATGAACAGCATAATGAACTTTGCGGACTCTTCGAAAATTACAGTGAATTCTAGCATTTAGAGGGACGAGGGCTGGGGTGTGAAAAGACAGGCAGCCAGTGTCCCGCAGCGCAGGGTGTCGGGACTCACGCCTGCCGGGGCTGGTTTACCGTCAGCGTAGTTCTGTCCCAGGTGGATGTGCTGCGTTGCTCCCTACTCTCTGAGCCCGTTTCACGTTGAGGCCTGTGTGCTGCAAGTGCCTGTAATAACAAGAGTAGCTAGTTGGGATGCTGACAGGACAGCTGCACCCTGGAAAAGATTGCGCGTGTAATAGGCTGAGCGTGTTTTGGGCGGTGAGAGGGGTCACATCTTTAGGGGAAGAGAACATTGGTTTTGATATGGGAAAAGACAGCCTTTTGTCACTTGCAGGAGGGTTTTCCCTATTGATCTCTAAAGCTGAGTTTTAAGACGTTGATATTTATCAGAAAACACTGTAAAATAAATCTGGATAGCACCAGTACAGGCTTGAGGCGGACCTGCTGGAGAGCAGCTCTGTGGAGAGGGACCTGGGTGTGCTGGTGGACAACAGGTTGACCATGAGCCAGCAGTGTGCCCTGGCTGCCAAGAAGGCCAGTGGGATCCTAGGGTGCATTAGGAGGAGTGTGGGCAGCAGGTCGAGGGAGGTTCTCCTTCCCCTCTACTCTGCCCTAGTGAGGCCCCATCTGGAGTACTGTGTCCAGTTCTGGGCTCCCCAGTTCAAGAAAGCTGAGGAGCTACTGGAGAGAGTCCAGCGGAGGGCTACGAGGATGGTGAGGGGACTGGAGCATCTCTCCTACAAGGAGAGGCTGAAGGAGCTGGGCTTGTTTATCCTGAAGAAGAGAAGGCTGCTAGGGGACCTAATAAATGCTTATAAATATCTCAAGGGTGGGTGTCAGGAGGATGGGGCCAAGCTCTTTTCAGTGGTGCCCAGTGACAGGACAAGGGGCAATGGGCACAAACTGAAGCACAGGAAGTTCCGTCTGAACATGA
>Ga0065711_1044679_pt1 | contig 13947 bp, 7 predicted proteins | sample Hoacrofraction12_FD_59098 | JGI IMG/M metagenome (GOLD analysis project Ga0065711, IMG submission 59098) | Hoatzin crop microbial communities from Cojedes, Venezuela - Epithelial fraction 12 v2 (version 2) | ecosystem: Host-associated > Birds > Digestive system > Esophagus > Crop | place...
GGGGGCAGTGGTCTGTGTGCATATTTCAGGCCCTGTAGCTGCATTTTGGAGGCAAAACTGGTTATACCAGAAGGTCAAAAGAATTTTCTCCTTTCTAGTTCCCAACAAAGACATTGTCAGTGACCATTTAAATATATACGCTACCACTTTCTGATACAAGGTTGGTGGCAGTCTTAAAGTGAATTTTACAAGGTACCTGGATTCATATTTCCCCATCAGCTAGAATGCCCTAAACTCACACCAGAATCTAGCTGCAGCACATAACTGTCCCTCTCTCACTGGTGGAAAAAGAATTAGGCAGCAGCAGCTTGAGATGTCTCCTGGAATAAGTCAGGGGAACCAGTGCCAGCGTAGCGTGTCTGACTACACATCCACTAATTTCCATGCACTGAAATGCTTTATTCTTGGGAGGAAACAAGCTCAGTCTCAGCTTAATTTCCACATTATTTCAGCTTTCTCTGTTGGCACACTCATTGCATGGAGAAAAGACAAACTAGCTTAGTGCAATTTTTGAAGAATTCTTCTCTAGAAAGAGTTTCTTCCCTGGTTCTCTGTGTCACTGAGGAATAACCCCTTTCCCACTGCTGCTGCAGAGCACCAGACACTGCTTAAATGGTGTGACATAACAGTGCCTGTTCTGTGACGGCTTGATGTTGAATGGCAGCATTCTCTATTCAGCTGTTGCTTTTCCTCCTGCTCCTGTTCTCTCTGATATTGTTACTTATTGTCCACAGAAAGAAAATGTGAGCCAAATAACATCAAACTTGTAATATCACAATGAGTGAGAAGTGAAGCAAACTCAAGTTACCAGTTCTGTAGTATTGCTTGTAATGGATTTGTGGTGCTTGTCTGCTGTGGAATTCTTGTGTATAAATCAGCCACGTGAAAAGCATTAAATGTGCTGAAAATACAGTACAGGAGTTCAGATCGTATAAATAGATACAGCAAGAATCTTGCATCTTGCCAAGGACATTTCAAATAATGAATGTCTTGCATTCAATGAATTTGTTCCTTTTCTGAAGTCTAGATGTTGCTATCACAGAAACTGCCATGACAGCTGACACTTACAGCTCTCCTGCTGGTAACTTGAATGGGAGCTCAAGGGTCAAAAGGACCATGGAGATTGCCTCTTGCCCTCTAAAGAGGATCCTTCTTGGATTAGGCAGAGTTTCAGCAACTGGTGTGAGGAGAACCAGAGCTAATGAGGGTATCAGTCTCCAGGAATCTCTTGGCACCGCTTGTTAGTGGTAAATGACATTTTTAGAAAAAGTTAAATAAAAAGTTAATTGCTCTCAAAAGAGAACACTTAAAAGGAGGTTGTAAGACCTGTGTATTTTTCCTGCTTTCAATATAGCCTAGTGCGTGTCTGACAGCGCTGGCTCCTGAGCATGCACTTGACAGTGTTGGTGAGAGCACCCACTTGTGGGGGCCTGTGCTTCCTCTGTTCCAGGTTCTCTGAGCCAGACCCCAGCCACACGCTGGAGGAGCGAGTGGTACACTGGTACTTCAGCCAGCTGGACAACAACAGCAGCAGTGACATCAACAAACGGGAGCTGAAGCCTTTCAAGCGTTATGTGAAGAAGAAAGCCAAGCCCAAGAAATGTGCCCGACGTTTTACTGACTACTGTGACCTCAACAAGGACAAGTCGATCTCACTTCAGGAGCTGAAGGGGTGCTTGGGAGTCAGCAAGGAAGGAGGTGAGTGCCTTTCCTTCTCCACTGCATGAGAATAAAAGACTTAACATGGAGTTACAGCAAACTCTGGAATCAGTTTTCTCACACGTGATTCAAAAGTGCCAGTTTGTGTGAGAAAATGAGTGGGGTTAATACCCTGCCATGGCGATCTAGCTCGTTATTTGTGTAATGGCTCTGTCTTAGATCGCTTATCGTGGACCTTTGTGCTAAGGACTATACAAAAACAGGGCAAAAAGATGAGCCTTGCCTCATTGTGGTGCCTGCTTACCCTGCTTGCACTGTAGAAGACCTTGGAAACAGTAGTTCAGATCAGGTCCCTTCCGAGTAGTACGCTGCTTACAATATTCTGTTGTCTCAGCCGTGTAGGTTGGATGATGTATGAGCCAGCACAGACAAAGTCCTTCTCCAGAGACCCTGCTGACTAACAGAAATAATATTTATTTTCATTGCTAAATCCAGCATGCAGGAAAGTGGATGATGCAGAGAGAACAACTCAGAAGGAAAGTGCAGGGCTGTACTGTTGCCCTTTTTCAGAGTTAAATTGCACTTTAAGATTGGGGGAGAAATATGGCATATGAATAACACATTTTCCTTTCTGTTTAGCGCCTGAGCAATCAACCCACTCTCCTTCCTTTTCTTTCTCTTTCATCTTCACCTCATCTTCTGTTGGGGTCGGGACCAAATTGATACTTTTAGAAATTTTATGGATTGAAACTGTTCAACCCAAATTCAACAATTATCAGTCATTCTTCACTGTGGGCAGAGTTGCTTGGCAGGAGAAGGCAAACGGAGATTCCAGGGGACTAATTTCTTGTGCAGGTGTTTTGGCTGTGCGGACAGCTCTTGTTATAACCATCATGCCAGCTGAGAAGGGTGGGAACTTGCTTTCTCCAGGCTTAACCTTTCCTTAGTTCTTTCCTCAGGTTTAGCACAGGTGGGAAGGGAGTCAGTGTGTTTGGGTGTTGGGAAGCTGCCTTTTCTAGGTGCTTTGCAAACATCTTAGTTATCATAATAAGTCTGTTGCATTACTCATCAGCTGTGAGAAGCATTCAGCTTCCCTAGCTCAGTGGAAGGTTTTTCTTAGTCATCGGTACCTTACTGAGGAATGACATGCCAAAATAGCAACACTGTTCCTTAATTTTATTACCTTCCCAATAAGATGAATATGCCAAATGAGTTTTATTGCTATTTGGCCTGGAATAAGACTCTTTGGAATCTGCTGCCTTGGCCAACCTACTGTTCAAAATTTAGTTTATGGAAGAGGGGAGAGAAAAAAGAGAGAAGGAAGAAAATGTTAATCTTTGAGTCTGTGAAGGGGAAAGAAAGCAGCGAGACATTGTTGTGATTGCCTGATTGTCCAACTATTTGCTAAGAACACAGCCTTGATCTTTCATGCTTTCTTCTGTTGTATGAGGACAGGATTGTGTGCAAAAAGGGGCTCTGACATTGTTTTATCATACAGCTCCACGTACCTACTAAAGGCGTGATAGGCCTTGCGGATCAAAGATCAATGGGTAAGCTATGTGGAAGGAGGACCGAGGCGGCAGCTAAGGATGGTGAGGGCTAAAAGCAGTAGAGGGGGAAGTGTAGGGAGCAGGTTCTGACATGTAGGAAAGAATGGAGGGACAGTATTCTAGAGGTGCAGTAAGCAGGTCTGTGACGGATCTTTTTTAAGAAGTCGTGAATTTGTGAGATGGTAGCTGACATGCTTGCTCTGCTTTCTGTTCACAAGAACTTCTAAATTAAGGAATAACTGGTAGCTTACCCCATCTCCAACTTTGCCTTATCCTGAGCATTGGTGCATGCAGTCGGTCAACTAGTTCATGCATTTGCTCTCTGTTTCTTTCTCCATACCGTGGCCTCCAAACATCTGCTGGGGCTGAAGTTACTGTATGTCCAAGCCAAGAGCTAGTTGGGAACCTTTTAATGACGTACTTTCAGTTGTAAACTGCCAATCAGATGAAACCACAGCTTTTCATGGAAATGTTTCTGTTTCAACAAAAGTTTTGCTAGAAGGGCTTTTCTGGTCTGGGTTGGATGAGGAAGGGGTTAGAGGGAGGCAAGGAAAGTCATAATTTCCCCTGGATATACTTCATTACAAATGAACTTGCCTCAGATGTTCCAAATCCTGGTTGAGTATCCAGCAGCATAAGGACTAAAATGAAGTGGGTCATCATTCCAGGTGAGTGTGCCTTGTGCTAGGCAACTGGAACATTTGTGATGATTTAGAAAATAAAACAAATTCTATAGAGTTTGGGATGCTGAGGAAAACAAATGTTAAGGCTTCTGCATCTTTGTCAGTGTGTTGCTTTTGTGTTTTTGTTTTTTTTTTTTTGTGGCCAGTTCCATCCAAACATGGAAATAGTCTTGCTTGAAGAGGAAGCGCAGGGCGTAGATAAATCAGCATTTCTATAGTGCCTCTTGGGCACTAGATAGTCTAAATAAATAAGACTTATGTGGGATAATTCAGCTGGGATATTCATAAGGACGATCCTTAATCTGAGCTCTTTCCAGCTTAGGATCAGATGTGTCCAAGATGTGTAGTTCGATCTGTCTTCCCCTCCTCAGCAGCTTCTTGATGCCTGTGGTAACTTGATATGTGGATGCTGCCAGCTAGTGGTTCTTCAGTGAGGAAAATAGCTGTCCAGTCTGCCAGCAACTCTTCCTCTTCTCCATCCTTCTGACGACCCAGAAAGTTGCTGGGAAATCTGCTAGGTCTGGTGGCCGCTTTGCACAGCTGTTGCCCCTCAGCTTAAACCAGATGTGTTTCTATCAGGGGCAACTCAGATGGAAAAACACCATTCCTGGATCCCAGAATGGAGCAGTCACATAGAGCCAACCTTTGAGGGCTTGCAGAAGCCTGCAAATGGTTTTGTAAACTGGGACAGAATGGGCAGGGCGGGCTTGTAGCTTGTAGCACGCCAGAAACAGTCTTTGCCATCATTTGATCTAGGATTGTCTGTTTGAGAAGATCTGGAAGGAAAACAGACTGATTTACAGTCTGTTAAAAGTTAGCGGTTGTCAGTGCAGTCTGCACAGCCTGAGTTAAGGGAGGGAACCATCTGTGATCAAAGAACAAATTTAGTTCTGTGCATTAGTCAAAAGGCAGGGTCCTTGTGAGGAGATACACACACTGACTGTAAAGCTTTGCTGGAAAGTTACTGGACCCAAGATTAGTCGGAGTCCAGTGATGCTGGCGAGGAGGACTGTAGATCCGAGCAAGGCTTATACTAGTGGCTCTGGCTGCAAAATGCTGGAGTTGAGTTTTACTTCTATATTCTTCCAAATTCAGAAGACAGAGTCTGCATTTTGTGCCTGCCCAAAAAGGAGCTAAAGGGATTAAGCAGTGAAGAAATGTCCCTCTGCCAGCTGACGGGAAGTTTCCTTCTGCCAGTTCAGATCCCGTGATTGCTTTGCCATCCAAGAGCTTGTCAGATGGTAGGTGTTGGGCGTGCTTCACAAGCCATGAGGACTTCTGAGGTGGAACCTCACCACTGTCTGTGCCAACAGTCAGCTATCAAGGGCACAGTCCAGAAACAGGATCAAAATGTCTTAATTAGAAAGGGTGTATGTGCATGTAATTAAACAGCATATCATTTTCTGTCGGTGCTGGGCAAATATAACAGGAAAGAAGGAAAAATAATGGACAATCTAAACAGCAGATTTAATTCAGTGATGTTTGGGACCCTGCTAATTGGTTTCCACAGAAGTAACTGATTTTCTGTGTGCTTGGGAGGCTTCTGGGAATGAGGGTGCTCTATAACACTGGTGTGCAAGCAGCTGTGCGGCAGCAGGTAGCAAGGAGCAGTCACCTGGGAAAGGCCTCTGGACTGATGATGGTGGAAGGCTGACAACAGTCTGAGAGGCTGAGAAACCTGTAGCCAGGTAATGACTGACTTAATAAAAAGGAAATTCAGAGTACATTGAATTACAGTTAGATTAGAATGTAAACAAGCTGCACTGCTTCAGGGCTTGGTTTTGTTTACCTTGTTCAGATACCTGGTTTGGAGCTCAGCAGGGATGCTGTAGTTTGTCGCCTTTAATCTTGAAGAAAGTTACTGATGGTTAGTATGAATCAGGACATCAGTATTGTGTTGAGGACACAAGACAGGGCTCCTGGTAGCATGTTTGCCCCCCATCAAAGGTGAGAGCTTGGCTTGGTAAGTCTGATCAATCGTTTCTACCTGTGAAAAGCTGCAGGGTTTCCTTGGGGCTTTTCCTTGTGAAAGACACCTGGCCTAGTCCAGTGTGGCTAGAATTGTTACCCAAAATAGTGTACTTGTGAGGCTGAGCACATACTCTGCATTATGAAACTCCGAATGACGCGATGTTACCCTACAACACCCAAGGACTTCCCAGGTTTATGTTAGTAACCCACTGCTGCCGTCTGCCACGTTTCTTCCTCTCTTTCCTGTCGACTTCATGCTCAGTGCAGTGTTCTGGCAGGGTTTCTCTGCTGTAAGTACCGGTGGCTGCCCTGTGCTTACACCGAAGGCAGCCGGCTGAAGGCGATACTCCCTGCCTTTGGAGTGACGGGTGGTGAGCTTCGGGGTAGGCTCCCAGCACAGATGCACGGTGCCGTTCCCTTGGAGAGCTCAGAGTGCGGCTGCGGGAGAAGCCCGGCCCGGATAGTCCCTCCCGTTTCAGGGGTGCTCCCCACCTTTTGTATCAGCTTGCTTGGAGCTCCCAACCGCGTTCCAGAGATGTGCAAAAGGGGTCTTTGGGGGTGCCTTCTGCCTTACCCGGCCAGCAGCCCAGCCCCGGCTGGAGGGTGCGGCGGCTCGTAAAGGCCCTGGGGTTTTATCGCCAGCCCCCGGGAGAGTCCCAGCTGGCTGTGGAGGAATCGGCCCCTTGGCAGCAGAGCTCTGAGTGTTGCACACGGGTGCAGAAATCGGTGAACAGCAGCAGCTCCTCTGATCCCACCAGGGCAGACGGCTGATACAAGGATGGCGTTATTACTGTATCTTATTAACGGTCTCTAAGGCCAACAGGTTGTGCTTTCGGACCCACTGCAAACAGCCACCGCCACTTGCTTTCCTTCTCTCTTTTCCTTCCCAGCGGCTCTGCTTCTGTCCTGCTGCCCAGCCTCACATCCCCCCGGGCTCCTCCAGTCCCACCCCTGCTCTCTGAGCTTCTGCGACCTCGCTCTTGCACAGAGCTAATTTTGCTTTAGCTGCGAGTGTGCAAAGTACTTAAACCCAGCAGCCAGGCTGTGCGCGCCGTGGGGCCGCATCCCGCAGCTGTGCGGAGCTCCCCGTGGAAACACCGGGTGCGTGGGTCTGTGCGTCAGGTCGGGGCATGCACAAATCGCACATCGAGGAGAAGGCTTCAGCTGGGCTGGAGTGGAGGGTGGCAACAGGCTTGCTGCTTCTGGCCGGGAGCAGGAGATCCCAGTTCCTGCTAATCCCTCACCTGAAATCAGACCAAGCAGCTGGCAGGAACTGTAACGAGCGCTCAAGAGCTCCTGTAATCCCTGAGCTGTCTGTACCCCGCGCGTGGTAGGAACAGGTCTGCTGTTGAGGGGAGAGCCCTTGTCACGACGTGAGCTCGGTGTGGTGCAGGGTGCGTGTGCCTGTACCTCGTGATGCAGCCACAGCTCTGCCAGCTGTCCCTGCTGTTCTGCCAGGCAGGAGTTCTGGTCTTTCATTTTAGGTACCTGTTTGATTGTTTGGTCCAAGCTAAAAATTTAGTAAACTTAGGCTATCTGTATTGCCTACAACTTCACTTTTCTGGCTGCTCCCTGTTTACATGACCTTGTTTTGCTTGCTCTTAGCAAAAACTGTTTCGGGAAACTTCATGGCACTACTTGCATCCTTCCTTTCTTCTTCCTCCTTCCACAGTTTAGTTTAACCTTGTAATTGTTGCTTCTTGCCCTCTGGATTTTGTGACGTTAAGATACTACGACACCAGGTATTTAACATCGCTCATCTCAAGCACATTAGTCTGACTCTTGCATGTGAATCTTAAGGAGTGCTGGCAGGACTTGCTGTGTGCACACTCAGAGGAGCTGCTTTGAACCTGTCCTCCGGCAGCAGGCAATGGGGAGGCTCCTTTGTCTTGCCGTGGCATTTATTGCCTTTAATATGGTTCTTGGATTTTACAGGTAGCCTGAGCAGTTTCCCCAATGGAAAAAGACAAGGCCTTAACCCTTTCAGTGAGTATCTTGTCAGAATATTTCCTTTTTTTCTGTGATAACTGTGTCCCAAAATTCATTCTCCCTTGCTCTCCTATGTTCACAAATACTAATATAGAAACAATTGGGAAACAAAGTTCATAAGAGATGTGAATATTATAACACACAGCTCAGCTGCCTCATCTCAAAGTCCAGCACTGCGTCTTCAGCTGAGGCGGACAGTACGTTGCTAAGGAATTAGAACAGGATACAGCATCTATGGGATGAACACTCTCCTACCCTATTCTCCCTGCTTCTAGCAAGCAATGGTTTAGGTGATTTGTTGTGTTTACATTACACTACTCAATGGACAAGTTCCCATGAAGACTCTTCTCTGTCCCAGTGAAGGTCTGCTCGCATCTGTATTTTGTGGCAGTGAATCGCACCCTTTCATCAGGCATGAAGAACAACTTTTATTTGTTTTGCTCTTAGGCCTCCTGCCTCGTGGTTTCATTGGGTGCTTCTCATTTTGGATTCTGAGAAACAGTGAGCAGTTCTCCCCTTCCTGTCTTCTCTCCTGCCACTTGTTCTATAGCCCTCCAACATATGTCTGGCTAGACTCCTTGCCATGTTGAAGAGACCTAGGCTGTGCATTTGCTTGATGACAGAAGTCTTCCTGTGCCTCTTGCTATCCTCCTTATCTTTCTGGGTACCTTATCTGGTCCTGATGAGATGGGCTGAACAGAGGACTGAAGATAAAGATCAGCTAAGCTTTGTACACTGATGTAGTGATGTTGCCTGGTGTATCCTCAGTTCTGAGCATGTATTTGATTTTTGTCTGCTGCTAAAAGCTGAGTGGAAGCATTAAAATTCTGTACTGTGGCTTCAACCTCTTTCTTAATCACTCAGTGTAGGACAGGTCATCCCCACTCCCCACTCACACACTGCATTGCATGTATAGACATTGAAATCAATCTGCTATTTTTACAAGCTGGTCATTGAGCACTGTGAGTGCCTTTTGCAGAGCTGTGCTATCAGTTTTGAATATGACTATCTGCAATAATTTTGTGTTTGAAAATATTCACCCTCCCATGGCAGGGCATGTCGATTAGCACCGATCCCAGTGAGGCCTGTCTGGTAACCTTTCTCCTTTTCAAAACACAAATCCATGCTTCTCCCTTCTCTTCGCTGTGTTTTCACTTGTAATCAATCCACAGAGCTCTTGCTCTGATCCTGTAAGAGCTTTGGTTCTTTAAAAACCTTTGAGGGGCTTAACAAAGCTTTCTGAAGGAAGGAGTGCGGGGGTGTGCGCATCCATCTGACTTGGTAAGCAGCACCCTTGCACCATCCACTGGGACACTAAGAGCTCAGCAGGATCCAGGGACCCCCAGCTCCAAATATGCTGTATCCCCACTGTGGATTCAGTAAGCTGGTAGGCTTCAGAGTGCATACCAGAGTGCCTGCAGTCGCTAAGAACTGTTGAGCAGGGAGACTGATGCATTTTTGCTGTTGCAGAGGTGGCTTGCTGTCACCCTGCATGCCTGCGGCTCATGGGGAAATGGTGGCAGGGCAGCCCAGCAGCAGGGAGAAGAGTGGAGGATGAGATGTCGGACCAGTTGTTTGCCCAGACTGCAAGCCCGTTTCTGAGGAGGCGGAGGGAGAGAAAAATGGTGGTTTATGTTTAAAAATGTGTCAGTCCCTAGGGCTCTGTGTGACTCATTCAATGCTTTTTTCAGCAAGGCTGTCTCATTAGCCCCTGGTTGTTTTCAGCCTCACAGCTTACTCTGGGATCTCAGCCTTCTGGGGCCACGGCTGCAGCAGAGGCTGTACTGTGTCTGTATCAGGCAGGTGCCCTTTTGGTTTTAATGTGCCTTTTTTCCTTACTTTCCCTGCTTCTGTTTTGTTTTGTGTTTGTTTTTTTTTTCTCCTTGCCTAACCCCACCCTTTCAGTAGGTCGACTGGTGTAGCAGCAGAAGACAGGAAGGGAAGGCAGAACGAAAAGGAAAGAAAGATCCAGCGACAGATGGACAGACACCTTGCTGCTTGTGAACAAGAATGCAGCATCAGCAACATCCAATGTAGCAGAAGTGGCACCCCAGAACGTTTGCACTTTTTAATAATTGGTTTGGGTTTGTTTTTAATTGCTTTTCAATGCCATTATCTAATACTTTGGAGAGTGGGGGGAAGCAGGATCATGACTTTTTAAAATTGGAACAGCTACTGATGATGTAAAATTGGATTCACTGGGACTCAGAGAAAGAGAATTTTATATACTGTATATAAATATATATGTAAATTGTACAGTTGTCTTGTACAGGGATTGGAGTCACTGTTCTGTTCCTCCCTTTGCTTTTGAAGGCTCTTAGGGTTAGAGGGACACTTTGCATTTAATGGGTTACAATAATGCATTGATTTCTGCCACTAAACCATCATTCAGTTGCAAACCTTAACACCCCTGTGCAAAAAGAGCAAGTGTATCAGAATGGTTTGTGCTTGTAGATATGCACACAGTCCCTCAGATACTAAATGCTTCTTGGGAGCAGCTGAACCCCTTCTTTTCTTACTGTAAAGTCCTGTGCCACTCACAGGCAACTGGGCTTTTGAGAGAGCACAAATTTCACCCAAGTACTGGTGCACTAAAAAGCTGCTTAAAGTAGGAATAGAAAAGGGTTGTATTAAGGACACACAAATGTAATTTCTGCACCGGTTGCGAGCTGGGCAGAAATGAATTGCAAATGCATTACTGTCCAGGCTCGGAAGGCATGCTTAGCAAAGATGTGCCATGCCTCGGAAATCGAACGCTATAGGAAGGACATGGGAGCCATAGGCCTGGTAGAGTCAGCAGAGTGAAGTCTTGTGTTTTCCTCTCTGACAAAAGTGTTCATCTATATGTTGTACAACAATAAAAATATTGAGAAGCCTGTTAAAAGCAGCATCAGCCTGGCTGTTGCTTTGCTGAAGAGCAAGGAACCTATTTGTCAGTGCAGAAAGACACAGTCATGCTGCTGATCCCCAAGAGTATGTTTTAATATGTTTCAACACTACAGCCTAGGCCATGCTCACTGGTAAAGGTCGGCCTGCAGTGACTGTTCCTGTCTTTGCTGGTTAGGAATCTCAAGCTCCTCTCCTGCACAGTGGTGTGCCTGCCTAGCTTAGAGCGTCCACTTCACCCATTGCACTGTTATCAGTACCTCCTCTGTTACCACACTCTGGTGTCACAGTACAGTAAAAGTGAAGGCTTGGATTGAAGAGCCTGGTCTCTCAGAGGCCACAGGGGCTGTTTCAGCTACCAGCAGTTTTCCAGAGTTGTTTCTTACTTAATTTCAGATACAATTGTAAAGTCAGCAGTAGGGCAGGGACACCTGCATTGGCAATCCTAGGTTTGGGCAGAGTGTGGTGGGACATAGTATTTTGCTTTGTGCATTTCCAACCACTGACAGCACTTGCCTGTCTGTGGGAAATGTTCTGAGCAGCCTCCCACTTCAGACCCGGCAATCCTTGTGCCACTTGTCTCTGGACCAAGAACCTGTAGTCGGAGATGATGACGTGCCACGCTAATATGAGATCACACCAACCATTGCTTGTAACAGCATTGTGTTACTGTGGAGACTGGGCTTGTCCCTTGAGGCTTTGTTGCTTTGGTAAAAGATGTTGCAGCACAGCATCTTCACTCTGCGGCATGTCCTCATGACACATCACAGCAGGAGTGTCCTGATGCAGTAAGTTAATGCCTTGTTGACAAAATTGAAAGTTTAAAAAAAGAACAAACAAAAAATCTTTCTGTAAATAACTGTTTAAGAGTAGTAATAACTCTTCCTCCTGAAACTAGATTGGAGCTAATCACAGCATTTGGCATGGTTGAAAACACCCCTGGTAATCTCTGAAGTATACATCCCACTATCATAATATAAAGAAGTTGTCTCTTTAGCAAGAGCAGATCCTGCTGATGGATCTTCATGGCTTCTTGCATACAATGTGTGTGCTTTTCTGGTCTGCAAGCTCCCGTCTTCTTGATTGCATCTTCTTTTTTAAATGCCTGGGGCACATCTTTTGTGTGTTGAAATGATTTGGTTTAGTGTATAGTTAGAAATGTCCCTGTCACTCATTAATCCTATTGTAGAAGTAAAGAATAAATCCAACTGTATAAAAAAAAACCCCACACCTCCTTTTTTAATATGCTAGTTTTAGGAATTAAAAGCTCTGGCTGCTGGGTTGCTGTTTGGTTTGGGTTTTTTTAATGTATAGTTGCATCCAGCAAAAGCAGCCAATTGGATGCCTATAGGAGTTCTGTCAGCCAGCTGCTGGAGCCAGGCAGTGCCTCACAAGGTTGCGGGGAGAGTGCAGAGATGCTAAAAGTCACTGCATCTTTTCTTCTGGAAATGTCAGTAAACCAGCCAGCCAACATTCCGGCCTGTCACATAAATTCTTCTGCAGACCTCCTTTTTCTCATCCTTGTGTCCTTCCTCTGCAAAAGGCCTGCATTCACATGTAGTTTGCAATTAAAATTGGATCCGTTCTTCAAGGAAGCCAAACAAGGGGTGGCTGTTGATGTTAGCTTTGGGTATTGATGGGTATTCAAGTTGCTGTGCTAGAGCTAACTTTATGGATGGATTAGGGTCCAAGCATTACATTGCCTTCCTCTTTACTTTCACAAGGCAAGTCCACGTCCCTGCATCCTGACTTGCTGGGTTTGCACAGGCCTCTGAGCAGCTTCTGGCAACACTTCTATATTGGCGTGCAAGACCCAACCAGCAAGATTCTGTAGCATCTGGATGGGGCTTTGGTTAGTTGTTCTGGGTTTGTGTGTTGGAAGATCATGTGGACAGCACCAGTCCCAATTTGTGTACCCCATCCTATCAGTTGTCTGAACAGTCTGTACTCATCAGAAGAGAGCAGTGCCTCAGCTCCCCTCTTCCCTTACTGCTTTTGTGGCCAGATAACTGGCTGGTCCACTTGGCTGCCAGGCCAAACATGGCCTTATCTGGCAATGGTAAGCACATTATGCTCTGCGTTGCATCAGTAGCATCCTGCTGAAGCTGGGGCATGGGGAGTTGTCAGCGTTGTGCCTGGAAACAGGCCCTGGGCATGTCTCTCCTCATCCTTCATGTCCTCCCGGGCCCCTCCAGCTCTGCTTTGAATGGCTTCTGAAAACAGCTGGGACAGAGAAGAGAACCAGGGCCCTGCAGTGCAAGTCATCTGCTCTTCCTGCCAGAAGCAAAAATCTTTCCTTTTTTGCTGATCCTCCAAGGACGTAGTGTGTTGGAGAGAACTGCATTATGGTGGGATTAATCCGTGTGAAGGCACCGCCTTCCAGGGCCTGAGTTTATATTGAATTTACCCTGCCCCAGCTCATTTCTGCCTATGGCATTGTTTGTTAGACTGAAAGGCATCTGTTTGATTTTGGTTTTGTAATAAAATAGATAACTTTTGCTTCAGTGTCTTGTGGTGGTTTCTTGTTCAGTCTTGGTTTCCAGAACTTCTGTCTTTCACATAATGCTCTGTTACCTGTGCCGTGCCACAGGAGAGGGAAGGGGACTTTCCTGCTCCCAGAGTCACGTGTCAGTCTTTGGTAAGGATCTGAGGTCCTGGGATGTTTCCCTCCTGTGTGTAAGCCTCCAGGCTGAATTAAAATGTGCCCCTGAGTGCTGCCCTGTGGTTTGATGACAGCTGCCTGAATCTGCACAGGCTGCTTGGAAAGGCTGTGAAGCTTCAGCAGGTGAGTAGAGGTGACCCCTGAAGGTGGGACACCCAGCCCAGTGGGATCTCACAGCATGGTCTCCCTAAAGCAACATCAGAAGACAGGCACTGCACCTCCCGCCTCTTCATGCCCTTTCACCTGGAAGCCTTCATACTTCACTTTTGCAGGTCAGGCTTCATTATATGGGAGCCTGAAATACTTTCTCCTAGGTGTTGTCCAAAACCTTTTAATCCTCGGAGCTGACAAGTAACAAACTATGCTGGGAAGTTTCTGCTGTTCCAAAACATGCTTTTTCCTAGGCTACAGGCGTGTAGTGTTCATCAGAGGATGCAGGACCAGGTCCGTGATGGAGGAGGCCACGCATCACAGAATTGCAGCATGTTCGGGGTTGGAAGGGACCTCTGTGGGTCATCTAGTCCAACCCCCCTGCCGAAGCAGGGTC
>Ga0065711_1044682_pt1 | contig 13947 bp, 8 predicted proteins | sample Hoacrofraction12_FD_59098 | JGI IMG/M metagenome (GOLD analysis project Ga0065711, IMG submission 59098) | Hoatzin crop microbial communities from Cojedes, Venezuela - Epithelial fraction 12 v2 (version 2) | ecosystem: Host-associated > Birds > Digestive system > Esophagus > Crop | place...
GCAGCCAGGGCACACTGCTGGCTCATGGTTAACCTGTCGTCCACCAGGACACCCAGGTCCCTCTCCACAGAGCTGCTCTCCAGCAGGTCCACCCCAAGCCTGTACTGATGCATGGGGTTGTTCCTCCCCACGTGCAGGACCCTGCATTTGCCTTTGTTGAACCTCATCAGGTTCCTCTCTGCCCAGCTTTCCAGCCTGTCCAGGTCACTCTGAATGGCAGCACAGCCTTCCGGTGTATCTACCACACTTCCCAGTTTGGTGTCATCAGCAAATTTGCTGAGGGTACGTTCTAAATTTAAATTGTTCATGAATAAACAATGCAGAGAAAAAAAAAAAGGGGAAAAAACCCCAACCAACCAATACCATGTAAGCTAGAACAGTATGCCTCTTGCTGTAGTAAAGCTCTTACTAGTTGCCCCCTTCGGAAGACCAGTGATGAATCTCTCTAGTTTCCGATCCACATAGAGTAGTGTGTGTGCTTGCCTAGTTAATCTACCTTCCTGCCCCTGAAATTATATTGTACTCCTAATTCACCATGCAGATCATTGTGCCAGTCTCCCAGAACAAAAATAAGATATACGATAGGCTGAAGATATTATCCTCAGCTCTGCTTAATAGATTTCCTTTTCCAAAGGGGGAAAAAGACAGTATTTGATTAATTCTGTGCCAAATTGTCTTCTAAAAATGTGTAGTTTTGTGCATCTCGGAGGTCAGAGCCACATGATCTCTCATTTCTAGGAATCCATTCTTTGATGTGCAAAAACCTCTGCTCAAGGTTTTCATAGGGGGCTAAGTTTTATAGTTCCCATCTTGAAGTATATTAAATGGTCTGATTTCAGAAAATGCTGATCAGACTGTGTTTAAAAGTTTATTGCTTCTGAAATATCTCAGGTTACACATAACAGAATTCAGGGAGTTCAGAATCACTAATTGCTATGATCACGTTGAGTCCCACCAATGGTTTCCAGTCTCCTTTCAAGGTGTTGAATACAGGCATTGGAACTTAGTTTAACAAATTCATTTACTGTGGATTTTTCTCCTACTCATTTTGTAACTAAATGTATAAAATTTTGCTTATTTGACATGTTATCTGAAGTATTATGTGCATTGCAAATCTCAAGCAGCTACAGTTTTGAGCTTAATTTTCAACTAAGGAAGTAACAGGAGGAAGTCTGGTTAATTTAACACAGGACAGAAATACAGGAATTTTTTGGTTTCCATGGTGAAAATCCTGTCATAAAGCTGGTTAGTAATATTTATACTTGTATTTTCAGAAATTCTGTAATCACTATGGTTTCAATAAGTGCAAAAAACTTTTAATTTCCTTAAGCAATATCTCTTATCCATGCTTGAGGGAAAAAATTATAATAGCCTGCTACAGCAGTCGAGGACCCTTTCTAATAGCATGTTTAAACAACAAAGTAATTTCAAAGTCTGATTTAAACCACCCACAGATCAAGGAAATTCAGAGAGGTAGTTCCTCCTCTGCCTTTGTAGTCTGGGCATGATTTTGCCACCTTTGTTGATTCAGTGCAGTGTGAAGCACATTTGGTGAACTGAGCCACTGACTGAGACTAACCATTGGCCAATATTCACCATTAATAAGTAGCATTGAAAATAACAATCCATAAGTTCTAGGGACATATTGGCAAGGAGATGTCAATCTCAATAGGCTGGCTTCTGGTGAAAGATGGAAGAGTGATGTGCTCTCAGAATAAATGAAGTATTGTTCTGTTCTTCCACACTCCTTTCACCATGGTTGTATCTTCATCTCTGTTAATTATCCGACAGATGCGAACAATATATTATCTGTTAAGAAGAAACAAGAAGAAATCAGTTTCTGTAAGCATGATCATGTTAACTGGGAATCACCTGGGCTTTTCTTCTTTTTTAGTTGTGTGACTACAAGATAAAATTCTGACAAACTTGCATACAAAGCAAAAGCCTGTTTGAGATGTGGGAAACAGCAAAGGAAGACATGAGGTCTGGCTTAACTACACCTAGTTGAGGATTTCAAAGATTGAATTCATTTTTGTCAGAAAGTGCTAATATGAGGAAATCTGTGTTATTTTTGAGGTCTATTTCAACATTTCATGCTGAGTGTAGGTACAGTAGCGTTTTTGGAAACCTCACTTATTTCTTGTAAACTTGCCTAAGATACTGTTAAAGAGTTTAAATTTTCAGACTGGAGTTTTCAGAGCAATTTGCCATGTAGCCTATTTCTGAAGCTTCTCAGGCTTTTTACAACAATGTCAGTCCTTCTCTGAAAACAGTAATTTCGTTTACATCTTTGCTAAGAGCCATGGTTGCGTGATTCAGTAATCTCAGTAATATCAAAATCGGACTGAAGTGCAGGAACTAGGAGTTGTTAATTCCTGTCCTTTGTAATCAATCTTCTCATTGCATTATCATTTTTTTTTTTTGTCCAGACCAGCCAAATAGCAGTTCAGTCTTTTTCTCTTCATTTATTCCAGCCTCTCCAAAACAGAGTTAAGCATGTGAGTTTATTCAGCAAATGTGATTTTTAAAGGTGCATCTGCAGTGTGACATTTGTACTTAAAAGCTGGGATTCTAAGCATGGTACTCAGACAAATTAAAAAATTACTGGCATACTACTGATTTGCAAATTAATACTTGTAAATGGCTCAGACACAATCTTTGTGGTTCAATACAACTCTTAAATTGCTTATTTGCAGAGGATAAACACTAAATATTCAAAGAGAATATTGCTTGTAACTCTTAAGTATTTCTCTTGGAAGCCTGGTGTCCTATACTATTTATTTAACAAAGAGAAAAGGATGCTTGTATGCATCCTTTAAAAATCAGGCTTTTGAGCTTTGATAATTGTTAAATAGGTCAAAGGCTATGTTTGTGAAAAGGTTTAAATCACTACTTACCTTTTAGAAATAAAAATGCAATTAGACCAAGCCATGTTTTTGAACAATAGAAGAAAATACTGCTACTTAGAAAAAGGTTTAAAAAGTAAATTGAAAACAGGAATGAAGCTGATTGATTAATTGCCATTGTTAGCTTTCCTTCTTCTGTGAGGTTTATTTTGCCTCAGAGTAAGGATAGATGTTTGTGTGCATTTTGCATGCCTCCCTTTAGCATGTGTTTTCCCGTGTTTGCATATTTGCCGAGTCATTCACTCCCAGATACCGATACAGCCATATTCACTGCATGCACCAACATGTATACACTAACAGCATACTAAAAAGCAAGAGTCTAATGTAGGCAAACTCTTTCCCTTTCTTCTCCTCATGAAACCCTTTCCCATTTGAGAATCAACAGCTGCCATGACTGACAAGCCCATTCTTGCCTCCCAGAGAGTAATTCCTCCATGGAATTATTCTTCCCTCAACAGCTCTTACATACCTGAATATAGTTATCTCCCAAATAGTGTTTATCTCAACTCTTATATTTATTGAAAAAACAAGTTTAATGTTAAGTTTCCACCCAAATAACCTTCTATTTTTGTGAACAGAAAGATAGCCACTAAAAGCTTAAAACACTTGATTTGCAACTTGACCAGTGGAAATTTAATTGATGTATCTTTCAAGGACCTCAGAAATTAGTTTCGAAGTAGCCTGAAACGGAGTTCTCAGCATTTTTTCTTAAGGAAAATACATATATTTGCCATTCTCTGTTGCTTTCTTTGCTTATGCTGCAGAACCTTACACTTTGCTGCCCAGGAATGTCTGGAAGTTTATCTGGCCTTACATTAGACATCTAAGTCTGAGATTACGTTTAAGCTTATGTTCAGGTTTATTGTATAGTCAGTAGATGTGAAGAGCATGTCATCTCATCACAGGGTAGATTTTTATAATAAAATATCATGTGGAGATCTCTCTTTCTTTCCAAATATCAAAGGGAACCAGGAAGGACTAGCTTTCTCTCAAATCTGTAAGGCATCTGTGTTAAAGAAGGTGAATCCCACCATACATCTGGAAGAGTCTGTCCCTTTCTATTACGCCATTTTCAAAGACAAACATGACAGAATAATTTCACCACCACGGGTTTATTGATGGTATAGCTCTACTGTATAGCTCTACTGTCTTAACTAAAAACTCAATTGCTGGGTTTTTTTGACTCCAGCTGTACAGACCCTTATGAACTTAATAGTTTAACAAATTCCACTGGCGTCAAAATATGAAATTTGTCATTTGGAATAGGATTATGGTATAGATTTTTATTCTCACTGCTCTGAATAACACAAAGCGAAATAGATATTTTAAATACCATAATCCGTGATATAAAAAAAAAAAAAGTACAAATAAGAAGTGTGCATGTTTTGTGGTGATTAGGAAAAAAGACATATATGACTACCTGGATGACGAATAAGTTCACAGAGTATATAGACTTCTTTTGAGTTTCCCTGGGGTATTTATTACTTTATTTCTTAAACCTGCATTCATAATTGCTCGAAAATTATACTCAAAATGCTAGGCTCGGCAAGCATGTTTCCAAAACAAAGAGTCCTTGAACTTAACAGGTTTTGGGACCACAATATAGAGCATTGTCATAAAAGGAACAGAAAACCTTCTGTAGTGACTCTCAGTTACTTGATTGTTTAAGATTTTTTCATTAAAAAACACCTAAAAACCCATTAATGATTATAGTGTACCTTTCCGGTATGCAACGAGAAAAAAAAAAGACAAGCAGAGGACTCAAAGACAATTACCCTATAAGAGCAATGTTAAAATTATCCTGTCACATCCCCATCTTTTTGTCATTGCATTAGCTGAATTTATTAGAACCTTTACAAGGTCTGCTTTGAAAACCCAGTTAGCACTGAGCATAGCTTCTAAAAGAGATATTTTGCAGTTTTCTTTGTGAACAATAAATAATTTTAAAAACCCCACTAGCCAAAACCTCTCTCATGTGTGTATCTCTGCTTATACCGTGGTATTGTTTTCTCAGGAGGAACACAAGCAACTCCTCAGATTCTTTCATTCCTCTCCCACATAATTTTTCGCCTTTTGCCTTCACTTATCTATCTGCTTTGTCCATGTCCTTCCTTTGTAGTATTCAAATACCCCCTTACTCCCAAGTTGCTTTTCATGTGTATTTTCCTTCCAATTACATATTCACTTTTTATCAATGTCTCCCTTGGGCCCTCTTTACCTACCCAGAAATCTTACTGCTTTTAGATCTCTTGTCCTCTATCACACTATTCTTTTTAGATTAAGGTGCTTAGTTGATAGTCTATAAAATTATCACACTCCCACAGGTCAGACCTCAGTCCTGATAACAAGATTCTTTCTTCTCTCAACAGGTATTACAAAAAAAGTAAGCATCTCGCATCCTGGTGGAAAAAGAAATCAAATTGCCTGATTGCCAAACCTCCTTGACTCTTAAAGTCTTCTTTTGTACTGTCTGCTGCAAAGCAATCCTCTACTGACTCAGACATCAAGCCCAACACTTCAGAGTTCCAGGCCATGCCTAGAGAATACTGCTTCTTACATCCCCCCCCTGTGAAATAGAGTTGTTATGTCTCTCATTTGGGTGGTGTTTACTGGGGTAGACCAGCCTGCTACAGTCCTAGCTTTTAAACATTAGTCTCGAAGACAGCTGACTTAACTAGACAGTCCACCAAGGTGCAGGTTTCTGACCTGACTGGCAATACCATACATAAAAAGCCAATCCAAAACATCTGATACTAAAAGGACCATTTTTTGTTCCAGTCACTTCAGAGGCGGATAAATGAATCATGGTGGATCAATTCTTTGTGATACATCCCTAGCAGGAATATATATGAATACTTATATACACTTAAGACATTCAGCAGCTCTGACAGATATATGTGATTTACTTGTTTAATGCGTCCTTTGTCAAGCATCTGCACTAAGCCTTTTTTACTTTGGATAGTAAAACCAATAAAATGTCTACAGCATTTTTCTAGACTTTATAAGTACGTGTTGCAAAGCTCTGCTAAAAACAGTAAAAACATCTCTCCATGGAAGCACACTAATTATTATGGGCAATATTAGGAAAGGGTTTACCACCAGGTTTAAACAAGCAACGGATTGGCAGTGGAATATGTTGGATTATTCTAAAAATATAATTAGAGAAAGCTCACTCTCATAGCTATTAGTGTTATTTTTAAACCTGTCAAATATAGATAAAAGTAAAATGAAAATATCTTTAAAGGCTTGTGATTATTCATGAAATGTATTTGGGAATTCTTAGTCAGGACATCTTAAATATCATTGCCACGGGACTTCAAAATCATGGTACTGATGAAATGTCACTTCAGGAAACACTTGAGTGACATTTTGACACGGTTTAGAGCAGGGCAGCAATAAACTGAGTGGCAGATGCTCTCTATTAACGCCCACCCTCCCACAAGAGGAAGCGAAAAGGAGGAAAAGGGAGAGACACTTACAAATTGAATATAAAAAATTTTACTAGTAACACCAATAATACTAATAATGTTAATAATAAAAGAAATAAAACAAAATATACGAAACCAATACAGAGTTTCCCAGAGTTTATCCCCTTCTACTGTATGTAAAATATTTGACTGAGCTGGGCCAGCTTGATTGATTGATCCCCTGGTGTTAGCTAACCAGGTGGCTTGTGCCAAATGTTTATCTCAGTTTTTGAAAGTTCCACCTCCCATTTCTTTTAGGGTAGTTTTTAACAAACCATTATATCGTTCGATCTTCCCAGAGGCTGGTGCATGATAGGAGATGTGATATACCCACTCAATACCATGTTCTTTAGCCCAGTTGTTTAGAAGGCTGCTTTTAAACTGAGTCCCATTGTCTGACTTAATTCTTTCTGGAGTAACATGTTGCCACAGAATTTGCTTTTCACAGCCCAGGATGGTGTTTCGGGCATTGGCATGAGGCACAGGATATGTTTCCAGCCACCTGGTGGTGGGCTCCATCATGGTAAGCACATAGTGTTTACCCTGACAGGTCTGAGGGAGTGTGATATAGTCAATCTGCCAGGCCTCCCCATATTTATATTTCAGCCACTGCCCCCCATACCACAAAGGCTTTAACTGTTTGGCTTGTTCGATTGCAGCGCATGTTTTGCAGTTGTGGATAACCTGTGCAATAATGTCCATGGTTAAATCTACCCCTTGGTCGCAAGCCCATCTGTATGTTGCATCTCTTCCTTGATGACCTAAAGCATCACGGGCCCACCAAGCTAGAGACGGTTCACCTTTGTGTTGCCAGTTCAAATCCACCTCAGCCACTTTAATCTTAGAAGCCAAATCTGCCTGATGAGTGTTTTGATGTTCTTCAGTGGACCGACTCTTACGGACAAGAGCATCCACATGATGTAATTTAACAGGCAAGTTCTCTAGCCAGGAAGCAATGTCTTGCCACAATGAGGCAACCCAAATGCCTCTGTGTTGCCAGTTACTTCGCTTCCACTATTTTAACCATCCCCACAAGACATTTGCTGCTATCCATGAGACAGTATAAAGATAAGGTACTGGCCACTTTTCCAGTTCAGCCATGTCTAGGGCCAGTTGTGTGGCTTTTACCTCTGCCAACTGACTTGACTCACCTTGTCCCTCATCAGCCTCTGTGGTTTCTCTTGTAGGACTCCATACTGCTGCTTTCCACTTACGATGTTTTCCTACAAGACAGCATGATCTGTCAGTGAACAGGGCATACTGCTTTTCATTTTCTGGTAGTTCACTATATTGTGGGGCTTCTTCAGTACGTGTCACCTCCTGTTCTTCTGATGACAGTGTGAAATCTTTACATTCTGGCCACTCCATGATTACCTCTAAGATTCCTGGGTGATTGGAGCTACCTATTCGATCCTGTTGTGTGATTAGTGCAATCCACTTATTCCAGGTAGCATCAGTTGCATGGTGAGCAGCAGAAAAATTTCCCTCGAGCATCTAGCCAAGTACTGGCAGTCAAGGTGCTAGGAGGAGATGTGCTTCAGTACCAATCACCTCTAAAGCAGCTCGAACTCCTTCATATGCTACTAATATTTCTTTTTCATTTGGAGTATAGTTAGCCTCAGAGCCATTATATCCTTGGCTCCAAAAACCTAAAGGTCAACCCTGAGTCTCACTTGGTGCTTTTTGCCAGAGGGTCCAGGTAGGACCATTGTCTCCAGCTGCAGTGTAGAGAACATTTTTAATATCTTGTCCTGACCAGACTTTCCCAAGGACTACTGCACGCACAATTTCTTGTTTAATTTGTTCAAAGGCATTAAACATTAGGTGTTATCAGTTTAGGAGTGGGTAGGGTCTGTAAAATATGCAGCCAGCTTCAGAAAAATGCAGTTTCTTAGAAGAATTTAGCTGTAAAGAAGATTCACTAAAAGAGAATCTGCTCTGTTTTAACCAAAACCAGGACACGTTTAGTCTTTAAGTTTCCCTGGACTTCTCTGCAAATATTAGAGAAGAAACAGTTTTAGATTCTGGATCACTGCTGTCACACCTAAACTGACACAATACAAAACAGAGAATATCATTCCAATGGCCTACAGGTGAAGTACATTTCTGTAAGAGAATCTTTTGCTCATCTGCTGCAGTGCATGCATTAAAGAGGTTACAGTGTTGTTCTTGCTTGCTAAGGATTTATTTTTGGGATGTCCATGAACACATTAGGTTTACCCCAGAAGGGAAATCTGGTATTTTAGAAATATATATACACTAGAAGAGGCATCATTTCAAAGTGAAACTTAAGGAAATCAAGGCTTTCTACTTCAGACAAAATGCAGAGGAATAAAAACCCCTCAAACACAGAAAAAAATACCATAAAACAAACTAGCATTGATGTGCTTTTTAATATTTTTTTATATTTCCAGTCCTTTTCAATAAAATGTAAAGAGAAAAGGCTCCTCTGAAGAAAATATATACTATGCAGATCAAAGTTAGGGCTGGTGTAACAGGTTCACTACCTGACAAGAGGTGCAGGATGAAAACATGAATACAGAAGATCTCTGGAAGACCTCTTTGGAGCAGGCTGTCTGTAGGGTTTAGGTTCATTGAGAAATGAAGTTGTCTGAGTTTCATTGGCTCTCTCTTTGTTGAGTTCATATATTAGACAGCATTCCCCATTCCTGGGACACATATCCCACTCTTGAGATGTGTATCCTGATCACATCCCTTGCAAACAGCAAGAAGTGTTCTGTTATTTCTCTGTACATGTATTATTTGCCTTTGAAAGAAAACTTGGATGGAGAGGTGTGGAGGCAGTAGTGTTGGAGTTTTTTAGGGGAGGAGAAGGGTGAGAGATGCCTAGCAAAGAGTCACCTAGTTACCTTGAAAAGCTCAACATCTGCAAGATTACTGCAAAAAAATCCCATATTCTGTAACGCTTGTTCAGCTACATGTAGTAAATCTGCTCTGGCAAGTATTCACAATCCCTTTTGTTTGCTTTCTGTGAATATTCAGGAGAATAATGTTTGATGAAAGAGATACTGTTCCAAATCCTTGTGCAAATATGTATTTATCCCAGAGGTATTTACACAGGGATCTTGAAAACTGAGATTATTCACATAACAATAGAGTTAACCCTGGTGCTTCTAAATCCTGCAGAAAATGGAAACTGTTCCTCCCTATTGTTTAGCTGTACTTTCCTCCTTAGTTTATTACATTATGTTAATGATCCTAAAAACAGTGACTTCAGCAAGGCTACTTACAATGGCAGAATTATCTATAAAAATACATGTTTCTGGAAGGGACAACCTATTAACTAGAGACAGGATTGTCATCTGGGTTCATTTTACTGCTTCAGCAGCACTGAGTCATATTTAGGACTCAATTCAGTTATCCAGACATAGGTGTATAGTGACATTGAGATGACCTGCAATATCCTACCTGGGCTCCAGCTGCCACTTTACTGGTTTCCAGTAGCTCCTGCACCTCACCTTCCAGCCCTAACCAGATGTGTCAGACACCCTGGGGCACTGCAAATCCCACTAAGTGCCCACAGTTAGGACACCAAATTGCACCTTAGTTCAGGTCTCAGTTTCTTAGAAGTAACAAGGCAATAATTTTTCTTTCCTTTCTGAAGGAATATCATGATGATGAAATCGACCACAGACTGTTTAGTGTTTGCATGTTATGGCGATGATGATACTCACAAAAGAAATTGCAGGTAAAGTCCTAGTGGCAGGGATCTTTCTTGATTGATAAAATCATTCCAGTGAAAATTAGCTAAAAACTATAAAGCCACAACTGTTTAAAATGCCATTACATTGTATACTGATAATATACAAGAAAATATCTTTCAGAACAGAAGTGTGTTCTGGCAGGAGTTTGCAAGTTGTTTGGGAATACCATATTTCCAATGATTTTAGGAATAACTAGTGAGAGATGTTTGAGATTTTAACCTTTATAGTCACATGATGAGATTTGTAACTGAAATGATTGTCCTTTAAAGTTGCCTGTTATTGACAGTATGATATTCTTGATTAACTGGGTTTTTATTGAAGAAAATTGAGCCAGAATCATAGGTAACAAACCAAGATTTTATAAATCTACAAATAAGTATATTTTTAATAGGAAAAGTATTTCAAATGAATATTATTTATGGATTGTTTTTGTTACAGTGATACCTGTAATAAAATGATACTACATTCCAAAATTCACAATTCACACAGATTACAGAAATATCTTTTTATAACTATTAATCTGAAGGGTTATAGATGACCGGCTATACAGATACTTATTTTCACTCTAGAGATAAATGAAGGATTGGAAAGTGATGCGCTAGCAGCTGTGGCTGGTACTAAGTTTGATTTAACTGAACAGCATGGCCACATGTGTATGAGCACACATCATACAGAAAATCCCACAGTTTATATAGAAGCTAAGGCTGAAGAGCATATTCAGAAATAATTTGTATGTAAGAAGCTGGGCTCCTGATCCCATGCCAGCTTAAGGGAAAAGACAGAGGTAAACAAAGATGGCATCCTGTGGCCTCGAATCAACTCTCTTCACCAAGGCATACTCACAGCTCCTTCTTTATTTATTTTATTTTCTCTCCTCATTATGGAGGTTTTGTGTTAAGCTCTACAGCTGCAGACACCAACTTGATCAGGAAATTCTGTAGGTGAGAGACTTTATATTTGGCATATAAGCAAAGTTATGACACTACGGAACTTAATTTGCCCTGCTCAGATATTCTGTACAATCTTCAACAGTTAATGCTTTACCTGTTACTGCAAAAAGCAGAGAAACTGAAGGAAAAAAAAATTATTTAGGCACCTAAACTGCCACCCACAGGAAAAACTAATCACTCTTCAGGGTGAGGTGGAAAAGGTTGTGGTGGAAATAAAACCACGGTCAAAGCAGCACTGCTTCCGTCCTAGTTGAAGCACATGCTCTGAGAGAAACATGAAGAATTTGAGAAGAAGGCAAGGGGAGGAGGTTAACTTAGGAGGCCACTGGAGGAGGGACAGCCCATATATTCTGTGAAACAGATCCTTTTTTTGTCAAGGGTTAACAATTCAATCTCCAAACACATGGCTCACAAGTCCAAGCCCTGTAGTGCACATCAGGGCCACAGACAGCAGTGGCTGGTTTCAGTCTCTGCAGAGCCAGGGGACAGGGAACCAACCCACCATGATGTCTTTTACTTTCATGACTCCTGGGCTTCCCTGCGTGGAAGGAGATGGGGGTCTGACAGCAGAGCTTATGACCTGTGCTATTTCTCCCCCACACTTCATTCCCCATCTACGCACTGTTTTCCAACCCAAAGGATCACAACCCAGCTCCAACCACAAGAGATTATTCCACTGCATGGACCCTGTTTGCTCTTAGTCTTAGTCTGCATGTTAAGGTGAGCATTTCACCACCAAGTCACCCCATAGTTTACAACAGAAAGAGAATCTATTATTGGAAGACTTGCTCTATAAAATATGGTGGGCTATTATTTATTCTAAACATGAATAGCTCAGGCTGACTTGTCCCTTGTTCATAAATACGCTAAAATATAAAACTCACCCCTGTAGGACTAGATCACAGAAATGACAAACAAGACTACAGGGATACAGTATATGAAGGAGTTAAACATTAAAACCAACTGTTCACACAGGCTCCTGAAATCTCAGAAGAGATGTACAACAGCTACCTTTTAGTGCCCATTACTGGAAAGAAAAGTTTTTGAGTATACCTTTTGTGTGTTGTCCTCCAGAAATAACAGGGTGCTGAAACTTTAAGCTCTTCCAAGGGAGGAATTCTATTTTATGGCTTGTTTGTTATGTATACAAAAACATAAGGAATTCCTTACTGGGTAAGACCAATGACCCATCCCATAGTACATCTCTAATAGTGCCAATAGAAAGTATTATTTGTGGAGAACACGCATGAAGAGGCCTATACACCATTTGCCACACTGTTTGACCCAAGAGCTAAAGTACGCCTTGAACTTCAGCACTCTTCCACTTCAAGCAAGCCTTGCAGGAGGGTAGATCCTATCCCTTGCTCATGTCTGGACTTGAGGAGCTCTTTCACAGCCTCCACCCTGAAAGACTTGCCAGTGGTCTGCATCTTGAATTTCAGGTGGGTGCTGTAATATCTGGCCCATCCACATCTTACTGATGCTGTGGAGATTTTCTTATTATCTTGCACTCCTCTCCATTTCTAGACATAGAGTAGCAGGATATCTTACAGGTGGCAGAGCGTGAGGACCCCCAGTGAGTCAGGTTAACTCTGAGCTGATTCCTGTCACTGATTCCACCAGTGACTTCTGCTGGAAAATGGTTCGTGGCACAGGAGTGTTCACAGAGTGTTTCCTGGGTCCCTCTCTGCACACGTATATCAATTGCACTACATTACAGCTCCTCAGCCCAAGCATCCATAAGGAACAGCACTACTGACTTCCTGCCACTCTGAAAAGTGACCTCTAGGCATACCTCCACAAGCTTCTAGTCCATAAAAGAACCCTTCCTCTAATCTGTAATAACCTTTGATGTGGAAATTAGTCAAGCATTTTAAGAATCCAAAGAAATTCTGTCCACTTGATCCCTTTTATCCATACTCTGGTTGACAGCTTTGCAGATGTTTGGCAGGTAAGTGAAGCAGGATTTCCTTTTACTGAGGCCTGCTGACTCTTTCCCAAAACACTGTGATTTGTCCATATCCTTGATGATTTTAGTACAGCCTCTACCATATTGCCGGGGACTGAAGTCAGATGAAATGATCTGTAGTTTGCATGGTTGCCTTTAAAGCCTTTTCTGTAGATATGCTAGTCTTCTGGCACTGGGGGTTTGCAGGGTGTGTTTCAGACATCAGCCAGCAGTTCTGCAATTTCACATCTGGGATCCTTTAGGACTTGTAGGTCAATCATATCCTCTTTTGGTGCCCTACTGACTATTAGATCTGTGTGGTACAATACTTCCTGTGCACTTCCTTCATGTTCTTCTAGGTCCTCTGATCTATTTGCTACAAAGAATTTACAAGGTGTGGGAATCTTCCCAGCGTCTTGTACATGCAGTAAAATTGAAAGCAGTATTTCACTGAACTTCTCCACAGTGGCCTTATCATTCATGAATTCCCCTTTTACACCTCTTGTCATCAAGCAGTCCAACCAATTCTCTATCTGGATAATTTTGATGCATTGTAATAACATCTCATTATCAGTTTGAGCATCCTTTGCAAGATGCTCTTCAAATTCATTTGTAGCTCCTGTAATTTCCTGCCTCTATTTGACCTGCTATGTATTATGGATTTTTCTGTTCTCCTCTTTCAAGAAAGCTTTCCTATTTTTAAATGCCAACATCTTCTGTATGCTAGCCTCTTTAACTTTTTTATTGAGCAATGCAGGGTTTTTATCTGGACAGTTTTGCTTTCTTTTTTGTTTTGTTTTGTGTTACCTGATCTTCTAATACAGTATTTTTTAACTCCAGTTTTCTTCCTGTTTGGATTTATCCCTTCAAGTTTTTGCTTTGCCTTTTTCTTACTTTCTCATTTTTATCTATTTCTCTCTGCTACAATTGCAGAGGGGAGGGGAGGGGAGG
>Ga0065711_1044681_pt1 | contig 13946 bp, 9 predicted proteins | sample Hoacrofraction12_FD_59098 | JGI IMG/M metagenome (GOLD analysis project Ga0065711, IMG submission 59098) | Hoatzin crop microbial communities from Cojedes, Venezuela - Epithelial fraction 12 v2 (version 2) | ecosystem: Host-associated > Birds > Digestive system > Esophagus > Crop | place...
TCTTTCTTTCTTTCTTTCTTTCTTTCTTTCTTTCTTTCTTTCTTTCTTTCTTTCTTTCTTTCTTTCTTTCTTTCTTTCTTTCTTTCTTTCTTTCTTTCTTTCTTTCTCATTAGAAATAAAGGAAAGCTTCTCTCATGCATAAAGTCTATGGGCTCTGATTCACCTAAACTGAAGCAAATACCATTACCCAGCTGTTCACTTGGAACTGGGACAGAGACCTTAATTCAGAAGAGGCTGCCCGTACAGGCAACAGAATTCCTCATAGTATCTAAAACCCAGTCACATTCCTATTTAAGCTTAAATCTAGGAACAGCTTGGGTTAATATGAAAGAAAGCCTTTGTTTTGCTTCATTCCTTGTTGTTATCAGGTCTTGTGTTTAAAGAACACCAGGCATAATTAACTGGTGGAACTCATTGCTATAGGTTATCATTTATGAACTACGTATAAACACGGGTTCAAGAAGGAGTTAGACAAACATTCAGGATAGATTTCTAAGCTTACTTGGAGAGATGATCTAGATATTGCCTGTGGCTCAGGCAGTCTCAAAACCACTGTCTGCCAGATGCTGACAGGAAGAGATCACACTATAGGCAGCAGAGGAGGAATCAGTATCTGTGTACTGATTCCCATGCTCTTTTTTTGCTCTCTGCCACTGGAGACAAGATGTGCACCTAGGCTGATGTTACATGTTTAGTTCAAAATAGCCACCTAAATTTTTCCTTGGCAGGGAGAGACTCGAGACAGAGAAAGAGAAGGACCTCCTGAAGCTCTTTTACTCCTTTCCCTTTAACATATACAAATACGAGATGACATGCCTCCTGGAGGTGCCCATTCCTCTACTAACTATTGAAGAAGACTGGATTACTTATACTAAGACCCTAATCTGATCTAAATGATTTTCTATAGTTTGTCTATGGGACTTGAAACTCAAATTCCATGGAGCAAAACCATAGCAAGTTTCTCATGGTGATTAGAAGTTTGTATAACAAAAAATACAAATGAAGACTCTTTTAGAGAGTCTATGAATGATCTAGGTGCAGTATAGCCTCTCCTCATGACAATGGGGAGGACTTACAAAAGGAACTCCTTGAGAGTACATTATCCACTAGATCCTATTACAGACTTTCTTGCCTGTTCCAATGAAATGCTTGGCAGTTTTGGCTGTCGCATTCCTGCCTTCATGTTGCTAGGGCTGCGCTCTACTTCAGCCTCTCCGCTGTCATTTGACACTGATGTGAAAGGGAGGTCTACAGGGAGAGGTTAGCTCCTCCTGACTTCTTCTTCCTTCATAGAGTAAATTCTTCTCAGCAGTTGTGCAGAGAGATTTTTTTTTGGCCAAAGACTGAAACAAGAAATTGAGAAAAGTTAAAAGAATAGGTATCAATCTGAAATTATTTTTTCTCTCACTGAAGTCCAAACAATACACTTTCTCATTTGTCTTGGTTTGTTTACCTTTCAGAATTTCAATTCAATCCCAAAACCTCATGAGAAAATGAAGGTTCTAAATGCAATATATTCTTTTTTCTCAAAGTACAGATTTCTGTGGCTTGCACATTGCACTTCAGACTCAAACCTTGACTCTGTGGTCTGGTATCAATATTTTCAAAAGCTCATTTATAACAACTCAGGCTTTATTTTCTTCCCTGTGGCTAAAATTCCCCACTTCTAGTTTGTGTGTCATTTAGGATCCAATCTTTTGACTTTGAGATGATAGGATGACATCTTGTGCTATCCTTTTGTTTTAATTTTCTTCAGTACACTACTCACAGAGGTTCACTTGTGCATCTTCATCCATTCTTAGTCACACACATCCCAAACAGAGAGACTATGTTCCTTCACCAGGCTGAAAAGAAGCAAAAGTGAAAGACTGTGGGTTTTATGTTAGTGCAAATGTTGGGAGATGCTCAGATAGAACTGTTATGTTTAGGCCATGGGATTATGTAAAGAGCACTTTAGTACCACAGTAAAGGAGGGGAGTTTTCTTTTTTCTGTCCTCGTGTGTTAAGCAGCTATCTTTCTGAAAGACATTAGGATGTAAATCCCATGGTAAATTCAGAGCCAACATTATTAACCTATTAAATAACCTACATTTTTTTATTGCTGATGTTCCCTCATTGTAATGTCAGGTTACCTTCCTCAGAAAAATGAGATAGCAATGAAATTATATTAAGAAATTGAGAGTGTTTCCAAAGTACTTTGCTAAAGAGTTAACTTTATCTAATTCAGAAGGACAGTGCATACTTTTAGTGTGCCCTGCTAACTGCATTCAAAGTAGTTTCCTTCTCTGGTCTACATCTGTTCTGCACCATTCATTCAAGTGGAAGTTATTCCACTGGGGACATTATTATGTGCAGGACAGCCAGGGGATCAGGCCCAGCTAGCATGGGTTCATGAAAGGCAGGTCCTGCCTGACCAACTTTATCTCCTTCTATGACAAGGTGACCTGCCTAGTGGATGTGGGAAAGGCTGTGGATGTTGTCTACCTGGACTTTAGTAAGGCCTTCAACACTGTTTCCCACAGAATTGTCCTGGAGAAACTAGCTGCCTATGATTTGGATGGGTATACTCTTCACTGGATACAGAACTGGCTGAATGGCCGAGCGCAGAGAGAGGTAGTGAATGGAGTTAAATCCAGCTGGTGGCTAGTCGCGAGTGGTGTCCCCCAGGGCTCACTTTTGGGGCCAGTCTTGTTAAATATCTTCATCAATGATCTGGATGAGGGACTGAGTGCTCCCTCAGTAAGGTTGCAGATGACACGAAGTTGGGTGGGACTGTCAATCTGCTTGAGGGTAGGAAGGCTCTGCAGAGGGATCTGGACAGGCTGGATAAATAGGGCCGAGGCCAGCTGTAGGATTTTCAACAAGACCACAACAATCCCATGCAACGCTACAGGCTTGGGGAAGAGTGTCGGGAAAGCTGCCTGGCGGAAAAGGATCTTGGGGTGTTGGTCGACAGCCAGCTGAACAGGAGCCAGCAGTGTGCCCAGGTGGCCAAGAAGGCCAATGGCGTCCTGGCTTGGATCAGGAATAGTGTGGCCAGCAGGAGTAAGGAGGTGATTGTGCCCCTGTACTCGGCCCTGGTGAGGCCGCACCTGGAGTACTGTGTTCAGTTTTAGGCCCCTCACTACAAGAAGGACATTGAGGTGCTCGAACTTGTCCAAAGAAGAGCAACAAAGCTGGTGAAGGGTCTGGAGAACAAGTCCTATGATGAGTGGCTGAGGCAACTGGGGTTGTTTAGTCTGGAGGAGGCTGAAGGGGGACCTTATTGCTCTCTAGAACTGCCTGAAAGGAGGCTGTAGTGAGGCAGGTGTTGGTCCTTTCTCTCAGGTAACCAGCAACAGGACAAGAGGAAATGGCCTCATGTTACATCAGGGGAGATTTAGATTAGATATTAGGAAAAATTTCTTTACTGAAAGTGTTGTAAAGCATTGGAACAGGCTGCCCAGGGAAGTGGTTGAGTCCCCATCCCTGGAGGTGTTCAAAAAACATGTAGATATGGCACTTCAGGACATGATTTAGTAGGCATGGTGGTGTTGGGTTGATGGTTGGACTTGATGATCTTAGAGGTCTTTTCCAACCGTAATGATTCTATGATTCTATGATTCCATTTGAACCGGAGTGTGACCTAAGTCCTGCTTAATGAAGCAAGTGTTTACTTATTTTCTTTGAGAATAAAATTAGTCTTTGAGAATGTTCTCAAAATTCAGTTTGAGAATTTGGGTAGGAGACTCTGCTAAGCGGTTTGCACTGTAGGTAATACAGTCATTGGTTTCCGGATAGCACAGAGGATCTTCTCTACTGTCTTTCAAGATTCGATTTAAGAAAACACACAGCATCTCGGAGAAGGGAAGGGCTTGTTAAGAATACAACTGGAAAAAAGCAATCATTATTTTCTGCGAATTTTTTTCCTGTTTTCTAAAGAGTAATAAAAAAATTCAAGATAATTCTGGAATTTTGAAGGAAAACGGTACGTAGATGCAGAAATAAGGGCCAGTTACTATCACTGTACTAAGTCAGTATGATAATCTGTATCAGACTTCCCTCCATAACGAGGCTTCAGATCAGGCTAAAGATTGCCATGATTCTTTTCCTATCCATGCACTTAATTTTCCTGTTCTTGAAAACCAGAAGGAAAAGACAGTGCACATGCAGGTCTTTCCCTGACACACATCATGTGTGTTCAACAGGACCTGAGAGTAAAGAAGCCTTCCCAGGTCTCCCATCTTGGGTGTGGTAGGTGAGGCATAGACCATGAGACCACCTGTTCCTGTTTGCTGCTCTTTGATTGAATTACAGTTTATTACTGACATATTTATTGCTGAATCAGACTGGTAAGTAAAATGTAATTACTTTCACTCAAGATGTGAATGTGAGATCTTCGTCTGAACTACAATAAACTCTACAGTAAATTTCTGACCTTGAAGTCTGCTGAATACAAATGCATTCTTCCTCTTTAAGTGGGAGTGATTCATACCTGTGTTCTGTCTATACAGAAAGCTTTTTTCAGCATAGTTTGAAAAAGAAATGACTTCAAGATAGAGAAGTTCTCCCTCTGCCCTGAAAATAATCGTAGATTTTTACTTTCTTGCTTTGCTTTCTTCCTGTTTTGTCCATGTTATGTGGAAAGTGATTTGCATTAAACCACGGTTTACATGGAATGCCGATGTCTAGATGACGGTGTATGTCACATATGTCATATCTGTTTGAAATGACACCATGATTTATACTAAGACAAACCCATGGTTTTATGTTTTTTTCAACCTATGAGTGTATTTCACCCTTATTTTTGGCCAAACTTTAGGTAAAGACATTGCTATGCAGAATAAGGTCATGGAATAAAACCAAACATGAATGTACAGATCAGCAAAAAATCAGTTTACTTTGCTCGGACCAGCAGAGAATGACTCCCATTCAGGACTCTGCTGTCTGGTAAAAATATGTACATATTAGAATGATTTGAAGCTGATTTGCAATAATTTTACCACAGGATAAACAGGATTTTACTATTTTAATACCTAAAGTATATAAACTATGAAGTTAGTAACAAAGTGACAACCAATGATTCTCTGCTTCACTTGCACTTCTATGCATACTTTTGTTAGAGGACTAGGCCATGGCCAGCCTTATCTGGAGCCTGCACCCACACCCATGAGCCCAGGAGCTCTGTTGAAGCTCAGCCCAAGGCTTTCATCACTGGCTTAAGCCATGCTGGGTGAGTGTTGAGCTGCAGGGTCCAGCTGGTCTGTGTTTCAGCATATAGACTGACTTCCTGGCTTGAATTTTGGCCCTGCCTTGTTGCTGTGGTTCTGTCTAGCCTGGACTTGGTCCTAACACTGACCTACAAATTGGCTTTCTAGCTTGACCTCAGACCTGCCTCATCGCTGTGATACTGCCTTATGTTTGGGACTCCTGGTTGCACCTGGCCACTGTCCCTTGGTCTGTCCCATTTCCTCACTCGGGAGCCGTGGGATGTGCCCTGGCCTGGGGGTCCCCTGTGGCTCTGTGATTGCCACCATTGGGAACCAGCCTTGCTCTTGCTGCTTCCTAACAAGTCACCTCAGGCCTCCCCAAGCCCTAAGCTGAGCAACATGGAACCTGGTTTCCACCCATGCACGGCCTTGCCTCTATAAACCTTCGTGAGGGACTTTCTCTGGGCTCTCACCTCTCCACTGTGCTGACCCTTTAGCCGTCCCAGGCTCCTTAGAGATTTCCTCTTCTGCCTAGCCTACCCAGCCTTTGGGGCTTGTGACAGGAAGCCTGGACCCCCTTCTCCTCTCTGGGGTTTGTCAAGGGTGGCCTGAACCTCCCCATTCGACCCTAAGTCTCTCATGCCATGTCCCTTTCCAGTTCGCTGTCCGCACTTTGGCTCTATCCCCTGAAGCAGCCCATGGGTGCCCCACTGCAGCTGAATCGCTGTGTTGCAGGGCCCTTCTGACCCCAGTCCGTGAGGTGTGCAAAGCACCTTGCTGGAGGGGAAGCTGCTGCCGGGGCCCTGGGGGCACCCACAGGCCTGGCTGGTCCTGACCACCTCCCCCCCTCCACCACCAGCCCAAGGCCCCACTTCGGCCCCCCCCAGAGCTGTCGGTCCCTGCTGCAACAGTGCCAGTCTCCAGCTTCCCACAGCCCTGCCCTGCCCTGGGTCCTGCTGAGCTTGGCCTGTGCCCATCCCCAGGAAGGTGCCCGATGGCTGGGGCTTACCCAGTGCCCCCCAGCAGTCCTGGTCCCGGCTGGGGTGATGGGATGAGCCCTGGATGTGGGGCCCTGCCCTGCTGAAAGCAAGAGTGAGCAATTAATAAAATCCCCACAGATCTCCTCATCAAACCTTGTGCATTAGCTGTTGTTTCCATACAGTATTCTCATTAGGGATGTATTTAATTGCTTCTTGAACAATTGCAGTTCCACTAATGCTGCTTTCATTACAACTCTGAGCTATTTCTGAATTCCAGTGTGTCTTTTACCTGCCCTGACTCTGAGGTTTATTTTAAGGCTCTTTCTCCCTGTGTGTTGGGGAGAGGGCTGAGGGCACCCACTGGCCTGTCTGGCCTCCCAGATGGGCCTCAGCACTTGTGGTAGGTAGCTAGGCATCTGCCCTCTGGGACAGACCCCTTGGGGGGATGCTTGTCTCCTGCTCCATCTCCATCTCCTGGCTGGACCCCAGCCCTGCTTTACTGCCTGCCCCACCTGGGGCTGTTGATGGACTCCTTTATCAGTCCCTGTCTCTGGATGCCGTGGTCAACCCCTGCCAGACAGAAACCACGGGTGAGGGCACGGCTGGTGCCAGGGTTGCCCGCAGCTCCTGGCTTCCAGGTCCTAAGGGAGCAGCAGTCCCTCAGTGCCCCATTGCTTTGCCTGCAGATGTGGTCCCCAGGACAGCTGAGGAAGTCAAGGTAGGTATAATCTGAAGCATGAGGTGAAGGCCCAGAGCTTCTGAAGGTGTGTCTTTAGAGAGCTCTTCACTGGCTAAGAGCTCAGGCTGTGAGAAAAGGCTGGGAAGGGAAACATAAAACTCATCATTTCGGGGCTCCATTCAAGGCCTGGAGAACAGGAGAAGCCATTAACACCACACTGAGTAGAATTTCCTCTGCTTTTCTGGATTTCTGTGTCCGTTTACCCCAGGTCAAGAGGGGATCTCCCCATCCCCATTTCTTCTCAGCTGTCCATAGGTCAAGGTCTATATATTAAGCTGTGTATTGTCTGCATCACTGTCCTTGAAGGAGATGATAGCCTGGGTCAAGCCATGCCCTTGACTGCTATACAAAGGGGTGGAGGAGAACTGGAGACTAAATATATCAAGCAGAGGGTACTCCAAGCAGTCTCTGGTGGAAGCTCACCTGCACTCACCTCATGTAGGCTTTGGCTGACCAACAACTGAGAAGGTATCCCAAGTACCCAGTACTCATGCTGGCCTCTGTCAGGAGGTAAAGACCTGGTAGCTGCTGCAAAGTTGGCAAGGAGATGACTGATGATGTCTGACATAAAAAGCCACTTTGCAGATTGCCTAAAAAGGCTTTCAGCCCATATATTGGTTTTGGTCTTTGGTCACTACTGCTGGTGCAAGATGAGCACTGCAACAGTGTCAGTGAGGTTATTCGATTTTCTTATGCCTTGGATTCATTTGATGTCCCCTATTAGTAAACTAGGGAACACAATTTAGAAATACAAGCATGTGCAACAAAGCTATCACTGTTACTCAGAGCAAACAACAAGTAACTGACAAAAAACTATGACACTGACACAGTACTTAAGTCTACAACTGGACAGACATGTTAATTCAACTTGCACTAATACTGCCATGTGTAGAAGCAGTTTCACCTCCATGACGTTCTCAGCCCCTCTGTTCTCTGCTCTGTGCCTTTCCATCTTTTGTTCTAGCACAAGCATTTCTGCAGCTTCAGAAGGAATCAAATCATGAAATGGTATGGTAGGGATGTGATCTTTTATTCATTGCCAGCCAGAGCATATTCTCTGATTTAATTCTCACCACATGGATTTACGCTGGCCAGGTGGTGGTGAGAAGGGGAGCAACACCTTTCAGTGCTAGTGCTAGTTTATATTAACTCCAGCATTTGTTAAGTTACAGCTTAAAGGTGCAGTTCTGTGACTGACTTAACCTTATGACTTACTTTGACATTAGCCAAGTTTGTGACAAGGTCTGCCATAGTATCTGTGGGGCCAAATTAGGGAAATATGGCCTAGATGGGTGGTTTACAAGGTAAATGAAGAGCTGACTCTGTTTTCGGGGCTTGAAGGGTAGCTGCCAAAAGTTCAAAGTCAGAGTGGCAGCTGGGTACAAGTGGCACTGCTCAGGGGTTGATGCTGTAGGACCTCCTGAGGACCCTTACAACTTACTTGATTACATGATCCTGAGCCCGGGCAATGTTGCCATCCAAAAAACAGCCTTACCTCCTCCTGTATGTGCACACTAGGAGTTGTTAGGCTCAGTTTTCAGATGAGAGTTGTTTTGATAGTTACAGAGTTTCCCAGTTACAATTTGGATAGAAGAAGGAGGACAGGAACGGGTCAGCAGAGGTAACAACAGGAACAAGACTGCCATTCATGTCAGCAGTATGGATTTAAGTCTGGCTACACTGACTTTGTCTACAAGCAACACACTGGGTCTGTTACAGAGCACCGAGGGAAGTGAAGGCTACACTAACATCGCAGGTGGTTAGAGTCTACTATGCTGAGCTGTCTCAGTTCACAGAATGAATGGACATGTCTCAAAAATCCTGGTTGGCAACACCTAAGAGCTTTTTAGATCAAAGCCAACACTTCATAGAGTAGTGGAAGTGAGGAAGTTGGTGCAGTTGTCAGATAACTGGTGTCCCTTTTGTTTCCTCTGCCCTTTTGGTAGTAATCTCCAAGAAGCAAGTCACGAATTTACTTGGATTGCCATTTCTCAAATTCCATCTAGTAAAGTCAAGCACATGGGTCTCAGTAAGCAGATGACTAAACCAAAACACATTTTCTAAAGATAGTTTAGACTTGAAGTGCCACCAGGGAACAAAGAGATTTCTCTCCATAGTCCCAACTGGAGACAGACAGGGAAAAAACCCTTGTCATCAGAGACCTATCATTCAAGAAACCAGGAAAAGATCTGACCATCCCTGACAAGCAGGGCATTGAAAACGTAATTGTTCTGTACTGATGCTGCAGTGAGGACTGGCAGACACTGAGACCAGTAAAAATCAGGAGTTCATAATGTTTCTTGTGGGATGAAACACTGACTGCTTTACAAAATTAGCAGGACTGTTCCAAAACCCCTTCCCAGAGCTCAAGATCTGACCACACCCTGAGTGCTGGGACCACACATGAACATGTAGCTCTGCTGTCTCAAAGCAACAAGACAAAATTACACTGGAATCACCACCAGACTAATAAATTTTACTGTCAGCCAGGTTTCCTTGTTGTTGGGCTTTTTTGTTTTGTTTGTTTTACTCCTAGCATGCCATCTTGGGTAACTGCATTAAGCTGAAAATCTTATTTTCATCCTTAAAAATTATTTTTCTTCTCCCATGTGGCTGTAAACAGTGGGCATGTGTGGAGGCCGGAGGAAGGAATGAAGGATATTGATCTTGTCACACTGTTCATTTATCATCAATGATTTGAAGATATTTGCTCCCTGTATGCTGTGTGTATATCCACCGGCTGGAAATCTCTCAAATGTAAGAACAACGCTCTGTTTATAGGATGAGGAGAAGGAAATAGAAACATTGTCAGGGTCTTTGGCATTGCTTATTATCTCCAATGAACATCACTCAGCATTTTCGACCTTGGCATGGGAGTGTTTGTCCATTCAGTAAATTCACCATAAGTGCAGCTGCATCTGGTGTATATAACCAATTTTAATAATAGAAATCTACATGGAACTGGAGTAAGCTGTACTGGTGCAAATCATAGCTCAGAGCAGCGTTGTCTGGCTCTGCTAGAGGCTGTCAGCGATACAGCCATTCTGGTGGAGAGCAAGCAAAGCCTGAAATCGCAGGAAATCCACAGTGCAGTTAAAGTCCTTGCCTGAGACACTGCGAATGACAAGCGTTTTGTGAAGGTTGGTCCAGCAGACAGAGAAGACAGCTATGCAGCAGTGATGTGTGATGTGGTTTTCCTTGTTTTATTTTTCATATTGATTTTTCATAAGACAGAAAAAGAACCTTCAAATTAACACATTTTCATAAGTTGTGTTTGTTTTAACAGAACATTTCTTGAGAGAATTCCCCACCCTTCCTCCTTAAAACAAACAAAAAAAAAAACACTTGAGAAGAAAGGGAAACATCTCTTCATGTCTCAGAGTAAACATTCCCTGCTGGGCTCCTGGCAGGCACTGAGCCCACCCCTTCTGAAGGAAACCAGATCCTGAAGCAAACTAGGTAAAGGAAAAAAAAAAGGAAAAAGCAGCTGTTAAAACATTTGGGCTCTTCCCCCAACCTAGATGTGATCATTTCAGTTGTTTGGCTTGTGTGCTGGAAGCCCCAGACCCTCTGCAAAGGGACGTTAAAGACGATAACATGGAACATTCCCATCCTGTTCTTCCTCACCACCGTTCTCTTCATCACTGCCTGCCTCTCCGCATTCTTGAAGGACAGTCAGAAGATTTATTGCATAATTTCTTTGGCGACTGTTAACCAAGTGTGCAGTTACAGCTTGGTTTAATTAAGAAATCAGAGTGATTCTTTTATGTAGGTCACATCAGTTTTTGATTCTGAATCTTATAAAGTTCTAACCTTTCTGAAAAGTCAGCAGTGTATGCATAGCTTTAAAAAAATTACTTTCTTAAATGCTTCTGAGTGTTGTTTATGTGTGCAAATGCCATTGCCCCTTTACTACATAAATTTTCAGAGAGACCTTTATTTGAATGTGGCATTTGGTGAAATCTATCTTTTTGCAGCAGAGTAGGTTTTTTCAAATAGGATTCATAAATGCAGTCTGAGCTCCCAATTGTTTGAAGCATGGCCACAATGGAACAGGAACAATGGATGATCTGAGTTTCCATTCTTTGTCTCTCACCACTATTCATATCAATTGGAAACATAAAAATCAAATATTCACAGCACGTCGGAGAACAGGGATCTGCTGGCTCAGAGATGTGGAATTTTTGTTAATTATCTAAATCACTGACTTCACTGAAAGAGAGGAGCCTGATGTCTATAATTATTATACATTTATTTCTTTTTCTTGGTAACCAGACAGCACGAAAGTCCATGGATGCTGGCTAATGCTCTCAGAACACCGCATTTATGTGACCACAACAAACTCGGCTGCTCAGCACCTCACTCCCTCATTACATTAGACTGTCAGCCTCCAGGCTGACTCCAGGTCCAGGCACCCTGCCTCTCCTTATTTCTGAATCAATCATCATCCCCACATGTGATATTTTAAATAAATTTGTATTAATTTTAGAAAGCTTGCTGATCTTTGTCTGATTCAGTATCAGCAGAGTTAATGGAAGATTTGACTAATATTCCTTAGAGTACATTTTTAGATACTAAATGAAAAGACCAGTCATTTCAGCTCTGATCCTCAAGGTTCTTGTCCTTGAAGACAGAAGTTATTTAAAGGATTTTGTAACCCGTTGAGAAGGTTACATAATCTTCAACAACATCTTTATTGCTCAAGTAAAATGAGCAATGTACAATGAGCAAGATACTATGTCTTCATTGCTTAAGGACAGATCTCTCTACCAAAGCATAATGCTAAATTGTGCAGGAACTGGAGCTTTCTCAGGATTGGCCCAAAACTCTGAAGTGAACTCTTACAGGGACTTAGGACCATCATAGGCTGCATTATCTTCTGTTTTGCAAAGCCTAAATCTTTGAGTCCTCTAACTTATAAAACCATATCAGCAGTAAATGCTTTATATTAAAACAAAATAATAAAAATCCCAAATAAGCCCAGACACAAACATACAAAAAACCCTACCGAAACAAAGCCTTTGCTGAGGTCTGCTTTTCTTCTTTGACACTGGTGAAAGAATGAAGAATGTGGGAAAAATGTCAGTCACACACATTACTTATATTAAAAAAACCCCACACCAGAGCCTGTTGTCTGTCCCCAAGTGTGAGTGCCATGGCAGGCATGCCTACAGTTACATGTGACCCCTCTCCCTACCTAGTTCCTATTGCCTTCTGGAGAGCACCCTGACTTGTGTGATCCCCTGAACCGTGCTTGGAAGTGACTGGGATAGTGCTCAGAGGTTAAAAATGGGCGAGGGAGCATGCCAACATTTATGTGGTATGGATAGTCACAGGCCAATGTGTCAGTTCTACGTAATTTTCTTGTGTAGATGTAACCACCATGTAGATTAAGAGCCAATGTAGTCTGTTAGAAAATGAGGTGCAACAGAAATGAGAAAGAGGAGGAAAGTCTCAGATGAAAACAGAAGAGCAAGTTCAACAGTTTACAGCATATTGCTGAGGCAGGAATTCAGATCTAGGTGTTTAATATCATACTGCAGGCTATACAGCATTATCTGTATCATCTGGAGGTAGGAAGCCAGCATAATGAAGCACTGTTTATTAAACCTTTTTGAAGGAGAGTTGGAAGGAATGCTATCCCTTTACATCTGTCCAGGCAAATGCTCCAAAAAAGAGTAACAGGCTGCTTGGGGAGTCCTACTTTTCTCCCTAGCTCAGTGAAGAATCATGCTTTTCTTCATCCTGGATGCTGTTTATCTGCTCCTCATGTCCCAAGCAGCCTTCCTGCATATACCTGCTTTCCTGGGCTGGCCCTGGCAATAAATGCCAGGACTGTAGCAAGCAATGGTGCTTATTTCCAAGGCAGGTCTCTCAAATTTGGCCGTTTATCAGATACAGGATTCGTGCTGATAACTAGCATTATTTTCTCAGGGTCATCCTGAACTGGATTATAGGGAATTGGTACTGTAAAGCTGAAAAGAGGCAGCAGAATCAATAGTAAATATTCATAAAGCAGCATTTCCTCCTGAGCTGCTGCAAAAATCATGCCCTAAAATAGTTGTTAGAGGGTCCTGGGTAGCCCACCAGCATGGAGCAAAACCCCATTCCTTTAACTAAAGCTCCAGCAGTTCCTTCATTGAACCACTGCTTCATGATCTGGTAGCCAAATTCCACTTTCAAAAATTACATTTGCCAGACTTTCCCTATCAATGCATTTCTTCCTTCTTCTGTAATGTTTCCATGCCTGTAGCATTTCTGCTGAACACATATGAATTTACTGAGCAAGATAAGGAGGCCCAAATGTTTTTTCTTGCTGTACCTACAGCACAGGTATAGGTGCCTCCTAGTTGCATGGCAGGGTTGCTGTAAAGCAGCTGTGCAGTGTTGCTGTAAAGCAGCTGTGCAGTTCCTTCCCTCCCACACGGATCTCTGGTTTGTCCCTGTTCCTCAGGCTGCAGCTGCATTTTGCAGAGGCTGCCACAGAGCTTTTCATCAACTGCAAACAATAGCTTTCTACCTCTATTTCCTTAACTGGACTTTTGTGTGAGTTGAGACCACGTGATTTCATTGTTTAGTAGTGAAACATGAAAATCTGTCCTTACAGGTGATGACAATAAAATAACCTTCTCACAGTTTTTTTTTGAGTCAGTAAAACTAAAAAACAGTTTTGATGGAAACTTTTATTTTATATTATTTGCTTAATGTCTGGTTGTAAGACAGTTGGTTCATAATTTTATTCTAGAACGTTTCCCTCCCTTCCCCCACTTTTGCTAGAGTAATCTGTATTTTCCAGCAGCAATAATGAATCACAGAATCACAGAATCACAGAATGGTAGGGGTTGGAAGGGACCTCTGTGGGTCATCTAGTCCAACCCCCCTGCCGAAGCAGGGTTACCTAGAACAGGCTGCACAGGACCTCGTCCAGGTGGGTCTTGAATATCTCCAGAGAAGGAGACTCCACAACCTCCCTGGGCAACCTGTTCCAGTGCTCCGTCACCCTCAGAGGGAAGAAGTTCTTCCTCATGTTCAGACGGA
>Ga0065711_1044683_pt1 | contig 13946 bp, 6 predicted proteins | sample Hoacrofraction12_FD_59098 | JGI IMG/M metagenome (GOLD analysis project Ga0065711, IMG submission 59098) | Hoatzin crop microbial communities from Cojedes, Venezuela - Epithelial fraction 12 v2 (version 2) | ecosystem: Host-associated > Birds > Digestive system > Esophagus > Crop | place...
TTTTTTTTTTTTTTTGCAATAGAATGACACAGTAGAGGTACTAGCAACCATAGGAGTGGTTCCTGCGGGATTCCGCCTGTCCACACTGTTCCAGCTCTTAGAGGAAGGTAAGGTTTTCTCATAATAATTACAGTGCAGCATTCTCAAGTGTCTGTGGTGAGTTTCTTGTCCTGGTTACTAGCTTATTGGACTAAAGTCAATATTGCTTGATTATAATTAGGTAATCTGTAGAGGCTATTATTGACCCATCAAATAATGTATAAAAGGTTTTTTCTTCTTCTTCTATTAAGTTTTAATTTATCTGTGTGAAATCCTGTCTACATGGAGGCAATGACAAATTTCCTAATGATTTTAGAGATTTTTCTCTTCGTAAGACACCTATTGTTGACGCTGCAGAAAATGATGATTTTTTTTAATCCTGCCTTTTTCTCGGACATCTTTTGGAGTCTCTTCACCAAGTATATTACACATTTCATATTTTCTTGGTCTTTTTGTTTAAAACTGTTTCAAGTCAATGGCTCTTTTTGTTCTGTGCTTCTGGGATGAAATACTGCAGAACAGTTACACATAGTAAAAGTACCCTTTTTAAAGGGTGCTTGTAGAAGATACCTCCATAGTTTTGTTTGGACCAGTCAAAAATTCGAATGGACTTTAGCCATGTCTGAATTTTGGCTGTTGTTCCTTTTGTGCCAATAAAGATCATAAAACATAAATAAGAATTTAAAAAATTACTCTTGTTGTAGGCAATCAGTTTCGAGCAAGTTACTTTTTGAAGCCTGAACTTACTCCTTCACAGCTGGCTTTTAAAGACTTGGTGTGGAACTCTGAAAAAAATACTGTGAGTATTACTGGTAAGGAAGCTATGATGCTTTCGGTTTAAGAGAAGTGACAGGATCTGTAGATGTGAATTGCTAGCAGTATGTCATATCGTTGGGTAAATATTGCTGTGAAACAGATGTTGGATTTTGATGTCAATCTAGACTCCTTAGGCAGTAGATGTTATCACATCCTACTCTCTAATATGCAAAAAATCAGTACAAGGTGTCATGTTGGTTGTCTTTGAAGAGTCATGTTTCATCTTAAGTTTGTGGGTTCCTTCCCTGCCTGGGTGAAGCAGATCTGTGTGGGTGACTAGTCTGAATTTTTAAACCATGAACTTCAGCTAGGCACTGTGAAATCGCCAGTTTCATTTGTCTTCTTTCATTTTGGCTGATGATTATGTCTTGATTTGCGCCATTTTTAGAGTATTTCTTTCTTCTCAAACTTTGATAGCACCTTCTATCTGTCATGCTGAAATATTTGTAGCAGTCTCCTTAGAAGAGAGCTAAAAGCTTATGAAGAAATTTTGCTGCTGCTGCTAATACTACACGAGCTTTGTGGTTAGAAGAATCCAATCTAGTGAACGCTACACTTGATCATCTCAGTAAATAAACACAAACTGGTACCACATGCAGGAGCCTGTAGATTTAATCCTTCTTCTGTTGTCTGTATTTCAGATCTATGCTAGACCAACTCGAGTATCCCTGGTTGTAACTTTATGTAGCTGTAAAATGATTCCTCTCCCGGGAGTCAGTATACAGGTTCTCAGTAGACATGTTCGACTCTGTCTATTTGATGGCAATCGGGTAAGTTTTTTTTGACTATCAAAAAAAGTCTTGATGAGGTGTGGATCTTTCAGGATCTTTTGCGCTCTGGTCCCTCTAGTAGCCAGATCCTCCAGTTCTCTCACTCAGAGAGAGAGAGACACACACATATCTGCCTCCCATGCCGCTTAACTTAGTCTCCGATTAGTCTGGCTTGATACTCGCCTGCGATCGCACGCTGACGTACCCTTACTCTCTCACTTGCAGTCACCACAGACATGTAGGCCCCCAGTGACCTGTGTTCTGTCCGGTTGTTGGCACCTGGACATACACACATGTCTTCAGAATAGAGAGCCCATTCACCCAGAAAAATGGCTATAAATAGAGCTTAATGAGAAAACAGGACAGACAGCATTGATCAGGTCCTGGGCATGGCCAGACATGCGTACTTATCCCTCTGGTTTTCCACCCTTGTTACTCCAAAAAGCACCTTGATCCCTCCCTTTTTCTGCCTTTGGTTTCTTCCCTGAGCATCCCATAGTAAGTCACGTGCAGTCCCAAAACACTCCTCCCCTGCACACCAGTGTCTCGTACCCCAAAGCAGTAACCCCTTTCAGTCTGTAAGGCAATCCAGCCAGCCGCTCCTTTGACTCATTATGATGGGAGTCGCCCCTGGCCCCTGGGGCTGACAGCTTTCCTGGGCAGCCCTGGGAGGGGCTGGGGCAAGAGCTCCATTTCTCAGAGTCCATAATTTTGGTTCCCCCACCTGTCATTGTGCCTCTTTGCTCCTTTATGTTTGTGGAGATGAGCCTTTTCTGGGCTGATCTCTCTCCTGCGATGGGCCTGGGAATAGCTGGGTCAGGGTCTTACTGTATATATCGTCATATTTGTAGAGCAGCCTTTTATAACAGAATCTAACGCTGATGATCTGGCGGTTTTCTCCCTGCTGCACTGACCGCTCTTGGGGGCAAAGGGTCTATTACTGGTGTATACAAAACAAGGGTGGTTGTAAAGTGCTCTGTGGCTTCAGAGAAAACTTCTCTGTAGTCTTTAAACTGAAACCATCTGATAGAGTTGAAAAGCAAGTGTAATTTTATCTTTGTTGCGTGCAGAGTGTTGGGTTAATCTGGGATAATACTGCATTTTCTTAAAGCTGCATAGCTTTCCGGAAAAACTTGTCTTAGCTTTTTTCATCACTTATAATATTTTAGGTGCTGAGTAACATTCACACAGTGAGAGCTACGTGGCAACCTAAAAATCCTCAAACATGGACCTTTTCTCCAAGTGTAGGTATCTTGCTCAGGGAGTGACCAAGCCAGTAACTATCTGTTTACAGCATCTATTATTCTGGTATTTGTGTTGAAATAAAACGTACTGCAACAAAAATGAACAAGCAGAAGACAAAAGACTTGCTGAAGTGCATGAATTCAAACTTAACCAAGTGTTTTAGCAAAAACACTTTGGAGAAAAAAGTTGGGGGGAAGGAGAAGTAGCAGGGGCGACTGATGATCCACCAGTGGCACTGGTTACCTTGGAATCAGTATCAGGCACATGCTACATGGTGTTCACAGAGAAGGGAAGAGATGAGCCACTTTGCATGTGAGCTTTTGCTTTGATTTAATTAAAAAAAGAGCATATGCTTTGTCCCATGTTTCAAGTGCCATACAGGGCCACATTGGCAACAGTAGCGTTGTCATGTTTTACCCCAGCTGTTGCTGTGTTCTTGGAAGGAATTAAGTGCTTGTTGACATCTCAAGTTCTTTAGTAGCTTGTCCTCACACAAAAGATGTACTTGGGTAACACAGCTGTGTTTCATGTCAAGATAAAGAATAAGGGGAGCAAGGTTTCAACTGAAATTGGTTCTCCACTCATCATTTTCTTTTATATGCAGTGGGATTGGGTCTGAGCTCTTACATGAATGAGTGATATGTTCAATAGCCTTTAAATTTCAGATGTTTTTTTAATAGGTACATTTAATTTCACACACACCCCCACCTCTCTCCGTATTAGGTAACGGGCATTTTACCCAGCTTGCTGGATGGTGACTGCTTCGTCAGGTCCAACTCTCTGTCTTCAGACATTGGTATATTATTTGAACTTGGCATCACGTATATTCACAATGTAAGTGTGTAAAGTTGCAGTATAAATTGTTACCAGCACAGGTTGATAAAGTGAACTAGTTGTTCCATACTTGATGTTAAGCTGCAGTGCCCCAGCAGCTGTGAGATCCAAATGGAAATTTAACTGAACTTTTTCTAGCTTATAGCTTATAAGATTGTCTTCCTTTTGGCTTCTGGGAGAGAGAAGAGAGATGTTGGCGTTTGGAACTTTTAGTTCTAGTCAATATTTAGAGAATGAAAGACTTTCTCACTAGTGGACATGAATGTACCTTTACTTACACTGCAATAATTTCTGTTAGTCTGCCAGAGATCCTATGTTATGTGACTGCAGAAGACCAATTCTCTCTTCGCTCCTGCATTGTTTTTCTATCTTTGTGATTTGTTTCAGACTACTGTGCTACATAGTTTGAAAACTAAACTTTTAACTGTTTAAATAGTATGGACACTGGTTTCTAGCTGTGATTGATACAGATATATGCTATCTATCTAAGATATGCTTCTGAAAAGTACGAGTAGTGACACAACAGATGGTAAAGCCTGAAAGAACTACAGTAATAGAAGGCGGATGCATGCAGGAGCATAACAAACACTAATATCTGGAGCATACCGTGGCTTTTCAGAACAGGTCGCCGTTCTGAAAGATCTCAGCCATTTTGTCTACAAGACTGACTTGAGTCTTGCTGCCTCTTTCTGAACACTTACATTATCATTATGGTTGCAGTCTTCCCCAGGTGAATCTTTGCAATCAAGTACAGCATGGCTGAAACATGGAAAGTGGGGTAATGACAACAGTTAGCAAGCAGGGTATTAAATGGTGGGCAACAGAATTTTGAAGACATGGATAGAAAAGTTACAAAGGAGACTGTTTTCTCTTACACTAACACCTGTATGAACTTCAGGTGCGAGAGCGCAGTGCCTGTGGAGATGTGGAGGAGAGTCAGGCTGATAGTGTGGTGGGGATGCAGAACTGCTGTGCAAGGAGAGAAGTAGAGTGTATGTCTGTAGGGAACTGGACTATGTGAGTCCTGGTAATGAACAGCACGTTCATAAGTGATGGTTCACAGAGACCTGGTGGAGCAGAACAGCCCTCCTCATGCTAACTGGAGAAGTCAAGATTATGCAAAGTTGTCTGCTGCTGCTTACAGAGTAAGTTTAAACGAAGGCTGGAGTGTTTACAAGCTCCTGCCTGTTATTAGTGCTTTTGGGGTCTCGAAACGAATGGCCTGGCACACAGGATCAGTTCCCTTTCCCAGGTACTGTCTCTGGTATTGTGAATAAAGCCTTCCCATGCACAGGGTCGCTGCCTTGGGAACTGTTGACTCTGGAATCAGATGGGTGAATCCTCTGGGTAGTTTTTTTTCCCTCCTCCTTTCTGTCCTGCATTCTTTAGAGCATCAGTGCAGCTTTGGGTTTTTTTTACCTTTATCTGTGAATTTCTTCTTTTTCAGGAGCTTGATATGCTTAGGTTTCCCTTAAATGTGTATGTCTTGGCTTAATAAATCCTCGTCTCTTAAATATGTTAATGGGCGATCATCTTCAGCGTAACTGTGTGTTCTGCTTGGTAAAACATCTTTAAACACCTGCAAATATGGCATAGTCAGTATTTGTGTAGCACAAACATGGGGCTTTTACCATTCTTATGTGATTATTTTAAATAATTGTAGTTCAGTTACTCATTCGGGTTTAGCTGCTGAAGTTATTTATGTTTCTCTTTTTTTCTAGTCAACAGGAGAAAGAGGGGAGCTAAGCTGTGGCTGGGCATTTTTGAAACTTTTTACTTCTAATGGAATGCCTGTTCCTTCCAAGTAAGCTTATTATGTTTTCCTTCTCTCTCCCTCTTTTTCTGTATTTATATATCTATGTATATACATGTGTTTTAGGCTAGCAGTAAAGTTTATATTTCATACTTACACACTGATAGGGGCAGGTGTAATCCAGACTAAAGTGCAGGTTGTACCGGGTCTTTCAGTGAGAATGCTGGTCCTGCTTCTGCACCCAGGGTATGGTCTACTGCGTTTGTGTGGGAAAAGTGCTTCCTGGACCCAGCGTTCAGGTTTGAAATGTTGCAAGTGAATATGTGTTTAAAAATATTCTTCAGTGGAGTTTTAAAACTATGGAAACGTCTGAGTTAATAGGGAGTTATTTAGAGTTCTGTTTGTACAAAATAGAATCACTACATAAACTGAAGGTGATAATGTACTTTTTAATTCCGGCCTCTTCTTTATGTGCACTTTGCTGTATATCCCGTTGCCATATGAAAATTAGGAGATTGGTTTCTAAGACTTGGAAGCAGGTAAGAGTTGATGTGAATGAATCTCTTGCCGTTCACTTGGAGAGTGTAAATAAGCTTGTATTTTGCAGCTGATTTATGATCAGTTGATGGGCCAAGCAATCCTAAAGAATAATAAAATGTACACAATTCTATTTTATTAAATGTAGGAAAGCTTTCTGTTGATTTACAGAAATGATTGGAGACTTGCAGTTGTTGATTTTTACCAAAATACATATAGATATACATGTGTATTCCGAATATATTCGGATTACAGTGGGGAAAAAAAAACCCACAGGAGACTTCTACTGTTGTATAAGCCTCTGACTTTCTTCTAAATCTCATCTGTAACATTGTTTTTCTATTCTGTTAAGTTAAACATGGTACCCGGAGAGTGAAATTGCATGCTTGCTTCAACAGTGACTTACTCTTGACAGAACCGGGATTGTATTATTCTTCAACATTTTAAATCTTCCATATCTAAGAATCTTTGATACTTAAGCCATGACTCCTCAAAAATTAAAAAATTAAAACTCATTTTAATGACACAATTGCTAAATTTCATATAAGAAAAATATTGGAGTCGTGGAAAAGAATCAGTGTTGCTAATTACTTTTAAAATAACTAACTAGTTTTCTCATATAATACAAGTTTCAGATTTATCATTTGAGTTTTGGTTACTTAGTAGTTAGGTGTAGTCATTTCATATAAAATACGAGTCATAACCTCAAGCACCATGTCAGTTTTTCAGTTGAGACAGCAGGTTTGTTTCTTTTGCAGAGAGCGATTTTGCTGTTCTCGCATATCCTTACATCTTTTAACTATGCTGCTCTGCTTTCACAGGATGTATGAGCTGCTATTAAATGGTGGTACTCCCTGTGAGAGAGGCATTGAGGTTGACCCATCAATGTCAAGAAGAGGTGTGGTTTCTCATAAACATTATATAAATAACATGATACAACAAATGCTATACCTATTTCACAACATGCAGTGCTCAGCCGGGACGCTCATTAGAGTGCAGTCACCACAGCCTGGTTTTGGGTTGTGTGTTCTCATTTTGCATAAGAGAGGGTTGATTGTTAGGGCTGGTGGGATTCAGAACTATCTGGCAGTGCTAATGTTTCTGTGACTTCCAGTGTTCGCAGGTTGGGAATTATTTCTGATAAATGTATTCAATTATTTCTTTTAACTGCACTTAACACTTCTTGGCTATGGGGTAATGGTACAAGGCTCAGCAGTAACGCTGGTCTGAAGAGTTCCCAGGCCAGGCTGTTAATTCCCGTATCATTGATACCATGTCACTTATGTACAAGTTGCACATGTGCGTAAATATGCTACAGAACATCTGTACTGGTTCTTCCCTGTGGGGTTGAACAACGCCTCACTGAGAGTCGGTTCAGACAATGGACCACTTGTGTTTTAAATAAGGGCGGCCATGGTTTTCCTCTGGAAGCTGTAATAATATCCATTTGCCAGTGACACATGCTGCAAGCTATAGAAGGTCTTCACCTTTTGGCTTTGGATACATCCTCCACTCCACACACATTATGAATCCACTGTCCTAGAGAGAGGTAATAGCTTATGTTAGACCAAATGTTGATGTAGCTGATATGTTGATATCTTTTCAGACATTCAGTTCTTCCTGGGTTTTAGACCATCCTTAAACCATTATAGTTTTAGCAAAACATCTCTTGCCAAATTTAAATGTCCATTATTTTAATATAATCCTTAATGTTCTTTCAAAATGATGGATTTCACATTGGGTGTTTACTTCTTATGCAGGCAGTGGTGTTTTTCATCAGTTTATAACACTCAAGAAGCAGCCTGTGCTTGTAGTGAAACTGAGGTCATTAAGTACACAGTCAAAAGACGTCCTGAAGTAAGTATTTGTGTGTGCTGCCGTAAAATGAAAAAGTATTTCAGATATCCTAGAAAGGTCCCAGAGATCTAAAGTGTACCCCTTCCCTGGAACACCAGCTATGCAAAAATCTGAGGGTCACGTCACCCGCATGTTTGGCACTTAGAGCTATTTTGTTGAAAACAAACAAAAAGTCTTTACATTTAGGTAAGATTGAAAACTGCAACAGCAGGAGTCTGGCTGTTACAGATGCAGCAATGTGCACCTTCAAAAGTTGTGACAGAGTCAGGGAGATGCCAATATGAGCTAATAATAATCTCCATGAAACTGACTGCTCTCATGTTTTGGTGAACAATACTTTGTAGGTGCAGTTTTTAATAAAAATCTCAACTGCATGTTCTTTCTTTTCCCAATAGTTTGCTACCAGAAACGTTAATTGGTAGTATGTGCTACATCCATCTCTTGATATTTTATCGACAAATACTTGGTGATGCACTCCTGAAAGACAGAATAAGCATGCAAAGCACAGGTAAGAATTGCTGTTGTGGAGAAGAGCTCAGTAATGGAGAGCGTGTTGGAGAAAGATCAGGTTCATAAAGAGAATTACTCTCTCCAAAGTCTCCCTTTGGCAAGAGAAAGCAGGGGTCTGCGGGAACAACTCTCACTGATACGGGGCACTCATAGAATTTTGTTCCCTGGTAGCGCTGGCATTGACTGACCATCGCACAAGGTTAGGAAGTCACGCTCCCTGTGTAGAGGGTTTCAGGGTTTGAACTTTCAGTTGGCAGAAGTGGTTGGGACAAACAGAAAGCTGTTGTCCCTGTTTATAAAAGAGAACAGCCTCTTGCTGTGAATACCACCGATCGGTGTGTTTGCATTTCAAACTAGTAATATTTCAGCTTGCTTCTAATGTGTTGCACTGTTTGACATTGGTTCGCATCGCAGTGCAAAAATCACAAGACTAGTTTTGTTTTCTGTGAAGTATGAATTAAGCGCTTTCAGTGAAATTCTCATTTAAGAAAAAAGCCTGTGTGGAGAGGCAAAGGGTTATTTATAAATAAATAAATAAACAAAAGCAAATAAAGGTAAAGGATTACTGGGAAGAGAAATGTTTCCTTTTCACCACCCATGCGATGAGAGATTACACATGCATACAGGTTTACTCACTCATTTCTAGTGTATGCATGTTCTTGTGAGTTATAGAAGAGATTAGACAGATGTTTTTATCATTGAGGCTAGGTCATCCTCTCTTTTTTTTTTTTTTTAATTATTATTTACTTATTGGCCAATGCGGCAGGGAGAGACAGAAGTGGAAGAGTTCTGGTTTTAGAACTCAGTGTCTTGGTATGGTTGGAACTCTGTATCTTATTCCTTCCACATCTTTCCTTCAACAGAACTGTAATAGTTTATAGTCTCCATTTTAAAATCACATTTGAAATATGCAAAACTTACATTTCTTAACTGTAATACAGATGAATTTATATTGGTACTGGAAAGTGGGGTTTTTGTGCTTTCTCCTCTGTCTCTTCTCCAGACTGAATTATGTATCCTGTGTTCCTATGGCAAATAAATCTGCTTGTGCACTTGCTAACATTTTTGACTTACAATCTTTAGCCATACTCGGGCATCTGAATTACAGGTTCATCTTTCAAAGGTGCTCAGCACTTAACTCTCTTTCTGATTTTCTTGAACTTTAATTCTATTCTGAGCATACTGATTTCAGTATCTGAAAGTCAGACCCTTTAATAAATTAATGCTTTGTTAAATAAACTTATCAGAAGCTGAAATGCTTAGTTTTTAAAGGCCAGTTGAGTACTGCCACACTTACTTGATTTGATCTTTGTAATTTAGGACAATAGATCAGGCTGATGACCTTTCCTGGAGGTTAAACTGCAACCATTTGGATTCAGACTTCATTTGAAATTGTTTAAAGGCTTTACCCTGGCATTTCAGCAGTTGTTCTGGTAGCTATTTTCTTCTTTTTTTCTGATGTAGCAAAAGAAGATTTCTCTTATTTCGAAATCAACTATCACTTCAGAAATACGCAACTTAAAATGTGTGTTATATCACAAAAGTAATCAGTTCTGGCTTGCTTCCGTGGAATGTTTTGTTATTAGTAAGTGGTTAGTGTCTACTAAACTTTCCATTAACTTCAGCATGAAGAAACAACAGCGTACATTAAATATTTAAAATCACAAGAGAAAGAAAACAGTGCAGCCAAACTTCCTCTGTATGTCACTTGTTGCACTCCTGTAATCTTATCCACAATCTCATTAACTGAAATAATGACAGGACCCCTGCGCTCCTGGGGCTCAAGATTTGCTGTGCTTTGTAACAGAGACCTTTGATGCCTGCCAGTGACGGGGAGGCAGCTCTGCCCTGCCTGGTTTTGATACAGCTGGCCTGTTCAGAGATAACAGGAGACCCAGCTATTACCCAGTAGCTAACCTGAAAGGCACAGGGGAGACCGATGCAGTTTGATGATGTGCCCCACATGGTAATTTTACTGTGCCACTTGTTACCTGGTTACCTTAAAATCGCACACAACATAAACCATATTAAGGTAGAACAGAAGTGTGTTTATTCATAACATCCAAACCAGGCAGCACAATTTCAGATGTTTACAAAAAAGGCAGGTGCAGAAATGGGCAAAACCACCTGAATCTACGCCTAGGTTAAATCAGTGATGTTTTTTGCTTGCTGACTTCTCCTAATAAACCAGCAATTATGTTTTGTGTGTCTCTCAGGTTGTCTCAGTCATGCAGAGTTTGCTACAGTCAGAGAATGCAGTTGTTAGAGAGCTCTTCTACTTTCCCTGCTGCTCTGGAGTACTATTACATCTAATTTTCCCTTTCAAATATTCTGAAGGGAGGGAATACGTTGAATACCTTGATAACCGTCCTGTTTCTCCCTTAGCCTTGAATGTGTGTGTTTTTCTGTTTCAGAATTAATCTGTAATCCTATTTTAGCAACTTTCCCTCAAGTCATGGATCAACCAGATCTGATGGATGCACTTAGGGTATGTTATCTACATAGCGTTCGATTACATCTGATGTGTCAGGATTTCCAGATAGTTTGCAAAATTTGAGCTTTTTTAATCCTGTGAAAAGAGAAATGGAAAAGTCAAACAGAGAAGTTATAACAGTTTCAAGTACGTGCAGATCTCTTGTGTCTTAGTGCCTTCAAAACTGCAAGAGAACTCTTGAGTACATGCAGAAGGGATGCAAAGACATAAATGGTCTAGTCTGAGTGCTGCTAGCCATGTAGCCACAGCAAGAGTGCGCTCAGGTGGATTAGCTGCCTGGATGTTTGTCTGGCTTCTAGGACAGCGCTGCCTTCATGACAGGTGGGAGCTGACTTCGCTTGTGACTGGCAGGACAGTGCCTACCGTATTTACACTGCAGTCCCTCGCAGGTGTCCTAGTACCAGACAACAACAGTTGAGTTATTTCTGCCTGAAGGACACTACTGTTAGAAGCTGTCAGCCTTTGGGGTTGGGCTGTATTTCTCCACGCACAAGGGAGGAATGGGGAGTGTGAGAAAAGTGGGACTGCAACAGGAGCTTAAACTACTGCGGGATTGCTGCGAGATTTTTGTAGCTAAAAATGGAATTGCTTTAGATCTCCACGATCGCAGTCTGATTTTACATTTCATTTCGTTTTAGAGTGCTTGGGCAGATAGAGAAAGAACACTGAAGAGGTCTGAGAAGGTAATAAATTACAGGGTTTTTTCCGACATATATTCCATCTAATTCGAACTAGAAGCTTTCTGTCAGTGTTATTGATAGTTGACTTTTCCTCTGACCATACATTTATTTAGAAAATGTAGATACACTAAATGCAGTTCTTAACATTTCTTAGCTGTGTTTATAACAGTAGACTAGGAGAAGGAGTATGAAATTAACTTGTAACTTTTTATCTCAATGGTTGTAAATGGTTGTTAGTGGGAAAGCTGTTATAGGTTCATACCCAACGCGTGGCTCCCTTTCATGATGTGCTTGCAATATTTGACCAGTAAAAGCTTTCCACTGGTACAAAAGGGGCTGTGTACATCCACAAAATAATCTTTCCTCCTCCAGCCTCTGAGTTTTAGCCTTCCCACAGTCTGCCTGGAAAAATGCCCTTCTGCACATCTCCCTACCTCAGACAGTTGTAATCTCCCATTTTGGCATGTAGACAGCTGGAGAACTGAATTGGCCATGTCACCAGGCTTACCTGTGCTTTGTCCTACCTCCTGTCCTCTGGACAGAGAGAAGCTGTAGGTAACTGAATGAGAAAGGCACTGGCTCTTGATCCAAGACACTTCACTTGGGAGCAGTAGAAGGATATTTCATTCACGGTGCGTGCTACAGAAGGAGATCTCCCCGTTTACGCAAACAAAACAAAATGCTGTAGAGTCAGAACTGCTTTTTCAAGGCCTTTCATCCAAAATGAAAGCTGATCTGCTCGAAGAATTAGTAACTCCTTGGTGTCCCAGAACTATCCAGTTTTACCTGATTTGTCATGTGCCCCTCCCATGGTAGGATTGCTGCCTGGTGAATTCTTACTCCTTCTTGCATGGTTATACAATGCTTAGATGCTAAATCTCCTGCAGAGACGTGAGCTGTTCAATGCCAGTCATGGCACTCACGTTTCCGGAACATTTCTGGAAGAGTCTCAGTGATAGGAGTTTCCCAGGAGGCAGCGCCCTGCATGTGTCCTTCCTGCAGGAAGGGGTTTTCTAGTGTGTGTGTGAAAAATGAGGCACACAAATCTCATCAAGTGGTCGGGATCTTTCAGTGTTTGATAATTGACCAGGCTGATTCTTAGTCTCTGGGTGTTGCAGACTGGTCTTTACAGGGGAGGGCATAATTCTTGCCACATGAAGAATGTCCTGTCAAAGTGTGAAATAACAGTACGTACGGTGTGGCCTTGCCTCCTGCTTGGAGCCACGTGCTGCGAGGAGCGTGGGATTGTTGCACCTCTCCACCTAGGGCAGTAGAGAAACGAGGGGAGTTTGGCCTTCTAACGCAGGGAGGATGTGGCTCTCCCCTGGCAGCCATGGCAGTCTCAGTCTGTACCTGCAGAGGCTGGGGGGAACGGTTGTCACACACCGGTGTTTTTAGGAAGAAATATAAATACCCCATGAGCAAAGGGCTCTCAGTGACTGTTGTGCAGATTGCTGTTGTGTGGTAACACTGGCAGGGTTTGGCTGTGTATGGCTGCTTTCTGTCGTTTGGAGTTTCTGCGGGTTGGAGAGCAGATTTGTTGATCTATAGTTCATACAGTGCATAGTTCTTGGTGGAGAGTTTGAGGCTTATCCGAGCTAACTGATGTTTGTTTAGGAAGGTGGAATCTCTTCCCGTTGTTAACCTGGCAACTGGGCATTAGCTGAATGTTTTCTTGTCTGTTTCTCTCCTGTGTACAATACTTCTGGAGAAGTGCTTGGCAACACAGTGTATTTGCATTGAAGTATTTTCAAATACTCTTCTCTGCAGAGAGATCAAGAATTTCTGAAGTCTCTGTTTGTCCTGGTGTACCACGACTCTGTCTTCCCTCTCCTCCAGTCCACTTTGCTCCCTGACTACAAGTGGGCTGAGGAAGAGTCTGAAGCATCTCGCTGGAAGGTGATTGCTGACTTTTTGAAAAAAAGCCGAGAGAATGATGGTGCACTTCAGTATCTGCTGTCATCAGAAAATACTCACAAAGCCTTTGATATCTCAGAGCTGGCTTACGATTTCTTAGGAGAAGTGAGGAAAAACAATCCTGGAGTATGAATGGATTGTAGAAGAACAACACGGGCTATGTAAGAACAGGGTATCAATATAAATAAATTTTTAAAGAAAGAAACTGTGTACTATCTGAATGGTAATGAGCATTTTAACATATTTAACATTTTGAGAGACTAAAATTATTTATCAGTTTAACTAATAGAAATATATGTTAAATTTTCCCCTTTGCAATGTTAGTCAAGACTATGATTGTCTGTACATGTACTTGTTGTAGCCATGTCGAGTGTCGTATTTTGCCTAAGCTGAGCAAATGCTGAGGCAGCAATTTTCTCCTCTCATGCAGCTTCCAATTAATTTCCAGTTTTGTTTTAATCAGGGTGAACAAAAGACTCTTTTTCCCAGTACAC
>Ga0065711_1044667_pt1 | contig 13945 bp, 19 predicted proteins | sample Hoacrofraction12_FD_59098 | JGI IMG/M metagenome (GOLD analysis project Ga0065711, IMG submission 59098) | Hoatzin crop microbial communities from Cojedes, Venezuela - Epithelial fraction 12 v2 (version 2) | ecosystem: Host-associated > Birds > Digestive system > Esophagus > Crop | place...
GGCGGTGGGCAGCAAACGGTGGGCATGAACCTGACCAGGACCGCTACGCCGGCACCCAGCCAGACGTTGATCAGCTCAGGTGAGTGCAGACTGGTTCCTTCTCTTGGAGCCCACTGGGCTCTCGCAGGAGAGTGCCGTTGGGAAATCCCAGTGGCGAGAGGTTTCCCAGCACGCCTCCCAGCCTCTCTGCTCCCGAAGGCTGGTCTCTAGGGGTTATCCCTCTCTGTTTGCAAGAGAAGGTGATTTAGTCCGCCATGTCCTCTGCCAGTAAGCTGTCAGATATTTTAGAGTTTAATGACTCAAACCAGTGCAGTGGCTGCCTGCCTGTTGTTGTTGTTGTTCCCAGCTGCGCTGTTGCTAACTTTTGTGCTCTCCTCTTTTCCCTGTGTTTGTACAGCCACATATACACAGATCCAGCCACACTCGCTGATCCAGCAGCAGCAGCAGATCCACCTGCAGAAGCAGGTGGTGATCCAGCAGCAGATCGCCATTCATCACCAGCAGCAGTTCCAGCACCGCCAGTCCCAGCTCCTCCACACAGCCACCCATCTCCAGCTAGCCCAACAGCAGCAACAGCAGCAAGCACCATCTCTGACCCAACAGCAGCAGCAAGCTCAGCCTCCGCCACAGCAGGCTCCAGCTCAAAACCAGCAGCAGGCACAGACCCTTGTGGTGCAGCCTATGTTGCAGTCCCAGCCACAGCCTGTGCAGCTCCAGCAGGACAGTCCTTGCCAGCCAGCTACCAAGTCGCCTGTTCCGATTCAGTCAAAATCTCTCGTCGCCCCCATCAAACCACCTCAGCTTGGGCCTGCCAAGATGTCAGCAACGCAGCAGCCTCCACCACACATTCCAGTGCAGGTGGTGGGTACTCGGCAGCAGGGCTCAGGCCAAGCCCAGGCACTGGGTTTGGCTCAGATTGCTGCGGCGGTGCCGACGTCCCGGGGAATGCCAGCTGTGGTCCAGCCTGTTTCCCAAGCCCATGCTGCTTCCCCATCGTCATCATCATCTTCAGCTCCAGCATCCTCACAGGAAGCTCCCCCTCTCACCACAGGGGTGAATTTGGCACAAGTTCAAGGCACAGCCCACATGGTGAAGAGCCCAGCCTCCTCTCCAGTTGTGGCTCAGATGCCAGCAGCATTCTACATGCAGTCTGTCCAGTTGCCAGTAAGTGATACCATTGAGAAGGAGAATAGCATATGGATTCTCTTTGTTCATTCCTAGGACATCAGTCGCAATCCAGGCCCAGGTCAGTGGGATGGGATGGGTAAGGGGTTTGGGCAAAGGGTTGTGGAGACTATTTCCTCTCAACAGTGCTAATTCCAGTCCAACCCCTGGAGTTATTGACTGCAAGCCTTTCTCTTCCACATTCTCCTCCAAAGGCTTGCATGAAGTAAATAGGTGAGACCCATATCCTGCCCCAAATGGGGGTAGGTGTCCACATCACATACTAAATATTACATTTAACGATGTGGTGGGTTCACCTTGGGTGGCTGCCGGGTGACCACCAAGCTGTTCTGTCACTCCTCTTTCACAACAGGACAGGAGGAGAAAAATACAATTAATATCTCATTGGTCAAGATAAGGACAGGGAGATCACATACCAATTACTGTTATGGGCAAAACAAACTCAATTCAAGGAAATTAATTTACTTTATTGCCAGTTAATCAGAGTAGGATAATGGTTAATAAGAACAAATCTAAAAAACCACCTCCCCCTGGTTTTTCATGGGCTCAGCTTCACTCCCAACTCTTCTGTCTCCTCCTCCTGAGTGATGCAGGAGGACAGGGAATGGGAGTTGTGATCAGTTCATGATGTTTTATCTTTGCTGCTCCTTCCTCCTCACGCTTTTCCCTTGCTGCAGCGTGGGATCCCTCCCACGGGATACAGTCCTTCATGAACTTCTTCAATGTGAGTCCTTCCCATGGGCTGCAGTTCTTCACAAACTGCTCCAGCGTGTGTCATTTCCATGGGGTGCAGTCCTTCAGAAACAGGCTGCTCCAGTGTGGGTCCCCCACGGGGTCATGAGTCCTGCCAGCAAACCTGCTCCAGCATGGGCTTCTCTCTGTGGGGCCACAGGTCCTGCCAGGAACCTGCTCCAGCACAGGCTCCCCACGGGGTCACAGCTTCCTTCAGGGTACATCCACCTTCTTCAGGAAGGTGTCGCAGGATTTGTCTGATTTTTAGAGAGGGGGGACAATTCCGCTCTCATCCCACATGTGTTCCCTGCTCCTTTGACTCTCCTTCATTGAAACTGATCTGATTTAGCCAAAAGCCTGTTTGTTTGGAAACTGCTGGGTGGCTGCCATTCCATTTCTGTCTTCCTGGAACAATCCTTTGAGGTTCACACAGTGTCTGGGTATTACGTCAATGTATCAACATGAATTGGGACACCAGATCCTAGCCATAGCGGTACGGTAGTGAGCTGTCTGAAGTTTTGCTTCCTGTTAGGCGAATGCTCCTAAGTAGAGGTACGTACTGCGAGGGAGCTAGAGGCATCTCCAGGAGAAGGAACCAGGCTGGAAATGAAGTATGATGGAGCAGGATGCATCTTCCTTTTGCCTTTGATCTGTCTTGTTCTTTGCTTTGGAGCTTCTGTCTCTGCTTACGTGTTCCTCTTTGTTCACGCAGGGCAAGTCTCAGACCTTAGCGGTAAAGCGCAAGGCAGAGTCAGAGGAGGAGAAGGAGGAGTCACCCAGTATCGCTGCACTCCTGCCTGCCAGGTCCTCTCCTGTGACAGACAGCCCCAAAAACATGGAGGAGAAGAGTGGCCTTGGAGGTGAGGTACAAAGTAGAGCTCTGCTTGCGCGTGCTAATGATCTCATCTTGTATTCCATTTGAAGTAGATGGAGCAAAGCTAACTGACTCTTATGCTGTTAACTCTACAGATAAATCTGATTCTGCTGCCATTGTAACCCCAAATACCACCTCGAGTGAGGGAGCATCAGTCACCCCGACCTCTGCTCCTGCCCCAAACCTGGCAATGGTGTCACGTCAGATGGGAGACTCCAAACCCCCACAAGCCATCGTCAAGCCCCAGATCCTCACACACATCATTGAAGGCTTTGTCATCCAGGAAGGAGCAGAGCCCTTTCCGGTAGGGATTCTCACCTGCGGGGGAAGGAGGTGTAGCTCTCTCTTGCAGGTGTGAGTGGGCTTCCATCTTTAGACAGGAGTTTCTTTGCCCATATTCCAACTCAGCATTTTTCGCCTGAGACGCTGACAGTGAGGAGGAAGGGAAAGAAGGGAGGTGTTGTGCATGAAGCAAGGCATGAAGCAGTGGCATTAAAGAGAATGGCTTGGAAGGAGTAAGACAAGTGTCACGGGAACTTTTTCTCCAGTAGTCCCCAAAGCAATAATTTATGCAGGAATTGTAAGAAGGTTCTTCTCTCTGATTTTTAGTGAGGGAAGGATGTGCTGCATTTTGAACAAGCAGCAAGTGAAGTTAAAGCAAATAAGGGGAAATGAAGTTACATGGAATTGCAGGATATTCAAGACAGATAGTACTTGGTGGTCGTTGAATGAACCGCCAAGCCTGTGAGTCAGGAAGGAGTAATAGCTTTGTTCAGCATCTCTCCTTCCCTAGTACGCAGAGGGATTCTTCTGAGCTGTAATAAGGTGTGAGTGACATATACCTTGCAGAGGGCAGTGGACACAGAGAATCCTTTACCAATGGGCCCAACTCTTTCTCTTCCTGTCCAGGTGGGTTGTTCTCAGCTGCTGAAGGAATCTGAGAAACCGCTCCAGGGAGAGGCTGCTTCTGGCCAGAGTGAAAACCTGTCCAGCAATTCTCCGGGAGGAGACAGTGCTTCTATGGGTGAGTTTCAGCACCAGGAGGCCCAGCTAGTGTTACTGAAGGTTTCTGCTCTTTGATACTGTATGACTAACTTTATACATTATGGACTCGTATGTGTTCCTGCTAACTCCTTAGAGACTCAAGCTGTGGACACCTAGGATCTCGTTTTCTTGAGTGCCAGAAGACAATACTTTTTTGCTGCTGTTAATATGATCTAACACACCCTGTGTCAGCAGTAAGCAGGAGAATCTGAACTGTACCTGTCTCTAAGGTCTTTGAAGGCTGTGAAGGATGTGTGGACACAGCAGAGAGTGCAGTGATGGAGATGTCCCCCACCACCTTGTAGGATATGAGGGATATGCTATATTTTGCTTGTTCAGCAAGGAGAAATAAATGGCCCTGTTCAATATCCTGGTGTCCTAATGAGCGGAGCTTCTGCCTCTTTCCCCAGATTCTTCCCCAAGCTAACTGCTTAGTAGATTCAGTGGAGAATATTGGCTAGGAATCTGTCTGCTCAGAAGAGGAGCAGTGGCATGGGGAATGACTGCGTGTGATCTGCTTCAGTTTAAATCACCAACTGGTGTGTCTGTCTGTGTCTCACTAGAGCTTGATAAGAAGGCAAATTTGCTGAAGTGTGAATACTGTGGGAAGTATGCCCCAGCAACCCAGTTTCGTGGCTCCAAGAGGTTTTGTTCCATGACCTGCGCTAAAAGGTAACGGCAAGACATAATCTTCCTTTCGCTGTCGATACATTTTCTGGAAATGGGCATGTGCCCCTTTTCCAGGTAGTGTACAACACTTCAGCGCATCTGATCCTACCTCCGTGGGATGCACTGGCCACAGAGATCCTTTAGGACTCTAAATGATTTGTGAATGCTTGTGGGTCTGCAGAGGTGGATGTGGTGTTGAGTGTAAACAAGATTTCTGACTTGCTCAGAAAATGAAGTGGAAAGGGGGAAGTCCTGGGGCTCCAAAGAACTTCTCTTCAACCTCAAATGTACATTTGACTGACTAAACGAATGCATACTGGTAGCTGTCCGCTGCATTAGTACCAGACAAAGACACAAGGAGCCCTGGGGAAGAACCTGGGGGGTTAGATTAGTCGTTTCTGCCGCCTGTTGATAGCGGGGTGCTTGTTATGGGTCTTGTTTCCCTTAGGGGAACGACTTAATTGACCCTTCAGATATTAGTTCAAGACTCTGGTGCCCAGATATTGCTTGTGTCAGAAGTCTGGGCTGGTTCCTTCCAAGGGGAAGCCTTAGAAGGAGGAGGAACAGAACTTGATGGTACAGAGGAGTTTTATCCCCATCTAGAGCAAGGAGAAGCAGTAGGTTTAGATAGCTGCTGTTTCCTAACTGCTGCTCTGCTTCTACCTATTTGAGGTACAATGTCAGCTGCAGCCATCAGTTTCGGCTGCAGAGAAAGAAGATGAAGGAGTTCCAGGAAGCTAACTATGCTCGTGTGCGCCGACGGGGATCGCGGCGCAGCAGCTCTGAAATTGCTCGAACGAAGATCCAGGGCAAGCGCCACAGGGTAAGGCCACCGTCCTGTCTGCCTCTGTCAAGGCAGGTCTCGGCGCAGAAGCCGTCACTGCTGGACGTACCGCTTTCTCACCGCGGATGTAGCTGTGCAGGACGTGCCCAGTGCGCACTGATACAGCTGTTACACAAGGCACAGGGAGCTGCTCCAGTCGCTTATCGACTGCAGAAAGTGGATTCACATTTGTACTTGCTCTGTTCACTCTGCGTTCACTCCCGCACATGTCTCAGAGGTCTCGGTGAGTGAGATCAGCTGACAGCCTTGGTAGGAAACAATTCATTTTTCCCATTTGATTAGCATCCTTCCACATGAATGATTTCGGTCAGATTATAGAAGAATTGAATGAGCTTCAGTGCTGACGTGAGGAAGAGGAATGGACTGCGGGAGGATGAGGAGAAGGAAGAGGAAGGGAGGCGAGAGCAAAGTCTCCCCTCTCTGGCATCAGGGAGCTCTCGTGCCAGCTGCCTCTGGACCAACAGCCTGAGACAGTGGTCCCAGCCTGCTGGGACAACTTCTGCTGTTCCCAATGCCTTGTTTTTCACCTAGCAATTGTGAATTTCTGACAAGATGCCTTCTGTTTTGTTTCTTTCTTGTGGGCTTGTAGGGCCAGGAAGACTCAAGTCGAGGCTCTGATAACTCCAGCTACGATGAAGCTTTGTCCCCTACATCTCCAGGACCCCTGTCAGTAAGGGCTGGTCATGGAGACAGGGACCTGGCGAACTCTAGTATGGCCCCACCTACCCCAGACCTACATGGCATCAACCCAGTCTTCCTGTCCAGCAATCCCAGTCGCTGGAGTGTGGAGGAAGTGTACGAGTTCATTGCGTCACTGCAAGGTGAAGTCAAGATCCTCTCCTGCACTCCTGTGATCCAGTCGCGTGGGGAAATTTGTTGGCTCTCTTTCTGGAAAGAAAGCGGTGTCAGTGGTGCCTAGTGCTTTTATTGTACTTTTGGACATGTTTCTGAATTGGAGTAGGTCCTACAGATGTATGACTTGTACTTGTCAAGTAGCCTGTGCCTTCAGGCAGACTGTGGAGTAGCATGGGGAAGGGGGTTGGTTAGATTCCTAGCTGGCTTTCTGTACCTGCCAGAGGCCCAAGGAGGGGGAACGAGGGGAGTGCCCAGGGCCCATCTATTTCTCAGTGCTGGTTTTTTTGGTTTCACAGGGTGCCAGGAGATTGCTGAGGAGTTTCGGTCACAGGAAATTGATGGCCAGGCCCTGCTGCTTCTGAAGGAGGAACACCTCATGAGTGCCATGAACATCAAGCTGGGACCAGCTCTGAAGATCTGTGCCAAGATCAACGTCCTCAAGGAGACCTAACAGCTCTGAAGCCAGAGGTCTCACTTTTGCTGTGACCCCGGGGCAGCTGCCAGCTTTGGAGCATCCTGCTGGGGCGGGGAAGAATGGGACAGTCCCCTGTGGTCTTGCATTCAAGAAGAATGAGAAGGAATTTAACTGATTGAAACTGCGATGCACAACAAGCCCATGTCTTGGTCTCTTAATGGTGCTACAAGGGGGAAGGGAAACTCCCACCTGGGGCCTTGAAACATCTTTCCTTCTTCCTGATTTTGAATATGCCTCTCTCGTATACCACACGAAGACGTGAAGGGGACCTCTTTCTGTCTTAGCAGACTTCTGACAGGGAACTGCCTTCGCTCCTTTTTGCTACAGCAGGTCTGCTTGATCTTAGTTTTGAATCTCACTGTGCCAGAACTTGAGGCATAGGAAGAGCCGGCCCCACATGGACAAGCTATGCTTGGGGCGTTTAGGAAGAACTACTGAATTCCAAGTGACAGAGAATTGGAGCAAAAGGGGCTGCTGCTGTTCCACTCTTTAAGAAAAATAACCGAGGCTGTTCACGAACTGGGTTTAATAGCCATTCCAGCATGCATACCAAACCTGAAGGCCTGTGGCAATAGGAGCTGCCTTAGCTTTACTGTCTCCTGTCGAGATGCAGAGTGAAGACAAAGTGTTGTGGCAGCTACTCACTCCTGCTGCTCCTCTCTGAACCAGTCAGAGGGGGCTTTATCATGAATGCTTATGACAAGGTGATTGGAAAATTGAAGGGGAGGGCGACTGTTTAACATTAAGGAACCCTGCAGCACTAGGTTTGTCTCCCCATTGTGCTTAGGGCATAATTTACAGATCCAAAGCAGTTTCCAGAAACGCCAAGGCTCTTCATAAAATGGGCTGGGTTTTGTTTTATTTTTTTCTCAGTTTGTATCAGTTTGTATTATTTTTGTGTCTGTCTTCATTATCCTCAGGAGAGCTAATGGGACAAAAGTATTAGCTGGCAGGATTATATTGCCTGCCTCAGGCTCTTTTTTTTTTTTTCTTTTTGGTGGTGTTGTAAAACAAACGTTTCTCTGCCTCAGTTAAAAAAACAAAACAACACACCCACCAACAACTAAATATTGATCTTTTAATGCTACTTCTCCTTTCTAAGGAGTAGAATTCTGTCATAGGCTGAGTCCCTCCCTTTCAGGCCCTCTAGGTCTGTATTTTTCTTTGTTTTTTTCTTTGTTTTTTAAGGACCAAATGTGGTATTCTGAAGTTCTGTAACCAGATTGCCAAAGGTGAAAACCTGGGCAGAGCTCTCCTCTTCCAGAAGCAACTCTGCTTCAAACAAACTAACAGGCAAAAAACCTGAAGAAATTACAGGAAGCATGAAGAGGGAAGTGGACCCTAGAGCCCAACACCTGAAAGCAAGATGATTACGTAAACCATGTGTCTCAGCTTCCCTGTTTTCAGAAGTTTCATGTGATTATTTGAGTGAAGCATAAGACTGTTTTGTGTGAAAAGCACCTACTGTTGCAGGAAAGCTGTAGTGGCATGGGAAGAGGCCTAATAGCATAGATAAGAATTAATTAGAGATCTTTGGAATGGGCTCTTTATTGACCCATGTTAGAAAAAGAGGAGGGAAAGCGCTTAGAAGATGGGTGAGACAAGGCAGCAGCTTCCTAGTCTTAGCTGTGCTGTTGAATCTCACTTTAATGTCATCCTGTGAGAGAAGAGTTCTGAGGCTTCTTGAATGAAAACAGGCCCAAGGAAGCTGCACATGCTTGCACCCTGGAAACACTGTTTGGTCTGATGTAGTCTGGGGGCAGGGAAGGGGGAGGTTTGACTCTCTGACCACAGTCAGCAGAGGAAGGCTGCCCTTAAACCATTTTATCCTTAGCAGGCTGGGTGTGATAAAACTCCTACTGAGTTCAACCCTTGGCAGGGTAGGCAGGCAGCTAGCCTGCCTATGTCACTAGCTACTTCTGAGGAACGGATTTTATTTCAGTCAAAGGGGAAGGCTTTACTTCTTCATTCCATGTTCAATGTTCTTAATAAAAAAATGCTTGTTCAGGCTTTGCAGGTGTGGCTGCTTTATACCCCCCCCACCCTGAACATTAACCAGGTGTTTTAAAAGTACAACCTTCATCAAAAAGTTACTTTCGATTTTTATTGCTGCAAGAAATACAGATCACAGGAAACTTTTCCCATCTGTAACTCCCTGAGCTTTTAAAGTTTCAGTTATTAAAGATGTGTATATCCCTTCTTGCTAAGCCCTAAGGGAACTGGAGTGATAAAAGGTGACAATGAAAAACATGCACGGACAAGAAGAGATCCATTCCTGGCAAAAGATTTTCAGGCACAAAGCACCACACACTAAGGAGCCTTCACCCTTAGATCAGTAAGATGCTCTGGCACCAAAGAAAGCTCCCATTACATCAGCACAACACTTCACCAGGATTTTTGGTCATTTTATTTTTGAAAGTTGTGTTTTGTACAAAAAAAATTACCTTAAACACCACCATGAAAAACGGTAACAACAGACTTAGTGACTTCCTATTTTTCCCATGTTATGAGAAAGATTGAGACTGTAACAAAAGTCAAAGAAAGCAGGAACTGTTTGCTCACTCCAAACCCAGCAAGAAAGCAGGGCCACTCCTTTTCCCTCAATGCCACTGTTCAGACTGCTTTGGCAGAATTAAAAATACATGAACTTTGTCTGCATTCCACTGTTCGCAGCAGTGGCTTGCTTATTCACAGTTTCTGCCCTCAAGACTGGACAGCTGTCTGCCAGTCTATGGTAGGGCAGAACGGGATTGTGTAGAGTCTAGCCCCTCACATAAAAAGCAACTAAGAATCAAGGTGCCAAGTTCCTGAAGGTTCCTATTAAGTCTTACAACTCAGCTGTACCTGCTTTTTTTTTTTCACCAGGGCCCCAGGAGAAGGTTCCCTCTCACTCCCAGCCAGTAGCAGTATGCAAGTACCATATGCACAGGGCAAGTGTCTAAAGATTGGTCTGCACCATGCTCAAGGGGACAGTGATTTATGAAAGCTGACCCTGTAAATGCCCGAGTCCCTTACACAGTTTTGAAGGTGTTAGCATTATCCTTGGCTTCTACAGTTCCTTTTTCCATTAAAAAAAAAAAAAAAAATTCTGGTAGCTTCATGGGAAAACCCTCTGCCAAACAAGGAACTTTCAGAGAGCATGGAATCACAATGCTGACAGTGGCAGCTACCTTTCTCGTGCCTTGATGTCAGTTTCAGCAAATGTTCCCTTTACTTAGGGGCACCTCCTTTCCTTTTGCTTCTCAATGATTGAGAAGACCGAGACAGTATTTTGACTGACCTGGAAAGTCACAAGACTGTATTCAACTCCTACAGTTTTTTAGCACTGCCCCTCTCCAGTCAGAGGATGGCACGCATCCCTTTACGTTTGTTGAAGGGAACTAGTGTGTACTCTTCAACATATTCCCATTAGCAAAAGAAAAGACTGCAGAGGTGCTAATGCCCCTTCCACCCCCCGGAGTCTGGGTAGCGCACTCTGTGCAGGTTGTGCTGGCAGAAATAGTGCGTAACAGTGCAGAAGCTAGAAAAGCTGAAAACGCACTCAAAGAAAAATCCAGTGTCTTACAGATCCTGTAAACCCTAGGGGGAGCAGGGGGGGGGGAGAAGAAAGAAAAAAGAAAGACAAAAGATCCCTCCTCCAGTCTCAGCTGTTTTCACCCACTGCCTCCTCTTCTCCTTTCCGCAGCCATCGTGGCCCTTTTTTCCTCTCGGTGATTCATCTCCCATTCCTGCTCAGTGCTGATGCTCTTACAGCCTTCTAACTCAACTCTCAGCACTTCTCTTTCCCCCCCCAGCCTTGCTGCATCTTTGGAAAATCTGAACCAGCACTGTGTTCATAAGACATGCCATCAGGGACCAGTGCCGTTCACACCCAGAGGCGCCCATGGGACTTGACACACCAGAGATAGCGAAAGCAAATAGTGTAAAGAAAATCAGAAGCAAGAGAAGGAGAACTGGCTGGGAGGCACCCGGCTGGACAAGCGCTGGGGAGATGCGGAGAGGAGACCTCAGAGCTGAAAGCCTGTCACATTGGTAGCAAGTGGTCATCTCGTTCTTCTGACTCCTCGCCCAGCTGGTCGTCACCCACACCACGGTACGCAGCTGGCGCGTTTCGAGGCTTGGATCGGCAGACAAAGTCGCAGCCATCCTACGAGCACAGGATATCGCACCGGAATCAGACTGTGTGCAATCGACTCGGCATCCAAAGCAAAGCAGCTTCTGTGATTTCTCTTCTGTAAAGGGATCATGCCTATCCCTGTGCTATCTGGGAGAGGTCCCCAAAACTTGTCTTGACCAGAGGAGCACACGTACAAACATCCTACTCAGTCTTGAAAGCTCTGGGCGTACTGGTTAACAGCATGCAGCACCATCATGCTGAGCACAGGGGATAAACAGCACTGCCTAAGGTGACCAAGGAGGGGCTTCAGGCAGTCGGACATGAACCCTTCACAGTCACCAGCTTAGCTCAACATTCCTCCCTGGAATATGTTAACCATTAATGAGCATGTTTGTTATGTAGCAATCACAGGGTATCAGCAGGGAATCAGACTCCGCAAGGATTCCAAAACAGAGTACTCAAAAAAAGCAAACCATAAACCCAAAACAGATATACTCTCTTCTTCTGCCTCAAAGTACACTACCCTGGCGGTAGCTACACCCAAGAGACTGTCCACAAAGGTAAGGCAGATGCCATTTTCTCCTGTCCTAGTGAATGGGCCAGGCTGGGAATATACAGGGATTTTCACTCACCGCCACCAAATTGCCCAGATCTTGCCAGAAGGCGAAGTGAGGGAACTGCTCCATGCCCTTGGCTCCTACTACAAGGCGCTGGTAAAGGAACCCACCAATGATGTAGACTGCAATTACCGAAGCAAACCTGGAGGGCAGAATTAAAAAACAGAGCTCAGGAAATCCTATAGACAACCTCTTCTGAGCCACCTACCTACCTCAGACTGGTACTGTAGCAAGTAGCTGAGCACCACTCAAGAAGAGAGCTAGAGACCAGACCAGAAAAGGTCCCCACAATATTGATCTGCTAGTACAAATCTTTCAGCAGTGTCACATGAAGTACTGCCTCTAAGCACAAACACAGCAAATTAGTCAAGATTCCTGGTCTGAATTCCCAGCTCTGGCAAAGAGCTGTTGTACAATTTTAGGAAGTCACATCTTCCATGTTTCAGTGCACCCGTCTGTAAACTGTGAAGGAGGATGTCTACAGGGAACAGAGCAGCTCTGCAGCATCATGCCTTAAGAAAGAGCTTTTGTCCCAACAGCTGAAAGGCACAGTAACGGCAGCTGTGGATAGGTATACTACAATTATCTAGTCTACTATAACATTTGCTACATTTCTAAATGACACTGGAGATTACAGCCCAGACACCAACAGCTCTTCCTGTAGGTGATACTCACGTGATCAGCAGAATGGAGCCAACGCTGAGGTGGGAGTCCTCAGCTGGACAAGCCACGCTGCTGTCCATCTCAAAGAGGTAGAAACACTCCTGCTCCTTTTCCCGCTCTTCCGAAATAATGCTGAATGAACTCTGCAATTTGGAAAGAATTAAGCCATTGAAAATACGCCCAGGCTTGCTGAACTTCTCCAGAAGACGACAGTTTTATCACTGTTGGTGCAGCTCGGCAACTGACACTGGAGGACAGAAGAAAAGCTTGCTGCCTCCTCCCAGCCCGTCTGCTCATAAACAACCGTTTGTCTGGCAGCCCCCTGCTCCTCTCCCGCCTCGTGTGCCACTCACTGCTGTAACTCCCCGCTTGCAAGAAATCATTATCACAGCTCTTCTCTTCTCACCACTGCAGTGCCTGCCATATGAATCACCCCCTTTATATATCAGCATGATCCAGTCACCTGCCGAGAGAGAAAGAACATGGGCTGCAAACCCAGATCAGGAGGCAAAAGGCAAATGCTGAGTAAGAAAAGTACTGAGTGGAATCTTACTTCCATTGAAGACCTGGGTTTCATTGATTCTTCCTATCACTGTAGTCTTTCCATTCTGTCTATCTGTTTGCACCAGGCCACCAAAATCGCGTGAGGTGCTGTTGACCTCCCTGCACACCCTGAAATGGTAGACGTAGTTTTCCGTTTTGCCTTTCTCTACGGTCACATTAAACCTGCAGCAGGGAGAGGACAGAACAGACAGCTCATAGGATTACAAAGAACAAGGCTCAGAGCAGCGGACACTCGAGGCCTGGAAGCCAGGCACAGCCCATACTAATGGCGGAGCCCATTCTGCAGCCTGGCCCCAAATTTTCCCCTCCTGTTGGGCTAAGGGTAGTTACTGTGCAGCCCTGAGGCCTGCAGTGTCTTCTACTGTACCTCATTTGGCTCAGCGGCTCCAGTTTCTGCAGCAAGGCCTTCTCCATTTGCGACTCGCTGGTCTCATCACCAACCACGTCGCACTTCCTCTCTTGGGGCTGTTCAGCCCCGGCACCGACAGCAAGGGCCACAAAGACCACCAGAACAGCAGAGGTACGGCAAGGCGATGACATCCTGGACACACACAACAGAGAACACAGAGGATTAACTATTTCAGCTCCCTGCCAGCTAACTGCAGGGTCACAGAGTCAACGACTTGGCCACTTCCTCAGTCCGGACTGCGAAAAGGAGAAGGCAAAGTCTAGAAACTTCTCACAGCTCCCAACAGAGACTAAATCTGAATCTCTTGCCTAGTCAGAGACAATTCACTGGGCCAATTGGGGATTCTTGTCCAAATTTTGCCTCAGGATCACAAAAAGCTTTGCTGCTGAGCACATTAATTAGCATTGATTCAGCCAGAGTAGAGGCTGAGTGCTGGAATAAGTTTCAGGCATAAGCCACTGCTTGTTACTGCATTGCACTGTGAGGGCGGCCAGCAGAAAACGATTCACCGGGCCTCTGATCAATCCTCTCTGCAGCTCTCGTGCGAAGAGCTTGCAAGGAGGAGCCACCGTGATTAGGCAGGCCCTGTTCAAGCGCCTTCACCTAACTATAATTATGTTGTCGTTCTAGCGTAGCCAAGAACCCGTAAATGTTTACTAACGCGACGCCACAACCCCGCAGAACAGTTTTCTCCTGCTGACAGGGGGGAAGGCGGCAAGGAGGACGCTGCGTTATCCCACATCAGAGCCAACCGGAGAGGCGAAGGCGGTAACGAAAACCTCGAAGGTTTGGCTCGGAGGTCCCTGCTCCAACCAGGCCCGAACCACTCCTCCACGGCCACAGCGGCCCAGCGGCCTCCCCCTTCTCCCCCCTCCCCGGGGGCGCCGGCCGGGGAGA
>Ga0065711_1044684_pt1 | contig 13944 bp, 2 predicted proteins | sample Hoacrofraction12_FD_59098 | JGI IMG/M metagenome (GOLD analysis project Ga0065711, IMG submission 59098) | Hoatzin crop microbial communities from Cojedes, Venezuela - Epithelial fraction 12 v2 (version 2) | ecosystem: Host-associated > Birds > Digestive system > Esophagus > Crop | place...
TCCTTCCTTCCTTCCTTCCTTCCTTCCTTCCTTCCTGCCTTCCTGCCTTCCTGCCTTCCTGCCTTCCTGCCTGCCTTCCTGCCTTCCTGCCTTCCTGCCTTCCTTCCTTCCTGCCTTCCTTCCTGCCTTCCTCCCTGCCTTCCTCCCTGCCTGCCTTCCTTTCTGCCTTCCTGCCTTCCTGCCTTCCTGCCTTCCTTCCTGCCTTCCTTTCTGCCTTCCTTCCTGCCTTCCTGCCTTCCAGCCTGCCTTCCTGCCTTCCTGCCTTCCAGCCTGCCTTCCTGCCTTCCTGCCTGCTTTCCTTCCTGCCTTCCTTCCTGCCTTCCCTCCTGCCTTCCTGCCTTTTTGCCTGCCTTCCTGCCTTCCTGCCTTCCTGCCTTCTCCAGGCGGGTACAACAATGCTGAGGATCCGAGTCTCTGCCTAAGAGCAGAGAAGAAGTAAACCCAGAGGATATCGTATTAAAGAAGGGACGATCTAACCTTTTCCCCTTTTTCTACTTTTGCAGTCTTTTAATTGGTAAATCCACCATTTTCCTCCATGGTTTGTTCTTACTGTGAGTGACCCATACAGAGAAAAAAATCTGTATTTTCTCCATTATAGCATATTTTGTTTTACAACAGTAACTCCAGGAAGGGACCAAATTCAGTACTATCATAAAAATCAGTTACTGGCTTTCAAACTAATTCAAAGTTTGTGGCAGCCGAGTACTCTCTTGCAGTGCAGTATCCTTAGATCACATCCTTAGTATAGTTATAATCATAAGCACACTAGACCTGTCCCAAGTTTCTGTGCATCCATCACTGACATGAACATGTTTGTTACTCTTTTCTGAATCTAAAATATGGGGAGTTCACTGACCTTTCTCCCAGAAAATGTCTGTGGCTTTACTTTGTCCATTCAGCTAAAAATGTTGCAAATACAGTATGGCCATGAATAACAGAGAGCCCAAAAGTTATGTTGCCAAGAATGGGTGACTCAGGAAGTGGCTCAGACATATGCATGAGAACATTTAGCCCTGCAATTCATCAAATGTGGATGTGTTGCTCATATTTATCATTTTTATTCCAATACCAAAGCAGAATCTACTGTATTTATTAAAAAAGTAACAACTTCTGCATTGAAGTAGTCCGCTGAAGATGAGCATACCCGAGTGTGAGGCCAAGATCCTATCGTCTTTCCTCACTCAGGTTGTGTGATGGGGATTCATGTGTCCTGACACATGTCTGTGTTAGGGCTCTTAGTGTGGGGCAGGAACATCCTGTGGAGTTTTGGATGGGACAAGACTCTAGTTTGCTCACATTAATCTCCATATATAGACCCCACAGCACTGGCGCCACTCCAGCTTCTAATTTATTACCTGTGGGCACCCTACCTCTCCTTAAATCCCATGTGTAACAATGGGGGGATCTGGAAATGAGCTGAACTGCTCTGTAATGGGGAATACACAAGTGGGGTGTGACTGATACTCCGGGACTCAAACTCCCTTTGCCTCAGCTGTCTGCCCTCACTTGATGCACCACACTGATGCTGACAAACTGAGGCACAAAGCAAGAAAGTGAGATGCACAAGTTCATGAAAGGAAGGGGATAATGGGGCTGTGTGCCAATGCTCCAAAACATGATCTATAGCCTTAACCCCAAACCAAACATTCTATCTACCCAGCTCAGCTCCTCCCCTCTCCCTCTTCCTGCTCTGCCACACAGCTCCCAGTGTGATAGTACTACAGGGCATCCCTGTAATGTATGTTAAGTAAGTGCATGTCTCTGGGTGTGCTTGTCTCCCATCGAGATGGAGTTATTTTCTCTCACTCGGCATGTTTTGTGCAGGTGCATGCTTTACAAACAGAAAAATCAGCACTCTGCAAAAGTGTTTCTGTTAACATTTATCACCCCTTCCCTTAGTCATCACCACATCAGCCCTCCCCGGGGAATGAGAATGCTAATTCAAGGGAAGATGTAATGCTAGCCCATTGGGAGCCCTGGATTAGAACAACAACACAAAAGAGAGATGGAGGAAAAAAAAGAGAGACAGAAAGAGAGAAAGAGTCCTTCTAAGACAGATACTGACAAAGAGTTGAAGTCTCATTCCATTTTATTGCAGTCCCATGCTTTTTAATTGTTCCACCCGAGTAAATCCTTCCTCTGTGATCCTGTTGTTAATGAAAAAGTCCATTGCGGTCATTCTGCTGGCTTTAAGCTTATGCTTGTCCAATGGTTTCTTGAATCCCAGAGCTGTTAATATATCTGGAGTGGAGCAGCTGCAGGGCAACCTATTTCTATGATAATGTGTATACAGAGCTTTTATCTTTTTTTCAGGGGGGGTGGGGGTTGGTGGTGGAAGAGGAGAGTGATGCTTAACTGCTTTCCCTTTTCCTCTCCCTCACCTCTGATCTTTCTTCTAAATATTTCCAGAGGGTCTACCCAGAGCCCCAGGTGTTACTATACATCTTCAGTTTTGACAGGCCACTGGTAAGGGCTGAGACTTTATCTATATCTGTGTTGTATAAGGCTCTGTGTTGCCTTTGCAAAATCATGAGTGTACAATGGTTAATCTCTATAAAGCACTAGGCTGGTAAAATGAAAATCCCTAGCTAACCCAAAGTGATTTCAAACTGCAGCAAAACCTCTGATTCTGAATTCCTGAAATAAAATGATTTCACCCTCCAAGAGTTCCCATAGATACACAGTGATTGAAACTGAAATCTAGAGTTTCACTCTACAAAACTGTAAAATGCTACAACCTGAAACCAAACAGTTTTGCAGACTCCATCCAAAACTGCCAGCATGGAAACCTAATATAATCAATGTCTAGATAGTTAAATTCAGTGCTCAATTCCCTGCCACACAGGATGGTCAAAAAGTATGTTCGCGTTTTCCCTCCATTCCTCTTTGTGAGGAAAGTTCTAAAAATTAACATGAAACAAGAAGCTGAAATCTTCCAAAATGTCCCAGATACCCCTCAAAAGACAGCAAACACCCAGCTTCATTCCTCAGTTTCCCCCTTTAAAAAACCAAACACATTTTTGATAGGAAAAAGAAAAAAATATATATTAGTTACAGTTTTCTAGTATACAACATTTCTATTTTTATAGAAGAAGTGTAGTAGAGTAAGGGTTGCCCTGCAAAGCTAAGCATGATTCTTAAAAATAAGCAACACATCAAGACACAGAACTTTACCTTATTACCTGTAGAGATCTTTTGGATCTCATTTGTATGAGAAAGCAGAGACTTCCTTTGGTTATACGCATCAAAATAACATTCAGTTTGAAAATTGTATCACACGATATTTTCCTTAAAATTGTGTTAAAAACACAGAGACCTGTGCAGGCAGTGAAGAAGCAATAAAGAAATCAATTCTTCTACTTTTAATTTTTAATATTGTCCGAAACCAAATCACAAACTTTTTGTAAGTATTGACATCACATTCTCAACCTTGGTGAAGTGTGTGGCCAAAATACAGCAAAAAATCAAGCTGTTCCCTTTTGTTCTCCACCAAGCTATAAAACGGATGATTGCTCTACCTTCCCTCCACCCCTCCACCCCCAACTCCAGTAATTATTTAGATGATATGTCACAGAAGGGTCAGATTACAGAAAACTTGACTCAGTCTCTCATAGATACATTGGATCTAAAAAAGGCAAAGGCACTTCATTTATGTTCACCAAAGAGAAGTTTGGAGATCTCATTCAAGGCTTTTGGGGTACAAGAAAATTTGTATTCACTGTTACAACAAAACCATGTAGCAACATAGATTTTTACCTTTTTTTCCTGTACTACTACATTTTAAGGTAAATATTCTTCTAGTAAACTCGGTAAAATGAAAAATTCAATGACCAGCATCCTGCAATTTTGCGTTTTTTTCAATCTAAAGACAGCACTGTGTCAGTGAAAGGTCTTGTTTGAGCAGCTGGAGGCTTGAAGATTTAAATTTTTAGTCACTGTAGAATAGTTTGGCAATGAGAACAACTCTAAAGGTGAAAGGCAAATTCATTCTGAAGCTTATTCAAATCCTCAGCCTCCATCTAACTGCAGCCCAGCTAATGATCCTGAAGAGTGCTCTACCTGTCTGGTTGTTGAAGGTTATACTCTACTAATTCTTCCCCATATTGAATTAAATTGACACTGTATCTGCAATTAAAAATAAATGGGAGAGAGCAAGGGAACAAGAGGAACATATTCAGCAAAACCAACCAAATATCCATTTGTAATCTAAAGTATCAGCATACTACCTTTACAGCAGTGAGAGGTGTTATTCAGTCAAGCTTCTGTTGACATGTTTTGACAAAATTCCCTTCTTCAGATTGTTTGCTTGATCCTAGAGTGCTCAAGATTAGAGCCTTGCTGTTTCATACATCATTCAAGTCGCTAATAAGGAACAGTGCCTGGTCCCTAGAGCACTTAAATTAAAAAAGACAGGACGGAGAATAGGAACAGTAATAAAAGCAAAGAAAAAAGTTGAAATGTATCATTTTCAGAGAAGGCTCAGATACTGGAAGCTTTTAAAGCCCTGTTCTTTTGATTATCAGGCAGAGTACAGTTGAGTCTGCTGCAAACACCACTTCTGGATGAGGGGACAGGACAACTGGGTTTGCTGCTGTGTGGACATATCTCCTGGATCCAAATGATCTCAAGCATTTGTACCTCAGAGATCCCCTCTGGTGTAGACATTGTTTGGAAATGACTCTGAGGCTCTGAGGTCACTTTGTTGCTTTTGAAAACCTTATTAAAAAATTAATGCACAAGGTTGGCTATCAAAGTCCCGTCAGAACTGGGATCAGAATGGAGATTTCCAAAATGATAAGTCAAGGTCCACATCAGAGGAGAGAGAAGGGGGAAAATTCCTCTAAAATAGTTGTGGATTTTAGAATGTAATTTTTCTCACTAGAACTATGAACATTGAATGGTGCTAGGTAGGGCTGAACTGCAACCTGCACTGCAGGTCTGGAGCTATATTTGTAGCTCAGAGAGCTTTCTCCAGGGGTTGAGTTCTGTGCTCTAGCAAAGGTGCAGAAATCACATCTACAGTCACCATCGGAGACCAAAGACTTTTGATTTTAAACAGCAAAGCCAAACCAAAAAATCCGTCATGGATCTGACTGACACTAACATATCTGGCTGGTTTAAGGGCCAGATCCCAGCACCCAAACAGGATCAGATGACTTAGGAAAAATATTTGTGCTGTTTGCCTATTTCTGTGTGGGCCTTGAGTTGAAATAACAATGCTTCCAGAAAAGCTGCAGCTGTGTGCAAGTGGGGGAGCCACTAACTCAAGCCCAAGATGGTGATATGAAATGAACTGGTCCATTTTCTCCTCCAGAAAAAATGTGTTGATGATGACCCGCGGTCAAAAGGAAAAAAAAAAAAAAAGGTAAAGGAAGCTGGACCCACATCTGCTCAGCCTTTGCAAAATCCAGGCTTGGCCTCAACCTCATTGCAAGACAGAGATAAACAGAGCAGCTTCATCTCCAGCGGGCTTTACCAGTGTGTATCACAACAGTACCAGCTGAACTGCAGATGCTTTGTAGCATATAGCCTGTAAGGTCCTGGGAAGCCAGCCCACAGCCTTATTGAGCTATTATCTCCTATACAAACATTACAGTTACTATCCACATCCCTACCAGAGGCACTGCAGTTTCATCTTGGCTTGCTAGGCACAATGGCTGCGACTCCCCTCTCGGTCCTTTTCCTTTTTTGTGCTTCCCTGCTTCATTGTCCTTGCTATCCTCAGGAAGGAGGGAATTCAGGACATTGCTGCTGCTTCAAAGCCCACTGCTGTCTACTGATGAGCACAAAGCTGTAGACACATGTTTCCATTTGGCCCTTATTGTCTGCTCTGGATGAGTAAAACCAGATTAGCTTTACTCCTACCAGAAATTTTCTTGAGAAAGTGAAAGCATTCCTGCCTTTAGTCTAAAATTACTGCGAGTATAACTTTATACACTCATTGCAAAGCTATACGAAAGCATCATGTCTTTTTCGCTGCTGCAAGGAAAACCAAATAATAATGCAGCTTGCAAATTATAATTTTCAATACAGTAGTTGCTGGCTCAGGCAAAGCAAGTGAAGGGGAGGGGGGGCACAGAAAACCCTAAAGGGTTCTGGGTATTTTTTTCCTTTTACCTCATTAAGTTTTGCTTCCAATTACATTTTAATGATGCTTGATGTCTTCTGTATGCCAGCATTTACTGCAGTCTCTTTAAATTTAATCGTCTTGATAATGGGTTACTCTGACACTGCAAATTAGGGACTGAAAGAAACCTTTTGCCACATCCAGAAAAAGCTGTATGTCCACTCTGCAGCCTGTTGCTACTCTGCAGGAAATAGCACAGTTGCATTGTAGTGTTTCTTCTGCCTCATGGCTTCCTGCTTCCTAAATGGAGAATTAAGGAAGAGCAAATCCCAAGCAAAAAAAATGAAAGACATTTCTGGAAAGTTGTTTTCTACAAGCGTGTTTGAGACCACGTTGGGACATCATTTCAAAAGCTCATTTTCTCCAATTTTTACCACCCTGATTAGGAGCTCTGTTGGTTGTTTTCTTGCTGTAACTGGTAGCCATAGGGAAGTTAAGGAATTATTTTTGAAAATAGCATTATGTTTTTCCAGCACCTCTCATCCTCATAGAACAGACATCTAGATAGCCTCCATGCAAGCTGTAAACTCACAGCTTCATGTGGAAAGATGAAGAGAATAAAATTAGAGGCTCATCACCCACATATCTTCACAGCTGCTTGTGCTGTATTTTGGATACTGCTTTCGCTATCCGTTTATACTACCTCCCATGATCAAAACATCTAATCACCTAGCAACCTCCGGGTAAGAACTCTTCGTAGGAGTTGAATATTTTCTCATCCATTCTTGTTCTAGGACCACAATAATTGGAAAAAAACAAAAAAAAACTGCAGGAAAAGAAAAGATAGGAACACAAACAAGGAGAAAGAACACTTGGAGAGAGGGAAAAACCAAGTGCCACAAGTCTTCTGAGCGGTGTACTGGGATTTAGGTCAAGTTCAGGTTCTGTTGACATCTAGAGTCTCCTTTACTTAAAGTTTAAAATAATGAGAAAGCAATTCTAAGCAAAAAATGTTTCAAAGGAGCTTTCTGGACTCGGCTCTTGATTCAGAGGTTGGTTACATTTCCCAGCTCCTTTTTGGTAATATTCTACTCTGCCAAATTACTATTTCACTAGAAAGTGACAGCACCTCCAAACAGCATGAGCTCTTTGGGCAGTTCAGTGGAACAGATCCCTCTTTAGTCACAGAGACAAGCAGGGAAACAGAGCTTCGTTAACACATCTGGTTTGCCATCATAAAAATGAGCCTACAACTGCAGCTTGATCCCAACCTTCTGAGTGTTCCTCAACACAGAACTCACAAATTGCACTGACATTGCTGCCACAAGGCTCAAAAAGATGGAAAAATGGAGCAAAGACACTAGTTTCTTTCCAGCTGTTATCTTCCACTGGTAATAGAGCACAGCAGTGGAATAGATAATAGTGGTGAAATCACTCCCATCCTCCACCTCATAACAGCATCTCTTCTTCAAAGAGAGGAACATCACTGAGGTGGGTACATGATTTTGATTCAGAAGGTGGCAGGCTGGTGCAAAAAATGCAGATCCTTCTCATCATGTTTACAGAAAGTAACAAGTTCACTTAATGGCTGTCCCATTAAAGGCAATAATTAAATAGATTAAGGAAGCTGAACTAATCTAACAGCGTCTATGACAAACATTTATTCTCTAAGTCTGATGGATCACTTTTTCTTTTTTTTTCTTTTTTGTTACCCTCCCCTGTCTTTTTTTCCTGAAGGAACTGTTCTGCTATATCGAAGGCCACAACTTCAATCAGGTCTGAAGGTCATGGTTGAGACCTTGCACCTGTGGAGGAGTGCAAGGGATTACTCCAGAAGTCCCTGTAGAAGATGCTCTTGCAGCTACACCCTGGAAAGGACTAACCAGTTTACATTTACATTATGATTCTTAGTTGATATAACTTATTTTTCTGATTTTGAGTTTCATAAACTCTAATCTCAATAAACTGACCAAATTGATTACCTTATTTTTCTCGAACTGGGAGAAGGTCTCCAATCCACCACTCTCTCATACCCCCACCCCACTTCCTTGGAGACCGTGAAAGCACAATGGGATGACTGTGAATAAAAATACATTTATGCAAGTGTTTGAAATTTCTAAAATGGCTATGAATTTATCTCTGAAAGCTGGAAATTTTTCAGATGGCTCCATCCCTAAACTTTTCCAACACATCATTTTTACCTCCATTGTTTTCTTTCCAACACAACTCTTTTGTGTTGAAACACATTTAGAAAGTACCAAAAAAATGTAAACCTCACAAACCTTCTGATTTTACCCTTATAAATAAACTTGAAAGAAAATAGTATCCATTACTGCCAAGATGTGTCTCTTAGAAGCAAGCACTACTATTTTGGGGAAGCAGAATGTGCGGAAGGAAAACCCTGGCTGTTACTCTTAGTCCTAAAATAACCCTTTATATATTTTTTATTTAGTTTATTTTTGAAAGGTTTTTTGTTTGTTTTTAAGGATCTGATTTAGGTTAAGTATGGTATAACAATGAATCAATATCCCAAGGAAAATATCTCACTTCAAACAATGCTCGGCCTAACACATCTCCATTTGTTCATCTTCCTTTCCATTTCAGTGCTATTTTAATGGGATCTCCTCCCTTTTGCTCTAAAATAATCCCCTTACATCTTTAGAATCAATTTCTCAAAGGCCCCAAATGCCATTCTGTTGCTTCTCCAAAACCCTTAGAAACGGACTGGAAACCAGAGAAGGTCAGGCTCTTTCTCCAGAGGTTTCAGTCGCCCACTTGTTCAAGCAGACATTCCTTTATTGAGGAAGGCTGTTCACCTCAGCACATTGGTATTTCTGCTTAAGTACTACCCCAAGAAGTTGCACAGAGACATAAAATATAACACTTTTCTCCTGCCTCTAACCCCAAAAAATGGGTTACTTTTCTGGCTTTGGACGAATGTGACTAGCGAATGCAGCTTTCACCTGGGCCAGGCGCAACATTGATATATGTGAGAAAAGTTCAGTTGAATCCAAGAAAGTTTTACTTTTACATCAGCTACAGAATTTGTGCTTACGTGTGCTTTCCATCGCTATTCTGCAAAAAGCAGCCACACCCTCCTATTTGCTAGTGGAACTGTTAAGGGATTTGCCAAAATGCAATAAATAAATCTGTGGCAAAATTAGGACTCAACCTCCACCCTCCGTTATTTTCTTTTTCCTCTGAGCCTTGCTAGGTGATAAACTGATCTTCTACCACCAGTTGATCTAGGGCCCACATTCTCATAATTATTAGCTGAGTTCATATTCCAGTCTAAAATAAATTAAAAAAAATGAGGAAAAAGGATTCTTTCTTCAGATTCCCACTACCTTTAGTCTCCTTTCCCTCTCCACCCACCCATTTATCATTCAGGGAACATAAATAATTGAAAAGAATAGTACATAAAATTAATTGTAGAAAACACAGGCTTTTAAATTCTCATCCGCATTAAAAAATAAAACAGGGGTGCCTGAGCACTCCATTTTGTAAAGTCACTTCCAGCAGACTTTCTGCATCTGCATAGAATTAGCCGCAAGATTTAGCAGCACCATTCATCCTGTGAAGACGTTCTTATCTGACACCCATAGATCTTTATCACAGGAAAACATTAATTGAATATTTATTGACGAACGCCAGAGAGATGCAGGAAAGAGAGGCTGACTGAGTGGGCATGGAAGGAGACATAAAGAGGTGAAAGTGCAGTTGGAAAAGTGGGAATGGGAAGTTTATACATCTGTCCTCTTACAGATGTCCCTGACTTGTCTTGTTCCTGCTATATTCATTCATTATATGATAGCAAAGGAATAAAATCCTTGCAGTGAGTTTCTGTTCTTCTGCAAGACTTTACTCTAGGCAGGACAACTGAAATGTTATGACTTTAAAAAGCGATCCGAAGAGAAAGGCTACAGTATTTTGTGCTGCTATCCTCAGCACATCCAGACAGAACTAACCTGTGCAGGACACACAACCACCATGAGCACTTTTCAGGTCAACCTCTGGCATCTGCCCTCTGCACAAGGGATCAGCAGAGGCAGTGAACAAGCCCTCCACAGGACCAGGCTGAATCCTGAACATCCTGTCCTACCCAGCTTTCCGAATGAAACAGGGATTACAGAGCCATGCTATATTTATTACCTATCTCCTTGTCCCATTCTTTCTTTGTCAATATTTCTTATAGCAACTGGGCAATATTAATCAAATTTGGCAGAGTGAGAGAAAGAAAATTCTTCAAGGGAAAAAAAAGACATTACTTTCCATAGACTTTTATAAGACTAGACAGCTGAGTGAAGGAAAACTTGTAAACATTTTTGGAGAGAAAGCTGTAGTACGTTCACCTCTTGATATTAGACATTGAAGAATCCACAAAAGGGCTATGATGAAAGAAAGGAGGGAGGCTGGATAACACTGGAGACTGGGCTCCATTTCTTCTGCTTCACAAAGACAAGTTATTTTTGTCACCAGCACTTAACTGCCTTCCAACAATAAATAAAGTGACATAACTGATGTCTGTCAAAAATATTTTGTGTCCTCTCTCTTCTACCTTCCCCACCCGAAGTAAAAGTGTGTGTCAAAAGCAAACAGTTTGCTCTGAAGATTTTATGGTAAATGTTTTTTGTGGGTTGTTCTAAAAGATGGGCTGATGAATGGCAACTGGAACAAAACTCTCCAGGATACTCTGGAAAAAGAAGTAGAAAGGGAGGTAGAAACTGAGGTGAAGCAAGAAACAGAGAATAAGGAGGGGATAAGGTGGCAAGGTTGATAAAGGAATTCTGTTAGGGTCAAAGAAATGCACTTCAGAATCAGTGAAATCGGGGCTGACATTAGGATATCTGAACCTCCAGTTCTGTCACAAGTTTAGTACTAACATGTGGTGTCCAGTTTCCTCATCTCTCAGGAGCCTGGGATGTGGAAACAACCTAACTCTGTCAGATCAGTGGAGAAAGATTGTGGACTGGAGGAGATGAACACTGGGATGGTGAAGCCCAGCCACACAAATGTCACTCAGAAAGAGACCTAGAACCAGGATGTTTTGAAGTAATTTACACCATCAATGAATTATTGCAAGGCGTAGTGGAATGGCATCAAAAAAGTGAAAAATGCAGGCTGAACACCTGGGGGAAGACTCATGACAATGAGAAGATGCAGTAGGCTCCTGAGGGAAACTGTGAAGGCTACTTTACCTGACATGTTATAAAACAAGCCAAATAAAACACTAGAAAATATATATCAGGAGACACTCTCACATTGTCCTCACCTCACTATGACTGTCCCTAGTAACTTCCTAACTATTGGTGTAGAAATCCAGCTTCCTTCCCCTCCTGTTTTTTCTGGAAGAGCTCCGAAACTTTCTTTCAAAAGATATTGAGATTCTCAGCTCACACTCTGCTATTGACGGAAGACCTCAGGATTGTTTGCACCTTGACTGGGAGTCAGATAATCCTGACAAAAGCATTGCATAGACACAGAGGCTTTGCTCTAGCCAGCAAACTTACTGATGTGTGGCCCAAGGGGGTGTGTGCCACTGTGTGCTTCGCTTCAATCTTTGTTTTTTTTAGTGGAGTCACAGCGAAAAGACAGATGATTCCAACTCCAACATGACCCTCTCCCCTCCACAACTCACTTGGGCTCCTCTCTGCTCACGAGCCTCAGATAAAATGATGTGTCGCTCTCCATGTTGTCCTCCATGGATTCACTTTTGCTGAAAAACGCCTAAAGGTTTCTAGGAGGAAAGATGGTCCAGTGATTAAGGGCTAACCTAAGTCTCAAGAGATGTGGTTTTAACTCCCTCTGTGGTTTCAGGCAAGACACTTAGCCCAACATCCACATAGGAAAATGTCAAAACACTGCTTTTCAATGCAGCTGGAGACAAAGTGTTTCACGGTGGAAATGCTAAAGGAGAACCAAAACATTTGTGTTTGAAAATTGGGCTTTTATTTTCAAAATGCCTTTGTAAAAAAAAAAGAATCTTTTAAATGAGGGGCAAAAAGGGGAGCGTTTAGAAAAAAAACCCAGTAAATGCAGAATTTTCCATCATCTGCCCTATTTGAAGCAAAGCAAGAACACAGCATTTCAGACTTGCCATGAGAGACTACTTTTTTTCTTTGTTTCCCACAAAAATTGTACATCGCAATTCAACTCAGACTGAAAGCAGGTTTCTTTTTACTCCAAACTGCAATTCTGCTTTGACCATCCAAAACAAAATTCAAGCTCCAACTGGGAATGTGTAAAGGAAATTGAGGAGAACAAAGGAAAGAGTTGACAATGAGATAATTTCAAATTGCTTCTGGTTTTGCAGTTGTTTTTTTGACCATATATAAGCAGAAGTAAGCCAGAAAGACAAATCTAATAGGGGTGAGAGCCTCTTTGAATGTATGTTCTTGACATAGAGATTTCTGAAATAAAATTCTCTGGCTATCAGCCAGTTTGTCTGCTTAAGACTGATGTGACAAGTAATTAACTTAGATGGGGAATATATCTTTAATGTACCAGTTATGTGTAAGTTGCTCCATTTATATATCTATTCCTTCCCCCCCACACCCCCCCTTCTTTTTCTGACCACCAGACTACCTTCACGAGACACTTTGAAAGCCTATTGCTTGGGAAGGTTTTGATCGCAGCTTTCCTGCGGTGGTGGAAGAACTCTGGGAAGCCATTCAGCATTTCATCCTCAAAGCATTTAAAGTAAGAGAGAGAGAAAGACAGAAAGGAGGACAGAAAGAGAGAACTAAGGAATTCAGAGGGATGCATTATTCAGCACGCTTGGAAATAACCCTTTTCACTGGCTCCACTAAGCCCAAATGCCCTGGAGGTTTTCACTATCTATCTTTTTCCAATGCAGCTTGGAAAAAAAGCTCACATCTGTCAAGATCACAGTTTCACGAGTCCCAATTTATTCAGCTGAATGGGATAAAAGCGCCTGTTGGAAAAATGTTTGAAAGGGGGGTGAGGGAGGAAGACTGTCCAGTTCCTACATCTATCTATCTTTCTGACTCTGTGTGCATGTGTGTGTGCATAAAATGCAGTCATTCAAATATACGCAGAGGCAAAGCTGTCTGCACTCCTACCAGCACAAAACTGTTTGTCTATCTTCACGCAGGGCAGTTCTGCAAATCTCACATCTGTCAAGATCTGGGCAGATTTACATTCATTGACCTATAGATATGCAACCTAAGCACATATGGATATGGTATAAGGAGATACAGAGATATATGGGAGGCTGAGAGTGTACGGAGAAGGAAATGCAAGGGAAAAGCTTAAAAATCTTGTTGACTTTTTTAATCTCTGCCCTTCTTGATCTGCTAAATGCTGTCACAAAAACATTTATTAATATGCAAATTCTAAGTAGCAATCTGGAGCCAGTCAGGTTGCGCTAATTTGCACATTAATATCCCTCTTCTGGTTTGCCTTTGCTCTCCAATGAAGGAGAGGAGACAGAGGAATCTCATGTTGTATCCTTTTAAAAGGCTTCCACAGCGGTGGTCCAAAGTTTCGTTTGAAATGCTGGTGCACATTTGAAGAGGAGAAATACAAACAGCATCTAACTCAGATGCAGAGAATAAGGCAGAGAGAGAGAATGAAGCAGGTACGGCAGAAACCACTGCCAGATGCTTTTCCCCAAAACCCCGTAACTGCACCATAATTGCAGGCTGCAAAGAAGGCAGCTCCATAATGAAATTTGTCTCAGAAACCGGGTATGGAGTTCTTATTGTTTTCTCTTGTGGACCGATCTGTGTTTTATATGGCTTGGTTGCCTCCTGGGTCAGATTTTCATGCAACTAGAAAGAAGGAAGGCATACAGGAAGGCAGGAAGGAAGGCAGGCAGGAAGAAAGGCAGGCAGGAAGGCAGGCAGGCAGGCAGG
>Ga0065711_1007862_pt1 | contig 13943 bp, 3 predicted proteins | sample Hoacrofraction12_FD_59098 | JGI IMG/M metagenome (GOLD analysis project Ga0065711, IMG submission 59098) | Hoatzin crop microbial communities from Cojedes, Venezuela - Epithelial fraction 12 v2 (version 2) | ecosystem: Host-associated > Birds > Digestive system > Esophagus > Crop | place...
CCGGTGACAGGACAAGGGACAATGGGCACAAACTGAAGCATAGGAAGTTCCGTCTGAACATGAGGAAGAACTTCTTCCCTCTGAGGGTGACGGAGCACTGGAACAGGCTGCCCAGGGAGGTTGTGGAGTCGCCTTCTCTGGAGATATTAAAGACCTGCCTGGACAAGGTCCTGTGCAGCCTGCTGCTGTAGGTGACCCTTCTTCGGCAGGGGGGTTGGACTAGATGACCCACAGAGGTCCGTTCCAACCCCGAACATTCTGTGATTCTGTGATTCTGTGAAACTCTACTAAGCTTCCAAAATCTACAATACTGTACTTGAATTGATGTTTCTTTAATATATCCTGTTGTAGACATCAATATAGAGGAAGTACCTTACTTTGCTCATCTGGCTAAAATACCCTGAATTTGCTTTAAACTGAAAATTGTTAATGTTTAAAGAGTTCTGATAGCCAACTATTAATGGCTGAAAAGATGTTAAAACTTTACCACAGTTCAGACAAAAGATACTCAAATTGCACATCAAATTGCAATGAATATCTTTGTAAAGTCACACATCACATCTAATTGTTCTCCGTATCCAAATTAATTTATAATTCCTTTTAGCTCATTCAGTGAAGTTCTACACCAAAATTATTTCCATTTTTCCCATCAAAAAGCAACACAAAAACATATTATCTGACAAATGAATATACTTCAAAGACTGTATAAAACTCATACATATGAAGTTTCAGAAACTAACCTTTCCCAGCTGGTATAGCTCACAGCAAATGAAATGGGAGGGAGAAATAAGGAAAATGAAACATAGTACAAGGAAGTTACTGCTCCNCTTCAGCCTTGTGGTACAAACAGAAAACTCTTGTAGGATGGAAGACTTGTAGAAATAGATCAGCTTACTGATCTATTTATTATTTACTTACTGATAAGTAAAGCCTGTTATTCATCCTGTTTCTGTAATTGAGAACTGATTACTATTTTCCATTATTGTTCTTTGTTGCTTTGCATCTTGAATATACAAATACCAATGCCTGTACAAGGAGGTGTGTCTTACAAGACCAAGTGCTGGTACCAAGTCAGTATGCACTTCTGAGCCCTATTTTAACCTTAAACATAAGGATTTGTGTAACCTATGAAGGCAAGTACACTGTAGAACAAAACATCTTCTGTTAGCTGTATGAACTATATGTCAGCAACAGTAAAGGATAAAACATGTCCCAACAGGCGTATCCTGTACGACGGCTTCCCTTTCAAGCACAAGAACAATGACTGAAGCTTTCAGAGGTAATGCAAATACGAATGTAACTCCTTTCTGACATACCCTTGCTTTGTTGTATATATTGGGACATTTTACCTAGTATTGCAATTATTTTGAAAAAACAGAGTCAACATAAACTACTAAAACTTTCATAACGATTTCTCTTTTAAACAGCAAACATTGGAAATAATTTTTCTAACACTATCTCTATGCTATAAAAGGTCAATAAAATTAAAATTACCAATTCAGTATCTAAGTGAGTTTATGAACACAGGAGCTAATCCAGAATACATTTTCTATAACCTATCACGTATGCAGTCCACAATCAACAGTCATCAAATGTGACCACAACACAAGTAAGTCCAAAAGACACAATGCCTGATTTTGCAACTTCTTTGTTTGGGCGGAGGCAAAATATCCCTTTTTTTTGTACATTCTCGATAGGGAATTGTTGACCACAGCTAGGACTCTTGTGCAGCAGTGGCCTACAATATTCTGGTCATCACAGGTGTGAGGAATTAATTCTCACACTATCAAGACTTATTGATTAAATAGTTCTATATCTCACTCCCTTTCCACATGGTTCAGCAAAGCTGGGAGGAAATATTCAAAGTACCATTCTGTTTTTCTTGAAACACTTCAACTCCTCAGCACTGGATCTGTGTTTCCTCTATACAACTTGACCGTCTGTAAATGAAGATTGTCCATGGAAGCTTATTAGGTAACTGAAATGAACTTGATATAAACACTGGTTTTATCTATTTTTAAGTTATGTGTTGATGACAGTGACTCACTGAGTGAACCTAAAAAAGAAACTGAGTGCAAACATAATGCTTGAATATAAAGAAGTGTTCTGGACATTGTGCATAATGTGAGAGTTAAAGGAAGAGAGGATGGCAGAGTTGCGAGAACGTGTAACGAAGCAAAATAACAAAAAATTGACACAAGATTTCTCTCTGTTTCACTAAGTGGTATCTTACCTGATTTGAAAAGATACGTAATTTTCTTTTCTCCACGACTCTTAGGCTTCAGCTGCCAAAAGCACAGATACTAAGCTATATCTAGTACACAACCGGTGTCCTCTGCCGTTCACTTTTTATGCCAGGAATGACTGTGTTTCTTTCTTGTGGCATAACTACATATTTCATTAAAAAGTCTAGACATTCTTTGGAATCATGGCAGTGTTCTGAGTATTTTTAATAAAATTCCAGTCAAATCTAAAATTAACTCTTGATTTATCAAGATCAAAAACTCCAAAATAATGTGATCCCAGGTGGTAGAAAAGAAGTAATGAAAAAAGTCAGTTTGGTATTTCATCCTGCTTCGTATCACTTAGGTATCACTTTCATTATTTACATTCTTTAAGTTGTTTGTATTGTAACATTATACCCAGTGGTATCACTGTACTTGGCAAAATAAGAGTTGTTTCTTACCAGTAAATGTAGGATCTAAATCACATAAATTACTGCAAAGGATCACAGTACATTAAGGATGAGAGAAATTATGAAAGAACATAAGAGATGATAATCATTGCCTATGTATCATCCTCAGCAGAAAGGCTTTTTCTTTTTAAGTGAACGTCTTACATTATGTGCCTCATCATGAGGTTAAAAATAGGATGAGGGCCTATGACAGAAAAACAAAAGAAGATATAAATTTGAGATAATGCGTTCAGGCACTACAACTTAGCACAGCTCGCTATGAATAGATATCCTGTCTAACCAGCCTCTCCTCCCTTCAGAAAATATTTTTTTCTTCCTAATGGTATTATTTTATTCATTTTCTTTCTATTCATTGATTTTTGTCCTGGTTTTGGCTGGGATAGGCTTAATTTTCTTCCCAGTAGCTGCTGCATTTTGGATTCAGTATGAGAAGAATGTTGACAATACCATGATGTTTTTAGTCGTTGCTAAGAAATCAAGGACTTTTTTCAGTTTCCTATGTTTGGCTAATGAGCAGGTGTACAAGAGCTGGGAGGGAGCACAGCCAGACAGCTGACCCAAGCTGGCCAACAGAAATATTGCATACCATAGATGTCATGCTCACTATATAAATATGGGTTGTTAGGGGGCAGGAATCCTCTAGTTCTGCAGTCACTGCTTAGGGACAGACTGTGCAATCAGTTGTCGACCAGTGAGAAAAGCTGTATTGTATATTGCTTCTTTTGCATATTCTTTATTGTTACTACTACTACTACTACTTATTATTATTCCTTCTTTTGTTTTCTTATGAAACTGTCTTTATCTCACCCCACAAGTTTTACTTTTTATCCACTCTCCTCCCCATCCCACTGGGGAGGGGGTGGAGAAGTGAGCGAGCGGCTGCATGGTCCTAGTTGCTGGCTGCCAGGTTACACCACAACAATTTTCTACCAATTCTGCAATCTTTACATACACTGAGATGTATCCTGTTCCACAAGCATAAAAACTATTCAGAGAGTAAAATACTAATGAAAATGACTAGCAGAACTATATCTAGAAGATAAAGGCTGTCAGGAAAGCATGTGCAAAGGCCAGTTTGTAGTTTATTTCTATTCCTGCTCCATCTGGAAAATATCATTTTTCTTAATGAGTGACGCAAGTTGCTAAACTGGTGCTTTGAGTAACAACTTCAAGAACTGAATCGAAAGCTAAAACTCACAGCTGATTAGTCCCATATTTTACATGGGAAGTGGGAATACTTGCTTGAGTAAGGATTGTGGATATCAGTAGGCTTTTTCAAAAGGTCTGTTTGTTTTCTTTCTTGATCAAAATTCCATAATTTTCCATAGTGTTAGTGAACATATATCTGAATGAAGTGAACATAAACTGGAGAAACATGAATAAGCAGAAAAAAACCCATGAAACTGTATAATCATGCCTTCTTTCACTTTGTGGAAGAACTGAAATATTACTGATGTTCTAATAAAATTCCCCAAAGTAGATTTACCCTAGTAGCTTTTCTGTTCCGAAGCTAACTAGAGCAACAATTTTGTATGGGATTACAACTCTTAGAATTGGAATCTGCTAAAGGACTGCTGAAGGGAACAATATTTACAGTTATACTTCCAAAAGCAGTAATTAATTCAGTTGTTTAATTGAAGCCATCTTTCATCTAATTTTCAAGGATGCTCAATCTATGAATAGCCTCTCTATGTCGCTTCAGCCCTGCTGACGCTGTCATATGCCATTCTGAGCATCAGGTCTCACTGTTGTACACATAACAGGACAGGGTCTTGGAGTCATTGAGCAAGTTTGAAAATGTCAGACCTGTTGCTCCAACTCTATTCACAAAATGTAGTCCTCTACAGACTATGGGAAATACCCATTTATTGCTGAAGACAAACAATCAAACCTTCTAATGCTTTTTTTTTCTGTAAGTACATACCACAAATCAGTAATATATTAGCTTGAAAAGACTTCAGGACTTTGCTGTAGTGTACATCTCTTCATTGTCATACATATAGCCTTACAAAGATAAGTGGTCATGGTAGAAAGCAGAAACAGTGTCTCTTCTAAAAATGTATCCTATTTCTTCTGCACTTGTCCTTAACCTCCTGATGCCATTTTCCCTTTCAAAAGTGTAGTGAGAGTGTTTGCGTACCGATAGTGCCTAAAACCATCTTTCCCACATAGAAAGGATGTGGGATTATAAAACAAAACAGTCAATACTGTCCTGAGGGTAAATGGCTGTTCCAGCTCTTGACTCAGCAGACTTACATTTTCCCTTACAAGCAATTATTAAAATACAGAACAGTCCAGCAACTGCATACCTATTAAGTAGAAGCAAATGTTGCATTTTTCTGGGAAGAAAATGATGACATACAAATACAGTTGAAAGATACTTTTCCAGTGCTAGGAAATGTGAATTCAAATAAAACTAAATATTTTTGATTTTTTATTTCCTTTGTAATTCAGACTTGGGCAATCATAGAATATGCTGTGCTCATTAATGCTAATTTAATGTTGATTTTCAATGATCCTATTTATCTTTCTGAAAATTCTTAAAGAAAAGTTAAAATGCAACAATATAAAACCACCATTTTCCTAACCTCTGGACTGAATGGCTTCAAAACATGCTAAATCCCGAAAAAAGGACTTTCTAAGTCTTCACAATAGCCACCTTTATTTTTATTAAACATGTTTTGGAAAAAAAATTTAAAAAAAAGAAAAAACAGGATAGGATATTAAGCAAGATAGTATTTATAGGACATAGGAAAAATAAAAGTATTTTTTATTTCCTTTCTGCATTCAGTCTGGATGACATTAAAAGGGAAAAAAATTTCCCTTCAATATTCATCATGCAAGTGACTAAGCAACATTATTCACGATTTATCTTGCCATGCATCTAAAAAGTGCCACTAACTTATAAGCGATTTAATATATATGTTCTTAACATTTTTATGGCTTAATCTATATCTCTAGCTAGAAAATTGAGATGAAGATGGATCAATAATTAACAAATGTGTGTGCCAATATTAACTGAAGAAAGAACTGTTGTCGTTAAATATCCCAGTGTAAAAACATACACTTGGACTGGATAGTCAGGAAAAACAGTAACTTGAAAAAGGCATAAAAATACAGTCAAACTTAAATTAAACGTGATACTGACACAGCACTGCTCTCCTCTTTAAACAAAATCTTGCCCGTTCTGCATGGCAGCAGACAACTACTGCCTGGTGTTCTGCACCCATAGCTGATTTTGAAAATGCCAAAAGCTTAGTGGTAAGACGACAAAGATGCCAGATCAAAAGAAGAGCATTATTCTTGGACAGAGTCTCAGGTGGAGTGATACCAGGTGGGAAGTTGAGAATCATGCGGCTGCTACTGACCAAGGACTACGCCCCCACATTGAAAGCTCCTCACCAACGTTAAGGTAGCTTTTCCATTTCTTTCTTTCAAGAAAGCAATGGCAGGAATGAACACCAGCATCTTCTGGTGGGCTTTATTTGCAGTATAAGTGCCAGTGTCTCCGTGCATAGCCACAGGCTCCTTTTAAAGTCAATAAAGACAGGCACTTTCAAGGGGCACTGCTTCTGACCTATTTTAGGTGTCTATTTTAGTTTGAGATGAATCACACCACAGAGGCGGGAGGCAGTAAAGACAGAAATGCCTACACTGTAGATGTCTGAAGTTAGGTGCAGTGAATCCTATCCTGGGAGCCTGAACTGAATGTTAAACAAGTCATCAAAATATGACAAGAAAATATTATCATTAAGGACAAAAAACCCACCAGTGATTAAGTACACCTGAGGGAAACTGACTGTTAGAAATAACTATTCCTATAACTATGTGAAACAAAACCAAAACCACACAAACCTGAAAATGGCTTTTCGTACTTTCCTAAAACAAATGATGTGAAAAGCAACATCCGCAGCAACAAATTCACAGTCACGTCCAGGTTCGGTCTGCTGTTACAACCACATGACAAAGATACAGAACATCATGGAGCACAGCAAAATTAACTGCAAAATTATTCACGTTTTGTAAAAGCAGTTATTGTGACACAAACAACTTAAATCATACCTACAAGGTTAAATAACACAGCAACCTTTGACTAGGCAGTTCCTAATTCTTAGTACTGCATCTGTACTTCTTTCACGTTCACTGCAGCATGAACATGTCTGTTGTGTACATTACATGGATACAATATATATTTATCATGATTCAAAACTCAGAATTTTGTTTAGAATTTCATCTAATATTGAGCACCTTTAAATTTTGCTAAATGTAAATATTTGCTAAGTGTAAATTTGCTAGTGGCAATGTTAAATAATATGTTCTTAAGGTGGCATGGGAAATCCTTAAAAAATTGTAAAGCACCAGATATATAATGAACTTAAGATGCACATAAAATATATGCACCTATGGCTATTAGAAGAGTAAAATAACAATACTTGTCATGGGTAGAAAAATTTCCTAACTGAAGTGCATTGGGAAGAATTTTCATCGGAAAAAAAAATGGCACAAGCCAACCACAGATTTAACCTGCATTACCCATATATAAGTTTAGTCTTTTACTGAGTCTGATGTAGTATGTATTCTCAGTAATACCTTATGAAAAAGATACCCATAGAAAATTTATACACAGAATGTGATTTTTTTTACTTCTTCAGTTTTAGATTTTTTCACCTTTCAACTTCACCCTCTTGCCTCCTTTCTGTTAGGAAAATAAATAGATACATTTGGTGCAGCTCCTCTATGCAGTTACATTTTACATAGAATCATAGGTTGGAAAAAACCTCTAAGATCATGAAGTCCAACATAAATATGTTGTAGTTTATTTCTTCTTTAACCAAACGGTAGTAATCCTGACAGCCTCCCTTCACTTAAAAACTCCATTTTACCCCTAATCATTTTCACTGTCTGTCTCTACATCTCCAGATAGCAGTTTAGGATGACAGAATATGTCCTGCTCCTTCTCTGCACATCCAGATGGAAATCGAAAGGAAACATTTTATCTTACTCCTACTCCCGTCCATTTACCAAGACTCCAAACCTTCTAGTTGGCACATGGAAAACAGCACTGAAATTGCAGTTAACTGTGGTTCGCTAAGACTGAACAACATTACACCTCAGAATAAACAGGTGGCATATGAACCAATTTAGACAAGCACAAACACAAATTGTAAATCAAAGCTTTCGGGCACTGACCAAGAAAGAAATTTCATTAAACTGCAGAATGGTTTTCTACATTTACACTCTCTGAAAAAACTAAGACGACCATGGACGTGGTTTGACAGACAAGCAAGACAGAACAGTTGGGAAAATAAATCGCAGATGAGTCAACAATTTAAATAAAATTTGTGTTTTTATTTTTTAAAAATTTCAAATGACTCATTCATGATTATCTCCCCATAGTTTTCCATTACATACACTTCGCCTCATAATATCTGAACAGATGAACTTGGTTTCTGTTCAAGCTACACAAGACATTTTTATTGCTTCATATGTCTTTGAACTGTTCACATATTAACCAGCGAACACTTCATCTGCCTTACAAGAATCTTGAAAAACTCCTCCTAATTTCTGCAGTTTCATTTTTGCAATTAATGCATCTAAAAAGGTAAAATGATAAACAGTTACTAGAGAACAAAATGTCCATTGTAGAATACTGAATGCTATAGTTAGATTAAAAATTACATGATAGATCAAGCTCCATGGTTAAAAATCATCCCTTTTCATGAGAGCTAAAAATAAGCCTTTAGTTTTACCAATAACTTTCAACAAGCACAAATCTGTTTCATGGATACCCTTTCACAGACTCTTTTTCAGGTCAGTTGTTTCTTGTTTCAGTTTAGACAAAGCAATCCCATCCCAAACATTACTGTGTTTCACTGTCACTGCCCATCTCCAGAGCTGCTCTCTGAATCGCTGGAGACATTAACAGGGGAAGAAAGAGGCAGGCACAACCTGTCAAAGCTAAAACATAAGAGGTAGCAGAGCTGGCATGGAGGCTGGGACACCATTAGAGGGGGAAGTAAAGCTCTATTTATAGAAGTAAACTAAATGTGCTTGGGAAAGTTCCCAATTGTTGTGGCCAACTGGCACAGAAGAGTACACAAATATGCTAGTCAACACTGAAGTGTCCAAAGATGCTGCATGCAAACTCTTTATTGGGAATGGTCCCTGCAACAGTCCTATTCCCACACCATACTTAGGAATTGCCTGGGAAAAGTGTAAATTAGCACGAATGAAAAGTGTGCCAGGATCTGGGCTAATGGATTACTACTACTGATGATCGTGTTTGACCATCCAGGAACACTCCCCAGTACTGTCTGATTTACTAGCATATAAACATGCCAAGTCTTTCCAGAAGGTTTAAAGTTATGGCACATAATAGAAGATTTCGTGCATTTCCAGTCTTGCTGTTGAAAAACATTTGGTGTTCAGGATTCTATTTAAAGACGGGATATGAATGATCAATTTTAATCAACTATGTCTAAAACTTCAAGCAATATAAATCATAGTGGGTGCAGTGTCATAGTTGCATTTTTGACTGAAGAATACAACATTGTAACTGGGGAGAGAATGAAGATTGGTACCACACAGATGGATACCTTTCATTCATTTCACACTGTTATCCCTATCTGTCGATGTAAAACAGCATGTGCTCTGCCTGTATTGTCTATAGCAGATCACTGATTCCTGGCGGCAGTGCTGCCAAGTCTTCAAGGCACTTTACATCTAGAACAAACTGGGCACGAGTTATATTACCTAGAACTATTGCAATCATATCTTCTGAACACAGAGTGCACATAGTCTGAAATAAAGCCTGAGAGAATGGGGGGACTTAAGGTGTCAAAACTTTGTAATTGTTGATACTCTTATCCATGTAGAATATTTGGAAGACTCTCCTCAGTTAATAATGAAACAACAGGCGAAAGGTGACTCAAGATTCAGGTATGAGTTTACCACAAGCAGCAAACAAGGAGAAACACATACAGAGGTCTCAAACTAAAGCACAAAGCACATAATGTGTACAGCACAGTTAAAAACACTTGGGAGACATAAGAGAAATACAAAAAATGCAACGGGAAAAAACCCAACAGACAGTCAGGAGAAAAAACCAAACCAAACCAATACAATGGAAGTTACATGGGAGCTGTCAAGAGCGTAGAAAATATCTCGTATTTTAAGAAAATACATAGAAACTAATAGATTATATAATCTTCCAAAATGAGAAGATAAAGCAAAAAAGAATACAAAGTAAAAAGATAACAGAAGATTTTTTTCCCATTAAAGGGAAAGCCTCTTTGCAAAGAATCCATGTGAAAAGCCAAATGTAAAAAGATACAGACAAAACATTGCACAAGGTTGATGTGTGTTTTGTAATCAGATGTCAGAACTCAGGTGAATACAGTTAATGATATAGAAATAGAATTGGACAGAGGAAGTATACATCTGAAAAGTATCTTGAAGTTAGATGCAAGATTCAGTCCTAGAATAGGAAAACAGTAGTTCAGTGTGGAGAATGATTAATCTTGGAGAACATTGGACTCTTTTAATGTAAATTACAAAGACTTTATACAGCAATGTGCATGGTCTAGCCAAGAGGGATCATGTCATAAGCAGAAATACCTAGAAAAGCATTTCTTAGCAATATTAAAAAAGGACGACCTAAAGCTGTTGAAACATGAGAAGAACACGCTACAAATGACAAAGGAAAAAAAAAAAGTTGAAAACTACTCCACAATAGCTGCATAAGGTAATAAAGAAATGGCTGAAAAATGTGTCAGTGGAAGACAACATTTGGATCATGCAATAGCCAAGCCAAAGAGCAAGACAGCAGATTTGTTGGAGTAGTGGCAGTGGTATTTTATTTTATTTTTAAGGTGTTGGGCTCAGTTTTAAAACAATTGACCTTATTCTTAAGGAATGAGAGTTTTCTTGAAATAGAGGATCTGAATTACTAGATGTGATCAAAATTATTCACATCTTTTCTCAGGCTAAGAATGTGAAAGATGTTACTATTGTGAAAGTTATCCCTTGACAACTACTAATTCTTTCAGAATATGTTTGGGTGAAGAAATAGCCCTGCAGAAGCAAATGTCTATCTATCTCAGTCCTTGGGAGATGCTTGCAGAAGGAAACAAACGTACATATGAACCACAATGTAACATCTGAATTTTCACTACCCTCTTCCATAAAAGATTCCATATAGAATCATAGAATCATTTAGATTGGAAAAGACCCTTAATATCGAGTCCAACCATAAAACATAACACTGCCAAGTCCATCACTAAACCTAAGCACCACATCTACACGTCTTTTAAATACCTCCAGAGATGCCCACTTCCCTGAGCAGCCTGTTCCAGGGCTTGACAACTCTTTCGGTAAAGAAATTTTTCCTAATATCCAATCTAAACCTCCCCTGATGCAACTTGAGGCCATTGCATCTCATCTTATCACTTGGTACTTGGGAGAAGGGACCGACAACCATCTCGCTACAATCTCCTTTCAGGCAGTTGTAGAGAGCAAGAAGGTCTCCCCTCAGCATCCTTTTCTCCAGAATAAACAAACCCAGTTCCCTCAGCCACTCCTCATAAGACTTGTTCTCCAGACCCTTCACCAGCCTTGTTGCTCTCCTCTGGACACACTCCAGCACCTCAATGTCTTTCTTGTAATGAGCAGCCCAAAACTGAACACAGTACTCCAGGTGCAGCCTCACCAGGGATGAGTACAGGGGCACGATCACATCCCCACTCCTGTTGGCCACACTATGCTTGATACAAGCCAGGATGCCGTTGGCCTTCTTGGCCACCTGGGCACGCTGCTGGCTCATGTTCAGCCGGCTGTCGACCAACACCCCCAGGTCCTTCTCCGCCAGGCAGCTTTCCAGCCACCCTTCCCTGAGCCTGTAGCGTTGCATGGGGTTGTTGTGACTAAAGTACAGGACTCAGCACTTGGCCTTGTTGAACCTCACAGAATTCACCTTGGCCCATCGATCCAGCCTGTCTGTGTTCTCCTTCCAAGAATTTTTATCCTTTTATGTATTCTATTCTAAGCATTAAATCCGTGTGGTATGGAGGTGTTTCTTATCTTACGGAAATAAGAAAGCAGCAGTTGCACAGTATTTTTATGTTGGCTTTTCTTCTTGATTTGGCAGGATAGATCTTCATGAAAATTTTCTAAATTGAATGCATTTCCAGACTTCTTTAAAACTTCCTAAAGTTCAGCATCATGAACTACTCTGGACGATGATACTCTTCATGGTCTGATACCTTTTAATATCTCCCAACAGGGTTTTAAAAATATTTTTGACATTCTGGTGTTGATCTCTGAATAAGAAAGTACCTAACTACTTAAGACCTGGCTTTACAATTAACTTAGTCTTGCTAACACTCACCCAGAAAAATCTGTGTTTCTCTATATTGCTATTGCATCTCCGTGATCCAAAGTCTCGTTTGTTTTGTGCAACTTGAGCTGAGGTTATTTTTTACTTTCCAGCATATGTCAGTAATTCAGATTGAGTGACATTGGCAAACTGCAGCCAAAAGTGTCAGTTCATTTTATATGCAACATGAAGTATCTTACACAACTTTTTTTTCAGCTAACTCAATATTATATGACCAAAGAAATTTTGTCACTCTTATTGGGAATGCTTGAGACCTGCAAACCTCAGATGGTCTCATGAGTTAAGAACAGAGGCCATGTGTCAAGACCAGCTCTTGATTGTCTATTAAGATTAACATTTATGTGACTTGACCAAAATCACACAAGCAGTCTGTAGCAGAGGCAGCACAGCATGCTTCAGAGAAGCATTCAACTGCTTTAGCCAGAAGGCAGGCTTTTTCTTTTTCTGTTCTCTTGCCACACTTCAGTGTCTTAATAGCTGTAATCAGTGACACAGCAGAGTCCAAAAGACAACATCCTCCTTCACTACGTGTTCCTGATTTAATCACCAGAATACAGAACACGTTGAATCTTGCAGAAGGAAGGAAGTACTGCATAAAACTGTAGGCACCTCTGCTTGTAAAAGTTGAGGGTTTCTTAACTTCTTTTTTTTCAGTCTACTTGTTTCACAAATTATTTCACCCTTCAGCAATATGCAGCTACAAGCAGCTGACTCTGAAGAAGTAATTTTTAATTAAAACCTGTTTTTTCCCCTCCTTTTGTTTCAGTTTATGATTGCCAGGAGGTGATGCTAACCACAGGCCCTTTCCAGTATATGCTGAGCATCCTCATATCCCACCACTTTGCACAGAAATGATGGGTGCTCAGCATCTATGATAAGTGAGAAGACATAGTTATTTCTCTGGCAGCTAAGCTGTGCTAAATGAAAAGTATTCACTGATAAGTTCTTATTTTGTAATCAGTTCTTCATTAAAAGAAATTACTTCCAGTAGTGAATAATATTGCCCTAAAAATCTAGCAGTACAGAACAAAAAGTTCTGCATCAGTTATAACGGTAAATAACTTCTGATAATATGTTCATGATTTAACAGTTTTCAGTCTTTCCTAAGTCAAATCTTAAAGCTGCAATATATATGCATTTATAATAATTTACTTCATGACTGGTTGAGGGTTTAGGACCTAAGCTTCAGCTAGGATCACGTGGCTAAATTCGGAGTACTGTATGTTTTTGCTCATTCATTCAAGAAAAGAGCAAATAACTACAACGTCTTTAAAAATGCTGCTGTCAAAACTATAGTGGTCCTTTTCCACCAAAAGAGTTATTTTCAACATTAATATTTTTGTTCCATGGATTTGGTGGGTTACACAATGAAAGTATTCTGGTTTAGGCATTGATAAACCTGGGGTTTCTTCCTATTCTTTATTGGCTGCTTCTGGAGTTTGGTGAGCTAGATGTTACAGAAACAATTAACAAAATATTGCTTTCCCTAAAATCTAGTTGGCTCAGACCTCATTTAATGTTTTGTTCTGAAGAAGGCAAAGCACAGAAGTTGTGTCTATGGCTATTCAGACATGTTACTATCCACAGAAAAGTCCAAAATAGTACAACTCTGTGCAGCCCTTTCTGCTCTGTACACTGTGACACATTAGTCCTGGAAGCAGACACAGAGAAGAAAGTACTTTTATTCCCTTCCTCCGGCTGATATAGAAAATACCAGTGACCTAAACCCTTCAACAAAGACAGAATCACAGAATCACAGAATAGTAGGGGTTGGAAGGGACCTCTGTGGGTCATCTAGTCCAACCCCCCTGCCGAAGCAGGGTCACCTACAGCAGGCTGCACAGGACCTTGTCC
>Ga0065711_1008732_pt1 | contig 13943 bp, 13 predicted proteins | sample Hoacrofraction12_FD_59098 | JGI IMG/M metagenome (GOLD analysis project Ga0065711, IMG submission 59098) | Hoatzin crop microbial communities from Cojedes, Venezuela - Epithelial fraction 12 v2 (version 2) | ecosystem: Host-associated > Birds > Digestive system > Esophagus > Crop | place...
GACGCGCGGGCAGGGGAGGGAAACCGGGCGAGGTTTATATACAGTCCTACAGACCCGACCTGCCGCTTTTTAAATTCGCGGCATCTCAGAATTACGATGCGTTTTACGAGACTGAAATAGCATATCGTGAGGATATGAATCTGCCGCCGTTCAAAGCATGCGGACAGATAATGTTGCAGCTTCCCACCGAAAACAATTTGGAAGAAAAAGCACAGGCTTTGTTCAATTACGTAAAATCCTTTGCGTCTTATCAGGATGAGAAATACGGATTTGAGGTCTACGGGCCAATCCCGGATGTTTTCTACGAACTGCGCGGCAGGTACAGAATGGATGTTGTGATTAAGGCGAAGAATAAGTCCGCGATAAATGCGGTTTTCCGTCAGGTTATGAAGGATTTCGACCCCGCTGAATACCCGCTTTCCTACGATAACGACTACGTGAGTTAAAGCGCGCGCGTTGTAGTATAATACATTTTTAGGATAAAAACGAAGAGAGGCGATTTATATGGCACTTAGAAATATAGTTTTGGAAGGCGATCCGATTTTAAGAAAGACGGCGCGCCCCGTCGATGAGATAACCCCGAGAATTATAAAACTTCTCGACGACATGAAAGATACGATGTACTACGAGAACAGAGGCGTTGGCCTCGCGGCCCCTCAGGTAGGCGTCCTGCGCCGGGTTTTCGTTATCGACGTCGGTGACGAGCACGGCTTCATTGAATTCATTAACCCTGAAATCTTAGAGACCGAAGGCGAACAGGTATACCGCGAAGGATGCCTGTCACTGCCCGGCAAAGCCGCGGATGTAAAAAGACCGGCAAGAGTTAAAATCAAGGCGCAGAACAGAGACGGTGAGGAATTTATTCTTGACGCAACGGGTCTCCTGGCTGTTTGCATCTGTCACGAGAACGATCACTTAGACGGCATTCTTTATACAGATAAGGCAATCGACGGCAAAGTATACGTGGCCGAAGAGGAGGAGTAAGAATTGAACCCTTCCGATTTGCGAATCGTTTTCATGGGAACACCCGAGTTTTCGAGGACTTGTTTAAAGGCCCTCTTAGACTCAAACTACAATGTTGTTATGTGCGTCACCAGAGCCGACAAGCCTGTCGGAAGAAAGCATATTCTGACCGCACCCCCGGTGAAGGAAGAGGCAATCGTACACAACATTAAAGTTTTCCAACCGGAGACTCTCAAAACGACTGAGGCATTCGACACGATAAAGAACGCAAATCCCGATTTGATTGTAACCGCGGCCTATGGCAGAATCCTGCCACAGAACATTCTCGATATTCCTGCCAAAGGGTGCCTTAACGTACACGGTTCGCTTCTCCCCAAAAAGCGAGGCTCGGCACCTGTGCAAAGAGCGGTATTGGAAGGCGATTCCGTTACCGGTGTCACCATAATGAAGATGGATGCGGGAATGGATACGGGAGATATCTTAACCGTTCGTGAAGTTCCCATAGAAGAAAATATTCATGCTGACGAATTGATGGATTTGCTGGGCTCGGTCGGCTCGGAACTTTTGGTTGAAACAATCCCCGGATATATCGCGGGAGATATAAAGCCCGTTCCGCAAAACGGCGATGAAGCGACATATTCTCCGCCGATCAGATCCGAAGAGGGCGCAATAGACTGGAGTAAATCCTCCGTCGAAATCCACAACCAAATTAGGGCGTTAAGCGAGTGGCCGGGCGCATACGCAAAACTTTCGGGGAAGAAAGTTAAAATCTACAATTCCGAAAAGGCTGATGGAATCGGTGCCCCTGGCTCTGTTTTACCCGCAGGTAAAAAGGAAATAGTTGTTGCGTGCGGGAGCGGAGCGATAAAGATAAAAGAATTGCAGACTGAGGGCGGCAAGCGATTGCCCGCGTCTGAGTGCGCACATAACTTTAAGCCGGATATGATGTTCGGGAACGGAGACAGTTGATGAGTAAAGCTGAAATCAGGTACAAGAAGAAGGAAATAGCAAAGCTTATAAAGGACGGCAACGACCGCGAGCTTTGCTTTCTTATGTTATACGAGGTTTGGGAGAACGACGGCTTTTCGAACCTTGTTATAAAGAAGGCCGACAGCATCGCGTCTGAGTTGGGCAGATCTTTGAAGTTCGTGCGCGCAATGTTCTACGGTACTTTGAGTTACACATACGCGATAGATTTTCTTGTAAGGCACATCACCAAGAACGATGTCTCCGAGATGGATCCCGTGTCGCGGATTGCCGTAAGAATGTCCGTGTGGCAGCAGGTGTTCTCGGAGGGGGGGATCCCGGACTATGCCGCGTGCTCGACGGCCGTGGATATCGTCAAGAAATATAACCCTAAGAGTGCGAATTTTGTAAATGCCGTTTTGCGAAAATTTGCCGACGCCCCTGACGCGCAGAAATATTTGGAGCAATACAAGCCTTCGATAAGAATCTCGCTGAAGCCGGAGATTTACGGCGTGCTCAAGATGTACTACGGCAAACAGAGAGCGATAGATATAGGCAAAGCATTCCTGCGTCCGGCTAACGTAACGGTGCGTTTTAATCCGGATAAGGTTACAGCCGCCGAACTTTCGAAATCGCTGGCATCCGACGGCGTTGAGACAACCGCATCTTCTTTCATGCCTCAGGCTCTGAAGATTGTAGGGGGTCCGAGAGGAATCGAGACAACAAAAGCATTTTCAGAGGGTAAGATTTTTGTTCAGAACGAGGCCGCGATGCTGGCTTCCGTTATCGCAGATCCGAAGCCCGGAGATAAGATTCTCGATTGCTGCGCCGCGCCGGGAGGAAAGTCCACGCATATGGCCGAGATTACCCGCGACAGGTGCGAAATCACATCGATGGATATCAATGAATCCAGATTGAAACTCATTGAGCAGAACGCCGAGCGTCTGGGTTTGTCCTCAATTAAAGTCGTTGAGGGAGACGCAACCAAATTTTCGGATGATAAATCCACTAATGGTACGTACGACATTGTTTTGTGCGACGTTCCGTGCAGCGGCATGGGACTTCTCGGAAGAAAGCCGGACATCAGACAGAGAATCACGTTCGACAGAATTCAGGACTTGCTGCCCATTCAGATAAAGATTTTGTCCGAGGCATCAAAAAAAGTTAAACCGGGCGGCGCTCTTATCTACTGCACCTGTACTCTGAACAAGGAAGAGAACGAGGATATTGTCGAGGAGTTTCTCTCCGAAAATCCTGATTTTTCCCGTGTGTCGATTGTTGACTATATCCCGGATTTGTTAACGATGGATCCGGACCGTCAGGAAGATGTCGAGCAGGGACAGATTACACTGTTCCCCGACACCGACGGCTGCGACGGTTTTTATATCTGCAGGATGGAGAGAAAATAAATGTTCTGTCTGGATTTAAGTCTTTCGGATCTGAACGCTTGGTGCGAAGCGAAGGGGTATCCCAAGTACCGTGCCGGGCAGATATATAGGTGGCTGTCCTCAGGCGCGATTGAGACATCCGAAATGACCAATATTCCGAAGACGATAAGAGAACAACTTGAGTCGGATTTTGATTTCGGCAGTTTTCACGTTATAGATAAGTTTGTTTCCAAAATCGACGGCACGACAAAGTTTGTCTACGGCCTTGCCGACGGCAACGTTATAGAGACCGTTGTTATGCGTTACAAGACCGGGCTTTCGGTTTGCATCTCGTCTCAGGCAGGGTGTCGGATGGGCTGCAGATTCTGCGCTTCGGCCAAGGCCGGTTTTGGCCGGAATTTAACGTCCGGTGAGATGCTCGCGCAGGTTATTGTGTCTCAAAAGCAGATGGGGGAGAAGATTTCAAAAGTCGTTGTTATGGGGATAGGCGAGCCTTTCGAAAACTATGACAATTTCATAGGGTTTGTAAAACTTATAAATTCGCCCGACGGTATGAATTTGGGCGCGCGGCACATAACGGTGTCAACCTGCGGCTTGGTGCCCCGGATTAAAGATTTTACCGAGCTGGGCCTGCAGGTCAATCTTGCGGTGTCTTTGCATGCTCCGAATGACGAGTTGCGTCGGAAGATTATGCCGATTGCAAATAAATATACAATTGCGGAAGTGCTTGCGGCGTGCCGCGAGTACACGCAGAAGACGGGGCGGCGCATTACGTACGAATATTCTCTTTTCGACGGTGTGAACGATTCTTTGGAGGATGCCAAAGCTTTGGCGGGACTTTTGAAAGGAGAGTTGGCGCATGTCAATCTTATTGCGGCGAATGAGTTCCCCGGGTCGGAATTTAAGAGGAGTCCGCGCAAAAACGTAAAAGCATTTGAGGAAGCGCTCAAAAGATATGGTATAAATGCCACTTTGCGCAGGGAAATGGGTACGGATATAATGGCGGCGTGCGGACAGCTGAGACGGTCCGTGGAGGAGGACAAATGAAGTGCTTAGGGTACAGTGACAAAGGCCCTTTCAGAGAGGACAACGAGGACTCTTTCGGCTTCAGGCAAGTTGGCAGCACGCTGTTTGCGGCGATTGCCGACGGCCTCGGGGGAGAGGCGTGCGGAGATATCGCAAGCCGTATGGCGGTCGAATCGGCTTTGGACAACCTTGAATCGACGTGGGAGCCGAGGCTTTCCGGAGATGACATGAAAAACTATTTGTCACGAATTTTTAATAATGTAAATGGTAAAATATTGAGAGACTGCATAGACCACCGCGAAAGAATCGGTATGTGCACGACTTTAACGCTTGCGATTGCGAGCGGTTCGGGGCTTTATATAGCGCATATAGGAGACACCCGGGCGTACCTTGTAACGGACGATGGCATCAGGAGACTGACGGAAGACCATAACTTGGCGGCACAGTACGTAAAAGAGGGGCTTCTCTCGGAAGATGAGGCGAAGAGACACCCGAGCCGCAATCAGTTGGCGAAGGTTGTGGGAATCAATTCATACTTAACACCGGATGTTTTCGAATACAAAATCAGCGAGGGAGACACGCTGGTGATGTGCACCGACGGCTTTTACGCATATCTTACAAACGACGATATCGCGACAGTTAAGGATATTGCGGATGAGCGGGGCCTCAGGGCTTTGGTGGAAAAGGCAATAGCAAACGGCAGCCACGACAACAGCACTGTTCTCGCGGCGAAAATAATCTAGGGGAGACCTTAACAACAATGAGTCAGAATCAAGGCCCGGAGGGCATGATATTTGCAGGGAAATACCGAATCGTCAAGCTTATCGGAAGCGGGGGGATGGCAAACGTTTACCTGGCAATCGACATGAATTCGGGCGTTAACGTTGCAATCAAGATTTTGAAGCCCGAGTATTCGGCGGATGAGGATTTCATAAGAAGATTCGACACAGAGGCCAAGGCCGTATCCTCATTGCACCACGCGAACATTGTTAAGGTTTTCGGTGTAGGACACGAGGCGTCCTACAGATACATAGTTCAGGAATATGTCGACGGCATCACCGTCAAGGAACTCATCAATCAGAACGGCCACCTCGACTGGAGAGTTGCGGTTCCCATTGTTATTCAGGTGGGAATGGCCCTCGACTATGCACACCAGAACGGTATCGTTCACAGGGACATCAAGCCCCAGAATATTCTCATAACAAGAGACAAAATTGCGAAAATCACGGACTTCGGCATAGCAAGGGCCGCGTCTTCGACCACCATCACGATGGCAGGCGGCGCGATGGGCTCCGTGCACTATTTCTCGCCCGAGCAGGCCCGCGGCGGCAACGTCGGACTTTCCTCGGATATTTATTCTCTGGGTGTAACTCTTTTCGAGATGATAACGGGAAGAGTGCCTTTCGACGGTGACTCGAACGTTGCGATTGCCGTAAAACACCTGCAGGAAAAGCCCCCGGTTGCATCCTCGATTATGCCCGGAATTCCGGCGGGACTTGATGCCATCATCAACAAGGCGATGCAGAAGTCGCCCGAGAAGCGCTACCCCACGATGGGCATGATGGTAAACGAACTGGATGCTTTGCTCGTCGACCCGAACGGCGTCTACGGCGTAATCACCAACACCGGCGACACGACGGCCGAGCAGAATATTTCCTTCAGACAGGACCCGAACTACGACAAGATAACGGACATCGAGAAGGCGGCCGAGTCGAGAAGAAGATCGCGTTTCAGAGACAATGTTTTGCTGGCATTGATTGTCGTCTGTATCGCGGCGGTTCTGATAGGACTTGCGGTCCTGGTCGTTCAGTCAGTGCAGAACGCCACGGAAATCGAGCAGAATACCGACTACACGGTGAGAAACTACGTTGGCATGAACGCCGACGACGTAACCGAGGAACTCGACCAGAACGGTGTGTCTTACACAATCGAATATTTCCAGACAGATTCGATGGATCCGAACATCGTAACCGCTCAGAGCATTGCCGAAGGCGTTGTAATCAAGGTCAACAGCACGCTTAACACCCTGACCCTTACGGTATCGACATCTTACGAGAAGATTGTAATTCCCGACTATGCCGGCCTTGACTACGAGGCTGCTTACACGGCTCTGACCAATTTGGAACTCAACGTATCCCTTAGGTCCGAGGCATCAGACGACTATGAGCCGGGGCAGGTTATAAGAACAGACCCGATTGCGGGATCGAGCCTTGATAGGGGCGATTCTATCGTTGTTATCTACGCAACGGAGCCCACAAGTTCCATCATCCCCGACGTTGCCGGAAAGACAGTCGAGGAAGCACTGCCCCTCATCGAGGAGAGCTTCCTTACATACACTTTGGTGGGCTCGGATGAGGTCCTGGGACTTGTTCCTTCGTATCAGTACGTAATGCTCACGGATCCTATTGCGGGAACTTCCGTTGCACGTAATTCCGAGGTAACGGTTTATATCGGAACAAAGACCGACTACGACAACGGCGGTACGCCGACACCGACGCCGAGCAAGGTTAAGATTACGGTCGAGACCGAAGGCGCAGGTACCGTATCCGGAGGAGGTTCCTACGATATCGGAACGCGCGTCACATTGACTGCGAGCCCTTCCGAGGGTAACGAATTCGACTATTGGCTCGACGAACTCGGCAACCACCTGGCGGTATCCTCGACCTACACGCTGATTGTCGGCGAGAAGGACGCAACATACACGGCTGTGTTCAAGGTTGCACCTACGAGTACGCCTACGCCGTCGCCCACACCGGTACCCGAGACGACGACAACGACAACCACGACAACCACAACCGCTGCGCCGACGACAACGACCACAACGACAACCGCTGCGCCGACGACAACAACGACCACGACCGAAGCTACCACCGAGGCCACAACGGCGGCCGAAGGCGGCGGCGATGCCTGAGGGAATAATCTCCAAAGGTGTCGGCGGTGTATATACCGTAACTGACAGCACGCGTAACAGCGTGCTTTGTCAGATTAGGGGAGGGATCAGGACAAAGAAAATGACTCCTTCCATCGGCGACAGGGTTGTTTTCGATGTGTCCGGGGACCCCGACGTTCCCTATGTCATAAACGAGATACTGCCGCGAAAAAATAAACTTGTCAGGCCCCCTTTGGCCAACATAGATTGTCTTGTTCTGACATTTGCGACGGACTGCCCGAAGCCGGACCTGACGCTCCTCGACAAGCTTCTCATAATCTGCAATGTTTTAAATATCGCCCCGGCCATAATCTTCACCAAAACCGATTTGGATGAGGAGGGTGCGAAAACATTGATTCAAACATATTCCGCCGCCGGATATAAAGTACTTGCATCAGGCAAAGACAAACCTGTTTCCGCCGATGAGATAAAGGCTCTTTCTCCCGAAGGAATAATTGCTTTTGCAGGTCCTTCGGGTGTGGGAAAAAGTACTTTGTGCAACCATCTTCTCGAGGGCGAGATTATGCAGGTCGGGGATATAAGCGAAAGGCTCGGGCGAGGCAAGCACACAACAAGGCACGCGGAACTTTTCGCGTTCGGGGATGGCTTTATAACCGATACCCCGGGTTTCACGTCGCTGTCTCTTTTCGAATTGGGGATTGAATACCGCGAGGTAATAGGAGGCTACCCCGAGATTGCAAAACTTGGTGCCGGCTGCAGGTTCGACGATTGCAGACACACGTCCGAGCGCGACTGCAAGGTCCTGGAGGCCCTTGACAACAATGTTCTTGACGCGGGCAGATATGAGCGATATCGTGGGTTCTACGAAGAACTCTATGCCCTGCGCAATACATACACGGGAAGGAAGAAACCAAATGAATGATTTTGAAATTGCGCCTTCGATTTTATCCGCGGATTTCGGATATCTGATGAGGGATATAAAGGCCGTCGAGCCTGAAGTAAACTACCTTCACATCGATGTCATGGACGGACACTACGTCGACAATCTTTCCATAGGTGTGCCGATCGTAAAATCCATCCGCAAATACACAGACCTTAAGTTCGATGTGCATCTCATGATTACCAATCCCGGGAAATTTATAAAACCTTTTGCAGATGCAGGCGCGGATCTTATAACTTTCCATATCGAATGTACAGACGATCCGGATTCTGTGGTAAAGCAGATTCGCGATGCGGGAAAACTTGCCGGGATTGCAATCCATCCCGACACACCGATAGAAAAAATTTTGCCCTATGCCGACAGGTGTGATCTGATTCTTGTGATGTCCGTGCGCCCCGGTTTTGGCGGTCAGGGGTATTTGCCTGAGTCCACGGCAAGAATAAAGGCTGTAAGAGAAGCAATCGACGCAAAGGGCGCGAAAACAATCCTTTCCGTAGACGGCGGCATAAAGAAAGACACAATCAAGGAAGCATACGATGCCGGGGCAAGACTTCTGGTTGCCGGGAGCGCTGTTTTCGGCAAGGAAGACATTGCCTCAGCGGCAAAGGAGTTGAAGGAATGCGCTGTGCGATAATTACGGGCGGGCCGATGCCTATAGAGGCCGCTTTGCATGCCAAAGGATGTGACCTTGTGTTTTGTGCCGATTCCGGATTTGATTTGGCATTGGCCGCGGGAGTTAAGGTCGACCGCATTTTCGGTGATTTGGATTCAATGAGTCCGGCCGGGCGCAAAGCCGCGGAAGATATGGGAATTCCGATGGAGATTTATCCTGTGGAAAAAGATTTATCCGACACGGAAGCGTGCCTTGCTGCCGTCCCCGAAGATTGTGACGATATAATCCTTATCTGTCCTTTGTCAGGGAGGATTGACCATGTGCTTTGCAATATTTCAAATGCGATTGATTTAAGAAAAAAGGGGATACATATAACCCTGACCGACGGCATCACTGATCTGATACCGATGGCGGGTCCCTGTTCAATTGAATTGTCGGGATTGGAAGAAAATGTTGCGATTTCCCTTATGCCGGTAGGGCCCGTATCGGGGGTTACGACCGCCGGCTTATATTACCCTCTGAAGGACGCTGATTTTGAAAACTACACCGGCCAAACTTTGTCGAATAAATCGGAGGAAAATTCAAAATCCTTCAAAATTCTTCTAAACGCAGGTATTCTGCTTGTTTCCGTCACTCCGGCCGTCTGAAAATTGCTCGCAAATTTCAAAAAAAGGCCCTTGATTGACACTAAATTTCCTGATATTATTACAATGCATTAATTGTAACGCATCGGCCCCCGGCCGGTGCGTTTTTTTATGCAAAAATTCTATTTTCAAAGGAGTGAAAAACACATGAACTACGAAGAATTCAAGACACGAGTGATGGAAGAGTTTCCCGACTACCTCGAAGGCGGAAGGAAACGGTACGATTTCAGGGAAATCCATGTCACGAAAATCAACGAGCGGCTGACCGGCATCACGGTAAGCCCGAAGACGGAAAGTCGGAGCGCGGCTCCGACTTTTTATTTGGAGCCTCTTTACGAGAGATACCAAAGCTGCAACGATTTCGAGGCGGTCATGGAAAGACAGGCCGATGCGATAAGGCAGTCTTTTGATATGTATCCGCCGGATGTGGCCGAGCTGTCGGGAGAGACGATTCTGGAGAATGCCGTTTTCGAAATTATTTCGCGCGACGGCAACGAAGAATATTTAAGGGATGTCCCGCACAGAAATTTTTTAGACCTTGCAATTGTTTACAGAAGGATTGTGAGGATTGACTGCAACGGCGTAATGAGTTTTATGATCGACAACGATATGTGCGAGGCTTTCGATATCTCCGAGAGCGATCTTTTCGGGACGGCGGAGAAGAATACGCGTAAATTTTTCCCTCCGGTTTTTGTCGGTATGAGAGATCTTCTTTTCGAGATGTCGGGAAAAGACCCGGAGCCCGCGACCTGCCCTCGCGAGAAGAACGTAATGGTTGTGACAAACAAATACCACTTCCTTGGGGCGACCGCGATGCTTTACGGCGAGTGTTTCAAAGAGTATGCAAAGAAGTGGGACTGCGATATTTTTATTCTTCCTTCTTCCATCCACGAACTTGTGATTTTGCCTGTTACAAACGAAGACCGCGTTGACCATCTGATTGACATGGTTCGCGAGATAAACGCCACCGTGGTCGATGACAGGGACATTTTGTCGGACAGCGTTTATCTGTATTCGAAGGTCACGGGAATCGTATCTCAGGTAAGTGACATGAGGAGGGCGTGATATGGGGAACAGAGGTGTTATAACGACGGAGGATAAGACGCTCGGGGTGTATTTGCACTGGGACGGAAGTTACGCAACAGTCGAGGCATTCCTTGCATACTGTGAGATGAAGGGAATCCGTTACCCGGAAGATGACGATTACGGGTGGGCCCGGATGGTGCAGGTCATCTCCAATACGATAGGCGGTACTTTAAGCATCGGAATAAATCTTTACGAAAGGCTCGACACGGATAACTGGAACAACGGTGTTTATATAATATCGAAGTGGCGCATTGTAGGTCGGGAATTCACACATGGCATGGATGTCCCGTGTCCCTGCCTTCGCGACTATCTGATTTTTATAAACGATAATCAGCCCGACAGGGACCGGGTCCCTATCGAGCAGATTGAAGATTACCTGATTTTCAGAGACCGTATGTGATTACAGTTCGGCTCTGTGTGAAATACCCAGTTTTTCAGCGATGGTGAAGAAGGCTTTGCGGGAATTTTTTATTGTATTTTCCGATATACAGAATGCCAGACGGCAGTATCCGGCCTTGGCAAATGCACTGCCCTGAACCAGAAGCAGATTTTCTTCGGCACATTTGGCGGAAAACTCATCGTCTGTAAGGCCTTTCGGCGTATTCATGAAGATATAAAGCGCCCCCGAAGGCTTAACGGCGTCAAATCCCGCGTCTGTGATGTTTTTGTAAAGCATGTCGCGGCGCTTTTCATAACTTGTTATATCCACTTTGGCATTGATTGTTTTTGCGATTACCCGCTGCCAGATAGCGGGCGCGTTTACGCTGCCCAGATTTCTGTTTGAAATAACGATTGCCTGCGTTAAATCATCGTAGTCTTCGTTGTTCGGGGAGACCAATGTGTAACCGATACGCTCACCCGGCAGTGACAAAGATTTACTCCAGGAGAAGCAGACAATCAGGTTGTCGATGTACTTTAACGCCTGCGGGACAGTCTTGCCGTCGTATACCAAATCGATGTAAGGCTCGTCGGAGACAACGTGAATGACATGATCCTGTGCTTTAAGCAAATCGTTTAAGGATGTAAGGAATTTTTCATCGTAGATAACGCCCGAAGGGTTATTCGGCGAGTTGATGATTATCGCCTTTGTCTTTGTGTTTATTGCTTTTTCGATGTCTTCGGTGTGCGGCATGAACTCCGCATCTGTGTCAACGATTACGACTTTGCCGCCATGGTTTGAAACATAACCGTTGTACTCCATGAAGTAGGGGGCAAGGACTATAACCTCGTCGCCGTCATCTAAGATTGAATGCATAACGTCGTTCATCGCGCATGCCGCGCCGACGGTCATGCAGACGGCGTCGGGTGTAATCGTAAGACCCGATTCCGCGGATCTCTTATCCGCCACGGCTTTACGGGTGAACTCGTATCCGGCATTGCTCATGTATCCGTGCATGCCGGGTGTCGGGTTGTCCGCAAGGTCTTTCAATGCCTGCGCGACTTCCTTAGGCGGCTCAACGTCCGGATTTCCGATGGAAAAATCGAAGACATTGTCTTCGCCGTAGAGTTTTTTGCGGCGGTTGCCTTCCTCGAACATCTGACGGATAAGGGAGTTGCCTGAAAGCTGGGATTTCATTTTACGGGAAATCATATTTTTTACCTCGTTTGGAAAATATTTTAAAAACTATAACACTTTAGGAGGCTTATATAAAATGGAAAACATTACAAAACCTGACAGAAGGACGGAAAAACGAATAACCGGGGACATGGCTGAGGACGCGGTCGCAAAATATATGCAAAACCGCGGATACAGGCTTGTCGCAAGAAATTATACGGTCCACAACGTGGGCGAGTTGGATCTTGTTTTCGAAAAGGGAGGAGAGATTTACGTGACCGAAGTGAGGTCCAGGAGAAACACCGGACCGTACCCGATATCTTCGGAGACGGTTGACTTTAAGAAGAGAAAGAAACTTATGAGAACCACAAGATATTTTCTTTCGAACCGCGGCTACGACAACAGAAATGTTGTCTTTTTAATAGGTTCGGTAACCCATGACCGCAACGGAATCATACAAAATGTCGAAATTTTGCCGTTCTGAATCAATAAAATGAAATTTCATTGAAAATATATTTCGTTTTTATATAATGTTCGAGGTTAGGAAATAATATATTGGAGCAATAAATGCAAGTTTGGAAAATCAAAATTGCAAATTTGCCGGAAAGAGGAGAGAAATGAAAACCTTTGCCGAGATGAGTGCCGAAGAACTTAAAAGTTTAAGAGTTGAACTGGCCGGAAAATACGATGAGTACAAGGTCATGAATCTGTCGCTTGACATGACACGCGGAAAGCCCGCTGCCGAACAACTCAATTTATCCAACGGTATGTATGAAGGTCTTGAGAAAACAGGTTTCAAATCGGCAACAGGCGTTGATGTCCGTAACTACGGCGCACCCATGGGCATCGATGAGATGCGTGAGGTTTTCGCAGAAATTCTCGACACAAAGAAAGAGAATGTTTTCCTCGGAAATTCCTCGTCTCTTACCATGATGTTTGACTGCATGATGCGTGCAATGGTTTTCGGTGAGATAGATTCCGATTCCCCCTGGTACGAAGTGCATAATAAGAAATGGCTTTGCCCGGTACCCGGTTACGACCGTCATTTCCGCGTAACCGAGACCCTGGGCTTTGAATTGATTCCGGTTCCCATGACAGAAGACGGCCCGGATATGGATAAGGTTGAAGAACTGGTTAAAGACCCCGGTGTTTTGGGCATCTGGTGCGTTCCGGTTTACAGCAACCCGGACGGCTGCGTTTATTCCAAAGAAGTTTGCAACAGGTTGGCAAAAATGGAAACAGCGGCACCCGATTTCAGAATCTACTGGGACAACGCTTATGTAGTACATCACCTCTTCACGGAAGAAGAGAAGGGCGTGCCGGATATGCTGAAACTTTGTGAGGATGCGGGTCACCCGAACAGAGTTTACGAATTTGCGTCGACATCTAAAATCACATTTGCCGGTGCCGGAGTATCCGCAATCGCCTGCAATGCCGACAACATGGCGTCTTTGAAGAAAATCTGCGGCGTTCAGCAGATTTGCTCGAACAAGGTAAATCAGCTGGCTCACGTCCGTATGCTCCCTAACAAGGAAGCGGTTATCGAACAGATGAAGAAGCACGCCGAGCTTATAAGACCGAAGTTTGACATGACGCTTAAAGTCCTGAACGAAGAATTGGCCGATGCGGGAATTGCAAAGTGGACCAACCCCACGGGCGGTTATTTTATCAGCCTCAATGTATACCCGGGAACGGCTTCGAAGATTGTATCGATGTGCAAGGATGCGGGCGTTGCTCTGACACCTTCCGGTGCGACATTCCCCTACGGAATAGACCCGGACGATATCAACATAAGACTTGCCCCGACTTTCCCGACGGTTGAGGACATTGAGAAGGCTACCCGAATTTTGTCTCTGTGTGCTAAAATTACGG
>Ga0065711_1044685_pt1 | contig 13943 bp, 7 predicted proteins | sample Hoacrofraction12_FD_59098 | JGI IMG/M metagenome (GOLD analysis project Ga0065711, IMG submission 59098) | Hoatzin crop microbial communities from Cojedes, Venezuela - Epithelial fraction 12 v2 (version 2) | ecosystem: Host-associated > Birds > Digestive system > Esophagus > Crop | place...
AAGCAGGGTCACCTACAGTAGGCTGCACAGGACCTTGTCCAGGCGGGTCTTGAATATCTCCAGAGAAGGAGACTCCACAACCTCCCCGGGCAGCCTGTTCCAGTGCTCCGTCACCCTCAGAGGGAAGAAGTTCTTCCTCGTGTTCAGACAGAACTTCCTATGCTTCAGATTGTAAACACACTCATTAATGATCACTCGCTATGTTATCTGCATTTCCATTTCTATAACTTTTATACACAACAAAATCTACTTCTAGGACACATTTTATTACATTATGCTGTTAAGAAAATCATACATAAATAGTCTTCACTCTATAATTTAAAATCAAGAGGAATTCAAGTTTTTATGTACTTCCAAACACCAACCACTTTCATCCTATTAAAATATCTAGAAGTAAGGGAGCCTTAAGAATTTCTGGCAAATCTTTTGTTGCTTACATTGTTGTCCCTAGGAACCATACACGTGTATCAGGAAGCCAAAACCATCAATATCAGAGAACTGTTAGAAAACTTAAACAAAACCCTCTGACAAATCATGTAGTTTAAGCACATTTGGCCATTTATTCCATTAATTAGGTCACTTTCAGACCAACGAATCTTCATTCTTTTGAATGAAAGTAATCTTTAATTATGTATGAATTAGTGAGAAAAAGCATGGCAAATCTAGTGAACAAAGAATTCTCCATTCAGTGGGAGAACCAAATTCAAAAAAATTTTAAAAAAAACCAGATAAAAATGAAAACAGATTAACTTCAGTTAGCTTAACTAAAATCAATTTTATTAACAGATGCTTTGCAGCACATTTCATGAATCTGCAATGAATTTTTCTCAGTGTTTAAGATTACACTAACTTTTCCTTCTACTGTAGCCTCCTAACAGCAAACACCACACAATTTGCCTTTATTGCCTTGCTGCTTGCCCAAAATGCAGCAGGACCACATGCACGTGGTCCCATTACGCACGCTTCGTGATGTTTAGAAATGCCATCCACAGGGAAGTGGAATAACCTTGAGCATCTCTACATTTTTAAAGGTGATTCACTCTTCTTTATAATTTGTTTTCTATTATTTTAATTCCAGGAAAAGTTCTCTACTAGTGAATTGATATAAACACTGGCTGAATCATGAAATGCAGCACCTCCCATTTAGTTTCTTCCAAAGGAAAGCTCTACACAGTTCACACCATGCTTCTGTCTTCAGAAAGTGCTAACAGCAGGGAGGTCTGGATTCTTCTCCACTCCCAGGCATGCAGGAAGGGTGGTTCTGGCACTTCAGACTCAAAGACAGACTTGCCCCACTTCCAGGGGCCATGGGCAGCATAACAAGCTGCTTCTCCTCAGCTAATCACAGCTTCCTCTACAGCTCTCTATCGTCTGTAAAGCATGAGAACAGTCCTGGCTCACCTGATTGTTTTTTTCTTAGCTTCACACATGATTTTTGAACTGCCAAGCACCTTACATTGACTAAATCAGTGGCAACACTGAATCCAGCTTTTCAGATACTACCATTTTCAGTTATCAGAAAATAGGCTAGCTGATTTCCGAGCACAAGATTTCAGGCAGTCCAGATGCTAACGTTTTTTCTTACAGATGCAATTTCTGTAGTAGCTATGAATTCCAGTCGATTAATACTGAATAAAGCACAGTTAATCTTTCAAAAATTTTACAAAACTTCACATTTATGTCTCATTAGTCACCGTACTAATATTATCATTTGAATTCGCTGGCTTCCTAATCTCTTGGTGACTTTCACAGCAACCGTTTATATTTTGACATGTGACTTTTCTAGGTCCTCAGACTATTTTTCCTGAGGTTACAGCTGGAAGTGACTGTATCAGCCTTACTCAGCATTCACTGTTCTGTTATACAACTGGTGCTTGGGGGTGGTGAAAGAACCAGTGTGCTGGTGTTAAACATTTCCTTACCCCTTCCATGCTGGTTTTTTCCATCTGAGCTAAAGATACTTCATCCACTTGCAAAGCATTCCCAATGAGTGACAGTCAGCAGGAAACTGATTTTTGAGCAGCTTCCAATAAAACGGAAACTTTGAAAGGAGAACCTTAGATTTTTAAATCACGTTCACAATTTATTTCACATAAATACCTATAGAACTAAGTTCAGAAATATTTGGGTCTCATTCCCCTAAAACCCCCAATTCAAGCGCTAAACGAGTTAGGATACACCCACCCTGCTCTTTATCCAGATATGCAGCAATGTCATCGACTCACTGAGCTACGCTTGACAGTTCTGTATTTTGAGAGGTACAAAATCTTCTGACAGATACATAATTGAGAAACCCTGGGAAGAAATGTTACTTTGTTTCAGCATCTGCTCTATAAATGAAGATAAGCTAACTAGATTTCTAGTTCCAGAAAATATGACAGCTCTTCTTTGTTTCAGAAAGAATGACATAAAAGACACAGAGGAGTACGCATATGAAAACGGCTTGTAGGACAAGCGCAGAGCTGTTCACAGGTTCCCATGTTCTGTACTACTCACTTTGTCACTGTCTTGTTGTTTGTTCGTATCTTGGTTTTAACTTATGACAGATCTTCTTGGGCACTTCTAAGTGTTACAGGAAGAGGCTCTATTAATACAGCAAGAACATTTTATAGATATAATTTCAGGCGTTGACATACAGAATTGCAAAACATTAACTCAGAAGTTTAAGCCTCTGCTGTAGATACTCCATCAGTATTGGGCACAGGTTACTGTAAGGATTGCTGCATCTCGGTTTCTGTTACACTGGCTGGGTTACTTTCCCCTTCTGATTTTAACTTCTACAATTTCTGGCCTTTTACACCACGGAAAACTGGCAATTCAGAGAAGAGAATGGAAATTAGGACTGTCATTTGTATCGGTACACTGACAAATGGATTGTTAAGCTTGTGTAACATTTGGAGAATGCTTTTTTTATTCCTTAGATGAGATTTGTTAGCAGGGGATTGGAAATGCACTGTGATCCTTCTCTAGTTTATTTCATTTCTCAGTAGGTTTTTTCCTCGCTTTCCCCCCTCTCTCGGCTATTCGCTTTTTAAATCAAAAGAATTACTTATGAGAATGAAACTATTTTTGATCATACACGGCTTTTTTTTCACCGAGAGGGTGCAGATACAAGATTGGAAGCAGCATCACAGGAATGGCGACAGCAGGCTGCAAGCTCTTCTAACACAGTTGTGATCTACGCAGGGAGCACCCACTTCGGCCTTGTGGGAAGAGTCTCTCTGCACATGCAGTTTGCTCATGTATTTCGATTTGGTGAGAGGAAGGAAAAGTATTCCCTCCGTGAGATTTTAAATGAAGCCACAAACATGCAGTTTCCTCAGCCCAGTTATTCCAAGGAGAGAAATTTCCAATTACTTGGCAAATCAAGAAAGAATATCCGGAGGGGGTCTGAATCAAAGTGCAGCTTTTCCTTTCCTGAGAGGCTGCAGATCCTCCCCCCGTGGAGAAGGCTGCAGCCCAGGAAGCCCCAGGGAACTGCTCATCGCACTGTCTTTCTCTGGGAGACGGTAACAGCACCGCGAGCAGAACACAACCAGCCAGCCAAAGCCCAGCCCAGCACACCAGGAACCCCTATTTCGGCAAGGGAATACAGGAGGAGATAATGCACTAAAGCTTTAGGAGTGTGGAGTCTTTCACTCTGCCTCATATGTAATTTTTTTGGACAACATGAAGCTCATAAACACTCAGACCAGATGGTATAACATACAGCAGCAGGAGATGAAGCTTATTAGCTATTGCTTCCTTCCGCTAATATACAGCCCAGAAGTCTGAAGGACCTTTAAATTACCCTCTGCTGAAAGCAGAGTCCCTTTTGTGAGACAATAGCAGGGATATATCGCGTGCCCTTACACACACATCACTTCATTACGCTTCAAGTCCCTGCTCAAAAGTACGCAGACACCAAACATACTCAAATTAAATTCTCAGAAGATTTTCTAAAATTAGCAAAATACTGCTGTAGACAACACTGAAAATCTAAAATCTAAATGTCTGGCATTTGCAAGGAAGTGAAAAAAGATTCTAATAATACAAAATACATCAACAGTTTTGATACAGGCCCTATCTAGTAACAGTTTGTTACCAGAAGTCTTCTATGTTATTTTTGCATTTTCTTCCTTAAATTGCAGAATTCAAAGAAAAGTGCTTGCAGAGATAATTGGTTTCCTTTGTAATCAGCCCGTTCGCACCTTCCTCTTCCAGAACTCAGGAATGCTCCATTCCACTGTGCTACAATCACCTTCCGCAACAACTCAATACACAGTTCTAAACCAACTATGCAACTTAAAGGTTAAAAACCCATCCCATCCTTCATTAACCCACAAATCTCATCATAAAGAAAACACTGGGAATAAGAGAAGTAAATAACTACCCAGCTGAAGAGTTCAAAACTACCACATTTCTAAAAGTCTGAACAGCAATAGTTCTTTTGACTTTTTCTTTTCATTTTACATTTTTTCTTGTCCTTTTCAAAACCAATGACTTTCCCTGCAGCTGCAAAAATTAAAAATGCATTTTACCATGTCCTGTTTCCATGTCAATAAACAGTCATTATAATATTCTTTAATTTGATAGTCTATCACACGAATATTACTGGCAAAGGCTCCAGAGCTATATTGAACTGTTGGTGTAGAGCTATATTGAACTGTTCTACCCTATTCCATCGACCCAGCAGGGTAGCACTGATCGTACCTGCGCTCTACCTTCTTCCTATCAACAAGAGTTCGGGGATGCCCCCTGATAAAATTTTTGTCTTCATTAATTGCTCTTTGTGGAAGTTTAAAAGCACAGAATCCTAAATTCACTCAGGTAAGTGCTTCAAATCTCTGTTAAAACTTTGAAAAATCACAACCCCTCTGTTGGCATCCATTTCCTCCCAAGGAGGGCTCACAATGCCACAGACTTGTGGCATGTTAGAGTATTATTCTAGTGTTATACGGCACAAATTAAGGGGACAAGCTAATAAAGATTGGCTTATTTACCTTTATATATAATTTAAAGTAATTGAAATAAAAAGCACATGCTACTTACAGCCCAAATTCAACTCTCCATGGCCCTGGTACAGACGCAAAGCAGACCTGCTGCCCTGACTGGATTTACGTAATTCTGAAATCTGAGGAGAATATGACTATTATGTAAAAAGCTTCCGCTACTTCACAGATGACAAAAAAAACACCATGACATTTTCCTGACAGGATAATTTCCTACCAGTGCTCGTCAGCATACCTTATATTTATGTCCGTGATAATAAGTAAAACTGGTTCTGACAGGTCATATGATGTTAAGAGTTACATGTGTTTAAATCTTCCTTCCTGGTAAGCTTAAATTTGCTGAACTTCAAAGTATGGCAAAACAGACTGCCAATTTCTGCACCTCACATATAGTTTTTGCTTTCTAGGGAAAGAAAGTGTTTTACAGTACTGGAACATTTCTGCTGCCTGCGTATCCTCACCATTGCCAGACTGTAACAGAGGGCAGAAATGAGAATTGGTTGGCAACAGCGCTAAGCTAAAAAAATCAAGGATGAAACAGAAGTGGCCTTAGGCTGAAGAGCACAGCTTTCTCACATTGCAACCCAGGCCTCTTCGCGAAGCCAACGGAGTCCATTCAAGGAAGATTTTGAACATTTAGTTGAATCTGATCAGCTATTGCTCCTGAAGTTAATTTTATATACGTTCTCTACAAAACATTTAGTATGCTCACAATCTTCAGCTTTTGTCCTATAAAAAAGTTTTCCTTACGTCTTGGGCTAAAAGCAGAAACATCAATTCTTTGTGAATCACTAAAACGTCATTTCCTAGAACACCAGCAATGCTGATTTTTTCACACAGATTTACCAGAAAATATTTGCTGTTGGATCCTCCTGCTAGGAATAACTCCAGTTTGCCTTGCCCATAATGCAGTTCAATATATTTACCTTGCCAGGAAATACATGTTTGTCTATCCAGAAATTTACCGCCGTATGCTCATATTGTTAATGATCAATAAACTTTATCATGCCAATGACTCAATCCCAGATGCTTAACCGATCAGGAATTCGGTCCTCTAAACTAGTGTTTTCTACAAATCTATAATTAACCTAAAAGCCATAAAGCTGTTTCGTACTGCCAGTATTCGTAGAATACAGCTCCTTTCATATTTACTTTGCTGGAAACAGAGAAAACTATGGAAGAAAACAGTTCTAATGATATAAACATGTCACAAAAGCTAGAAGGGCAATCTATGTATGGTACAACCACAAGGACGTTCTTCCCTGCAGTCAGGTCCAGCAATGAGCTTCCCAGCAAGAACAATATTTCTGACGACTTCTGCCAATTCTACTCCATCTCTTTAAGGTACACACCGCTGTGTTTACCAGTTCTTCCAAGAATTAATTTACTGTGTTTGCCAATATCCCCAAACTATACGATATTGGGTCTGCCAGGAATTTACTTCATAAGCTATTCTTGCCAGGATGAGATATTGCAGATTTACATATTTTCAGATAAACAGGAGTTTGAACATTCCAGTGACTACGAAAATGCATAATGTGTACATCTTGAAATGCAACTAGCACGGACTCTTCAGGAGTCAATGACTTTGTCAGCACAGTTTTCTGTCTGCTCATGTTGAGTTGTTCGCCCAGTAAAACAGCTCAGCTTGGAACAGTCAGTAGTGTTATTTGTTAAATCTGGAATTGTCAGATAGCTACAAGTTTCTGATGCAAGTAACTCCAGAGACACGATTTATCTTGCGCTGGTCTCTCCATAGGTATTAGGCCTCAAGAATAATACCTAGAAATAACTGCTTCATCTATAAATTAATTCTGTAGTTACTGTTTGGTTTTTTTCTTTCATATTTCTACTTATAAGACGTGTGAAAGCTAACCAATAAATTAATCCTCTTTGAAGATTAAGACTTGAGATGCACATTTCAGGAATTGTAAGGAGTACAAAAATACTGAAGAAGTATTTGATATTTGGATCTTCTTTTCAATCTTTAAAAAAAATTAATTTGCAAGATCACATGGCATCTCTAACAAAACTTTTGACACAAAAAGTATTTTACAAAATATTAACAGTGCTATTCAATTCTGTAAGATATATTTGAGAATTCTGAAAATGTTTCCTTTGAGTTCATGCCATGCAGAGTTCTGGTTTATACAGGTGGTCTATATATACAAACACATAAATACCCACATGTAATGGTTTTACGTAATCTCAAGAATTCAGCTGAAATTTTTCATAGAAATAAATCCTCAATATTGATAGTAACAATAAACTTCTCATAACAAAAAAACTTCACAGAAATTGCTGATATGCCTGTATTTTGAGTAAGAAATCACATTTTACTCTGAAGTTATTTACTAAATTCAGCCAATATAAATTCTTCCAGTTTCCATAAACACCTAAATTGGTGATTCTTTTCACAAAACTAACTAGATCACTACAGACACCCCTACACTTGCTCCTGTTATAAGCTTCTCTATTATTTTTTTTTATTCCAAAACAATTTTCTTCTCACATTCCATCATTAGAGCCCGTTTGATTTCTATCTCACTCTTCATCATTATCACTTCGTTCATGACTGTTACTACGTGTCTGTTTTCTCATCTATTCTCACACCTTTCATGGATGAAGTTCATGGGTTTTATCCTCACTGTGCAACCCGTTAATTCATCACATTAAGTACAGGATACTATTTCAGTTGTAGCTAGCAGTGCTAGAGAAGAATATTCTGTCACTACCTAGGGATACAACTATGGATGCCCCTTTAGCTTTAACATGTAGAATTTTTTTATGCAATAGTCTCTAGGAACAGCATGGTACAGTGCTCTCCTTTAAATTTGCTAAAGATTCTGATGAGGAATTTTAGAAAATAATGGATTTAAAATAAACTCCATCTACAGTTTTATGGATTCATGCCAGATGCAGAGTCCAAAACTAAACCTGATTTTTTTTTCTGGTATTGACTGACAGCTACCAAGAACGACCAAGAATTCTCCAACTCCCAGGCCCCATGCCATGAAACCCGGTGTCCTTTTGGAAATAACATACTAGAACTGTAATCAGATCAAACTCTGGCTGAAGTCTGAAATTTTATACTTGGCTTTAGAAACTTTTTTGCTGTTGTATGAATTTTGAGCTCCATCAGTTTTGTATTTCAAATCTGTGTTTCTTGCTATTTAGGTTCCATTTGTGGCGGAAGAAAACTGCCTGATTTAAATCATTAGAAAGATACAGGGATGAATTCCTGGGAAGCCAAACAGATATTACTTAGCAGTGCAGTTACGAACTCAGTTATACCAAACTGAATTTGTCACAGGACATAACTATGATTTCTAGAACAACAAGCAAAGTTCAAGTCCATCCTCACAAACCAGTATGCAAGTATATGTTTTTAAAAACACTTTTATGCTCAATAACACAATAAAACATATTAAATAATAATATCCTAACCTAGGCAATTCAGGACAGTAGGTGCCTAGACGTGAGCAAGTACTGTAGTGCTGCCTTGCCTATACCACCATATAGGCTTAACTGATTTTCTACGAACATGGACTCCAAGCCTCACACTGCAGTTTGAAGCAGTACAAGACTGTATTGCTTCTAAGACGACAAATACCAATGCTTGTAAAATAGAAGATCTGCAAATTCATAGACTATTTCATATAGATAAGTTGAATGGAAAAATCTTGGGGCGTATGTTTCCAATAAAATTGTCTCAAACAATAAATGTGTAAAATACTTGTTGGTCTGTGCAAGCATAAACTTGATTTCTAACAGATCTGTCCTGAATAAGTGAGGTTAAGTTCATGCCTGACAATTACTTGCAGAAATGCACACTAATTTGGCCATTTCTCCAAAATTATTAATGCGAGTGCTTTCAGAGGCACTGTTCTGGAAGAATAAATTCAACATCACACGCAGGCTGGTTTCTTACGCCTACGATAAAGCGACTGCAGCCCTTCTGTATGTGTCCAAGCGAGTGATGCTAACACGAATACCAACAGCCACACAGCTTTGCAAACAGGGAGCTCTTCAGAGGCCTAGGTCAATGCAGAGGTTGTGCTTTCATAGTCACAGTGATCAGTCACGGGGCAGTTGCTTCAGGTAGATCTACAAGTACATTTACATCATCTCCAGTTACAACAATACAGCCGTATCTTAGTTAACCAAACTCTCCTAACATGTTCAAGAGGAGGTCATTTATAAAGAAACAAACACGTAAGTTGAGTTTTCTATACAATACTTAGTGGAGAGCTGTATTCATGACTTTTTTTTTCCCCAATACTGCAGTTTTGTAATGCTTTGGAGGGACCATGTGTACATGGACTGAGGTTATCTCTGGCAGCTAGGTATTATTTCTCCCATGAATTATAGGTACTTTCAGACAATACCAGTATTATGAAAGTAAGTTGATTCAGAATATCTGCAGTAAAAGCAAAGAGGCTGTAAGAGTTGTACAGAACAGCTATTCTAATTTTTACACTAATTTACACATCACAGAGGAGACAAATTTTCCAGCTTCAAAAAGCCTATTTTCTATTTTCTTGTAAAAAAAGAAAATTAACTTAATATTCAGAAAATTGGGAAAGGCTTTTCTCAGTGGGCAGTGAGGGACTGGGTTGCTTTGCATGTGTCCTTATTTTTTTTTGTGTGTGTTTTTTGGTTGGTTTTTTGTGTGTGTGTTTTTTTTTTTTTTAATAAGTACCAAAATTTTTAGCTGAGCGATACTGGCCGCACTATAATGGATCAATTTTAACCACTTCTTGAAGAGCAGAGAGTGATTGCCCCTGGAACCCTACTGCTGTTACCTTTAAGGAGACAGGACTCTCACCTTCTGACACACACTCCGATTCCTAAAAATATTCTCCCTGTCCCACCATCCTGCCCAAATCTGTGACAGAGCTAAAGGCAACAGATAAGCCACGTGTCTGTATGAAGTGTGTTAGAAGCAGCATGTGGGCTTCCACAAGCAGCACTCTATCAGGGAATGCTGCAGTAAATTCTGCTCATTTTCTTCCATTTCTTTAGTCTTAGTCTTTAGCTTTTATCTCTAATCAAACAGCAGCTTTCTCTAACCTTAGCTCAACCATCATAAACTCTCAAATATCTGTCCTAGATTTCTGTCCGTATCATGCAAAAGACTAAAAAAGAGACTTACCTGTTGGCTTTTTTCTCACAATACACTAATTATCCTCAGTTTTTAAATGACTTAGTCATTTCTATAATTAGAAATTTTGTTAAGAGGATTGTTGCATTTGAATTCTTTCATTGGCTTTGTAAGCACATGCAGAGGCCTACAGCCTCAGCGGTGATTTTACACCAAAATGCACACAACACATGCAAAGGTAGTGAGTAATTAAGCAGTCAACATCAGTAAGAGGAGTAGCTACTACTAAGAAAGTATTTCTCCACAGCTATCATTTGATGCTCTCCAGAATTCAAGTTAGTATATCCTACTAGAAATGGAATTTTACTTCAAAAAATATTTCCTAAATTTCTGATATTATGGTATGGTTAGACAGCTAAAAAGTGGGACGTCACTACAAGTCTTTGAAAACATTGTTTGCTTGTCAGAAAGTAATAACCATAATTAGCAGATAAAATAAACAATTTACCTTGAGTGGACTGGTCAATGTTTTTTCTTTTTCTGCTATGGCTATTATAATTAAGTCTTAGCTCTTGGCTGTATTCATTCAGAGTTTCTCTTGAGTCATAAGATTGCCTTTGCTTTCCCCCATCTTCACTTTCGTCTGAAGAACTTGTGTAGGTTAGATCCACTTCATGTTTAACTTTTGACAGTGGCTGGTAGGGTTTGCAGTCCATCTGCTCCATCTCTGATTAAATAGGCTCAAAGTCATGAAAACAAGCAACTGGAACTCCTTACGGAAACAGTCCTGGAAAAAAAACAAACAATAGTCCGTTTCAGATAGCAGATATAAATTTAGCTCACTAAGGCCCACTTTTATTTTTAGTTGATATAAACCAATGAAATTGTGTTAATACAACTATAATCCAGGAAAGAATCTGAACATGCCTCACTTTACTGTTTTACTTTAAAAAAAATAGAATTAAAATAACAACAACTTGAAGGAAAAAAAACCCAACACACAAATCTAAGTGCTATCTGTCAGAGACCATATCCTAAGACAATCGCCTCAAAGCTTGTTTGCAAAGCTCGCTGCAGGCCCCCCGGCAGGCCAGCCAAATACAAACCAGCCAAGGAATAAACCGCCACCCAAAACCAGCCTCAACAGGAGCTAGAGGACGGGTACGTCCTTGTGGAAAATGTGTCTAGACACCAACCCCCTCCTCGACCTGCCGGAGCCAGGACTCAGAAAAAACACATGCACAGGACTGGGAAAATGTGGGGTACGTGCCATTGCCTAGGGAACAATCTCCCCGAACGCCTTATAAAAGGCCGTGCAACCAAACGACGGGGAAACTCCCACCACTGACGCACACGGCAGCTACGGAGGTGGTGACTGTCTCTTGCCACTCTATCCCGACCGCTTGCTAGGTTTCTTTCTTTCCTGTCTTTTCCTCTCTCTCCCGTCGCTGTTTCCTCATGCCTTCGTTTGAATTAATGATCAATAAACCTGTCTGATTGGCGGCATTTGACCTCATTTGTGTCTTAATCTCACTCTGGGAATAACAACGAATCTCTACGGCTCGGGTCCGTAACACTATCTATTAGACCAAGCAAAAAACTGTATCTCATGCACAAAATATGTTACAAAAACACGTACTTGGTATGAAAGCTAAGACAGAACAATTGCTGTTTCTCTAAAGTGATGCACATTCATCTTAAGGAAAAATAATGTTTTGTATTTTTTAAAATATGAAGCCTAGAAACCAGGAAGTTCACTCTTTTGAAGTATTTTGCTGTAAATTATATTACACTTAATCAAGAATAAGAGACTTCACACTTTAGAAAATGACCAGACTTAGTAAAAACAAAAACACACCACACTGTTACTCTACAGGAGCACACAATGGTTCAGCAGTGGCCATTTTCCTTTAGATTCTGCAGACATTTCAAGAGGAGGAAGCTTCTACCCTGCAGTACAACCCCCTTTTCCTCTGCATCTCCAGCCTAAACTCATACCGACATGGGGGATATACCGATCCTCAATGAAACCTTCCAAACTGCAGCTTGCAGTTTTGTTTATCATTAAAATGATGTTCAAATCCAGCATCATTAAAATCAAGTGGGTTGCAGCTGCACATGCAACGGGTGCACTTGTCCAGTAGCCTTGCCTTGATGAAGCTGTTTCCATCATTAATTCTAAGGCAAACTCTGCAATGAAGTAACTGAGGTTACGGCACGCCTTTTACAGCAGCATGGTTCACCAACCGGGAGCTCTGTTAAAATAAGTTTGCTTGTGGGTTTTTTCATTTGTTTGGTTGGTTTTTGTAAGATTAACAGATGCTATTAACTTAGAAAATGAAATGTTACAAAAAAGGCATCTGTAAATATTAATGATAGCAGACCAAAACCATGTAAGTTAAAAGATATTTTGCTTAATTAAAAAGCAATTGCTCACCACTTCTTAATGATTTTAAGGTCAGCAGGAGCGGGAAGCAAGTTTAATACTTGGTTTGATATCAGCCCTTTTCCCATCAGCAACAAGGACTTCTAATCCCGTACACTGCCAGCTGCGAGCACACAATATAAATCTCGAAAAGCAACCACAGAAAAAGCGAACACACACAAAAGATAAACATTAAAAAACCCACAGAAAGCGCTTCTTGTTAGAGGTCTACAGAGAATTTGTTTGAATTTTTGAGAAACAACTGATGGTAGCTGTCACTGTGTTCCAACATGGCAAAACTTCATCTCCTGCTTGCGTAGGACACAATACTTTCGAAAGAACCACCTTCCTCAGCAAGAGTGGAAAACACTGCACGGTGTGAAGAGGGCATAAGGCTTCTACCACTACAAGGGAAGAAGCAAATCCAGGCCCACAGAACCCTGGGAGGGGTGGCAGGAGGGGAGACAGACCACTATGGTAGAAGTAACACCGTGGAGTGCGCGCCTTCCCTTCCTGGCCTTTCAGGACACTGTCGGGAGAAAGAGGTGAAAGACACATCTCTGCCTGAAACACAGAATCTCAGGGAGTGTCATGCAATCATTTAACCTGAGATGGAACAGCTCTTCAGAAACAAACTGCACCTGGATAAAGAGCTCTAGCATTTAAAAAAAAAAGAAAAACAAATGCAGTTCACATCTGCTACTCAACAAAGTGGGCCTGAAAGTGCCCAAGACAATAAAAAACTCTTCAAGAGAGAGAACTAAAGAGACAAACTATGGAGCTGCCAACCTGCCAGAGACCAAGGCCGGCTGACCAGTGTGTCATGGAGCTTCAGCAATGGTTCAACAGGTTTTTGTGCTCTGGACTGATCGCACCGTATCAGATTGGTGTTAAGATGCTTCTGTAGACAAGTCACTAATAAGCACTATTTGCTTCTCAAAAGCTATCTGCCTAAGTAATTTACTGTTATTTGCCAACATTGCCTATTATTGCCTAAGAAGTTCAGTACTTAATTTATGAGTCACTTTAATAGTCTGATCTGCGACAGAACACAAAGGTGCTGTGACTTACAAGCACAGGGCTGGCTTAAAAGATTACCTGATGGCTCCGTAGAAATGGTTACTGACTGGGAAAAGCCTTCCTGTATATCCTGTCCGACAGAACAAATGGAGACGATGCTACCGAAGCCAGAAGAAAATGAGGAGAAATTAAGGGCCTCTACTAAGAAGATGCAGCTGCCGAGAAATAAATTTTGCCATGAAGGCAACAAGTGCAAGTAGCCTCAGAGACAGACGGTGCATCCCGCTTCCGTAACGAAAATTTAGCTCATTACTGGAAAAATCAGTAGTATACTTACGCACCTTGACTCATGGCAAAAAAAAAAAAAAAATACACAGAAGTTTCTCCTCAAAGATAATCTTGC